>ODAI014620305.1_pt1 | contig 161213 bp, 155 predicted proteins | sample 1539321 | NCBI WGS metagenome assembly ODAI01 (sample SAMN02144231, study PRJEB22623) | gut metagenome | biome: sheep rumen | host: Ovis aries | place: New Zealand | reverse complement strand
CTCTACCAGACATTGATGACTTAAAGAAAATTTTGTCAAATTAATTTCCCCATCCCAAAAATTCTCCGTACCTTTGCCCTTGCATCGCCGACCTGTATTTCAGCCGGCGGGCAACTACATATTTAAGGCGTTACTTCGCGCTTTGTTTTTGATTTTTCGAAACTTAGGAACTTTTGAAATAACAGACAGAAACAAATGCAGAAAGTACGCCACGGGTTGTGTATCTACATTCCCGTAGTGTGCCGTGGGTATATTATACCCATACGCACACTTTACGGGTGTATATATACGAATGGCGTGGTGCGTATTCTGTTCGTTTTCTGTTAAAGGTATCCTAAGACCGCGAAAAATGAACGAACGGAAAGTAAAAGCACCCCGCTTTTTTTATGTCGGTTTAATAAGGGAAACAAATTGTCCGTGATTCGGTTGCTTGGGCGGTTAATAGGTAGTATTCAATGGAAGTACTAGAAAGACTTAGGGACGAATTACAAACCGCATACGAGGACGGCGACATAACAACATTTTGCGACAATTGGCTCGTCAATCAACAGATTGACAGCCAAATAGAGGGGCAGAATGTAATACTAAAAATTCTCATCAACACATTTTGCGGCGACCAATATGTAATGATTGATTGTCCTCGGCATACGCTCGAAAAATCTACAAGAAACAGCGTAGGATACTTTAATGACGTGATTACGCTACAAATCCCCGAACAAGTTGCTAATTGGTTCGCAAAGGAGTATATGTCAACTATTGTGAATTGTTAATTTGCAAAGGTACGATGAAAAAGGAAAAACAATACAATTTCATTGACCTGTTTGCAGGTTGTGGCGGTTTGTCGGAAGGATTTTATCGCAAAGGATTCAATGCATTAGCCCACGTTGAAATTGACCATTGGGCTTGCGAGACTCTGAAAACAAGGATGCGCCACTACGGCTACAAGGGTGATATAAAAGAAGTTTTAGAACAAGATATTACAGACGAAAATATTATATCCAAAATCGAAGATGTAATACAAGGGAAACGTGTGGATGTGATAATCGGTGGTCCACCTTGTCAGGCATATTCGACAGCGGGGCGTGTGCGTGATGCCGTAGGTATGGCAACCGACCCAAGAAATTTCTTGTTTGAAAGTTACGTGAAAATATTGGAGCATTTCAGACCGCCGTTTTTTGTTTTTGAAAACGTTACAGGCGTATTGTCTGCAATGGTAAACGGCAAGCCAATTTTTCCGTCCATTATCAAGGCTTTGGGTAAACTATACAAAGTAACAGACAATGCAAATATGTTAATCCATAATACGGCAGATTACGGAGTCCCTCAACTTCGTAAACGTGTGATTATTATGGGTGTGCGGAAAGACATATCAGACAAAAAAATCGAAGATTTATATAACGGAGTTATTAAAACACATTGGAATCCCGAAACACCTGAAACTGAAAGAGCCAACAAGAAAATTTATGTATCAGTCAAACAAGCAATTGGCGATTTGCCGCCGGTAGAACCTGGCAAGGACGGTTCGACAAAGGAGTTTTTGTATAAATGCGACAATGATTTCTTGGCAAGGATTGGGGAAAAAGGTGTACATCCTCTATTAGACCATATCGCACGCAAACACAACGACCTCGACCGTGAAAGATTTCGTGTAATGATAAAAAACAATTGGACTTTCGGACAACTTCGCAGAGAAATGCCACAATACGAACACGAACACGCGAGAGTGTTTGACAATAGTTATGTGGTTCAGTGGTGGGATTTGCCTTCAAAAACAATTCTCGCGCACATTCATAAAGACGGATTTCAATACATACACCCCGATTACAACCAAGCGAGAACTTTCACTGTAAGAGAGGCTGCACGAATTCAATCATTCCCCGACGACTTTGTCTTTGAGGGTGCGCGTGGGGAAAAATTCAAACAGATAGGTAACGCAGTGCCTCCGCTATTTGCGGAAGCGTTGGCGACTTCGATTAAAAACAATCTTGACGACATACAAAATGATATTTGAACCGATAGCAAACATAATAAGCAAAAGCGAGTACGAAGAAAAGATACTCATTTACATAAGACTTGTAGAAGTAATATGTACAAAGCATAATATCACACTTATTGATAGTGATTTATGCAACAAAGCCGTCGTGTCTGAATTGACAGATATGGGTATTATTAGTACAGAAAAAGACCTGCCTGAACTCAAAAAACTTCTCAAAGAAAACTACGACCGTTTTTTGAAATGTGTAAACACATATATTTGTAACAAAGATATATTTGGTAATGCGTTAGACAAACTCAACAATAAAAAACGCCGTATCCTACAAGAAAAAGAAAGAACATCAGGCAAACCAAATTTTGTCGATTTTTTTGCCGGAGCGGGCGGATTAAGTTGTGGCTTTGTTCAAGCCGGATTCAGGGTGGTATTTGCCAACGACCACGAAGATGTTTGTATCAGGACTTATAAATACAATCATCCTGAACTGCCGTCAGAATCGGTCTTAAAAGAAGATATTCGCAAGATTGTCAACAAAATTGACGATTATGTCAAAGAAGAGGTTGATATTGTTGTTGGCGGGCCTCCTTGTCAGTCGTTTAGTTCCGCAAATCAGCGCAGAGTTATCGACGACCCACGAAACGTTTTGTATAAATACTACATCGAGGCAATCAAACAATTAGCCCCCAAAATTATCCTGATGGAAAATGTAAAGGGGATGTTGTCGGTCGCTGACCAAGTAATAGCGGATTACAAAGCAATAGAAATTGAAAAAAACGGCAAAAAATACACTTACGATGTGGCGTACAGATTGTTAAATGCCGTCAATTTTGGTGTGTGCCAAAGTCGTGAGCGTTTAATTTTTATTGCTGTCAGAAATGACGTTGCAGAGTCGAAACATATTTCACCCGAAACGATTTTTTCAGAAATTGAAAGTACCTATTCTCTTTACACGCCCCAAAATCTTCAAGTGGCATTAGATTTCATCAAGCCATTGGATGCGCCGAGAATCAAAGGACAAACCGAAACTGATGACGAAAAAACGGGTATGAAAATAGGCTTAAACCAATTTGATAGTTGCGGCAACAATTATCTGAAACGCATTAATGGCGGAAGACAAATTGACTTTGTTTTTAACCATAAAGCAAGATATTGCAGCGATGTCAATTATGAGATTTTCAGGCGATTAGGTCAAGGCGAGGATTCTACAAATCCAAAAATTGCAGACATAATGCCTTATGCAAATAGAAACGACATTTTCAAAGACAAATATTACAAACTGATAGCCAACAAACCAAGTAGGACTATCACGGCACATTTGAAAATGGATTGTCTGTCGCACATTCACCCGACACAAATAAGGAGCATTACACCAAGAGAAGCGGCAAGGATTCAATCATTCCCCGATGATTATCTATTCTTGGGCGCATATCTCAAAACATATATGCAAATCGGGAACGCCGTCCCCGTACTGATGGCTAAACAAATTGCGGAAGTAATAAAGAAATACCTATGATGAGCACAACAAAGATAATACAATACATTCATCGTCCTAACAACACGGAGTTAGGTAAAGGAAATACGCACGAATCGTATATGCTTATTCCGTCGAATATTGATGTGTCATCAATATTCCCATCATCTGTTGAAGTTGTTGTAACTGATTCGATTAGCGGAAAGAAATATCGTCTGAAATCCGCATCAGGAAAGGAGTTTAGAGTTAATCAAATGGGTGATTTTTACAGAGATTATTCTGTAAATCAGGGAGATGAAATTATTATTACCAACGTTAATAACGGCACAGATAATAAACGATTCATTTCCATAAGGAAATTTGAACGTGTTGCAATTATTACAAGTAGTAAAGGTTCTGAAATCATTAACATAGAGAAACTTGATGATTGCAAGCAATCTGACGGCTCATATCATATTACTCTGTATCAGAATGGTATGTATTCTACAATGAAAATATCATTCCTAAGTTCCCAAAGGAAAAGAAGCGATTCTCCCAACACAACCGATTATTATGATGTTGCTATAAATGGCAATCCAATTACTGTTGGCACACATTATATTACCCTTGGTCAAAAAAATACTTTTTCAGATTTACAAAAGTGCGAATATAGTGAAGTTGAATTTGATGATCTGAACTTTTTACGATCTTTCATACCAACGGGAAATGTTAATACCAAACCTCATATCGTTCCAACTCTTGAAACGAGCTCTCAATTCCGCCCCCTCCTCACCGCCATCCGCACCAAGCCCTTCATTCTTCTTGCCGGAATATCAGGCACGGGTAAGAGCCGGATTGTGAGGGAGTTGGCGTTTAAATCTTGTCCTAAATATTTGCAGGACGAAGACCACACTACGCCGGGCAATTACTGTATGATTGAGGTAAAACCAAATTGGCACGACAGCACAGAGTTGTTGGGCTATTACAGCAATATCAACAAGGGTTATCAGTTCAAAAAGTTTGTCAAATTCTTGGTAAAGGCAAAGATGTTTCCAAAAGTGCCGTTCTTCGTCTGCCTCGACGAGATGAATCTTGCGCCCGTGGAGCACTATTTTGCGGAGGTTCTCAGCATTTTGGAAACAAGGAAAAACACCAGCAACGGAATCAAAACCGACATCATTATTGAACCGAGATACTTTGTAGAATTGTCGAAAATAGGCGATTATAATCCGAGTGCCACCGACAGGGACATCTACCTCAAATTATTTGCAATAGACACCGAAAACGACATCAACACAGAAATAGGCAACCGCCACGACCTGACAACCGTCGGCCTCACCCTGCCCGGCAACGTCATAATCATCGGCACGGTGAATATGGACGACACCACGCACCAATTTTCGCGCAAGGTAATCGACCGCGCCATGACTATCGAAATGAACGGCGGCAAACTTTCTGATATGTTCGGGGGCAGCAAAAATCTCGACTATCTGCCCGATGCCGAACAAAAGAAATGGCAAAGCGCATTTCGCCAACCATACATCAACGCCGACGAGGTATTGGATGCCCATCCCGATGCTGCCGAGGCAATCAAAACACAATGCACCGAAAAACTCGAACAAATCAATGCCGTTCTCAAAGGAACACCCTTTGAAGTAAGTTACCGCGTGCTCAACGAACTTGTAATAATGACCGGCGTAATGCTCGATTCCAAAAAAGACGACGAAACTATTGACAATATTATCAATCAGGCAGTTGATAATATTATGCTGATGAAAATACTGCCTCGCATAGAGGGCGACGAAGAGATGTTTGCCGTAAAAAGTAATCCCAAAAACCGTTTGGAACAATTGATGGATTTGCTGCCCGAAATCGCCACTACCGACAATCCACAAACCGCCAAATCCAAAATCAAAGAAATGAACGACAGGCTCAACGCACAGGATTTCACCCGTTTTTGGCCATAGAGTATGCAGACCGAAGTATTAAGATACATACACAAAGATTACGAAGTCATTGTTAGGACTCAGGACATCAGTTATTCGTGGCAGCAGTTCAAAGGTCGCATAAAATCCACCGAACGCACCGCCGCGCCTGAGTGTTATTGCCGTTACACGTCAAAAGACGACTGTCAACTGCGCTTGTATAATCCTGATACAGCGGGAATTATATCTCTTGACGCATCAAAAGTGTGGGACAATCTGTCGCCCGTGGTGTTTGAAACCTGCAAATATCAGATACGCATCATATTTCACGGTGTTGACAAGGGAAGCCGTCCCGAAGTCAGGCACGTAAGGAAAGACATCGAGGATAGTTTCTTTTATGATGACGATGTGCAAACATCAGCCATTCAGTCGCTTACTGGCGACATTGATTTCCTCAACGAGCCGGGAGTTTTCAAACTTGTTTTTTCGTACCGCAAAGACGGCATTTCGCACGATAGTTTTGTTACATTCGATGTGGTATCGCCCAAACTTGACACCAAAAACGACTACAAACGCCTTTTGGACGAGGTGAACCGCGAATATGAAAACGTCATCTACCGCTACCTGAGCGTTACGCTGCAACAATTTTCCCGTGGCAAAATCAACAACGATGCCACTTGGATGTCGGCATTTCAGAGCGTTGTGGACGATTATATCAAAAATCTCCGCCGCATAATCCAAAATCCTCACACACTTACAGTTGACACCCAAACATCGCGCAGGGCAGAACAGATAAGGCATTTTACGCCCGAGATGGAGGAAATTTACAAGGAGAAAGAATCGGAAGGCGTTTTGGAAGAATATTATTTCCGTTACAACGAATCGCACTCCACCCACGATACGATGGAAAACCGTTTTGTAAAATACACATTACAGCATATCGGCAAGCGGCTTTCTAATATTATCAACACCGTATTGTCGTCGGCTCAAGAGCAACTCTCGCCCCGCCATCGCAAAATGTGGGAAGCCTACCGCGACACTCTCCAAAAAATATCCAAACATCAGTTTTTCCGTCAGTTAGGGCGTTACGAGGGAATGAGCAAAGAAAGCCTTGTGCTGCAAAACCGCACCGGCTACCAGCAGATTTACAAGGATTGGCTCAAACTAAAACGCGGCATCGATTTCTACAACGGAGCCGCCAACATAGGCACGTTGCAGATATGGGAGATTTACGAACTTTGGTGCTTCATCAAGATGAAACACCTTGTGGCAGAGATAATTGGCATCGACTCCAACAATCCCGCCCACGAACAATTGATAACTGAGCCAAAAGGGACATTGCTCAATCCGTTTACAGATTCGTCGTTGGAGCATATTGTAGAATATCATTATCCCGACCGCGACGACATCATAACGCTTCATTATCAACACGTTTTCAACCGCAAAAGCGGCAGCGACGATTACCACTTCAATACAGCCACCACCGAACAGCGTCCCGACATCGTGCTAAACATCCGCCACTCCTCGGGCGAAATGGTTCTTACATACCTTTATGATGTCAAATACCGTGTAATCAACGACAAAAGAATCGACAAAGACTTTGAACAACAGGACATTGACGAAAATATCCAACTCAAAGGTGGCGACTATCCGCCCACCGATGCCATCAATCAAATGCACCGTTATCGCGACGCCATTTATTACAGCCGCGAACACGAGCCGTACCGCAACAAAGAAATCATTGGCGGCTACATTCTTTTTCCCGGACGTGGCGACGACGAGTCGATTCTCAAAAGATATTACAGCCAAAGTATCAGAGAGGTTAATATCGGTGCGTTCCCGTTGCTGCCCAACAACGACAGCCTATTGCGCAGGCATTTGGCGGACATTCTTATCAATTACACTTCCGACGAAATTCACGTAGCCAAAGCGCGTCCACAGCGCAGTCTCGCCTACATTACCGAAGAAGAAAAGGCAGGATTGGACACCGACGACCTTGTGATGATAGCGTGGGCGGGCAGCGACGAACAGCGTCAATGGTGTTTTAACGCCAAATGGTACAATATTCCGCTTGATAAAATTGCCGACACACCTTGGATGAAGGCAAAATATTTGCTATTGCGTACCACAAAAGAAACCGCTATTGGCAACCTTTGCAAAATTGTTAACACTAAGCACGATGTATGGACAAGCGAAACACTCGTTAAAAACGGCTACCCAAGCACGCCACATAGCCAATTTTATTTTATGATTCGCATCCGCAAGCCTGACGAAACCGACCAATCGCTTCGCAACCGCTCATACAATCTCGCCAACATCGCAATTAAAGAATACGGCACGGAAAAATCGCCGTTTATATTGGTAAAACTGAAAAACTTAACGGAAGCATTGTAATTTCATCGCTGATATTGCACCCTATAACTCAACATCATAAATACTCCGGGCAGCGACATTCCCGTTGGGACGAAGTGGTTGTCTTTGGTGTAGGACGATGGCAACAAAAATTTGCCGTCGGGGGTGCGGATTTTGTTGTAGGAGACGAGGACGTAGTTGTGGCGGTTGTAGATGTTATAGACGGAGAGGGCAATTTTGTGGGCGAGGTTTTTCACTTGCGGTTTTTTGAATTGATACTCCACAGCCATATTTAGTTTGTGGTAATTGGGCAGGCGGGAGTCGTTGCGGTCACCGTAATATGGGATTTTGTAATTGTCATAATAATAAAAACCTACGGGCTTGGTATATGGTATGCCCGAATTGAAATTCCAATCTATCTTGGCGGCAAGGCGCGACGTGATATTGTAGAGCGTCATCAGGTGGACGCAGTGCGGGATGTTGTTGTCGGGGATGTACTCGTATTTATAGAGTTCGGGCGTGTATTTTCGGGAATAGGTGTAACTGTAATTGGCCTTCATACGAATTTTGCCGACGTTTTTTTCTGCGGAAATTTCGAGACCGACGCTCTTAGCCTTGCCGAGATAAAATTCGTTTTCTATCGTGCGGTTCATCAGCATATTGGCGTGCAGGCGGTATTCTGTGAGATTTTGGAAATATTTGTAATACGCACAAGTGGTAATCGTCATATCCCAAACCTTAGCCGTCGCGCTAAAAGTGGCAGACACAACCTCCTGCGGCTGGAAATAGTTGCCGCTTGGTATCCAAAGGTCGAGCGTGGTGAATGGGCTTATTGAATTGCTCAACATGTGGAGGTACTGCACGTTGCGTTCGGCGGAGATTTTGAGGTCGAGGCGCGGGGTTGCACGATACACTACGGCTACACGCGGCTCGATGCGGACATAGTTGTTGAAACGTCCGTAACCATAAGATGTGGTGTCCCAAGTACGGATGGTGTCATTGAAATAAAAACTCTTTGCCGGGCCATAATTCTGCCATACCGACACCCTTGCGCCCGCCTTTACTGCAATTTTTGGTGTTGCCTGAGCTTCCGCGCCGAGGTACGCAACGATATTGTCGGCGTTGCCGGTGAGGAGTCCGCTGTTGGATTTTTCGTTGTCGATGTATAGCGTGGCTGGCACAAATACGTGGTACGAATATTCTGTGCCGTATCGTATTGTAATCCAAGGCGTTGCCTCCCACACGAAATCTGCCTTATACGCCATATTGCCAATGCGAGTGTTCCAATAGTTGGAGTGATCTTCGTTGGTGAAAATCAGATATTTGTATTGTCCAAAATACGCCGATTGGTTCATATAGTGCCTCGCGCCAAGAGTGCGGTAGTGGCGGATGGTGGCGGCGATGTTGCTCCAAGTGACGGCGTAGTTGTTGCCGGTTTCGAGGTTGGAGTAATAGTCGTTGCCATTAAAAATAGAAAGATACAGGCGGTCTTTGGGCGAGATTTTGAAGTGTATCTTGCTGTGAATGTCGTAGAATGTGAATTTGCCGTCGATGTCGAGTTGACGCATCACCCATCCGAGGATGGATTTGCGGACGTTGGCGGTGGCTGTGATGCGGTCTTGGCGGATTGGGATTTCGGTGCGGGCGGAGAGCGTGAGGGGCGTTATTTCGCTGCTGATGCCAAATTTGCCAAGGCTGCCGTCTTTGGTGCGGATGTCGGTGATTGACGACAAACGACCGCCGTATTTGAGCGGGAAGTCGGATGTATATACTTCGAGCGAATTGATTGACTGCGGGGCTACCGACGAATATACGCCGAAGAAGTGCGACGGATGGTATATCGGGGCTTCATCGATGAGTACGAGGTTTTGGTCTTTGTAGCCGCCGCGCACGCTGTAAAATGCCGAACCGTCGGATATTCTTGTGATTCCGTGGTCGGTGGCGAGGATGCCCACGAGGTCGCCTCCAAGCACGAGGCCGGAGTATTTGTTGAAGTCGGTGGCGTTGAGGGTGCTGCTCTTGTTGAGTAGGCTTTTGGCGGCGGGCTGGGCTTTGGTGTATGTGATTGCCACGGCTTCCACTTGCTGTTCGGTGGCTTCGAGTTCCTGGTCGATGGTGAGATTGCCGGTGATGGCTGTCGTGATGTATTCGCGCCGGTAGCCGAGGTATGAATATACGAGAGTGTAATCGCCCTTGCGGAGTGTCAGTGTGTAATATCCGATTCCGTTGGTGGCTGTGCCGAGCGGCTGACCTTCCACGCTGATTGTGGCTCCGATAAGCGGTTCGTGGGTCTGACGGTCACGGACGTAGCCGTTGATGGATATTGTGCGGGCGTTGTCGTCGTTGGCGGCGGCGTTGACGGTCTGTTTGCGGGGTTTTAGGATTATTTGTTTTTCGGTGCGGACGTATTCAAGCCCGATGATGTCGGTGAGTTGGTCGAGGGCGGTATTGAGCGATGTGTTGCGGATTTTGATGTCGATGATTGCCTGGTCGTCGATGAGGTCGGCATTATAGACAAAATGGATGCCGCTCTGCTCCGTGATGTGGTCGAGGACGTAGCGTAGTGTCTTTTTATGACAGGTAATGGTAATGCACTCACTGTTGCGGCCTGTCTGCCCGTGTGTGGCGGCGGGTAGCATCTGCAATAGTGTGGTCAGTATCAATAATATGAACAATTGTCTGCCTGTCATAGTTAACAAAAATACAAAAAACATCAGGCGGCAACTGCGGGGCTGCCACCTAATGTTTTTGTTTTAGGTAAGTATGTGTGTTTTTTGGATTATTTGGCAATGTTCCAAGTGCCGTCGGCGTCTTGCGTGATGCTGATGTCGAGCGCCTGCTCTATGACATTGAAGACGGATTGGATGTCCTGTTGCTCAAATGTGCCGGTGATTTTTGCGCTACGCACGTCGTCGGCTATTCGGTATCGGATGTTGTATGCCGCCTGCAACTGTTGCATTACCGACTCGATGGTCTGGTCGTTGAAATCGAGTTTGCGGAGTTTCCACGCGATGCAGTTGAAGTTGTCAACGTCCTTGACTTCCATCTTGCCCGAGGCGTGGCATATCAACTGTTTGCCGCGTGTGAGGTTGCCGATGGTCTGGTGGTCGGCGTGGTTGGTTACTTCCACGTTGCCGGATGTTACTGTTACCGTGGTCGCGCCGTTGGATTCACAGACATCAAACGATGTGCCTCTCACTGTTACCGTGAGGTCTTTGGTGTCGATGGTGAATGTGCGGTCGGGATTTTTCTCCACGTCAAAGTATGCTTCGCCTTCGAGTTGGACGTTGTAAGTGCCTTTTTTGCGGTTGTCGGTGCAGGTGATGCGGCTGTTGCGGTTGAGGGAGATTTGGGTGGATGTCTCCACCGTAGCCTCTACCGCTTCCTGACACGCTACGTGCGTCTCCGTGGGCGGTGCCGCGTAGTGGTTGTACGCAAAGAGACTCGCACCCGCGATGAGTACGATGGAAGCCGCCGCCTTCCACAGCGTCGAGAGCCTGAATGTCTTTGGCTCACTGATGCCTGCGGCTGCCTTGAATCGCGCCCACTCGTGGTCGGTGTCGATGTCGAGCATCCTCACGTCGGAGATGTATGGTATGTCGTTGTCGTGGTTCATTTGGTTTTTTATAATTAGTTTCTTAGTAAGCAATAATGTATTGTTTTCTGTACAAAAATCGTACAATTCTTGTTTGTCTTTTCATTATAACACTTAATTGGGCGTTTACCCTAATATAAAATGTTGTTTTTTTTAGGTTTAGTTTATATCGCTTCGCGATGTTTGGGGGCGCGCTTCGCTTGAAATCTTACAAATCTGTTCAAATTTTACAAATCATTCAAATTTTACAAAACTAACAATAATCTTTCAAATTGTTATCTAAAATCTTTCTTTTTTAATTTTGATTATTATTTGTATGATTTGTAAAGATTTGTGTAATTTCTGCCCGTAAGGGCACTAACAAAAATTTTGCGTCTCTACGGCGCGGATCCAAAAATCTTTTTTCTTAATAGTTTGAGGGCGGTTGTTATGTGTGCTTCTACGGTCTTGATGCTAATGCCGAGTTTGTCGGCGATGTTGTTGTTGCTGAGGTTTTCGTAACGGCTCATCAGGAACACTTTTTTGCTCTTTTCGGGCATTCGGTTGATGGTGTCGATTACTGCCGCTTCGAGTTCCGCAGCACGGATTTCGTTGTCAGCATCGGAGTTTTCGCTTTCCACGGTCTGCAATTCTTCTTCGTCGCAGAATTTTTTGTGGTCGCGTATGTAGTTGATTGATAGGTTGTGGGCTATTCTGAAAATGAGAGCCTTGATGTTGCTGCCTTCGGGAATCTCCTCGCGCTTTTCCCAAACCTTCATAAAGGCTCGGTGCGCGAGGTCTTTGGCGTCTTCGGTGTCGCGGACGTACTTGTTGCAGTATGCCGTTACAGATACGAAGTTTTGTTTGAATACGGTTTCAAATGTCTTTGTGTCGATTCCCATTGGTTATTATTTTAATAATGTATGCGGCGGAATCCGAAGATTTCGCGGACATCTTGGATGGTTTTTTGTGCATTGACACGCGCTTTTTCTGCGCCCATTCTGGCTACCTTGTCGAGGTATTCGGTGTCGTTGTAGATGTCGTTGATGCGCTCGCGTATCGGGGCTACCACTTTGATGATGTCTTCGGCGAGTTGTTTTTTCATATCGCCGTAGCGTATCGAGCAATCGTTCCAAGCCGCCTCAAAGTGTTCGATGGTGGAGCGGTCCGATACGAGTTCCATCAATGTAAACAGGTTTTGGATTACTTCGGGTTTCTCGCTGTTGGGGGCTTGTGGACCGAGGTCAGTAACGGCTTTCATCACTTTCTTGCGAATGTCTTTGTCGCTGTCGATGAGGTAGATGCCGTTGCCTTCGCTCTTGCCCATCTTGCCAGAGCCGTCAAGTCCTGGCACTTTCACGAGATGGTCGCCAAAGGAGAATGCTTTGGGCTCTTTGAAGTATTCTACGCCGTAGATGTTATTGAAGCGGCGGGCAAATTTGCAGGTCATTTCGAGGTGCTGTTCCTGGTCTTTGCCGACGGGTACGAGGTCGGCTCTTTGGATGAGGATGTCGCAAGCCATCAGGACGGCGTATGTGAGGAGTCCGGCGTTGACGTTGTCGGGATTCTGACGCGCTTTTTCCTTGAATGACACTACCCTTTCGAGTTCGCCGATGTATGCGTTCATGTTCATGAGCATATAAAATTCGGCGGTCTCCACGAGGTCCGACTGGATGTAGATTGTTGATTTTTCGGGGTCGAGACCCGATGCTATGTACTGGCTCAGGATTTTCCTGACGTTGTTCTGGATGTCAGCGGGGTGCGGGTGCGTGGTGAGCGAGTGGTAGTCGGCTACAAAGAAGTAACAATTGTAGTCGTTTTGCAATCTCACAAAATTCCTCAGCGCACCAAAATAGTTGCCGAGGTGTAGGTCGCCCGTAGGCCTGATTCCGCTTAATACTGTCTGCATTTTATGTTTGTCAATTGTTTTTGTTAATTGGCGCAAAGATAAGTATTTTTTTGATTCCGTGAGATACTTTTGAAAAAAAATGTGCGGGAATGAAAGAGCCGTGTATTTTTTTCGTACTTTTACAAAAACATTTTAAACTAATTTATATATTTGCGGTCAAATTATATGGTTTAACCGTTAAAATTTAATCACAAATCACACATTAGAATGAGAAGACAACTTTTGACATTAGCGGCGGCGGTGTTGATGACTACTACATCAGCCTTCGCACAGTGGGGACGCCCGCAGGAGGACAACGACCCCACAGGTCTCAAAGACGCCTACAAAGACTACTTTAAAGTAGGTGTTGCTGTCAATATGCGCAACATCACCAATCCCAAGGAAGTGGAGACCATTCTCCGCGAGTACAACAGCATCACAGCCGAAAACGACATGAAACCCATCTCGGTGCATCCTCGCGAAGGTGTTTGGACATGGGAAAAGGCTGACTCAATCGCCAACTTCTGCCGCAAAAACAACATCAAGATGCGCGGACACTGCCTCTGCTGGCACAGCCAATTCTGCGACTGGATGTTTACCGACGCTAAGGGCAAGGAAGTTACCAAGGAAGTATTCTACGCTCGTCTCAAAGAGCACATCACCACAGTCGTAAACCGCTACAAGGACATCGTATATTGCTGGGATGTTGTCAACGAGGCAATGGCTGACAATGTGCGCCCCAATCCGTGGAACCCCAACCCGTCGCCCTACCGCGATTCCCGCCACTACAAACTCTGCGGCGACGAGTTCATCGCCAAGGCATTCCAATTTGCAAGGGAAGCCGACCCAAAGGCTCAGCTTTTCTACAACGACTACAACGCCGCCGACCCTGGCAAGCGCGACCGCATCTACAACATGGTAAAGAAGATGAAAGAAGCCGGAGTGCCTATTGACGGCATCGGTATGCAGGGTCACTACAACGTTTACGGTCCTTCGATGGAGGACATCTCGGCAGCCATCGAGAAGTATTCCACAATTGTTGACCACATCCACTTCACCGAGCTCGACGTGCGCGCCAACGAGGAAATGGGCGGTCAGTTGCAATTTAGCCGCAACGAGGGAGTGGAAATCCAAGACTACACCCGCACCCTCCACAACAACATGTACTCGCAGCTCTTCCGCACATTCCGCAAGTACAAGGACAAAATCGACGTCGTAACATTCTGGAATGTCAGCGACCGCGATTCTTGGGTTGGCGTCAACAACTACCCCCTCCTTTTCGACAAGGACTGCAAGCGCAAACCGTCCTACGGCATTGTCAAGAGGTTCAATGCAGCCCTCGACAATCCCGAAATCAAGGAAGACTTCAAACCCTCAGAACTCAACCAGCCTGGTCAGGAATACCCGATGGTAAACTCTCAGGGCTACGCAAGGTTCCGAGTTAACGCTCCCCAAGCCAAGTCCGTAATCGTAAGCCTCGGTCTCGGCGGCAATATGGGCGGCGTAGGTGCCACCGTACTCCGCAAGGACAAAGACGGATTCTGGACAGGCACTACCGAAGGCCCGATGGACGAAGGCTTCCACTATTACCACTTGACCATCGACGGCGGCGTTGTAAACGACCCGGGCGCAAAGAACTACTACGGCTCGGTACGTTGGGAAAGCGGCATCGAAATCCCCGCTCACGACAAGGACTTCTACGCAGAAAAGAACGTTCCCCACGGCAATGTACAGCAAATCCTCTTCTGGAGCCCCAGCACCAACAAGTTCCAACGTGCATTTGTTTACACTCCCCCGACATACGGCGTGAACCCCAAGGAAAAATTCCCCGTACTCTACTTGCAGCACGGCTGGGGTGAGGACGAGACCGCTTGGAGCAATCAGGGACACGAAAACCTCATCATGGACAACCTCATTGCCGAGGGCAAATGCAAACCCTTCATCATCGTCAACGCTTACGGCTTGACCAACGACTTCAAATTTGGCTCGATAGGACAATTCACCGGCAAGGAGTTTGAGGAAATGCTCTGCAACGAACTCATTCCTTACGTAGATTCTCACTTCAAGACCAAGACCGACCGCAACAACCGCGCGTTGGCAGGTCTCTCGATGGGCGGCATGACCACCAAATTGATTTCTGGCCGCAGGGTTGACCTCTTTGCATCGTTTGGCTTGCTGAGCGGCGGACAGTTTGCTCCCTCCGACTTCCAGGACAAGAGCCAAATCAAGTATCTCTTTGTAGGCTGTGGCGAAAAAGAAAACCCTCAAGGCATCCGCAAATCGGAAGCCGACTGCAAGGGCGCAGGCTACAACATCCAAGGCTACGTATCGGAAGGCACTGCACACGAGTTCCTTACATGGCGCAGGTGCTTGTACGTAATGGCACAGTCGCTGTTTAAAGATACAAAATAAAATGATTCAATAGGACGCGATTGTAGAGACGCGATTGTGGTAGAGACGCGATTAATCGCGTCTCTACATTAGGACACAATATAGGGGCTGTTCAAAAAATAAATTTGGACAGCCTCTTTTTTTGTATTAAATTTGCGGGAGATGTAGCAACTATTTAAAAACGTCAACATCATGAAAAAACACCTATCATTCCTCATATTGCCGATAGTGATGACGGTGATAATATTCCTCGTATTCATCGTGGAGCGGCTGTTTATGACGAGTTTTGCGGACGCGGGGATATTGCCACGCACCGTTTCTGGACTCAAAGGCATATTTTTTGGACCGCTGATACATGGAGATTGGAGTCATTTGATATCCAACCTTTCGGCGTTTCCGGTGTTGCTCGCGATGCTTACGCTCGTATATAGGCGCAATTATGTAAGGATATTTGCCGCGCTGTACGTCATGACAGGATTGTTGGTGTGGCTGTTTGCGCGTCCGGCGTACCATATCGGCGTGAGCGGCGTGATATATGCGTTGGCATCGTTCTTGTTTTTTGGCGGAATAATGAGCAAAAGATTTGGAGCGATGGCAATATCGCTACTCGTCATAATCCTCTACGGCGGCATGGTGTGGGGCATATTGCCAAGTCAACCGCACGTATCGTGGGAGTCGCACGCACTGGGCGCAGTGGCGGGTTTTCTCTGCGGATTGATTTTCGTAAAAGACCATCCCAAAAAAGAGCCCAAGGACAGCGATTACGACTACAAGATTCCGGGATTTTATGACAGGACGAGTACAGGGGAGGTATAGTTACCCTTTCCTCTCAATCACCGCCCCTAACTGCCTGAGCCTGTTGTCGAAATCCTCGTAGCCACGGTCTATTTGTTCGATGTTGTGGATTGTGGATTTGCCGGGGGCGGAGAGGGCAGCAATGAGCAATGCAACGCCGGCGCGGATGTCGGGCGAAATCATTGTGGTAGGTTTCAACGGGAATTTGTGGTCGAGACCAATGACGGTGGCGCGGTGAGGGTCGCAGAGGATTATCTGTGCGCCCATGTCGATGAGTTTGTCAACGAAAAACAGGCGACTCTCAAACATCTTTTGGTGAATCAAGACGCTGCCTTTGGCTTGAGTAGCAACGACGAGAAGCACGCTCAACAAGTCGGGCGTAATGCCTGGCCAAGGCGCGTCGGCTATCGTGAGTATAGAGCCGTCGATGTAAGAGGCTATCTCATAACGGTTTTGTGCGGGAATGATGATGTCGTCGCCTTCAATATTAACCTTGATGCCAAGTTTGCGGAATGCCGTCGGGATAAGACCGAGTTGGTCAACGCGGGCATTTTGGATGCGGATTTCAGAACCCGTCATTGCGGCAAGTCCAATGAAACTGCCAATCTCAATCATATCGGGAAGGCAACGGTGTTCTGTGCCGCTGAGTTTTGGCACACCATTGATTTTCAATAGATTGGAACCAATGCCTTGAATGTCTGCACCCATTGCAACAAGCATTTTGCAGAGTTGACAGATGTATGGCTCGCAAGCGGCGTTGAAGATTGTGGTTTCGCCCTTTGCAAGGACAGCCGCCATCACGATATTGGCAGTGCCGGTAACAGACGCCTCTTCAAGAAGAATGTACGTGCCGCGCAAATTGTTGCCGAGGATAGTGTAGGAGGATTCGTTGGTATCAAAATTGAACTCCGCACCCAACATTTTCAAGCCTATGAAGTGAGTGTCCAAATGACGACGACCAATCTTGTCGCCGCCCGGCTTGGGCAGGTAAGCATAGCCAAAACGCGCCAACAACGGGCCCACAATCATCACAGAGCCACGAAGTTTGCTACTTTTGGCGCGGAAGGCGTCGGACTTCAGATAATCGAAATTGACGGCCTTAGCCTCAAAAGTATAAGTATTTTTTTGCGGATGCGTAATCTCCACACCCAATTCGCCGAGAAGCGCAATCAGGTTGATGATGTCGCTGATTTCTGGGACGTTGGATATGGTAACCTTTTGGTCGGTGAGCAAAGTGGCGCAAATCACCTCCAACGCCTCGTTTTTTGCGCCCTGCGGTGTCACAGTGCCGTGCAGCCGCTGTCCTCCTATTATCTCGTATGAAGCCATATTAACGGTAATACCTGCGGTTTTGGTTGTTGCGATTGTTTTGATTGTTGCGATTGTTGCGGTTGTTTTGGTTGTTGCGGACGTACTTAGCCTTCATAAAGTCGGCACTGTCGATGAGTTTCAATCCCTCGTCCGTAACACTCAACTTGCCTTCCGAAATCTCCTCCAACACGTTGAAAATCACCTCGTCCTTCACGTCTTCCTTGTTCCAAATGAGGTATGTCTTCTTCATGTGGTTGGTGATGGTCTTGATGAGATTGTCGCGGCGGTCGGGGTCGTCGATGCTTACAGCCTTTTCTATCAAGTACTCTATGATGCGTCCAAAAGTGGGGAACTTCATGTCGCCAAAATACGCCGGCACGGCTTCGGGCTTGGCATTGAGGCTGTCGCGCGAGGGTGCGGGGAATGGCGAATATTTAGCCAACTTGTAATCCGACATTATCACCAAATGATCCCAAAGGATGTGCTTGTAATCTGGATTTTCCCTAATCTGCGGATTGAGGATGCCCATCACCGACACAATAGCGTTGGCAGACTTCTCTTGGTCGATGGGATTGGTGAGAGCCACCGTATAATCTATCATCAACTTTACATTCTGTCCGTATTCCGGGAATTGGAGGGGTGGGTTATCTGTATTGTATTCCATATCTAAAACTTTGTTAATTAACAATTTGCATATCTGCAATAGCATATTTTTGCATCAGGACTTTGCGTCCGACGTTCATAAAATCTATCGTGAGCTTGGTGTCGTCCTTCGTCTTCTCAAAAGCCACAATCTTGCCGAGTCCAAAACGGTTGTGCTTGATTTCGGTGCCTTCTTTCAGGAGCGACGGGTCTATCTGCGCCGCACGGTTGGGTCCAGAGCCAGGCGTGTATTTCTTGAAATTGCCAAATTTTGGGATTGGCCTTGAGGCTGCGATGTTGCGGTCGTTTTCGGCAAAAGACTTGCGGAAACGTCCGGCATACGGAATGTCCCTCGCCGCCTCAAACTGCGATTCGCCGCCCGCGCCAAAGTCCAAATATTTTGTGTCGATTTCCTTGATGAAACGGCTCGGCTGCGCGGGCGCAAGTTGTCCATACTTGAACCTCATCCGCGCAAAGGAAATCACAAGGCGTTTTTGGGCGCGAGTTACCGCCACGTAAAACAACCTGCGCTCCTCCTCCAATTGCACGCTCGATTCGGCGGATTTTTGGGACGGGAACAGCCCCTCCTCCACCCCACAGAGAAATACATTCTTGAACTCCAAACCCTTGGAAGCGTGGATGGTCATCAGGGAAACCTTGTTGGTATCGTCTTCGTTGCCCTCGTCGCCGGTCATCAGCGATACTTCCTCCAAATACTCGCCGAGCGAGGCTGTGTTGCCGTCCTTCTGACGCTGCTCCACAAACTGCTTGACACCGTTCAAGAGTTCCTGCACATTTTCTACACGTCCCTGACCCTCAGGCGATTTGTCGGCTTCGAGGTCTTTGAGAATGCCGCTTGTGTTGGTTATCTGCAATGCCGCCTTATATGCGTCGTTGGTCTCCGAAAAGAGTTTTAGTTGCATTATCATCTTCATAAAAAGACCGATGGCATTGACGGTGCGCGGGCTTATCGAGGGGTCAAATTCCTGCAATCTCACCACCGTGTTCCAAATGCTGAGATTGTTGGCGGTGGCGAGGGCGGTGATTTTGTCCATTGTGGTATCGCCAATGCCACGTTTGGGATAATTGACAACGCGCTTGAAAGCCTCGTCGTCGTTGCCGTTCTGCGTGAGTTTCATATAGGAAATCAAATCCTTGATTTCCTTGCGCTCGTAGAACGAAAGTCCACCAAAAATTTTGTATGGAATCTGTCGTTTGTGAAGGCTCTCTTCGAGGCTTCGCGACTGCGAATGGCTGCGGTAGAGCAACGCGAAATCAGAATATTTTTCTTCGCCGTCGGCTACACGATTGTAAATGTCGGCGGCTATCTTGTAGGATTCGTCGATGTCGGCGGCAGATTCGAGTACGCGGATGCGGTCGCCGGTCTCGTTTTCAGAAAAGACCTCCTTTTTGAGTTGTCGGGCGTTCTTGGCAATGACATTGTTGGCGGCGTTGACAATGACCTTGGTGCTGCGGTAATTCTGTTCCAACTTGAAAATCTTCGCCTCCTTGTAGTCGCGTTGAAAATTTAAGATGTTTTCAATCCTTGCGCCACGAAATGCATAAATGCTCTGCGCGTCGTCGCCTACCACAAACAATTTGTGATGCAGCGAGGCGAGCGACTTCACTATATTATATTGTACCGAATTGGTGTCCTGATACTCGTCAACGAGGATGTAACGAAACTTGTCGGAATATTTTTGGACGAGTTCGGGATGTTTTTGAAACAGCAAGTGAGTCTGCAACAGCAAGTCGTCAAAATCCATTGCATTGGAAGTCAAACACTTGCGCATATACGCACGATAGATGTCCACCATCTTGTAACGCTTGGCGTTGGCATCGTCGGCGTATTGCTCGGTAGATTCGTATTGTTCGGGCGAAATGAGGTCGTTTTTTGCACCGCTGATGCGGCTGCACACCGTGCGGAGGTCATAAAGTTTGTCATCGAGGTTCATGTCCTTGATGATTCCCTTTACAACGTTTTTGGAATCGGTGGCGTCGTATATGGTAAAATTTTGTTGATAATCAGTGCTTTTGATTTCACGGCGGAGGATTTTCATAAAAATGGAATGGAACGTGCCCATCCACAATTGCGCGGCGTCCTGTTCGCCGATTTGCTTGGCGATACGCTCCTTCATCTCCCGCGCCGCCTTGTTGGTGAAGGTGATTGCGAGGATGTTGTACGGCTGATAGCCATTTTGGAGCAGGTGCATGATTTTATATGTCAGCACACGTGTCTTTCCCGACCCCGCACCGGCTATCACAAGCGCAGGCCCGTCTATATATTCCACAGCTGCACGCTGCGCGTCATTGAGTTCGTCTAAATATGATGACATTGTAAATTATTCTAATAATTTATGGCTCGATTTGATATGTATATTAAAGCACATTAATTGTCTCGAAATAGTTAACAAAGGTAAGGATTTTTTACGAAAACACGAAATCTTTTACCAATTATAATTGAAGATTCAATATTTCCGTGTCGCCATCGTAGCAAACAATTGATTTTGACGACAAATCTATTGTGCAGTCGATGTCAAAAGGCATATCTTTGTAACGGTATTCGGTGTATGGCCTTCCTTTGGAATCTATGAGAGATTCGTCAGGATTGCGCTTGTTGCCTGTCTCACCAGCCAAAGCCCAATTGCTCGGACAATGCGGGATTTCAAAACTGTATTCCCCTTTGTCGGTCTTGATTGTCAACGTTTTGTCTAAACGAGAATCGTTGGAGCAAACAATGTGCAGTTTTTGGTTGTTGTCAACGAAAACCGAACTGACATACAAGTTTGAAAAATAATCCACATTTTCCACTTTTAGCTGGTCGTCGTAATTGTTGACGGGGAAAATGCTGCCGAAATTGTCCGACACCTTGATGTTTTTTACAGAAATATTTTCCTGCAAAAACACTCCCGACGGCATACCCTTGGTCATATAAATTGGTGCGTATTTACCGCCACCATTGCAGATTATGTTTTCAAAAGAACAGTTGCAGACATTGCCCAATTCAAGCTGAAACATAATGCAACCGTTGCAATAATCCACGTAACCATCGTAATGAATAGACGGAAATTCAAATCTCACATTGTCCAACCTGATTTCGCCGCCGTTGCAATCCTTGCGCCCGTACATCTGTGCGCCGTCTATATGCAGACACTCCACGTTGGCGGTAGGCAGCAGGTCATGCACAAAAGTATTGTAACAATAAAAATTTTTGGTCGGGTTCATTCCGTCGCCAACATATCCGCCTATTTTACAACGATTTAGCGTGATATTTACTTCGCCGACCTTCCCTGTGAACGTACAATGGTCAAAACTGAAATACATTTGGTTTTCCTCGTAAGGATTGCCATTATAAAATTCTTTGAGCTTGCAGTTTACGAAATTAACCTTCTTTTTGGAAAGGTATCTGTCGGGGCAGACCACACTCATCCTTCCGTCCGAAAAGTCATAATCTCTGATTGTAATTTCATCTGGCAAATCCGTGTAATTACTTGTATATGAATGTATTTCGTAATACTTGACATTATTGTCGTTCCACTTTGCAAGCACATACAATTCGCCGGCATATCCGGTTTCGTCAAGCCTAAAATAAGACGTTGACTCTTCGCTGCCTGTATTGTACTTGTCTGGTATTCCGTCAAAAATAAAAGATTTTTGATTGAACACCGGATATTTTGACAAATCAATTGTTGTCTCGGCTGGCTCTGACGGCTGGTCTGGGTCAGAGTGGTTTGGGTTGTCGGCATCCGACTGGTTTTGATTGCCGGTATCAGATTGATTTTCAGACACTGACGGCTGGTTGTCAATCGTCTCGCCATCACTACCATCCTTGCCGCACGAAAATAACAATACGGACAACAATGTCAACAACAGAAAATATTTGGCTGTCATATTTTCAGGAAAAATGCAAAAAAGCGAAAAAGCATCACACATTATATAAAATGACAGCCGCAATGCAGGACATTGCAGCCGTCAAAATATTCTTAGAACGAAAGTTTCTGGCTAATCTTGTCCACGATGCCGTATTCGAGAGATTGTTTTGCATCGAGCCAATGGTCGTTTTCAATGTCCGCCATCACGGTCTCTACGTCCTTGCCACAGTTTGCGGCGAGGATTTCGGCGGTGATGCGCTTGGTCTTGAGGATGTTTTTGGCGTGGATCTCGAGGTTGGACGCCTTGTCCTGGAAATAGCCGCCGATGAGGGGCTGGTGTATCATCACCTCGCCGTGCTCAAAGATTTCACGGCTGCCCTTCTCGCCAGCAGAGAGCAAGAGCGATGCCATCGATGCGCACAGTCCGATGCAGACCGTGCGGACGGGGCTCGAGATGAGCTTCATCGTGTCGAGGATTGCCATACCCGACGTCACCGAGCCGCCCGGACTACTGATGTACATCGTGATAGGCTCGCCCGGCTTTTCCATTTCGAGGTAGAGAAGGCGGTTGATGATGTATTCGGCGGATTCGTCGCTCACCTCGCCCCAAAGGAAAATGCTGCGTTTTTCGAGAAACTTCTCGGAAAACTTGCCGTTGGCTATCTTGCTAAAGAAGGAGGCGAATTCGGGTTCGTCGTCTTCGTTGAATTTTTTCATTTCGATAATAGATTAATCGTTAATACACAATTACTTCTTCTCGCGGAATATCACTTGGTCGATGAGACCGTATTCCTTGGCTTCTTCGCTACTCATCCAAAAATCGCGCTGAGCGTCCTTTTCGATTTGCTGGACGGTCTGGCCGGTGTGGTACGAAAGGATTTCGTAGAGATCTTGTTTGGTACGGAGCACTTCCTTTACGGCGATGTCGATGTCGGAAGCCTGACCGCCGGTGTATCCCGAAGGCTGGTGGAGCATTATGCGGGAATGCTTGAGCGCGTAACGCTTGCCCGTGGCACCCGCAGCAAGAATCACCGCTCCAAGCGACGCCGCGATGCCGGTGCAGATGGTGGAGATTTTGCAGGAGATGTACTGCATAGTGTCATAGACACCAAGGCCGCCATATACGCTGCCGCCGGGTGTATTGATGTATATCTGGATGTCCTTGGACGGGTCGGAAGATTCGAGGAAGAGGAGTTGCGCCTGAATGATGTTGGCTACCTCGTGGCTGAGTTCTGTACCCACGAAGATGATGCGGTCGGCGATGAGACGCGAGAATACGTCAACCTCGCGGAACGGCATATCGCGCTCCTCGATGACGGAACGTGTCATGTTGGTAATCTCGCCCGCATACTGGTCGAATGTATTGCTGTTGATTCCACGGTGATGGACAGCGTATTTCCTGAATTCGTTGTGGTCTGTGATGACGTGCATAGTATTAGTTTTTATTATAAAAAAACAACAAAAGAGTATCCCAACGGTGAAGGCATACACCCCTGCCGACGGAATACCCCCTTGTTTTTTTTAGTATCAATGATTTGGCAGGCGAACCGCCTACATTCTACGGCACTACTCAAAGAGTTTGCCGAAGTCCTCGTAGGAAATTTCCTGTTGTGTGAGGGTTGCCTTTTCCTTGATGAGGGCGGTGAGCTTTTCGTTGGTTACCTGGTTGCGAATCATGTTGCGATCCTGATTCTTGGCAAGGCGTTCCTTGGAGATATTGTCGAGAGCGTCGGCAGGTATCTGCGATGGGTGTACACCGTAGCGTGCAAATTCTGCCATCACCAACTTCTTGGCCTGGTCGAGTTCCTCGTCGGCAGAAACTTCGATGTTGTTGTCTTTTACGAGTTTGTTTTCGATGAGGTTCCACTTGATGTCGCCTTCGAGGTTGGGGAAGTTTTCGTTGAGTTTGGCCTCGTCCCAATCCTTGTATTGTTCGAGGTTGAGCATCCAACGCTTCATAAACTCCAACGGCACATCGAAGTTGGCGGCTTTGGTGAGCGCGTCTTTTGCGTCGATGAACACCTTGTAATCGCTCTCGTGAGCGTAGGATTCTTCAAACTGACGGTAGATTTCTGCGCGGAGTTCGTCCTCGTTGTGAACCTTGTCCTCGCCGAAGAACTTGTCGTAAACTTCCTGTGTGAGTTCGCCCTTGACGAAGTTGGAGATTTCGTCGATTTTGAATGCGAAATTGGGATTCACGGTATTGAAGTCGAGCATCTTGTTGCCGAGCATAGCCTTGGCCTCAGCCTCCTTGAAGACTTCTTTGAGGTCAAACTGGATTTCGTCGCCAGCCTTCTTGCCCACAAACTTAGCCTTCTGGTCGGCGTTTTCGATGCGGCTTACGAGCATTGAGGTCTTGTTGGAGAGGCCTTCGTCGTTGCGAGTGCCGTCTTCCTTCACCTGATATACTTCGCCTTTGAGCAACGACTCTTCGTCGGATGCCTCCCTCGGCTCGTGCTTGCCGGCAGCGTTGCGGTAGCTGTCCATAGCACGGTTGATGTCCTCGTCGGAAGGTTTGATGACGTACTGGGTGAGTGAGAGGCTGTTGTCGAGAGCCACATCAAACTTGGGCGCGAGGGCGAGGTCAAAATAGAATGTGAAGTCGTCATCCTTCTCGAAATCCACTTCGGTCTTCTCCCTTGTGGAGGGCAACGGCTCGCCGAGATAATCGACTTTGTTGTCTTTGAGGTAGTCGAAGAGTGCCTTTGAGAGCACCTTGTTGACCTCCTCCGCCATCACGGGGTGGAGGTACTGCCTCCTAATCATACCCATAGGAGCCTGTCCGGGACGGAATCCACGGACGTTGGCGTTTCTTCTAATCTTCTTCAACGAATCATTCACCTGAGCCTCGTAGTCGGCCTTGGCGAGAGTAATCTTTATTGTGGCGTTAAGCGCATCAATGTTGTTCTGAGTGATTTCCATTTGAAATATTAATACTGTATATTAAAAAAATAAGACCACTACAACCTCAAAGTGTAAGCGGCCTTATACTTGTACGGATGAAGGGACTCGAACCCCCACGCTCGAAAGCATAAGATCCTAAGTCTTACGCGGCTACCAATTACGCCACATCCGCATTGGAAGTACGCCGCAAAAATACTGTTTTTTTGCAAGATGTGCAAATTTTTGTGTCATAAATTTTGTTTATTTTTTTTGATTTTAATGCAACACACTATCAATCAGCGCATTATATTTGCATTGATTGTACATATATATTAAAGGTGTGTTAACTTCAAAAAAAATCGCCAAAAAATGTGCGGTGAATGAAAATTTTTGCTTATCTTTGCGCCCAAATTATCAAAGCAATATTATAATAATTATCAACACTTAACAAATGCAATTAGAGAAACTTAGGAACTTCGGTATAGCCGCGCACATCGATGCCGGTAAGACTACCACCTCGGAGCGTATTCTTTTCTACACCGGAGTAAACCGCAAGATTGGTGAAGTACACGATGGCGCAGCCACGATGGACTTTATGAAACAGGAACAAGAGCGCGGCATCACCATTCAGAGTGCCGCTATCTCCGCACATTGGAAAGGATACGACCTCAACCTTATCGACACCCCCGGCCACGTGGATTTCACGATGGAGGTGGAGCGTTCTATGCGCGTTGTCGATGGTTTGGTTTCCGTATTCTGTGCAGTGGGCGGTGTTGAGCCTCAGAGCGAAACCGTATGGAATCAGGCTGAGAAGTACCGCGTACCCCGCGTTGCTTACGTCAACAAGATGGACCGCTCGGGTGCAGACTTCGATTCCGTTGTAAAGCAGATGAACGACATCCTCGACGCTAAGCCCGTCAAGATGGAAGTTCCCTGTGGCTCGGAAGACGAGTTCTACGCCGTAATCGACGTCGTAACCGGCAAGTGCTACAAGTTTGTTGACAAGGAGTACGAGGAAATTCCCCGTCCCGCCGAGTACGAAGACGAGTACAAGCAGTGCCGCGACATTCTCTTGGAGAAGGTAGCAGAGGTTGACGAGTCGCTCATGGAGAAGTATTTCAGCGATCCTGAGACCATCACGGTAGAGGAAATCAAGAAGGCAGTCCGCAAGGCTACCATCAACTTGCTGTTCACCCCCGTATTCTGCGGTTCGTCCTATAAGAACAAAGGTATCCACTTCGTGCTTGACGCCGTAGTTGACTACCTCCCCTCCCCGCTCGACCTTCCCGATGTTCACGGCAAGGATCCCGACGACGAGAGCAAGACTATCATCGTAAAACCGACCGAAAACGCACCCGTTGCGGCTTTGGCATTCAAACTCATCAACGACCCCTTCGTAGGTCAGCAGGTATTCACCCGCGTATTCCAGGGCGTCATCAAACCCGGTATGACTCTCGAAAACTCCAACAAGGGCAAGAAAGAGCGTATCGGCCGTATCTTCAAAATCAAGGCAAAAGACCGCGTTGAAATCGAGGAAGCCGTAGCAGGCGACATCGTTGCCCTCATCGGCTTGAAGGAAACCAAGACTGGCGACACCCTCTGCGACGAGGATCATCCCGTATTGCTCGAAAGCATCACCGTTCCGCCGCCAGTAATCCAGCTCAAGGTCAGCCCGAAAAACAAGAAGGATCAGCAGAAGATGGGCGAGGCACTCCACAAACTCGCAAACGAGGACCCCTCATTCGCAGCATCTTACGACGAGGAGACCAACGAGACCGTCATCGCAGGTATGGGCGAGTTGCACTTGGAAATTATGGTTGACCGCTTGAAGGAAGAGTTTAAACTCGACGTTGAGGTCGGCGAACCCTCGGTTGCATACCGCGAGACATTCCTCGAGGAGAGGGATTGCGAATACAAGTACGCTAAGCAGTCGGGCGGTAAGGGTCAGTACGCTTACATCAAGATGATTATGACCCCGAATCCTGGCAAGGGCTACGAGTTCGAGAACACCGTCAAGGGTGGTCACATCCCCGGCGAGTTCATTCCTTCGGTTGACAAGGGTATCCAGAAAACCTTGGAGAAGGGCGTTTTGGCAGGCTTCCCGGTTGTCGATGTCAAGATCAACCTCTACGACGGTGGTTTCCACCCGGTTGACTCCTCCGACTTCGCATTCCAGACCTGTGCGTCCATCTGTTTTAAGGAAAACTTCATGAAGGCTCATCCGGTATTGCTCGAACCCGTGATGAAACTCGAAGTAATCACTCCCGACGAGTATATGGGCGACATCATCGGCAACCTCAACAAGCGTCGTGGCCGCATCGAGCAGCAGGGGCCTCACCCGCACCGCAAGGGCTTGACCGAAATCAAGGGCTTCGTTCCTTTGGCAGGTATGTTCGGTTACGCCAACGACCTCCGCAACATTTCTTCTGGCCGTGCCAACTTCTCGATGGAGTTTGCACAGTACGAGCAGCTCAACGCCGCTACTCAGGAAGAGGTATTGAAGAAACTCGCTCAAAAGCGCGAGCAAGAGGCCGCCAACAAGTAGGCTAATTTGATTGACACAATGCAATAATAAAAACGGCTGTCACAGAGACGTGGCAGCCGTTTTTTTATGCAATCCTTGAAAACGTGCAGAATCAGCACTTCCGCAACCCTTGAAAACATAAGAAAATATATTTGCGTAAGTCTTGAAAACGTGTTATATTTGCAAAGTCTTAACTCTTGAAAACGTGAAATATATGGAACTGATTGCAAACCCAATATACGATTCGGCGTTCAAGTACTTGCTTGAAGACGACAGGATAGCCAAGATACTGATTTCGGCATTGCTGAACCTTGAGACCGCCGACATCATAGAACTTCAGCAGATGAAGAACGACGTCGTGGACAGCAACCGCCGCGACTTGAAGATTTTTCACGTCGATTTTTCAGCGAAGATTGTGGACAGAGAGACGGGACGCGAGGAACAGGTTTGCATCGAGCTCCAAAAATCCTGGCACAAGGAGGAATACCAACGTTTTAGGACATACCTCTCTACGCAGATTGGCAACGAATCCAACGTTGACAAGGACGGCTATCCGCTACATATAATTTCCGTATATATTTTTGGGCACGTCGTTGTAAGCGAATACGGCAAATATCCGGTTCTATACATCAACCCACACGTTGAGGATCCTCTCGGCAATGTTTTGAAAGGCAATTTTCCAAACGGCAAGCGCAACCGTTTTCTTGACGCAATGGCGTACAATATGGTGATTGTCCAGATTCCATACGTAAACGCCCGCCCAAACTCACGACTTGACAAAATCCTGAGCATCTTCGACGCCGCGCCAAACAGCAAAGTAATAGAATATCCAATACCTCCGTTGCCAGACACAGACGCCGACAAGAAGGAAATCGACTACATCGTCCGCCGTCTTACAGAAGCCGCCGCCAACAATGAGGTACGCCGCAAGATGAGTTACGAGCGATACATCGACAACATCATTGACGGCAAGGCAGACGCCGAGGAGAAATACGCCCAAAGTCGGACTCTTATTAAGGAGCAGCAAGAGAAATTGGAGGAGAAGGACAAACAATTGGAGGAAAAGGACAAACAATTAGAAAACGTCATCGCCAAATCCGTCCTTGCACTGTCAGGTGCTAAAAGCGCGTCGGAAATTGCAGAAATGCTTGGCATCGAAGTATCTATCGTCGAGCAAATAATCAATGCGCAATAAATTTTGGGGTAAAAAACTATCATAATAAATCTATGTATTTCAATGTGTTAATAAAAATGCTAAAAAAAATTGATTTTTTTTAGCATTTTTTTTGCATAATTCAAATATTTGATATTTCTTTGCATTGGATATTCACGGCGACGATACATAGCCGGAGGAGATTCCAAGGACGTTTTATTTGACGATTATCTTCTGCACATCAAACTTCGCAACTTTGAAATTCGCTTGAAGATACGGCAACAAAAAACGTCCACGCTATATGTGCATATCATCGTGTACCATATCCTTTCTATTATTATGGTACACTTTTGCGAGGCGTGGACTTTTGCGTTGCTTATCCAAGCGAATAGGCAATGCGAAGGCCTGATGTGTGGGATAAGTGACAAAAAAGAAATCCCACGTCTTTTTTTGTATTAATCCGAGTTTGGGAAGTTCTACGGGCAAACATTCATAATCAAAATGAAATTGAGAGTTCTGTTGGCAGTTGTCGCCACTGTCGGGGCAGTTGGATTCGCCTCGGCACAAAAGACAACGACAGTAGAAATCACGGGCAACGAGGCTCGCATGACGGACGCTGTCTCGGCAGTGCATGCACGCCCATTGGTCTGCGACGTCAAAATGAAGACCTACTATCAGTCTGACCCGAAAACTGGTGCAATCAACAAAGCAGCCAAGAACACCGATTTATCGTGGTGCATCGAAAACGACTTCCACAAGATTGAGAAAGAAACTTCTCGATTCACCGACTACTGGTTTCTTTCAAGAGAAGACTTCTATGCCGTGTATGTGAAAAACAATCACATTGATGTTGAAAATCTGAAAAACTACGCAATGTTCCGTTCGCAGCAATACCACAAATGCGATGTAATCCTTGCACCGGTATTCAATTATCGTACGGCAACAAACGACGAAAAGGGCGCGGCAGGTGATGTCTACTTGACACTGACAGTAATGGGCTTTGCAGGTGATTTCATCAATTTCCGACAAGCAACTATGGAAGACTTCGACTTGTTGAAACAGAACGCTGAACTCGAGTACGACAGACAACGTCAGGGTATTTCAAGTAATAGTGGTAAGGACGCTAACTAATTATTCACACACAAAATCAATAAAAAATGAAAAAAATATTCACACTAATTGCTGCACTCGCAATGATTGTCAGTGCGGCGACAGCACAAATTGTGCATTCTGGCGGCGTGAAAATCAACGAGGAGAAGACGCCATCCGAGTCTATGTGGTACGCAAGGTTCGGACTCAACATGATGAAATGCGGTGGAGATGTGTCGGACTTTAAGGATTACATCAAGAGCAACCTCGGCTATCAAATTGTCTGGGGATTCGAGAAACCATTAGGTCCATTGTTTTGGGGTATGGAGTATGGACTGGGTTCACGCGGCTACAAGCTAAAAGATGGAGATGCGAAGGAGACCTGGTTTGCACACAACGGTTATTTCTCACCTTTCAACCTTGGCTACAAATATGCCGTATCAGGGGACTTCGAAGTAGAAGGTCACATAGGAGCATACGTAAGTGGCGACTATGCAGGCAAGTTTGTGGAAGATGACGGACACGACTCTGAAGACTTCAGCATTTATGATGCCGACGATTACTCCTACGTAGATGCTGGTATGGTATTCGGCTTTGGAGTATGGTACAATTCGGTAGGACTTGACTTCAGCTTTCAGAAAGGATTTATTAATATGACAAAAGACGTAAAAGTACACACAAGCAACTTTATGATACGTCTTGGCTTCAAATTCTAAGAACTATGATGTTGCAGTAGCGGATACCAACCATCTACGTTGCTGCAACATTATTTGTATAAACAAACTAATAATTATCTGTAAGATTATGAAGAAGATAATAATTACGTTGCTGGCGATGTTTTCAGTCATCTATGCAAATGCACAGGACGATTCGCAACTTTTTGAAAAAGAATACAAGTTCCCTCTTGCAAACAACAATGGGAAATGTAGCGTTACTGGAGTGATGGATTTCACGACAGCAAGTTTTGATGATGACGACCTTTTCACCAACTTGTACGTATGGATAACGGAAAACATTGGACAGGATAAGGTGCTGAAGATGAGCCCTGCGAACAAAATAATCTCGTGCAGGTATTCAGCAGAGGGTAATTCCGCAGCAATAACAGGGAAAAAGAATACATATTATTTTTCCACCGCATTTAGGATCGCTGACAAGCATGTCTATGTAACGCAATCCGAGTTGGAAGTTCTTCCCGCTATTTCATTCAATAAGAAGAACGTTGGAATCGAAAAATATGCTGCGCTCAAAAAGCCAGCGGACAAAAACATCATAGACGAGTTCAACGATGTAAACAATGAGGTGTTAGAACAAATTATGGATTTTGTCGGCACCAACGTACCAGAGCATGTCAACAATTGGGACAACATCGTATCAAAACGAGTTACGGAAGGCATGACAATGACAGAAACAAAACTTGCACTCGGTGCGCCACAATCTGTCGTAGAAGGCAACACGGAGACACAATGGATTTACGGTCTTTCGCTAATCGTCTATTTCGACGATGGCAAGGACACCGACCCGAAGACTAAGAAAACAGTAACAAGGGAAAAGAAAGTGACAAGAATTCTAAGATAAAGGCGACAACTTTTTTTTCATGTATCTATTAATAAAGGGATTGGCTTTGGAAGTCAATCCTTTTTTGTGGTTATCAATCAACACCTTAACAACAATGAAATCCGCAACCCTTAAAAACGTGGGAATTTGATATGTGCGTAACCCTTAAAAACGTGGTAAAATATATTTGCATAACTCATAAAAACGTGGTAAATTTGCGCAGTCGTAACTCTTAAAAACGTGATATTTATGGAACTGAAAAGAAAATTCTACGATAAACTTATACAATGGAAGTTGAAATCGAAGGGCTCTACTTCAATGTTGATTGAGGGAGCAAGGCGTGTGGGCAAAAGTTATGTGGCGACAATGTTTGCAAAAAACAATTATAAGTCGCACATTATCATAGACTTTGCAAACATCGACCCTGCGGTAACTGGAATTTTCGAGCACAATTCCACAGATTTAGAATTGTTTTTCAACAAATTGTCGGCTTATTACGGTGTCAAACTACACAGGCGCGAAAGCCTGATTGTATTTGACGAAGTGCAACTTTACCCAAAAGCGCGTCAGTTGACCAAATATCTTGTAGCCGACGGACGATTCGATTATCTTTTGACAGGATCGCTGATAACCCTCAAACAAAACGTCGAAAACATCATCATCCCGTCAGAGGAAGAAAGTCTGACAATGTTTCCACTTGATTTTGAGGAATTTCTATGGGCAATTGGCAACGATGTTATGGCAGACTACATCAAAGAATGTTTCAAAAACAAAACACCACTCGGACAGGCGATGCACCGCAAAGCGATGGACTATTTCAAGCAATATATGCTTGTAGGCGGGATGCCTCAGGCTGTGCTTGAATACACACAAAATTATGATTTCGAGAGCACAGACGCTATCAAACGCAGAATTTTGAAACTGTACCGCAACGACATATCCAAGTTTGCAAAGGGCTATGAATCAAAAGTTTCTGCCATTTTTGACGAAATTCCGTCCCAACTTTCCAAACACGAAAAGAAATTCAACCTCGCGTCCCTAACCAAAACGGCACGTATGCGCGAATATGAAGACGCATTTATGTGGCTTGCTGATGCAAAAGTTGTCAATACGTGTTTCAACAACACCGACCCAAACCGTGGTCTTGGACTCAATATGGTACAGTCGTCGCTCAAATGCTATATGGCTGATACAGGGCTCCTTTTTAGCCTTGCATTTTCCGAAACAGAAATTATGGACAACGAAATATACAAGGCAATTCTTTTTGACAAACTACACCTAAACGAAGGAATGTTTATGGAAAATATTGTTGCTCAGATGCTTGTATCGTCAGGACACCGTTTGTTCTTTTATTCCAAAAACTCGCCAGACAATGCTGACGACCGCATTGAAATCGATTTTTTAATAGCCCAAGGTCGCAAAATAGCACCCTTGGAAATCAAATCTGCGCGGTATCAGCAACACGTGTCGCTTGACAAGTTCATTGCAAAATACAAATCGCGCATCGGCAGCAAGTACATTGTATATACCAAAGACCTGATGGAAACAGACGGCATCCTATTCATCCCCGTTTATATGACAAGCCTGATATAGCGGATGTTTACGCCCCAACTACCCTCTCTATCTCCGCCAATTCCTCCTCCGTCAGCGGCGCGATGCCAACAATTCCTGCATTGTCGATGATTTGTGAGGGGCGGCTTGCACCGATGAGAACGCTTGTGAGGTCTGAATCCTTCAAGACCCACTTCAACGCCAACTGCGAAAGGCTGCAACCGTGCTCCTTAGCAATCTGATTGAGTGCCTTTACCTTTTGCAAAACTGAATCGGTGATGTCGTTGGGTTTCAAGAATTTGCCACTCTTGACGGCGCGGCTGTCCGAGGGAAGCCCGTTGAGATAACGGTCGGTGAGCAGACCTTGCGCCAACGGCGAAAAAGCGATGATGCCCTTGCCGAGAGTGCGGGCGGTGGCTTTGAGACCGTTTTTTTCGATAGTGCGGTCAAAGATGCTGTAACGGTTTTGATTGATAATAAAAGGCGTGTGCAATTCCTGCAAAATCGCCGTCGCCCGCGCCAAAGTTGCGCCATCGTAGTTGGAAATGCCCACATACAACGCCTTGCCGGAGCGAACTATTTGGTCGAGGGCAAGCATAGTCTCCTCCAAAGGAGTTTCGGGATCCATCCTGTGATGATAAAAAATGTCAACGTACTCCAATCCAAGGCGTTTGAGGCTTTGGTCGAGGCTCGCAATCAAGTATTTGCGGCTGCCCAAATCGCCGTATGGACCGGGCCACATATCGTAACCGGCTTTTGTGGAAATTATCAACTCGTCGCGCAGACCGCCGAATGTGTCGCGCAAAATCTTGCCAAAATTTGTTTCCGCCGAGCCGGGCACGGGACCATAATTGTTGGCAAGGTCAAAGTGTGTGATGCCGAGGTCGAAGGCGGTGCGGCACATCGCCACCATATTGTCGTAGTTGTCAATAGAGCCGAAATTGTGCCACAGACCAAGCGACACGGCGGGGAGTTTCAATCCGCTTTTGCCGACGCGATTGTACGTCATCGTGGAGTAGCGGGCGGGGGATGGAGTGTAAGTTGCCATAAAACGTCAATTATTTTGTTATAAAAACAACAGCATTTTTGCCAATCCGAAGCCGAAATATGTGCCGATTGCGTAACCAAACAAGCCTACCGCAATGCCGGGGCCGATGACAGCCTTGTTGTGAAGGACGCTGCCCATCACCGGCGCGAATGGCGGACTGCAAATCAATGATATACTTGTAGTTAACGTTGTGTCGGTGTCCACACGCATTATCGCACTAAACAACACGTGCAGCAAAAACGAACCAAACGTTACTATCGCAGTGAAACTTATTAGATTGGCATCGACTTCCGAAAGCACTTTGAGACTCACTTGCGACGCCACCGCCACGCTGAAAATCAAGATGAAAAACGTGCCAAGTTCAAAGGTGCGTTTGATGGCGCGGACACGTTTGTTGATGGAGGCAATTATCGACAACAGCGATATTGAGAGAATGAACACCGATTGAAACGCCTCCTTTGGGAACAACATTGCGATGCCCGCGCCGAGGATTATTATTATTACCGTCAATAGCAATGCCTTGCCAAGGTCTTTGAGATTGTCGCGGCGAAAAAGACCGAGGAAAAGTTCGCTGTCGTGGTTTTCGATTTTGAGGTCGATGTCCACCTTTTCGCGGTCGTCCTTGAAGGCTGGAAGTACCAATCCAAGCGTTTTTTTGCCAAAAACAATCACAAAAAACAGATAAATCGCGCTCAAACCCATACTATAAGCCGACACAACGCCGTATGTCTTGTCATCGACACCGAGAGCAGTCTTCACAGAGGCGATGTTGACGTCGCCGCCCGTGTATTTGCCCGACAACATACCGCCCACCGACGAATACAACTGCGGGTCTTCGCGTCCAAACATCACAAAACCGATTACTACAGACAACGTACACGCCGCCAATCCACCCACCATCGATTTAAGGAACGGCGGGGCAAGCCGCGTCCACGACTTGATGTCGGCTGAAAATAGCATCAATGGAATAGCAAACGGCACAGCCACCGACACGATGGAATTTTGCAGGGCGTGCGTAGCCTCATCGTCGGGAATGATGCCCGCAAGACCAAGCGCACAGCCAAAAATATATACCAAAATGATGCTGCCCACCTTGTTGAGGACTGGGTATTTATAAGTAAGCCACAACACCAACAGCGGCAGCAAAATGCAAGTAAGGATGATTAACATAATCAAAAATTGTATTTATAAAAACTGGCGGCAAAGTTAACAAAAAAAACCGCAACAACATCAGTCGCGGCCTTTTTTCTAAATTTAAAATGATGGAAATCTTTACTTCAATGCGTCAGCGAGTACGCCGAAAGCCTCGGTGCGGTTGTAGCCTTCGTCCCAAATGCCGAGCGTGGTGGCAAAATTTTAGCAATATTATTCAGCCGCAACGGAATTTTTTATTTACCTTTGCAAAAGAAATCACTACTATGACAGACAGCAAATCAAATGCGAAAAATCGTTACACTTATTATATATAGTCTATTGACGTTTTTGTCGATGGCAACAGCGCAGACCGGATATTATATCCCGTCGGAGAGATATTCCGGCGGCACGGTCAGCGACATCTGCCAGGATAAATACGGTTTTGTGTGGATTGCCACCGACAATGGGCTCAATAGGTTCGACGGTTACAATTTCACCACCTACAACCACTCCTACGAAGATTCGCTCACCATCAACAACAACATCGTAACCAAACTACTCTGCGACCGAGAAGGCAACCTTTGGGTGGGCACCCGAATGGGTCTTGCGCGGTTCGATTACGTGGAAGAGAATTTGGTGCGCTACCACGTAGAGCCGCCACACACGCGCATACTGTCGTTTCTCCAATTGCACAACGATACATTGCTCGTAGGATCGTCGGGACACGGTCTCTACAAGCTCGAAGGCGACCACTTGGAAAAAAGGGAAGGCATGACATCCTACGGCGGCAACTTCTATTTCAACCAAATGACCGAAGACAGCAAAGGTCGTTATTGGAAAGTGGGCTACGGCAGGGAAATCACAATGCACGATTCGAGCGGAGTCAAGAGCATAATGTTTGACCAGGGAGTTGCTGTAAAACTCGTGGAAATCCGCGACACCATGCTTGTAGTATCGCAAAAGGGCATCACATACATCAAAGACCAAATAGTAGATTTTGCAGAGCCGCCCTTCACATCATACATCAGGAGCGCGTACAGCGACGGCAACGATATTTACATCGGCACCGATGGCGACGGTCTCTACGTGTACCACACGAGCACCCATCAATACGAACCCATTAAATGCAGCATCCGAGGCATCGACATGGGTTCCACAACAATCACCGCAATCTACGGCGACAATATGGGCAATATTTGGCTCGGTTGTTACGCCAAAGGGCTTGTGTTGATACCTAAAAAACAACCCCTATTCTCAGAATGGAGCGTACCTAACGGCGCCGACGCCACGGAAGTAATAACGTCGGTATGCAAAGGCGACAGCACCACGCTATGGTGTACGGCGGGCAAGGCGGGCGTTTTTGGCATCGACAGCAACGGACAGATAATAGCACATCCCCAATCGCCACCACATACGGGTATCATCTGCCGTGACAATCAGGGCAAATATTACCTTACGGCTGGCAACACCTTGTATTCATACAATCCCAAGACCGGAGCATCGTCCAAGATAGCATCGTTTCTGAGCGAAACCATCAACGCCATGACCGACGCTGGCGACGGACGCTTATTCATATCCACATATCTGTACGGCCTTACCATCTACGACACTCGCACAGGCACATCCGAAAATTTCAGAATAGGCGAATTCGATTCACTGCGCGGCGTTATATGCAGCAATTGGATACTTGACATATATCCCGACAACGAGCGGCGCATCTGGCTCGCAACTGCCTCTGGCGTGTGCTATTACGACCTCAAGGCGGAAAGATTTTCAAAGGCACTGCTCAACGGCACGATATGTTTTTCGGTATGCAAGACCATAGAAGGCGACATACTCATTGGCACCGACGAAGGCTTATTCGTAGGCGACACAAGCGATGTACAGAGATTTACGCAAGGCGGCGGACTGCACGACAAGTCGGTGAAACACATTGCGCAATCACCTGACGGCGACATTTGGTGCGCCACGTCGTCGGGCATTTGGCAATATGACTGCGACAACAAAACTTTCATAGCCCACATCAACGGCAACGGACTGTTTGCCAAGGAATATTTCACCGGCGGACTTACCACCAACGACGGCAGGCAATGCTTCATATCCACCAAAGGTCTCACCGTATTTGACCCAATAGCCGTCTCCAACCGCAACAACGACCTGCCAGACGTGAAAATTACAGGATTCAATATCCTTGGCAAACACGCCTCCACAGGCATACCAAACATAGAAAACGACAATTATAAAGTGTCATACGAGGATGTGGTGCTGTCGTTTGATTTTTCGCTGCTCGACTTCCAAAATCCGTTCAATGTCATCTACGAACACCGCATCAACAATAGCCCGTGGATGCCCAATATTCCTGGCGACAACACACTAAAACTCAGTCATTTACCAATTGGCAAATACAATCTTGAAATCCGCGCACTGTCTTCTGGCAACCTCACAAAAACCAAGCGGATTACATTGGAAGTAACGCCACCGTGGTACAAATCGACCATAGCGCACGTTTGCTACGAACTATTGGCAGTGCTCGCTCTGCTTGCAGTGGCATTGCTATGGAAACGCCGCAAACAACGTCAACTCGACGACGACAAGATGAAATTTCTCATCAACGCCACCCACGACATCCGCTCGCCGCTCACCATAATATTGGGCGCAACCAAAAAACTCCGCGAACAATACGGCGAAAACGAACCCGTGGAGGCTGTTCACCGCAATGCAAAGCGTCTCGAACAACTTGTAACTCAAATACTTGACAGCCGCAAAATCGACAAAAAACAGATGACATTGCATTGTCAGGAGACCGACCTACGCGAATACATCGACGCAATATGCCGCTTGTATGAATTCAACACGGCGGAACGCGGCATCAACTTTGTCCGCAATCTCGGCGACAAGCCCGTAATGGCGTGGATAGACAGAGTAAACTTCGACAAGGTGATTTCCAACCTGCTCTCCAACGCCTTCAAATACACAAGCGACAAGGGCGATGTAATCATTTCGTTGATAGACAATTCCGATTCTATATCAATTAAAGTTGCAGACAGTGGCAAGGGCATCAACAACGCCGAAAAGTCAAAAATATTTGACCGCTTCTACCAGAGCGCGGATTCCAAGCAAGGCACAGGCATTGGTCTTCACATCTGCCACGACATCACCATACTACACGGCGGACGCATCACAGCCGACAACCGCACCGACGGCGTACAAGGGGCTGTATTCACGGTTACACTCCCAAAAGGCAATGCACACCTCAAACCTGAACAGATAATAAGCAGCGAAACTTCTGAACCAGCACAAAAAACCCCGTCATCAAACCGTCTCAACATCATCATTGCAGACGACGACAAGGAGATAGCCGACTTCATCATCTCGGAATTGTCGCGCCGTTACAATTTTGACTACGCACCCGACGGCAAACAGGCTCTCAAAAAAATCCTCGCCAATAATTACGACCTGATAATCAGCGACGTTGTAATGCCAGAGATGGACGGCATCCAACTATTGAAACACGTAAAGGAAAATCCGATGGTATCGCAGATACCCGTCATAATGCTCACCTCCAAAATCTCCATCGAAAACCGCCTGCTTGGTCTCAAGTCGGGCGCGGACGCCTACATCCCCAAACCATTTGACATGGAGGAGTTGGAGATACAAATAGACAACATCGTAGCCAACATCCGCCGTCTCAAAGGCAAATTTAGCGGCGCAGTGTCGCAGGAAGAACGCATCGAAAAAGTGGAAGTGCAGGGCAACAACGACGCCCTCATGGAACGTGTGATGAAGGTGGTGAACGCCAACCTTTCCAACCCCGACTTCAATATCGACATCCTTGCGCAGGAAGCCGGCATAAGCCGTGCCAACCTCTACCGCAAAATCAAAGAAATCACAGGTATATCGTCGGGCAAATTCCTGCGCAACATACGCATGGAGCAGGCGGCAAGGCTATTGAAAGCGGGACAAAACGACATCTCGCAGATAGCCGAACTCGTCGGTTATGCCGATTCGTCTCATTTTTCCACAGCATTCAAAACACACTTTGGCATCTCTCCAAGCGAATATCAGAAAGCCAACAGCCAGCAATAGGCATCATTTTAGACAAATCCGCAAGTATTTGATACAAAAACAAGGGTTTTCTGAAACATTTCCGAACACTTCTGAAACGAAAAAATTAGCATTTGCCCTCATTCTATTGTAATTTTGTCTATTGAAAAATAACACACCATATATATATTACCAATAATTATTTAATGTAGTCTTCTTTAACAAAAAAGCTGAAATTTATTTTTCTTTTCATAAGGATATATAGTTTGAGGGAATCAGCTAATAATAGAAAGCAAATAGTAGTTAAATTGGGAAAGCAAGTCGTTGGGATAACGCCTTGCTTTTTTTGTTGCGCACTGCAAGAGAACACAAAAAAAGGAAGCCGAAACATCATTTGTATTCGACTTCCGTTCTATTTTAATCAGGATTAGAGATCAGCCGTCTTACGAATTGTTGCCCCAGAAGAGCTTGATGTCGTTGTCAGCGAGCTTGGTGTCATCGGGGGTATAAACCTGAACCTTGACGCCGAAGATTTCCATTACTTTCTTCTCAAACTCGTCGATAGTCCATTCGGGGTTGATAGTGATGTCGCCCGACTTGTCGGCGTTGTCGTCCTGACGAACAGCGCAGATGAGGTCGTCGTCATCAACGAAATGATTCTGCGTATTGTAAACGCGGAGGCAGAATCCGTAGGTCTCCTTGAAGTTTTCGCGAACAGTCTTTACCTTCATACGTCCGTCAATCTTGAGCGACTTGCCGGAGATGATTTTCAAGTTGTTGTCGGCAAGTCCACTTTCGTCCTGAGTATAGACCTGAACCTTAATGCCAAAGTTCTCCTTGAAATTCTTCTCAAACTCGTCAACAGTCCACTCGGGATCGATGCTGAACTCGCCCGACTTGCTTGCGTCGGCGTCCTGCCTTACAGCAGAGAGCAAGTCATCATCGTCAACGAAATGATTCTGAGTGTTGTACACGCGGAGCGCGTATCCAAAAGTCTTCTTGAAATCGGCCTTCAAGGTCTTCACCTTCATGCGGCCATCTACTTTGAGTCCTTCCATTGTGATATGGTTTTTAGTTTAATAGATTTTGTAAAACTTTTCGAGTGCCAATTTATAAAGGTTTTTCGATATATGCAAAAAAATTTTAATTTTTTTTGCAAAAAAAGTGGCAGCGTTCACGAAAAACGCTGCCACCTTATTTAATATAATTTTGTTTACTTAGAGAAATCTCTCTTATCCAATACGTGCTTTGCCTTGCCCATAGAACGCTCGATGCCGTAAGGTTCGAGAACGCGGATGTTGGGTTTGATGCCCACCATGCTTACAATCTGGCTGAACAGCGGCTTTACGTACTCCATCTGTTTCTTGACATCAGGAGTGTAGAGCTCGGCGCGGAGTTCCACGTCGAGGTCAAATGAATCCTCGTTGTTTTTGCGGTCAACAGTGATGAAATAGTACGGTTGGAACGCCGGGAACTCAGTCAAGCAAGCCTCTATCTGCGATGGGAACACATTGACACCACGGATGATGAGCATATCGTCGGAGCGACCGAGAATCCTGTCCATCCTTACGGCGGTGCGTCCGCACTTGCAGGGTTCGTAGATAAGGCGCGTGAGGTCGCGTGTGCGGTAGCGGATTATCGGCATAGCCTCCTTGCAGAGCGAGGTAAATACGAGTTCGCCAAATTCGCCGGGGGCAACGGGCTGCAAAGTTTCGGGGTTGATGATTTCCGGGAAAAACATATCTTCCCACAAGTGAGTGCCGTCTTGGTATTCACATTCGCCGCCTACGCCGGGGCCGCACATTTCGGTAAGTCCGTAGATGTCGTATGCCTTGATGTGGAGTTTTTCTTCGAGTTCCTTCCTCATGCCCTCTGTCCACGGCTCTGCACCGAAGAAACCGCATTTGAGTTTCATATTGTCGATGCTCACTTGGTCGCTTGCGTGAATGGCTTCGGCGAGCCTCATGCCATAAGAAGGAGTGCAGCACAATACCGTGGTGCCAAAATCCTGCATGAGCATAATCTGTTTTTCAGTCTTGCCGGCGGAGGTTGGGAGTTGCACTGCGCCGAGTTTTGCCGCGCCGTCGTGTGCACCGAGACCGCCCGTAAAGAGGCCGTAACCGTAAGAATTTTGAACAATGTCGCCAGCCTTGACGCCGCCTGCCGACATTACACGAGCCACACCTTCCGACCACATGTCGATGTCGTTTTTGGTATAAGTGTCAACTACCGGCTTGCCCGTTGTGCCGCTCGAAGCATGGATTCTAACGATTTGGTCTTGCGGAACTACCTGCAAACCAAACGGATACTCGTCCCTAAGGTCGTGCTTGGTAGTGAAGGGGAGTTTTGAAATGTCGTCTATGGACTTGATGTCGTCGGGCGTAATGCCGAGTTCGTCCATCTTTTTCTTATAGAACGGCGACTTTTCATAACATGTCTTCACCGTCCGTTTGAGCCTCTCGCTTTGGAGGGCGCGCATATCCTCGCGGGACATGCACTCATATTTTGCGTTGTATATCATTTTGTAAATTAATTGTTTTCAATGTCTCCTATTGCAATGCGTCGAATGTAATCGCGTCCTTCTTTCGGTAGCCCTGACCATTGCCGATGGCTATCAAATTGCCATCCTGATTGCGGATTTCCACATCGCAATACGGAATTTTGGGATGGTTGAACCTTTCCTTGGCAATTGCCACGAGCCGGTCGCCCTTCTGCGCCGACTGCAAATACGAAATGCTGTTTTGAATTCCAAAAGTCAACTGTCCGTGGCTGTTCATCACGGCGGCAATAGCGAGGTCGGCAAGCGTAAACAACGCCCCGCCCTGACACACTCCGCCACCGTTCAAGTGCCGTTCCTCCACAGTCATCTCCGCCTTAGCAACGCCCTCAGACACCTCTGTAAGCGACATTCCCGACGATGCGGCGTACCTATCGTTGGTATTTAATATATCCTTTAAAGTCATAATATTACAACAATTATTGCAGGGCGTAAAATTAGATATTTTTTTTGTTAACTGCAAAATTAATTGGCAGACACAATAATATTAAGTATTTTTGGTAGAAAAAAGGGGGGAAAGTTTTGGAGAATCAAAAATAATCTGTAATTTTACCACCCAAAACGGTGGTATTATTACCACCTAATAGAGTGGTAAAATATGAAAACAAGCGAAAAATTACAAAAGGCATTTGAGAAATGGCAGTCGATACAGCCGCTCTCAGAAACAGACAAAAGACGGTTGAGCCGTAAGTTTACTGTTGATTTCAATTACAACAGCAACCATATCGAGGGCAACACGCTCACGTATGGTCAGACGGAGCTGTTGCTACTCTTTGGTAAGGTAATCGGAGAAGCGGATGCAAAGGATGTCGTTGACATGACGGCAAGTAATGTAAGCCTCAAAATGATGACGGAAGAAACCTCAGCCCACAACCCTCTGACGCAGAATTTCATCCGTACACTCCACCAGACCCTGTTGCGAGAAGACTACACTGTGTATAAAAATCTGCCCGGGGGCTATTCGACAAGCTACGTAATCCACGCTGGACAATACAAGACACGTCCCAACAGTGTCATAACACGTTATGGCGACCGATTTGACTACGCATCACCGGAAGAAACACCCGCACTGATGGCAGACCTCGTCGATTGGTACAACAAGGAGGAGCAATCGGGCGAGATGTCGGCTGTCGATTTGGCGATTCTGTTCCATTACCGCTACATCAGGATTCACCCCTTTGAGGACGGCAACGGCAGGATTGCGCGTCTTTTGGTCAACTACATTTTGGCACGGCACGGCTATCCGATGATTGTGGTGCGCAGCCGCAACAAGCATGCTTATCTTGAAGCCCTTCACAAAGCGGATATGAAAGTTGGCACAGCACCTTCCGACGGAGCAAACGCGACACTCGCACAAATCCGCCCGTTCCAAAAATATATGACAGACCTCATTATTTCAGAAATTGAGGGGGACACGCTTTTTGCGACCGAAAAATCAGAAGACATTTGGTGGTACGATGGCGAAAGGGTAATGTTCAAAACCCCAAACTACGGCAAAATCCTTCGCGAACTCCAAATAGAACCAGAATCCACGTATGCCTCGCTCCAAGAAATTACCGGCATCAACACTTCTGCACTCCAAAAACTAATGCAGTCTTTGGCAGACAAAGGTTACATCGAAAAAAGCGACAAACACGGTTGGCGCGTCTTCATCACGCCGTCAATGTAACAATATCTCCTCCAAACTCCTTTTCGGCACGCAATGCACGCCGTCCGCATCGCGGTAATACTTCACGCTGCCATCTGCCGGCATATCAACGAGTTTGAAACGTTCCGCCGACTTGCCGACAGCCAACACAGCGAGCGGCGGCATCTCCAAATGCAATGCTTCGGCAATCTCCTTGGCATTGAAAGCACAAATAATGATGCCGTTGAGACCTATCTCGACGGCTTTTAATAGCATCGACTGCAACGAAATGCCAAGATCGACATAGACATAACGCTCCGGCTCGATGGCACTGCATACTATTATAAAAGAGAGCGGCTCCGTGCCAGGAAACGGCAAATGCAATTCCGGCAACGCGCCGCCGAGTTTGATATTTTGGTTGACAACAGAAACCTCGTCTTCAGCGACAACAAGCCTAAAACGCAACGCCTGTTGGTTCCTCGCCGACGGGATTTTGGTATTGACGGCAACTATTTTGCGCAATACATCCTCGCCCACGCGCACCGAATGGTCGTAACCACGGCAACTGCGGTTTTTCAACAGGAGAGAATCGAGGGTATGCCCCACCCTCTTGACGGTCTTCTTGCTGCCAAAGACTTCCTCGTAACGTTTTTCAAGATAATTGTCTGCCATAATCAAGTATAATTATTAAATTGGTAATCGGTAGAATGGGGCACACAGCCACCCTGCAAAGATAATGAAATTTTTTTTCAAAAAAAACGTCCAAAATGTTTCATTAGTCTTAAAATAGTGATATATTCGCACACAAATTCAAACAAACATACTAAAAACATTAATCATCTGACAATCAAAATGATAGATCGCGACGATTTTGTCCCCGACGAGGAATGGGAGAGGTTCAGGGAGATAAGCAAGGATTTTCCGACGCCCAATATATTCGTCAACCTTGATGTCATCGAGGAGGAATACAAACACTTGATGAAGACATTTCCATACGGAAACGTCTATTTTGCCGTAAAGGCCAACCCCGGCATACCGGTAATAAGACTGTTGAAGGAGTTAGGCTCCAATTTTGACATAGCATCCCGATACGAGCTCGACGACGTACTGGCGCAAGGCATCTCGCCAGACCGCATCTCGTATGGCAACACCATCAAGAAGGCCGACGACGTGGAATATTTCTACAAAAAAGGTATCAGGATGTTTGTAACCGACTCCAAGGACGACCTCAAAAACATCGCCGACCGCGCCCCCGGGTCCAAGGTTTTCGTAAGGATACTTATCGAAAACTCTTCTACCGCCGACTGGCCGCTCTCGCGCAAGTTTGGCTGCCATCCCGATATGGCGTACAACCTTCTCGTAATGGCGAAAGAACGCGGATTGGAGCCATACGGAATCAGTTTTCACGTGGGAAGCCAGCAACGCGACATCGGACAGTGGGACGACGCTATCTCCAAGACAAAATACCTCTTTGAGTCGCTCGAAGAAGAGGAAGACATCAAACTCCAAATGATAAATATGGGCGGCGGATTCCCAGCTCGTTACATTCAACCCTGCAACGACCTCTCCGACTACGCCTCCGAAATCACCCGCTACCTCCACGACGACTTCGACGAGATACCCCGCATCGTATTTGAGCCGGGACGCTCGCTCGTTGGCAACGCCGGCATATTGACATCGGAAGTAGTATTGATTTCGCGCAAAAACAACACCTCGCTCTCTCGCTGGGTATATCTCGACTGCGGTCTCTTCAACGGACTCACCGAAACCCTCGGCGAAGCCATCAAGTACCCCGTACTCACCGACAAGGACGGCGGCAAATGCGGCGAAGTAATCCTCGCTGGTCCCACCTGCGACAGTGCCGACATTATGTACGAAAACACCAAGTACAAACTCCCAATCGACCTCAAAAGCGGCGACAAGGTTTATTGGCTCACCACAGGCGCGTACACAAGCACGTATGCATCTGTCAAATTCAATGGCTTCCCGCCCATCAAGACCTACTATTACAACAAAAAAGCCATCTACGACGTAGATGGCAATGTGGTAAAATCGTTGGCATCGTAGAGACGCACGGCCGTGCGTCTCTACCGCGCCCAATTATTTTTTCACCATATTAAGAATCTTCTTAGCGTCGGAATCACCTTCCGACGCTTCGTTTTTTAGCTCCTTCATTATCTTGTCGCCGCCGTCGGGATTGTTGACGGCTTTTAAGAACCATTCCTTAGCCTTGGCGGCATCTTCTGCAACGCCCTTGCCTTTCAGGTAACATTTGCCGAGGGCGAGTTGCGCGTCGGCATTGCCCTGCGCGGCACTTTTCTCAAACCATTGGAATGCGGCGTTGGCGTCCTTGGTGCAGCCTTCGCCCTTCTTGTAACACTTGCCGACTTGGTACTGCGCCTTGGCGTTGCCTTGCTGTGCCGCCTTGCTGTACCATTCAAAAGCCAATGCGTCGTCCTCCTTCACGCCGTCGCCCTTGTCGTAGGCGCGACCGAGTTGATACTGCGACTTGGCGTGTCCCTGTTCTGCCGCCATTTTGTAATACTTGACGGCTGTCTTGTCGCTCTTTGCAACGCCGTAGCCCTTCTCGTAGGCGCGGCCGAGTTGGTATTGAGCCTTGGCAAAACCCATATCCGCCGCCTTCTGGTAGTTGGTGAAAGCCGTAGCGTAGTCCTTGGCGTCATCGGCATCCTTGCCGGTCTTGTAATATTGTTCGGCAGTCTGAGCCGATACAGTTGCAGCCATCATCATAATGGCAACAATCAACGTAGAAACAATCTTTTTCATATCTTGTAGGATTGGATTAATAATCGGGGCAAAAATATACATTAAAGTCGATAAAAATCATAAATTACTTAAAAAAAATACTAAACATCCGCAATTCTTAATCGATATAGCTTAGCGGAATCATGTCAGACACTTCACACCAACACAAAAAAACGTCCCGGAGGGGGGATTCCGGGACGCTAAAATAATCATCGGATAAAAATTGATAACAGCTCTTTTTGGTGAAGAACTTGAACCACAAACATTAAAACAATTAGTATAAACACATCATCAAAAAACAAATTCTATCATTAGGGTAGCAAGTATGTTTTAGGATTATCAATCATCATTGTTGCTTTTCACTTAAAAGACACGCAACATCGGCTATACCCTATGTGAATAAATGTTAAAAATTAGCCGTCCCGAAAGACCACAACAATTATTTGGCAAAATTTCTTTTTACATTCCAACTAATATTTTACCTTTGCACTGTGGAAATAATTGCAATTATTAAATATGACAAACATAGGATTTACAAGTGAACATCTCGCTGAGATAGCCGTAGCGGGCATCCAGGAGAAAAAAGGACAGAAAATAACCAAACTCGATATGCGCGGCATCGACGGCAGCGTGTGCGATTTCTTCATTATCTGCCAGGCTGACAACCCACGGCAGGTGCTTGCCATCGCCGACAGCGTGGAGGATTTTGTATTCGACAACACCAAGCAATGGCCTTACCACAAGGAGGGCAAGGAAAACGCCGAATGGGTGCTGCTCGACTACGTGGACGTGGTGGTGCACGTATTCCTCGACGAAAAACGCGACTTCTACAAACTCGAAAAGTTGTGGGCGGACGCTCCCCGCACCGACTACGACTAACCCTCAGTAGCAACCAGGCAACATTAGAATAATAGTGTAACACTTAATTAAATATGAACAACAAAAACTTCCAAAAGAACAACATCATATTTTGGATATTCGGCGTTGTGCTGCTCCTGATAGGAGTGGTGCAATTCTCCGACTTCAAAGGCTCGCCCAAGACCATCGACTGGAACGAGCTAAAAGCGATGCTGCAAAACCGCGAAATAGAGCGCATCGTAATCATCAACAAGGAACGCGCCAACATCGTCCTCACTCAGGAAGCGTACAACAAGCAGAAGTACGCCAAACTCAAAGAAATGAAGATTCCGGTGCAGGGTCCACACTTTTATTATAATGTGTCGTCGCCAGAAATCTTCCAAACGAGGCTCGAAAGCGCACAGAAGGACATCCCGGAAGACGAACAGATATATTTTGAGAGCGACACCCAAAACAACTACGTCTATGAAATCATAAGTTGGATACTGCCATTGGTGCTGTTTTTTGGCATCTGGATGCTCATCTTCAAGCGGATGGGCGGCAGTGGCGGCATTTTCAACGTCGGCAAATCGAAGGCGAAGATGTTTGACAAGGACACCACGTCCAAGAAAATCACCTTCAACGACGTAGCCGGCCTCAAAGAAGCCAAACAGGAGGTTACGGAAATAGTTGACTTCCTCAAAAACCCCAGCAAATACACCAAACTCGGCGGCAAGATACCGAAGGGCGCATTGCTCGTAGGCCCTCCCGGCACCGGCAAGACACTCTTGGCAAAAGCCGTTGCGGGCGAGGCAGACGTACCTTTCTTCTCAATGTCGGGCTCCGACTTCGTGGAGATGTTTGTGGGCGTGGGCGCATCGAGGGTGCGCGACCTCTTCAACCAAGCCAAACAAAAAGCACCCTGCATCGTATTCATCGACGAAATCGACGCCGTGGGACGCGCCCGTAGCAGCCGCACTTTCAGCAGCAACGACGAGCGCGAAAGCACTCTCAACCAGTTGCTTACGGAGATGGACGGTTTTGAGACCAATACAGGAATCATTATGATAGGCGCCACAAACCGCGTGGAAATCCTCGACAGCGCATTGCTCCGTGCGGGAAGGTTTGACCGTCAAATTATGATAGAACTGCCCGACCTCAACGAGCGTGGCGAGATTTTTGATGTCCATTTGAAGGGCATCAAGGTCAACAAGGCACTTGACCTCGGATTTTTGGCGAAACAGACCCCAGGATTTTCGGGTGCCGACATCGCCAACGTCTGCAACGAGGCGGCTCTCATCGCGGCGCGTCACAACAAGGAAGAAGTAGATAAGCAGGACTTCCTCGACGCCATCGACCGCATCATCGGCGGCCTCGAAAAGAAAAACAAGATAATCACCGAAAACGAAAAACGCCCCATCGCCTACCACGAGGCTGGACACGCCACAGTAAGTTGGCTGCTTGAAAACGCGCAGCCGCTCATCAAGGTAACGATAGTGCCACGCGGCAAGGCTCTCGGCGCGGCGTGGTATCTGCCCGAGGAGCGTCAGATTACCACCAAGGAACAGATGATAGACGAGATGTGCGCACTTGTAGGCGGCAGGGCAAGCGAGGAAATCAACTTTGGCAAGATTTCGACGGGCGCGCTCAACGACTTGGAACGCGTTACCAAATACGCCTACGCAATGGTAACATACTACGGTATGAGCCCAAAACTCGGCAATATGAGTTACTACAACTCTTCGCAGGACGACTACAACTTCCAGAAGCCGTACAGCGAAAAGACCGCCGAACTCATTGACACCGAGGCAAAAGCGTTGCTCGACCAAGTGTATGAGCGCACCAAGCAGATTATCATCGACAACAAGGAAAAACTCTCGCAACTTGCCGAACTTCTCCTTGAACGCGAGGTAATCTTCACCGAGGACGTGGAAAACATATTTGGCAAGCGCAAATTTGCCAACAAGGAGCAGGAGGAGGCATTGTACGCCACAAGGCCGCAATCGTCGCAGACTCCCCCACCCTACACCCCGTCCCAAAATGCAGACGGCGCAGAGCAATCCCAGGACGCCCCCAAACAGGAAACGCCCCAAGAGGACGCTCCCAAAGACCAACAACAAGAACAATAAACTAAACATTCAAGGCTATGGAAGAATGGATAAAAATATACTCCTTTGACACGCAATATCAGGCAGAAATGTCGAAGGACATACTTGAACAAAACGATGTAAAGGCGGTGATTATCAACGCCAAAGACAGTCTTTTTCTCTTAGGCGAATACGAACTCTACGTCCACAGCAGCGACGAGAAGAGGGCTATCTCCATCATCAACGAGTTCAAGGGATTGACCAAGGTGGATTCGTTCATAATGCGCGGCCCCGTAGAGAGGCTCAAAGACGAACTCGAAGCCAACGACATCACCGCTGTCATCAAGGTGTGCCACAATCCGCGCTACGTACTCGACAACTACGAACTCTACGTAGCCAACGAGGACGTGCCACGTGTAGTGCCGTTTCTCACAGGCGAGCAACTCAAAGGCTGGTCCAATGCAAAATCCTGCACCAGGACTACACAGACGAGGTTTAGGATTGAAATCCTCAATCACAACCACATTCCGAGCATCGTCATCAAGAAGCGCGACGCCAAGTTTATGAAAACCGAACTCAACATCTACGTCAAGGACGAAGACCTGACGCAAGCCACCGAAGCATTGCGCGAACTCAAAGGCTGGGCTAAGGTGCATACCGCATCCACAATCAGTGCGGCAGAGCTCATCGAGAAGCAACTCGGCAAGGAGGGCATCAAGGCTATCATCGAACAACAGGCAGAGGGCAACTACGCAATTTTTGTGGAAGGTCCCAACTGCGACGAAGCCAAGATGGTAATCTCGCAGCAAAAATCGTGGAAACGACTTGCCACCTACACCGAGGGAATGGAGGCACAGTACGCCGCCGGATTGCTCGAAAATTCTGGCATTGAGACAGTTACTATTTTCCGCGACGACATCACCAAAATGGTGGACATCGACCTGTACGTAGAGGAGTTCCAACTCGACAAGGCAACGGAAATCCTCAAAACTATTTCTACTATCGACAATGAGTAAATTATTGCCAAGAATCATCACGGGCTTAGTTTTCCTTGGCCTCGTAATAGTATCTGTAACGATAAATCCGTGGATATTCGCCGCTCTGTTCGGATTCTTTACGGTGATTGGCATCATAGAGTTTTATAAAATGAGCGGAATGTTGGGCTTTACGCCGCAGAAGATGACGGGCATCGTGATTGGTGTCCTGACGTTCATCGTGCTGTTTTTATTGACGATGAAAATCCTTCCGCCGGTGATGGTGTTTCTATTGCCGGTGCTGATGCTCTCTATTCCCATCATCGAACTCTTCCGCCAAAAGCCGACCCCGACCTCCGACTGGGCGCAGACCCTCTTTGCGCCGGTATATATCGCGCTGCCGTTTGGGCTTATGGCAAATATGCTCTTCCTGCCTGAAACTCACGAATTTTCGCCCAAGATAATCCTTAGTTTCTTTGCATTCGTATGGATTTCTGACACGGGCGCGTTTTGCGTAGGCTCGTTGATAGGCAAGCATAAGTTGATACCAAAAATTTCGCCCAAAAAAACCATCGAAGGCTTGCTGGGCGGCATTGTGTTCACATTGTTGTCGTCGATACTCGTCTGCAAATGGGTGGGCGTATTCTCGCAAACACAATGGCTGATAATCAGTTTGATAACAGTGATTTTTGCGACATTCGGCGACCTTGTGGAATCTATGGTGAAGCGCAACGCCGGAGTCAAGGATTCGGGCAAGATGCTCCCCGGACACGGCGGAGTTTTGGACAGGTTCGACAGCACGCTGCTCGCCGTGCCGCCGGTATGGCTTACAATTGTATTGATTACACACAAGTTAATATAAATCAACAATTATGATACACAAAGAAGGTTATGCTACGATTGCCATAGTAGTAGTATTCGTAGCAATAGTCAACTTTTTGGCAGTTAAATATCTGAGCGATTACCTTTGGCTCGAATTGCTTTTGCAGTTGGGCTCGCTGTTCTTGCTGTTTTTGGTGTTGCAATTTTTCAGGAATCCCAAACGCAAAATCGCCGAAAATGAATACGTCGTACTCTCACCCGCCGACGGCAAGGTGGTAACGATAGAAGAAACCGAAGAACCAGAATATTTCAAGGACAAGCGTCTGCAAGTATCGATTTTCATGTCGGTATGGGACGTACACGCCAACCGTTGGCCCATCGCCGGCAAGGTAACATACTTCCGTCATCATCAGGGCAAATACTTGATGGCTGCCCACCCGAAGTCATCTACGCTCAACGAGCGCACCACGATAGCAGTCCGCACCGAAAAGGGGTTTGAAATAATGTTTCGTCAGATAGCGGGCATTATGGCGCGCCGCATCGTAGCCCCAATCAACGAAGGCGACACCGCAAAACAAGGACAGCAATTTGGCTTCATAAAATTTGGCTCCCGCGTGGATATGTTTTTCCCACTCGGCACCAAGATTCGCGTCAAAGTGGGCGACAAGGTGAAAGGCGGATTAGACATAATTGCGGACGTTAACAAATAATAATCACTCCACCCTGCCCGACTTGTCAATCCTAATGACATCTCCCGGCAAGAAAACACGCTCGGTGCCGTCGGGGCGTTGCAGGATGCGACGCCTCGCCACTGTCGCCGAAACGAGTCTGCCATATACGTCAAAATACGCCCTGCGTCCCGCCATAACTGAAAATCTAAAACCGTCGGAAGTCTCATACCTGAAATTATCTGACGGAATGAGATACCTAACCTCGCCATTTGGGTGAAAGGCGACCTCAGTGTATGGCATCGACGCCACAGTCTGCTGCTGCACCACTATCTCGATACCAGCAGTTGGCGTGCCGGACAAGAGCAATCCCTGCTCGTCAAAAGTAACATAAAAATGCCGTGCAAACTCCCTGAACTTATTGTCGGCGCACAGTATGTTGGTATTAGCACCCAACATACCAGACGTAACTCGCCCGTTTTCATTCCAAAACACCGGACCCTTGCTCGAAAACATTATCAACTGCCCGCAAGTCCACAAGTCGGTGTCGTGTTTTATAAAATCTACCCGTAATGTATCGGCAAAACCTCGCCCCGACGACACCTGCCACGACATCGTCAACAATACGAATACCAATATCTTAATACAAACCCTCATAATGCATCAATGTAAATTCACAGCAAAATTAAGAAATAAATAAAAAAAATGTCGGGAATTTATATTATATTTGCAACGAATTTAACAGAGAAAAAGAAATGGCCTTCAAATCAGGTTTTGTAAACATAGTGGGCAACCCTAACGTCGGCAAATCGACACTGATGAACATCCTCGTCGGTGAGCGGCTCTCTATCATCACGGCAAAGAGTCAGACCACGCGGCACAGGATTATGGGCGTTGTTACCACCGACGACTACCAAATAGTATATAGCGACACCCCGGGCGTGTTGAAACCAATATACAAACTCCAAGAGAGTATGCTAAAATACTCCGAATCGGCGTTGGAAGATGCCGACGTGATATTGTATATCACCGACGTATTGGAGACAAGAACCAAAAATATGTTTTTCCTCGATATGGTGAAACGCCTCACCTGCCCCATTATTCTGATTATCAACAAAATAGACCTATCGACACAAGAGAAAGTCGATGAGATGATAGCAGAATGGAAAACCCTCATCCCCTCGGCTGAGATATACCCCGTATCGGCGATGCACAAATTCAACACCGAGAAGATAATGAACAGGATAGTGTCGTTGCTACCCGAAAATCCGCCCTACTTCGAGAAAGACCGCCTGACCGACAAGCCGGAGAGATTTTTCGTGTCGGAGATAATCCGCGAAAACATACTCACTCTCTACGACAAGGAAATCCCGTATTCCGTTGAGGTTCAGGTAGAAACATTCAAGGAGGAGGAAGACATCATCCGCATCGGCTCTGTAATCAATGTAATCCGCGATTCGCAAAAAGGCATCATCATCGGCAAAGGCGGCGCGGCTCTCAAAAAACTCGGCTCGATGGCGCGGAAGGAGATTGAGGCTTTCTTCGGCAAAAAAATCTTCCTCCAAATCTTCGTGAAAGTGAGCAAAGACTGGCGCGACAACGCCGGCAGGCTCCGTGGATTTGGCTACGAAGTATGACATCAAACCTACTAATAACCAAAACATTATGAAAACAATACTAACACTGACAGCGGCAATCGCACTATCCACGACGGCAATGGCGCAGACGCCCGACGAAGTTACCGAATGGGACGCTCTCGCCAATGGCAAGGAATACACCGTGATAGGGCCCGGCACTTGGAGCGAGACAGACAAGGCGTATATGTTTCAAGATGTTGACTACGAACAGACTTTCACCCTCGACACCGACGGCGAAAAACTCACGATAGCCCAAATCCGCGAAAACCGCATCGACAATTCAACCGCCGAAGCCACCGACTATCAGAAACAGATAGCCCGCACAGAATCCGTACACGAAGTGGAGACCAACGGCGAGTATCTCGACTACCTCGGCACTGTAAGCGGCAAACACAAAGTGGGATTCAAGAGCCTCGAAATCGTCAAATACGGCAACGGCATAGGCCTCCACGATTACAACAACAACCAAATGTGGATACTTGTGCTGCCGGCGAGAGGAGAGGAATGAGGAAAGAGGAGAGATGAAAGTGGAAAGATGATGATAATAAAGTAAAAAGAATTAAAAAGAAACAATAAAATAAAACACCAACCAATGAAATTCGTAATATCAAGCACCGAGTTGCTTTCCCGCTTGCAGACGGTAAGCAGGGTTATCAGCAGCAAAAGCACCATACCCGCGCTCCTGAACTTCTTGTTTGAAGTGCAGGGCGAGACGCTCACCATCACGGCAAGCGACCTCGAAACCACTATGCGCGCACGCCTCCAACTCAACAACGTAGAAGGCGAAGGCAAGATTACTGTAGAGGCAAAACGCCTCACCGACATACTCAAAGAGTTTCCCGAACAGCCCCTCATTTTCGAAGCCAACCTCGAAACAATGGCTGTGGACATCATCAGCGACAACGGCAAATTTAGCGTTATGGGTCAAAACGGCGACGAATACCCGACGCTCCAAGGCCTCGACGAAGCCAACACGACATCAATGACGATGCCCGGCTCCGCATTGCTCAAAGGCATCACAAAGACCCTCTTTGCAACCGCCGACGACGACCTCCGTCCCGTGATGAACGGCATCTCCATCACCGTAAACGACTCGTCAATCACATTTGCGGCATCCGACGCCCACAAACTCGTCCGCTTCCGCAACAACACCATTTCGTGTCCGAAGGAGGCGTCATTCATTCTGCCCAAGAACCCCGCCGACACCCTCAAAACAATCCTGCCAAAGGAATCCGGCGAAATCACAATGAAATTCGACGACAAGAACGCACACTTCGCGCTCTCCAACTACGAGATGATATGCCGCTTGGTAGAAGGTCAATACCCCAACTACGAGGCGATAATCCCCACCAACAACCCCAACCGTCTCACTATCAACCGTCTCGACTTCCTCACAACGCTCAAACGTGTATCGGTGTTTGCAAGTCAGGCAAGCAACCTCGTGAAACTCGAACTCCAACCCGACCACGTTGTGGTATCGGCGCAGGACATCGACTTCTCCATCTCCGCTTACGAAAAAGTGAGCGCACAGTACGACGGCGAATCGATGAACATCGGCTTCAAGTCGGCGTTCCTCATCCAGATACTTACAGCCATCACATCAGAAAACATCGTACTCCAAATGTCAGACCCGTCGCGCTCCGGCATCATCGTGCCGCTCGAACGCGAATCTGAGGACGAAGACGAACTCATGCTTCTGATGCCGATGATGATCAACGACTAATTTATAATAACCCCATAAAACGTAAAGCCATGAAGAAAATAATTATTTGCGCAATACTCGTGGTGCTTCTCGTAGTAGCGGGAATCATGTATTTCAACTACTACTGGTCATTTGGCGAAGGTGTCAAGAGCGGCACACTCAACTTCGTAGTGCAAAAAGGGTACATATTCAAGACCTACGAAGGCCGCATCATTCAGGCGGGACTCAAAGGCAGTGCCGGCGGCGGCATACAGATGCCCGAATTTGACTTCTCCATCGAAGACAAGCGCATCGGTGATTCTCTCATGCGCTGTACTGGCCGCGAAGTGGAACTCCACTACATCGAGTACAAAAACTCACTCCCCTGGCGCGGAATGCAAAAATACATCGTCGATAGCATAATGTCGGTGAGGTAATTGGAATGTAGGCGGCTCGCCTGCCAAAAACCAAAAAGGATTGCGGACACATCCACCGCAATCCTTTTTTTTAAAACAACCATATTATGAAAAAACAAATCATAAAAAACTAAACGCTATGGATTACGATTTCTCACACGACAGCGACGGACACGACACTATCAGGAAACAAAAAATAATCCTGATTACACTGATTATAATGATTGTGTCCACGCCATTTGAAATAATGTTGATGAAATATTTTGTCATCAACGACGGAGAGCGAACAATTGTATGGCATTTTTTCTACTGTGTAGTACAATTTCTTGTACTTTTCGTGATAAACTTCACAGCCTTAGAACAGCCACAATACCCAGACAAAAAAGATAGATTGGATGCTGTATTATCATTAATTGTGGCTGCGATAATTATTGTATTCAAAGTATGGTTTGTAAACTATCGGGTAAATTCCTTTGAGGAACAAGCACTTTCCAATTCCAACGACACAATTGGAGTAATCACCCAAAAATATTTGACACAAGGCAAACACGGTGAACGCTCATATTATCTTTGGGCAGGCAAGAACGACTCTTTGTCAAGACGCCACGAAGTGTCCGAGCAACTTTACAACTGCATCAATCCCGGCGACACGGTAATCCTCCAAGTCTCCAAAGAATATCCCCGCATCAACAAAGTCCTGATATGGGATACAAGGGAGGACGAGATAGCGAAGTATAGAAACAGCAACAAATAATAGTTTCAATCTACTCCTCCGACAACTGCCGGCTCATCCTTCTATAAATTGAGAAAATCTTTGCCCGCGATACGAAGCCGAGGTACTTGTTGTTTTGGTCGAGGACAGCGATGTTGTACTTGTCGGAATGGCTGAATTTGGTAACCACCGACTCCATACTCTCATCGATGCGGACGGTGTAGTCGGGACGGAACACAAGGTCGCGCACAAAAACTTTGTCATAATATTCGGGCTTGAACATAATGCTGCGTATATTGTCCAACTTGATGATGCCGAGGAAAGTATTGTCGTCCCTATCAACAACCGCAAAAATATTCCTCGATGTCCCCTCGACCGCCTTCACCAACACGCGGAGCGAATCGCCAGGATACACAATGGCAAAATTGCGCTCGATGAGGTTGTCAAGTTTCATAAAATTAATCACCTTCTTATCAACGTGATGCGTCATAAGTTCGTTGCGCTGAGCGAGTTGATAGGTGTAGATACTATTGTTGATGAATCTTCTCGTTACCACATACGACACCACCGATACCAACAGCAACGGCACAAACAACTTGTAACCGCCAGTAATCTCGGCTATCAGGAACACAGCCGTGAGCGGTGCGTGCAATACGCCACCGATAGTGCCAGCCATACCCACAAGAGCCATATTTGCAGCGTCAATGTCCTGCACACCGCATTGTGCCAACACCAACGCGGTCATCAGCCCCGTACATGCGCCCACAAACAGCGACGGCATAAAAATGCCGCCCACGCCGCCCGCCGCAAAGGTGAGCGCAGTGGCGATTGGTTTTACCAACAATACTACGCAAATCAGCAACGCACTAAGCAAATCGTTGCCCCTTGCGCCCACAAACAATCCGTTGGTAAAGAGGAAGTCGCCCTCGCTATTGATGCAATTTTTGATAGTGCCAACTCCCTCGCCATACAGCGACGGGAATATATAAATAAGCACCGCGAGACACACACAACCGATGGCAAACCGTCCCCAAATGCCTTTGATTTTCTTAAACTTGTTGGAAGCCCAGATGTAACTCTTGGTGAAATAAATGGACGACACGGCGCACACCACGCCGAGCATCAGATAGACCGGCACATCGCCCGCCTCCAACGTGTTGCTCGCCCGGAAAAAAAACAGCGGATTGGAGCCCATCAAAAGATACGACACCAATACGCCCGTTACCGACGACACCAAAAGCGGAGCAAGGCTCGCCATCGTCAAATCCAGCATAAAGACCTCCAATACGAACACGATGCCGGTAATCGGTGCCTTAAACATCGCCGACAACGCCGCAGCCGTGGCGCATCCGAGGATAAGAAGTTTTTGCTTATAATTAAGGTGCAGAAGGCGACCGATATTGCTGCCGATGGCTGCGCCAGTGACCACAGTAGGTCCCTCCAATCCCGCCGAACCGCCAAAACCGACAGTCAACGCGCTCGAAATCACCGACGAATACATATTGTGGCTCTTGATTACCGCGCCTTCCTTGGATATTGAATACAATACACGCGGTATGCCGCCGCTCACATTGTGTCTGAGGATATAATTGACAAATACCATCGTCAGCAATATACCCACGATAGGATACACAAACGACAGCCCGTCCAACTGCGCAAAATCGTTCAAATCTTTGAGCGCGTCGCTGATAGAATGTGTGAGGGTACGCAACACCCACGCCACCACAGACGCTATCAAGCCCGCCAAAATGCTCAGTATTATCATATACTGCGACGTGCTGATATGCTGGATGCGCCATTCGTTGAACCTACACAACGTCCTGAAAAGTCTGTATTTCCGTTTCTTCTTAGAATCCATAAGTAGAAAATATCAACCCGCAATTTACGAAATTTTGGCAAACAGAATATTAAGGAATATTTAAATTTTACGCATTATGCGTAATAAAAAATGGAGTGCGGACAAGATGTCGGCACTCCAAAATATGTTTGGTGGACGAGATGTCCACACTCAAATTGTTTGGCGGACGAGCCGTCCGCACTCCAATCTTACTTGTCCAAAGGATAGTTTTTCATCATATCGACTACTTCGCCGTGTACTTTGGCGATTACGTCTTCGTTGTTGATGTTTTTGATGACGGTGTCGATGAAGTCAACTACGCGGAGGATTTCGTTCTCTTTGAGGCCACGGGTGGTGATTGCGGGTGTGCCAAGACGGATGCCAGATGTCTGGAACGCCGAGCGGGAATCGAAGGGAACCATATTCTTGTTGGCGGTGATGCCAGCCTTCTCCAATGCAATCTGCACTTCCTTGCCGGTGATGTCGGGGAAATTCTGACGGAGGTCAACGAGCATAGAATGGTTGTCGGTGCCGCCGGAGAGGATTTTGTAGCCACGGTTCATAAGTTCGCCAGCCATTACGCGAGCGTTCTTCTGTACCTGCTTCTGATATTCCTTGAATTCGGGGGTCAACGCCTCGCCAAATGCAACAGCCTTGGCAGCAATTACGTGCTCCAAAGGACCGCCCTGGATGCCGGGGAACACCGCAGAATCAAGGAGTTGCGACATTGTTTTGGTAACGCCCTTGGGAGTCTTCAATCCCCACGGATTCTCGAAGTCCTTGCCCAAGAGGATGATGCCGCCACGAGGTCCGCGGAGGGTCTTGTGGGTGGTGGATGTTACGATGTGGACGTATTTGAGCGGGTTTTTGAGGAGGCCTGCGGCGATAAGACCGGCGGGGGGGGCCATATCTATCATCACAAGTGCGCCCACCTTGTCGGCGATGGCACGCATACGCTCATAATCCCAATCGCGGGAATAAGCCGACGCGCCGCCGATGATGAGTTTTGGCTTGCACTCCAAAGCCACGCGCTCCATCTGGTCGTAGTCAACGAGGCCAGTCTTTTCGTTTACATTGTAGGAAACGTGGTGGTAGAGCTTTCCCGAAGAATTGACGGGCGAGCCGTGCGAGAGGTGTCCGCCGTGGTCGAGGTCGAGACCCATAAAAGTGTCGCCGGGCTGCAATACAGTAGAAAGCACTGCCATATTGGCCTGTGCGCCCGAGTGGGGCTGTACGTTGACCCATTCGGCGTCGTAGAGTTTTTTGAGACGCTCGATGGCGATGGTCTCCACCTGGTCCACGATGCCGCATCCGCCGTAGAAACGCTTGCCGGGCAAGCCCTCGGCGTACTTGTTGGTGAGGATGCTGCCCATAGCGCGCATCACATTGGCACTCACGAAGTTCTCCGACGCAATGAGTTCGATTCCGTTCTTTTGACGGTCGTATTCCTTGTCGATAAGGTCAAAAATTTCCTGATCTTTTTCCATTGAAGTTTTCTTGTTATGATGTGTAAAATATGCCGCAAAGTTAATAAAAAAAAACAACAATAAACTATTTTATAAAAAAAACGACAAAACATTTGCATAGTTACGGTGAAACACGTATTTTTGCAGTGCAGTTGCAAAAAACGCACTTTCATATCATTATTTCAACAGACATAACAATATGATATTAGATTTTACAATATCGAACTTCCGTTCTATCCGCGAGCCTCAGACCATATCGTTTGAGGCCACCAAAGATACGCACCTCGAAGATTACTACATAGTCCGCAAAGGCAATTACAGAATCTTGAAGATGGCTGTAATACTTGGTGCAAACGCATCGGGCAAAAGCAATGTTGTACGGGCGTTTGAAATGTTGCCGTTGTTAATACTTAATCCTTGCGAAAACAAAACCTCCAAAATAGAATACAAAAAATTTGCATTGGACAATGAATATGCCAACAAGGATTCTGTAATGGCTGTCAATTTCCTATGCGGAGAACAGAAATACCGCTACGAAGTACATTTTAACAACGAAATGATAACGGCAGAATCGTTGCAGCGGCATCCATTCGGCGAACTGCGCCCTCACAAGGTTTTTGAACGGACAACAGACAAAGACACAAGGCTGTCATCTATCAAATGGGGCGACAAATTCAGGTCAAACGCCAATACACGCGACCTCAACATCAATTTGCTGCACAACAGAACGGTTTTTGGAGCGTTTATGAAAAGTAATGTTGACATTCCGTGGATGAAGGGAATCTGCGATTGGGTGGACCTGTACATACATCCCCCCGTGATTTCATCGCAGCAAAGCCTCGCCGAGTTTGTCACCAACAAAATCGCCGACAACCACATCGACCGTCAGTTGATGACATTGCAGATGCAAAAAGCCGACATTGGCATTTCGGAGTTCAAAGTGGAGCGCAACGCAAAGTCAGGTGTCAAAATACAACTCGTCCACAAAGGTAAAGACGGCGGTGTTCCCCTCGATTTTGAAGACGAATCGGGCGGCACACAGAGGTATTACGAACTATCTGGCATACTATTGATGCTCGTCAACAAACCTCAGTTGCTCGCCATCGACGAACTCGAATGTCGCCTACATCCCGACCTTTACACGCACTTTATCACCACATTTCTTCGCAACACCAACGAATCGCAGATAGTATTCACCACGCACGCCCGCGAATTTTTGGCAGACAAAGATTTGTTCCGCGACGATACGGTTTGGTTCACGGAAAAAAACGACGAAGGAGCAACAGATTTGTATTCGTTGGCGGATTTTGGCAGCGACGTTTTGCGCGATTCCACAAACAGATACAACGTCTATCGTGCCGGAAGATTGGGCGCAGTGCCAAGGCTGGAAGATACATTTTTTGTGAAATCTGATAATGAGAGGACAAATGGCGAGAACAATTAAAAAACAAAAAGGCAGGGAATCCATCGCTCTTGTTGTGGACGGTAAGGACGAAAAATGGTATGTCGCCAAAGCCAAGGAACATTATCCCTGCGCCGCACTCAAAACAGTAAGGATAAAGCCCGAACTCCCTGAAAGGAAGAAGGTTCAGGAATTATTTGACTTTGCCAAAGCCAAATTGGATGAAGAATATACTTTTGTAATATTGATAATAGATTTAGACGAGCCTCTGAAAAATGCAAAAGAACTATCAACATTCAACGACCTTTACCAAAAATACATATTGGCGAAACAAGACCAACTTTCAGGACGGCGAAAAGCCAATTACGGTTGGATGCAAAACATACTTTTGATTGTCAACAACCCCTGCTTGGAGTATTGGTATCTGTTGCATTATAACAAAACCAACAAATTCTATCCCGACTTTGCCGCGCTCAGACCTGACCTCAAAAGAATACCTGACTTATCAAACTACGAAAAATCAGAGGAGTATTACAACAATCCTCCCGACATATACGAGCGTCTCAACAAAAACGGCGGGTTGAAAACTGCGCGTCAAAACGCCGTCCCTTTTGCGCCCAACACCTGCAAAAGCCACGGATGCTCAGAAATGAACAAGATATTCGACTATTTTGACACGATGTGATTTTTTTGAATCATTGTGTCAAAAAAATTTTTGCAATCACCGCCCTTTTGATTAATTTTGCAGTCGGACTATAACATTAGGACAATGAGTACAGACATTAAGATAATTTTGGTGATATTGGCGGTGCTGGTATGGGTGGCATCGTGGTTTGCAAGGCGCAAAAACCGCCGATTGGGCGTCATCCTGTCGTGGGTGGCGGTGTTATTTGCGGCGGCAGCGGTGGTGATGGTGTGGGTCAAGTAAAAAAACTGCCCGCCATGCCGTCAATCGGCACGTATGTTGCAAGATGCTTATGTACGGCGGCAACGCCATTATAGACAAAAAACGACCAACTAAAATCTATCGTATCATGGAAAAACCAAGAGTGCTGTTTGAGGAATGTCCGGTGTTGGGCGGCTACACGCTCACGGTGCGGGACGATTGGAGCTACAAGCTCAAGAAGGTGTCCATTACCCCGCAGGAAAAGGAAGCCTACGAAAAGCATTTCGGCAACAAACTCATCACTTACAATGAGTTTATGGAATGGTGGAAGGAATACAACAACGTCAGCAAACGTGGCAAGGGATTTGAACTCGATATGAGTATGTAAGTCCCATTGCAGGCAAACAAAAAATATTATAACAACAATGAAAGAAACGGTCAAAATATTCGAGGAAAGCCCGATGGTAGGTGGCTGGGCTCTTGCAGTACGCGACGATTGGAGTTACAAAATCAAGCGCGTAAACGTCTCCGACGAGGAAAAGGAGGCGTATGAGAAGGAGTTTGGCGACCAAATCATCACGTATGACCGATTCTTCAATTGGTGGGTGAAGTACAACAACTACGGCAACTACTCCAAATAACCATATATAAACGAAAATACCGCCTGACGGCGGTATTTTTTTTCTTTTAAACACAAATTAAAACGAATTACAACGAATTTAAGCGAATTAGACATTCGTTATAATTCATTATAATTCGTTAAAATTTTCGTTTATAAAAACCCCGTCGCCGTAGGCGGCGTCACGGAATTGACGTTACTTGCCAGCGGCTTCCTGTGCGCCGGTGGTGTCGGACGTGTCGGCTACTACGGAAGATTTTTCGACGCTTATCTCAACATTCTCGGCAATGAGGATGAGAAACGTGGTCTCGGTCATACCAGAAATAACGCCGTGGATGCCGCCAACTGTCATCACCTTGTCGCCCTTTTGGAGACCGTCGCGGAAGGTTTGGAGTTCCTTCTGACGCTTTTGCTGCGGCCTAATTATAAAGAAATAGAACACAACGCCCATCAAAAGGAGCATAATTATCATCGACATACCGCCGCCCTGAGGATTGCCCACTGGTGCGCCGGCATCCTGCATAGCATCACATAGAATAAAGTTCAAAAATGTCATTTTATTATTATTTGTTATATTGTTAATCACTAAACTACAATCAATTACGAATTATGCATTATGAATTATGCATTAATTCACCTTCACATTGCCCTTTAAGACGAGTTCAAAGATATTGTCCTTGCAATTGGACTTTACCTTGATGGTCTTGTATTGTGCGCCTTCCTTGTTGTCGGAATCAAAACGGACACGTATAGTGCCAGTAGCACCCGGTGCAACGGGAGAGCGGTCGTATTCAGGTACAGTGCAGCCGCAGGAAGTCTCCACCTTTTGGATTATGAGGTCTGCCTTGCCGGTATTCTTGAATGTGAACGATGTGCCCACCTGCTCGCCTTGCAAGATAGTGCCAAAGTCGAATACTGCCGTATCAAATTCTATCTGCGGATACAATGTGGTGTCGGCTTTTGCGGTGTCGGAAGACGTGCTTGCCGCGTCATTCTGTGCACCATTGCCGCCGCACGACGCTATCACCATCATCGCCAACATTGTCAATAATATGTAAAATCTGTACATAATCGTAGTTGTTAGGGGTTATTTCAACGGCGGGATGTCGGCGGGCTTAATTACGTCGCCTGAATCGCGGAGTTTTTGTACAATCTTGTCGAGCACGCCGTTGATGAACAGCGGGCTTTTTTCGGTGGAATAGTTTTTGGCAATCTCGATGTACTCATTGAAGGTAACTCGCAACGGAATTTCGGGGAATTGCTCCACCTCTGCCAACGCCACTTGGATAAGCAGGATGTCGAGCAGGGCGATGCGCTCCAAGTCCCAATTGTCGGCGTTTTCGGAAATCAATTCGCGGTAACGGTCGCCGCTTGCAACAGCCTTCAACAGCAACTGGTCGGCAAACTGCGCGTCCTCGTCGTTCTTGTACTTGGGCAACATCTTGGCATCTGCACCGTGGCTCGCCTTGTAGCGGTCGATGGTACGGAGCGCCATACCCGCAAAAAACTCCACAGTATCAATCCAATAGACCGACTGCTCTTCGAGAGCATCGAAGAAGTCGCTATTTTCGAGAATGACGTGTTCTATCAGATAGGCGACGATAGCCTTGTCCTTGGCATACGACTCTTCCTTGTCCGCCATATACGCCTTGTACGTATCGGAAAGGGAGAGGTCGTTGAAGACGCTCTTGACCACGTGCTGCAACTGCGCCCACGACAATCCCCTTGCCACAAGGTAAGATTGGAGGGTTTCGTTGATGCGCAATTGCTCTATCAACTTATTGTGTACAAACTTCTTGTTGGGATTGAGTTCGGAGAGAGTCGCCATATATTTCAACTTGGCGGCCTCCTGCTGACGGTCGCAATAATCGGCTACTTCAACGCACAATTGCAACAGGTAGAAGTACAAGTCATACGAGCGGTCGATACTCATTGCGAGTTCCTTCTGCGCGCCCTTCAACTCGCCTTCGCCCTGATAGTACGAATAAATCGTTTGAAGCACCTTAATCCTCAGTATTCTTCTGCTTATCATCGTGTAGAACGTCTTGATTGTTTCAAGGCGCAAAGTTAATGATAATCTGACTAATGTAAAAATTTATTTTGTGTTATTTTTAATAAAAAGACGGATTTCCGCACCAAGGCGAAAATCCGTCCTTAAAAAAATGAAGTAACGTAGTGGTTTATTTTTTGGGCGAGAGCCTGAATACTATCACGTCGTGCGCCTCGAGGTCGCACTCGAGTTTTTTGGACGTGTCGCCAAAATCCTTGTGAGCGAGCAGGTCGCGGAGTTTGAAAGTCTGCCTGCCCCAGTTGATTTCGCGATCCACGAGGCCGTCCTTGCAGTAATACTTAGCCCAATCGTAGGAGAGATGGCGTTTTTGCTCGGTCATATTGACGAAAGCAAAAGCCCATTCGTTGTTGTCGAGAGGTTTTACCCAGATGTCGAAGCCGTCAAGATTCATAAAACGGAATCCCTGGATGCCGAGTTTGTCCTGGTCGATGGCGATTACTTCCTTGTTGGTAACGAGTTGACGAGTAGGCTCGTCCATCTTGCGGATGTCGTTGCCAAGCATCAGGGGCGATGCGAGCATACACCACATCACGAAGTGGGTGCGATTTTCGGTGGGCGAAAATCCGTTGCCAACTTCCAGCATGTCAAAATCGTTCCAATGTCCCGGACCGCTATACTTGCGGATGTCCTTGCGCATATTGATGATAGGCCAGAGACCGAATTTAGACCAGTTGCCAAAAGACATTTCGCAGTCCCAGCAGTGTCCGATGTCGCCGGAGATACGCCACATGTGTCCTACATTCTCAGCCCATTTCCAAGGCTCGTTGTCGCCCCACTCGCAAATATTGAAAATCATCGGGCGGCCTGCGGCGTATATCGCGTCGCGCATGAGGGTGTACGATGCGGCGGCGTCCTGCTGATAATTGAAACCGCCATTGCCCGCGCCAGTGTAGCACCAGTCGAATTTCAGGAAATCGACGCCCCACTGAGCGTATTGCCTTGCGTCGTGGTACTCATAACCGCGAGTGCCGGGGTAGCCGCCGCAAGTCTTGGTGCCGGCGCAGTTGTAGATGCCGAATTTAAGACCCTTGGAGTGTACGTAATCCGCCACGGTCTTGATGCCGTTGGGGAATTTCTGCTTGTTGGGCACGAGGAGAAGGGTCTCCGGGTCGCGCTGCATCTCCATCCAGCCGTCGTCGATGACGATGTACTCGTAGCCAGCGTCCTTGAGGCCGAGTTTGATGAAGAGGTCGGCTGTTTCCTTCACGACGTTTTCGTTGATGTCGCAGCCAAAAGTGTTCCAGCTGTTCCAGCCCATCGGGGGCGTGAGAGCCAATCCCTCAAACTTCTGCGCCGATGCAGGAAGCGTGAGCAATGCAGCCGTTGCAAGTGTCAAAATTTTGTTGATTCTCATAATAATTAGTAATTTTTATAGTATGGATTTAATAAAATTGGTAAGTTCGTTAGCAATCTGTTCGTGTTCCTCGACGCTTGGATGCGACGCGCCGCCGGAGTTCCACGACCGATAGAAGAAATATTTGTGTATTCTGTCGGGCCAAACTTCTTGGAGACGCTGCTCGATGGCGGTGAGCATCTTTTTTTGCCACTCGCGGAGAGTCTCGTCAGCCATTGGACTTGTAAGCAAAAAAACGTGCCAATTTGTAACCATATAGCCATTCATATTGAAATCGACAACCTTCTTCACAAAATCGACATACGCATCACAAAACGCGGTAGAATCCTGTATGCCGTCATTTTGACCAAGACAAATACAGAACAGGTAAGTGCCGAGTTCATGCTTGTACGGCTTTTGGTTATTGCGAAGAATGTACTTGTCATATACCTGTGGCATAGTAACTTCCATATCGCAACAACTGTGAATAAGTCCGATGCCTGACACCGACACCAACGACCAAGCCGAACCAAGATTTCGCGCCGTGCGGGGGCCATAGCCGTAATAAGCCCTGTGCCAATCGCCCCATTTGTATTGCGAGCCGGGCATCAGCGAGGTGTCAGCCTCCGCGCCACAAGTGATTGAATTGCCGATAAATTCAATTGTGCCATACACGTTGAACGGTTGGCAAGGCAGGATTTTGGGCGCGGACACCCAATTGACCTGAGTGTAGCCCATAGCGGTCTCGGTGTTGCGGCAAATTGTTGCCACATACTCATTCGGCTGCAAATCCTCAAAACACTTTACGACATTGCCCTTGAGGGTGTCCAATACGGATTGAGGCGCATTGCCGATGACAATGTTGGTAACGGAATCCTTGGTGATTACCACCTGCGTACCGCTAATCAAATCTACCGCAACCTCCAAAATATTGGCACGGCGATCAGAATAGTATTCGTCGCTGATGTTGATGACGCAATATTCGCCCTTGAACCTGACATTGAAATATCCGCCTGCCGCCCACTGCTTGGGGTGCAGAGAGTCTGAGCGGTCGGTGCGTCCAAAATAGACAATGTTTGGATTACCGCCGGGCAGAGTTACCACACTTGGCGCGCACGCCGCCAATACAGTAGCAATCAACATCAATACAATCAAAATCCGTTTCATCATTGCGGTTTATTTAAGACGTTGGATTACTTCTATCATTGCGCGGGAATTGTGGTAGGGACACTTCCAAAATCCCGCCTTCATATCGTTGTAAACAGCCTTGCCGTCCTTATTAACGCGCCAAAACCATTCGCCGTTCTTATGGTCAACGAGGTGGGCGTCGATGAAATTCCACTCCTTATATAAAAGGTCGAGGTATTTCTGCTCGCCGGTGAGGCGGTAAGTGTCGGCAAGACCCACGAGGGTTTCTGCCTGCGGCCACCAATGGCGGTCGGTATCGAGATGACCATTCACTTTTTCATAATCAATGGATTCGCCGTCAAAACCTTCAGCGAGAGTAATGTCCACCAATCGGCGGCATACGGGACGCAACGTCTCCATAAGAGCCTTGTCGTCAATGACTTCCGCAGCCTCGTAGATGAGCCATGCGCCTTCGATGTCGTGTCCGTAAGAATCCACGTGCATCGTCTTGCTCGGCGTCCAATCCATATCGAAAAATAGGATGAAATGTCCGGTCTTCGGGTCGATGATTTTGTCCTTGAATACGTTGATACAGTGGACGATAGATTCCTTCAATTCTGGCGACGGTTTGGCGCGGTAGAGATTGGTGAACGGCTCCAAAATATGGAGGTGAGTGTTCATAGTCTTGGGAAGATTCTCCTCCTTGTCGCTCAGGCGGATGTCGGCAATTGGCGACCAATCGGCGGCGCACGCCTCGGTGTAGCCTCCAAACTCAGGGTCGCGGAAGTGCTTCTCGATGAGATGATAGGTTTCGTAGGCGAGGTCGATGGCGCGTTGGTCTTTGGTCAAGATGTAATACTCCGACAATCCGTACAACGCAAATCCCTGAGCATAAGCCTGTTTCTTGGTATCGAGGGGCGAGCCGTCGGCATTGAGCGACCAATAGAAGCCGCCATTTTTATTGTCGTGGAAGTATTTGCAGAGATAATCAAAAGCGCGGTCAGCCATCTTGCGATACTCATCGTTGCCAAAAGTATTGGCAGCCTTGGCAAAAGTCCAGAGGATGCGGCCGTTGAGTATCAAACCCTTGGGCGCGTTGGGCACGATATTGTTGTTGCAATCGAGTTCGCCGTAGAATCCGCCATTGGCATCATCCACCATATTATTGATCCAAAACCGCATAATGTCGGCGTGTGCGGCTGTAAGTTGCTGAATTAAAGATTCCTTGTTCATTTTTTTTTGGCGTTGAGTTCTTCGAGAGTGATAGTATTATCGGCGTTGTAGAGGTCGGTACGGCGGTTCCAGTCGTTGGCGGTTTCGATAAATTCGCTCCAACACATAAACCACACCCACTTGGGCTGCTGCTTGATGATGTCGGGAGTCGGGAGTTTGCCGACCTCGCCCCACGCGATGGGCTTGCCCTTGCCGAGTTTCAGGAGCAGGTCATAATCCTTGCCCTTGTATTCGCTGCTGTAGATGTCGGTGGCGAGGATGTCGATGTAATTGTCGCCTGGATAGAAATCGTCGTATGGCTTTACATTGACGCTACCAAGTTCGTTGGCATTGAAAACCCACAACAAATTGTTGATTTTGTGATAGTTGGTGAGGCGGTCGTAGAGCATACGATAGAGGCGTTTGTAATTGTCGGGATTATAACCCCACCAAAACCAATCGCCGTTCATCTCGTGGTACGGACGCCAGATGACAGGGATGTGCTCGTCGCGCAACTGACGGAGATAGAATGCAATGACATCCACCTGCGACTTCCAATTGTTGTTGATTTCGGTGCCTTCGGTGAAGAGGTCTGCCCACTCTTTGTCGGAGAGTTTGGATTGTATGCCGTGTTCGCCCTTCCAGATTGTGAAATTTTCCTTGCAGTTGGGCGGTACGGCGTGCCACATCAGGGTGATGATTGCGCCCTTGTTGTGCCATTTGATGGCATTGTCGATGGTGCGCTGACGGAAGTTGATGCCGTCGAGAGAGTTGGGCTTGCTGTACCCAAAATCTTGACCGAACACCACGGGGTGCGAACCAGTGAAATTTTCCACGCGCTCCATATAGATGTCGCTGTACAGCGGATACGAGTGCTGCCCGGTGAGCGTACCGTTGCCGCTCTGGGCGTAGATGAATTTTAGCAGTTCTTTTGCTTCGGGCGAAGCGTCCTGATTGACAGGAGTTTGCGACATCGCGTCAATGGACAGAGCCATTACGAGTGCCGCCAAAATAACGATTCTCATATTTATAATTATTATAAAAAAAATTAATAATTGGATTGCCCAAAGATAAAAATAAAAAACGATTGGAAAAAAATTTTTTTTATGAAAATTGCGGACATTATGGGCAAAAAAAATCACCCGCAGATAATGTGATACCTACGGATGATTGATATATAACTAAGAAGTATTTAAAAGTCCATACCGCCCTCGTCGCTGAATGAAGAAGAATCGTCGCTGCCGCCTTCGCCTCCAGCATCGCCCTCCTCGCCGTCGGGACGCTTGTCTTTGGTATTGTTGATTTTGAACGAAACACCAAGATTCCAGAACGGAGCGGCGCGATGCCTCTTGCTGTAGAGCCAGTATTCGGGAGTGTCGGTAGTAGATTTGAAAGTGCCGCTATTCAACAAATCCCTCATGCTGAGCGATACAGACATCTTTTTCTTGAAGAAACTCTGACGGACAGCCAGACCGAGGTCGAGATTGCCCTTGTTGGAAGAAATAAGGGTCTTGTTTTTGCCATTGTAACGCATTGTGATCTGAATCTTCGTGGTCTTGCCGGGCGAGAGTGAGAGCGTCTCCTTGGTGCGCCAAGAATTGCCGTCCTGCTTGCGGAGCACGTCGTTATAGACACCTTTGATATAATACTGACGCACCTCAAATGTAGCATTGAGCCTCATCCATTTGGTAATGTCGTAAGAGCCAGTGAGTTCGAGACCAAAATTATTGTTGGTGGATAGATTCTCAAACCTCGAAATCAAGATGCCCGTGCCTTTTGGGTCGAGGGAGCTTACGTTTTCTGTGGCACCGTCGGTGTGGCGGTAGAAAGTTTCGAGGGCGAGGAAAGCCTTGTCGAAATTCATCTGATAGTTGAGTTCCATAACGTCAGTGTATTGCGGCTTCAAACTCGGATTGCCCACCCACCTCGAATATTCGTCGGAATATCCGGGGAAAGGATTGAGGGCGCGCTCCCACGGACGGCGGATGCGGCGCGAATATCCAGCCTGGATAGAATTGCGCTCGCCCACCGCCTGAGAAATATGTATGGATGGGAAAATATCAAAACGGTTGATTGTATATGTGGAATCAGAATAGTCGTTTTTGGTGTCCATATTGCGGTAAGTGTATTCGCCGCGCAGACCGAGTTGAACTCCAAAGCCACCAAAAGTCTTGCCATACGTGGCATATACCGATGTGATGGAGCGCAAGAAAGTGAGGTCGTTGGAAAACTCGCCGTTGCGGTTGTATGCGTTTGACTCCTGATCGTAATCATTGAACACGTAGTCGGTAACGGCGCGGTTGTAATCCTCCTGCATACCAGCCTCAAACTTGCCGCCCTTGTCGTCCAAAGGCTTGGTGTAATCGAGGTTGAAGCGTCCACGGTTGGTGGATTTGTCGTCGTCTATCTTATGACCCGTGATGCGGTTGGTCTGCGTAACAGTCTGAATGAAATTATTGTCGGCCTCGCGGTTGTTGTGCGAGAAGAAGCCGCCCGTCACTATCTTGTGACCCTTGCCAAGGAAATTGTGGGTGTATGAAAAATTGGTGTTGAAATACTTGGAATTGTTTTTGTCGTCGGATTCCGACAATACATCCTCCTTGTCGAAAATGTCGTCGCTGCCCACGAGTTGAGTCCAGTTGTCGTAAGTATTGTCGCCGGTATTCTTGCCGCCCCAGAGACCGCCCTCGATGGAGAAGTTGAGGAGGTTGTTGTCGTCAAAATAAATATCCAAACCAGTCCTGAGACCGCCGCCGTGATTGCGGTTTTTGTTGTCGTTGGTCTGATTGACGTACTTATTGGTGTAAACATCATTTTCAAAAACATTTTTGGTGATGCGGTTGGATTCGCCGTGGAATTTGTTGCCGCGCTGATTGATATATCCGCCTACAAAGAAATTGACCTTGCCGGAACGCTTGTTGAGGAGGAAGTCGCCGCCTACACGACCTTGGCTGCCGACGTTGGCATTTACAACGCCGTTGAGACCCTGTATCACGTTTTTCTTGGTGACAAGGTTGATGATGCCGGTAGTGCCCTCGGGGTCGTATTTTGCTGATGGATTGGTGATTATCTCTATATTTTCAATCATAGCGGCGGGAGTCTGCTTCAATACGTCGGCAGCGTCGAGAGCGGTAGGCTTGCCGTCGATAAGCACTGTGAAATTGCTGCTGCCACGGAGCGAAACATTGCCGTCGATGTCCACATCAACACTCGGAACGCCTTCCAAAGCGTCTGCCGCGCTGCCATTGTCGGCGTTGATGTCGGTGGAGAGGTTGATGACCTTCTTGTCGAGTTGGTAGGAGATGTCTTTTTTCTTGGCTATTACCTCCACTTCCTCAATCTCGGCGTCGGAGGTAGAAAGTTTGATGGTGCCGAGTTGCTTGACACCGCCGTCCACAACGATGTCCCTCATTTCCAATTGGTCGTAACCAATGAAGGAAGCCTTCAAGATGTAAGTGCCGTTTTTGAGGCCTTCGATGGTAAACTTGCCCTGCCCATCTGTGATGGTACCGGTAACGAGCGAGTTGTTAGCCTGATTGTAGAGAGCCACAGTGGCATATTCCACTGGCTGATTGGTGCGAGAGTCCACTATTTTGCCCGTTACAGACCCCGCCAAAACGTTGGCGAAAGCGTTTACAAATGTAAGGAGCATAAGTATCGTCAGCGATAAAAATTTTCCCATTTTGTCTTGCTGTGTTGTAATAAACCTGTTTGTTATGTGTTTGTTGTTTTTGATACACGCAACACAAAAAGGTTTAATTACATTCCAAACAAAATGTCCTTATACATATAAAAAAAGTACCCAATCACGGCAAAGACCGCAATGAAGATGAGCATTTTTACCAAAATGGGCATACGTTTGTTTTTCATTGATTTATTGATTTATTGATTAATTGATTTGTTGATTGGTTGATTTGATGAGAAGTATGAGCCGGCGTCTGTGTAGTCGATTTTGTCGAGGAACGCCTTGCCCTCGGTCATAATCCTTTCGTAAAGTTGTGCGCCTTCGAGTTTGTAGGATTCGTTTTGGAGGTCGAGGTCGTCGAAAAGCGGCTGCGATAGCTGCATGAAATTGTCCATCTCGGCTATCTTGACGTGGAGGTCGTTGGTGAGCGACTCTATCGCGCTGTCGTACATTTCGTTTTGCTGATAATTGCCGTTCATAATGTTTTTGGCATTGACCATCGCCGAATATCCGCTCGAAATCGCCGCAAATTCCTGCTTCTTCATTCGGATTTCGTTTTTGGTGTCGCTGAGCTTGAACGACGAGTATGAGTGCATCTTGATGAGCACGTTGTTGAGGTCGTCCATACGTCCAACCATAAGGGCGTATTTTTCGTTGAGCTTGTGGAGACGTCCGATTTGGTTGTAATGCACAGCCACTACCTCGCTTCTGCCCTGCCGCTGCGCCTCGTCGATGATGCGCGTGGATTTTTCGATTTCCTTGTTGTTTTGCTTGATGGTGTCTTTCATCTTTACAATCTGACGGCGAAGTTTGGCGATGTTGTCGTTGAGTTCGTTGAAATTATTTTCGAGGGTCTTCACGTAAGATTCGAGGATTTTGATGGGGTCGAGCTCCACAAACCAGCCCGTTATCTTGCGCATCAACCATTTGAAACCATACGCCACAAGATTGCGCGCCCTCTTGTCGGTGATTACAAACAACAGCAACCCCAGCACCGCAAACAGCCCCACCGTGCCGCCCACGCTGCCATTCAACGTCGTCTTGACGCTCTCAATGATTGGATTGTGAAAAACTCCAAGCGTTGCGAGTATGCCAAGTATCACGGCAAGCCCTACCTTGCCTTCTTTTTTTGAGAAAAACGATTTTGCCATTTATTGTGTTACCTCCAATATTTTGTTGACGGAAACATTTAAAAACTTTGCGATTTCGTCAGGCGACATTCCCTTGGACGCCAAAGCCTTAGCCGAGGCAGCAAGCACCGCTTGAAGTTCGGAGTCTTTCGCTTGCAACTGCGAGTCTTTCGCTTGAAGTTCGGAGTCTTTTGCTTGTAACTCTTCTTTTAGTTTAGCTTCCATACGGTCACGGTACTCGAAATCTTCGTTGAGTTCGTCCTCCACATCCATCGCACGTCGGATATAATCGTCGGCACAAGCATTTTGCAGGCGGCGAACTATCAAGTTGTAGTCGTCATCATCAGTTTCTTCCGACACTCTCAAAAGGTGAGCATTTTTACGCGTTTTGTCAATTTTATGTACCTGATTAAGGAAATCCAAATATTTCTCCACTTTGGTTTTTGCATTGATTTTGAGATACGGAACTTGGACGATTATCAATTTGTGAATCAACCCTTTTATAAAATCGCTCTTATCATATACACCTTTGAGTTCGTTGTGTTCCGCATCGAAAAACACAGGATTGCCATAGATGACAGGTTCCTTCTTGTCGCAACACGGATGCCCCAAGATGTAAATGGAAATGATTGGTATGGGCGACTTTTTGCCGTCCTTTTCCACAAAATTGTTCTTGTCGGCATAATGCTCCGACAAATATTTTCTGAATCTCATCACTTCACTTCTCAAAGACGCATTCTGCAATTCTATGGTTACCACCTGCTTATTGCCGTTATCGTCTGTTACTGATGCAGAAAAATCAATACGCAGTACATCAAGACCGTTTCTCACCCGGTAGGCATACTCGTTGTTTTTCATTTCGAGGCTGTCTATCTTCGCGCCAATCAGCGCACCGAGCAACACTTTCGCCGCCTTATTGTCCTGCATCAAATACTTGAACACAGAGTCGTATATCGCATTCGCTATTGTTACCATAATAGTAATAATTAAAGTTGCAACGGCAAAGATAAAAAAATAATTTTGGGTGTGCAATATGAGCCGAGAAAAATCCTGACAAATTAAAAGTTGAACTTTCAATTTGTCAGTCCCTCACCTCGCCCACTATCATCTTAGCTGTGTTAGCCGAGGCAAGCCCGTCGCCGAGGGTGGCGCGGATGTCGTCGTAGGATTTGAGCATAGCGGCGCGGTAATCGGCATCGTCGAGGATGTGACGAAGTTCTGCCGCGATGTCTTTGCTGAGATGCGATTGCAGGAGTTCCTTGACCACCTCGCGACCGGCAATGATGTTGACAAGCGAAAAATACTTAATCTTCACAAACATCTCTGCCAAGGCATACGTCAAGCCGCTCATCTTGTAACAAACCACCTGCGGCGTACCGAGGTAGGCGGTCTCCAACGTAGCCGTGCCGGACGTAACCGCCGCCGCCGCCGAATTGCGCACTATATTATAAGTGTCGTTGAAAATAACCCGCACACCGCTATCAGCCACATATTTGTCATAAAAATCGGTCGCAATGCCAGGCGCACCACAGATAAGGAATTGATAATCAGGGAAATCAGGCATTACCGCCAACATCTCGGGCAGCAACTTATCTATCTCGTTCTTGCGACTGCCCGGCACAAGGGCAATGATTGGGCGGTTGGGCAACGAGTATTTGTCACGAAAAGCTTTAGCATCAAGCATTTGCGATTCGGTTTCCTTCATTGCGTCAACGAGAGGATTGCCGACGTACTCCACATTGTAATCGAATTGCTTGTAAAAATCTATCTCAAACTGGAAAATCGCAAACATCTTGTCAACATACTTTTTGATGGTGTATGCGCGGCGTTTTTTCCACGCCCAAATCTTCGGCGATATATAATAATAGGTGCGCAATCTGTGTTCCTTGGCAAAACGTGCCATCCTGAGATTGAACCCTGGATAATCCACAAGTATCACTGCATCAGGCTTGTAGTCCAACATTGCCTCCTTGCAGACCTTGAAATTTCGCTTGACCTTGCCGGCATTGGCAATGACCTCCCAAACGCCCATATAAGCCATTTCGCGGTAATGTACGAGCATCTTGCCGCCCTGTGCCTGCATTAGGTCGCCGCCAAGAAACATAAATTGAGCGTCAGGGTCATAGACCTTCAACTGCCTCATCAGATTGGAAGCGTGCAAATCGCCCGACGCCTCCCCCGCTATCAAAAAATATTTCATAATCCTCTAAACGTAAATTAATTACCGCCATGCGGCGGAGTTATTTTTATCCAAAAATTGAAAGAATTTTTAAGAATTATAAGAATATTCTTTTCATTCTTTTCCCATTCTTTTCATTTATGGAGAAAAACAAAAAAATGGAACGGTAATTGCAAACTATTACCGTGTACAAAGGTAACAAATAATTGTTGCATTACAAAACTAAAAATTTATCGCTATGAAAATACGTCATATAATAGCCGGAGCGTTGCTCATTGTATTGCCGCAACTCGCAATGGCTCAGCAAGAAGACGAGCAGCGCACGATATTCCAACGTCCCGAAGGCAAGGAGTGCGTGGATGTTGGTTTTGAAGGCGGATTCACGATAGGCGGCGGTTCTGTCGATGGACGCGCAACTTTCAAGGGCGGCATCGAGGCTGGCGTCATCATCGGACACGGCGTGGAACTCGGACTCTACGGCAGCGGTTTCGTTACCGAAAGGGAGGCAGACAAGCAACTCGACAACGACAAATACCAATTTGACTGCGTGTCGGGCGGCGTGTTTGTAAAGCCAATCATCGCTTACAGGTCGCCGGTGCATATCTCCTTCCCTATAAAATTTGGCGTGGGCGAGGTTACGTACAGCGACGACGCTTGGGCAGACTACGACGACCATTATTACCGCAGCCGCAGCAACCGCGAAGACCACAGCGTGGTGTGCGAAGTGGAGCCCGGCGCAAGGGTGGAGCTCAATGTAACAAAAAATTTCCACATTTCGCTCGGCGTGTCGTACAAGGTTTTGCTCGGACACGACCTCGAATATTACGACACCAAGGCACCGATTGTCTCATCTGACGCCCTCAATTCGCTGTTCTACGGTGTAACATTCAGTTTCGGACAATTCTAAAAAAACTCTTTTTTATAACTCGACTTATATACTTGGGGCTGTCGCCGGCAGATTTTTTTTTGACCGGTGGCGGCCTTTTTTGTATATCTAATTAACAGGATATTTTAGAATAGGATAAAAACTTTTGAATAATATTACAAACAAAAAGGTGAACACATAAATAAATATGTCCACCTATCCCGTCTGTCAGAAATTTTATCTTGCGTTTCGTTCAATAATAGCAATTGCCTGGCCCACGGTGGTAATCTTCTCAGCCTGGTTGTCGGGAATCGTAACACCAAACTCTTGTTCAAATTGCATTATAAGTTCCTTAATATCCGACTCATATGCACCCAAGTCATCCAAAAAAGATGCCAGATCTGTTACTTCAGCAAAGTCAACGCCAAGTTTATCAACGACTAAGGTCTTTACCCTCGAACTAATTGAACAAAAACTTACACACGCCATTCAATGAAAGCAATTGCATCGCCCACGGTTGTAATCTTCTCAGCCTGGTCGTCGGGGATGGTAACACCAAACTCCTGTTCAAACTGCATAATGAGTTCTACAACGTCCACAGAATCGGCACCAAGATCATTGGTGAAACTTGCCTGGTCGGTTACCTCAGCCTCGTCAACGCCAAGTTTATCAACAATGATGGCCTTTACCCTCGAACCAATTGAACCGAAACTTGCATACGAGCGAACAGAATCTTCTTCTCCTTCTACCCAAGTCCAATTACAATGATGACAAATGTACTTCCATTTTTCTTTTTCGCCATCAAGTTTACCCATTGCTCTTGTGGAATAATTAATACCCACTGAACCCAAAAGCGCACTTGCTCCTGCACGCAATGCAGTTCCCAAAATTTTGGATCCAATTTTATCCGCAAGATTCGTTTTTTCTGTGTCCTCAGAACCACAACGAGGACACTTTGTTGTTAATAAGCCCATGATTTTTCTATTCGTGTTAGTTCGTTTAACAATGGACAAAAAAAAGGACGTAGACAATCTCCATAGTTTGCTGAGGCCGTCCAAAGCCGATATGATACTATAAAGAAAGCCCACACCCTATATACGAATGTGAGCATTTGCCCGAACAGACATCATATCTGATTTTTTGGACGTTTCAGCAAGTCAGTTACGAGCAAACACTCTTTCTATTTTTGTCAATACCTTTCGGTTGCAAAGGTAAAAAAAATTATAAACAAGTTCCAAATCTTTCGAAAAGATTTTATGATTTTTTTTATAATATATTGAATTTCAATTATTTTAATTTGTTATCTATACTCCTGTTTTGAGGTCAACAACCTGACTTAAAAATTTTTTTGCCTGTTCAACAAAAATATCTACTTTTACAAGCGCAAAATGCAAATTAATTATGCAAACAAACATAGAAATACAAAATACCGACACCGCGTACAATGCTTTGGTTGAACAGATTGCAGAAATTGTTGCTCAATCAAGGATGCGGGCTGTGCGTGCCGTCAACAGCGAATTAGTGACTACTAATTGGAATATAGGCAGATACATAGTAGAATTTGAACAAAAAGGCAATGCCCGGGCAGAATACGGAAAGAAACTTATTCCCCGTTTGTCGAAAGACCTCTCTTTACGCTTAGGAGCTGGATATTCGCGCAGTAACTTGGCTAATATGAGGCTGTTATACCTTCGATTCCCGATTTTCCAAGCAGTGCTTGGAAAATTAAATTGGACACAATTGTTAGAGATTCTACCAATCGAAAACGATACCGAGCGAGATTTTTATATCATTGAGACAATCAATAGACATTGGGGGTATAGAACAATAAGGGAGCAATACCATCGCGGACTGTTTTATCAGTTGGCAGCGGCAAAAAACACAGACGAAATACTTTCCCTCACCAAAACCGACGAAGGCGACTTGCAACCCAAAGACATTGTAAAAGATACGTATTTCTTTGATTTTTTGAAAATTAAGACCCCTGATTACAGTGAAGATGATTTGGAAGAAGCACTTATAAAACACATGGAAGAGTTTTTGCTCGAATTGGGCAAGGGCTTCGCTTTTATAGGTCGTCAATATCGCCTTACTATCGACAACGAGGATTTTTATGCTGACTTGGTTTTTTATCACGTTGTGTTAAAATGTTATGTAATAATCGATTTGAAACGTGGCAAGGTTAAGCACGAAGACATCGGGCAGATGAATATGTATTTGGGATATTTTGCCCTTGATATGAATACCGAGGGCGACAATCCGCCAATTGGCATCATACTTGCCGCCGACAAAAACGACGTTATGGTAAAATATGCCACTTATGGTATGGATTCAAATCTTTTTGTGGCGAAATACAAACTCTATCTACCAGAAGTCAACGAGTTGAAAGCGTTAGTACTCGCCGAAATGGACAAACTAAGCAAAAAATAACACAAACACCGAACAAAGATGTCAAAACAAATATACATAATCATACTTTTGCTCCTCCTGACGACGCCGCTCGCCGCGCAGGACATCAGCAACATATTACAATGCATTGAAAACCATCATGTTATCACATTGCCAAATGGTTTCAGAGTGCAGTTGGTAACAACCTCGCAATACCGCTACTGCAACGTGAGGCTCAGTGCTGACGTATCGTCGCTATCCGAAGGACCGAGCAAGGGCATCAAACAAGTAGTAGCGGCAATGACAGGCAGCACCCTCGCCGCCAACCAGGTGATGATAAAAAATATGGTGAGCCACGACAAGGCTCTCGACTCGCTGCTCAACTTTATGCACGAAGTGATGTACGGCAACAATCCCACATACGTAAACTTCGACGACTACAAGAAAAAGCGCATCAAGTACCTCAAAGACAATGGCAACCCGCTCGACTTCATCGCCTCCGACATCATCGGTCAGCCTTACATCACCGCCGACGACCTCGCCAAAATCAACAAGAGCGACTACCTGACCTACCGTCAACGCTGTTTTGCACCCGACAAGTGCCTGATAACAATAGTGGCGGACACCGACATCGAGTTTGTAAAGCCGTTGGTGGAAAAATACTTTGCCTCCACGCCCCGCTCCGACAACAAGGCTAAGCCCGAACCCCTCGCCATCAAGCCTCAGGATTTTGTGTACGCAATAGAGGAAGATTCGATGGCTACGGGATTCGACGCGGCGTTTATGGATTATTATCCCTGCGACAAGACCACCAAAAACTACGTGGTCAACGACCTCGTTTATTACATTATGTACGATTCGTTAGCCAGAAAAATAGACAGGATTTCGAGTTTCAAGTATGACGTCAATACCATAAATATGGATGGCAGCAACAACGACTTCTCGCAGTTTGCGACGCAACTCTTTGAACGGCGCAGCGAAAATTACGACGTGAGCGGCGGACTGCAATCAGCCAAAGAACGCCTCATCAACTCTTTCCGTCAAGGGCTTCAACACCCAGCCTACGCCGCCGAAATCGCGTCAAACCTGATATTGTACAATTTTCCAAAAAATTATTTCACCAATTACGAAAACACCATCAACGACGTTACCGCCGCCGATGCGCAGCAACACCTCAAAAACATCATTCAAAACGGCAGTTGCGTATTCGTAGTGAAAGGCGGCCACCGCTCGCTCTTCTGCACGCTCAACCGCATCGCCAAAGACCGTCAGGTGGATTTCGTTGACAGCAAGCAAAAACTCGTTGCAAGGATTCCCAAGGGGTTTGGCGCATACACAATACTCAACGCTTACGTGGAGACCACGGGCTTGAACAACCCGCCCAAAAATATGTCGGTAAACCTCCAATCGTTATACACATTCGACGACACATTGCAATACAAGGCGTTTGGACGCATACTCCGCAAGTCGCCCAATATGTACCGAATGGACAACAACATCCGCCGCGACGACACGGTGAGCCTGTTTCATTTTAAGGAAGTATATGACGGCGCAATAGGCGCAGATTCCACGATGATATACGGATTCTCCGAACCCGACAGCGCACGCGCCACTGTGTTGAGGCAAAAGGCGTCGTTCCCGCAAGAGTCTCATTATGACGAACTTGGCATACGTTACAAACATTTTTGCGATTACGACCTGTTTAGACAAGGATATTACAGGATAGACGTTACCGACGCGCTTGGCAATAGTTACAGCGACTATTACTCCGCCGAATCGGGTCTTAAATCCAAGTCGGTATGTTATGACAAGGACGGCAAGGCCGTCAAGGAAATCACCTACGAATACGAGCGTCTCGCCAAATACGTGATGCCAGTCAAGGTCGTTGAAACCTCCCCCGGACTCCGCATCGAGATAACCCTCACCGATTACGACTTCTCCACGCAATTGAAGAAACAAGATTTTACGATAATCTTGGATACAGGCAAGATGCGGAAGAGCAAGAAAAACTAAAAGGTTATTCCGCGTCAAGCGATGTAGCCACCAAACTCCGCACAAAATCTCCGTACTCCTCCCCTTTTGGCAGGAAATAATCTTCCTTCAAGACGCGCCTTATGCACTCGGTCTCGGTGTTGGTCTTGGGATTGAAGCCCTTGCGGATTTCGTCGGCGAAGTAGATGCCGACACCGTATTTTTGCCACAGGGGGACAGTGGAAAAATCGATACCGAGGTTGGAGAGGATGGCGATTTTTTCGTCGTTGGAGATGCCCGACATACGTCGTTCGGCGGCGGATTGAGATACGCCACTCTTGCGCAACGCCCAATAGGTGTGCGAGTTGAGTGAATTGCGGTGCGCGTCCTCCTGCCGCCAACGGAAACAATCAATAACGTCGGCAATCGTTGGCAGGGGCAACAGGCGACAGTCAAAAACCGCGTGGCGACCCGTCAGTTCTGAAAATTTTACGGAGGCTTCGGCAGAGAGAATTGTTAAGAGTTTGCGCTCCTTGTGCGAAAAGGCGGTGTCGTCCTTGTGAAAAAGCACCGAAATCTCGTCGCTCTGCGTGTAACCATACACCATACGGAAACCGCAGTCGGCGAGCAGATGTTTCACCGTGTCCACCATCGCGTCGCGAAATTTTATGTCGAATGGCTTTTCCAAATCCCATTCCTTCTTGGTCAAGCGCGTGAAGCCACGCCCGTCCAACCTCGCCACAAGATATACATCGTCGGGTATAAGGCGGTCGAGCGACTGTTCAAAACGCCGCATCTCCTTGTCAAAAGCATCAAAATCCATATCCGTAAATTTTCTTAAACAACAATTAAAACGAATTACAATGAATTATTATTCAAAGTTTTCGCTGTAAAATTATGGATTTTTTTGGGAATTAACGATAAAAAGGAAAATAATTTTTCAGAAAAAAGTGGCTTTAATTCTTCTCCGCCACCGCATCCGGTTCCAAGAGGGACATTGGAAACCGAATGTACTTCTTCATTAAAAAGGTTCGTTGTCTATTGATAAAAAATGATAATGAAATTCCGTGTGAATTGGTGTTTGCGGCTACTCGAATGAGAGTTTGCGAATGTTGCGATGTCGATTAAAACATCCAAGATTCGAGTTTGAGTGTTTCCTCGTTGAGGAGGTCGATGTCTTCTGACATCCAAGCCTCTACGCTGAGAGTCTCTTCGTTGAGGAGGTCGATGTCTTCTGTCATCCAGCCTTCCACGTTGAGGGTTTCTTCGTTGAGGAGGTCGATGTCTTCAGTCATCCAGCCTTCCACGTTGAGAGTTTCCTCGTTGAGGAGGTCGATGTTTTCCATCATCCAGGGCTCGAGCGGGAGAGCTGCTTCGTTGAGTGCGATGTCGTCAGACTCAGGAGAAGCTGCTGTAGCGTTCGTGCTGTCGATCTTGACAGTGTCAAGCGGATTGACGGTAGCTGCGTTTGCAGTGTTCAACAAAGTTGCTGCGGCAACCAAGGCTGCCATTACTGCGTTGTAAAAAAACTTTTTCATGATTCTTCGTGTTTTTAAGGTTTATATTGTGTTCACTATCCTACTCCTTATGTACGTTGGGGAGTTCCAATTAATTACTGAATCACGAGCAAGCCTTGCAAAACTTTTTCAGCGGATTTTCAAAGAACCTTTTGTTTTCGTTGCAACCAGATTTCCTTTCTGATTACGATGCAAAATTACGCCGAATATTTGATTCGGTATAATTTTTTCAATTAAGTAATCTTTAATTAATGGCAACACTAACGCAAACGATACCGTATAGAATTGTTAACGATAATGATTGTATAAAATACAATTATCTGTAATTTACAGCGTTAATGGCAAAAAGTAAAGCGAAATATGTTAAATGAAGGTTAAGCACAATCAGACAATCTGCGACGCATCGGAACCCGAAAGCAATTCCAGCAGCTCGGATTTGAGGCTCACGAGCTTGGCAGTCTTGCGTTCTATCTGCGCAATGATGCCTTCTCGGCTCTGCATTTCTTTCTCACTGAGCTTGAAAAAATCCACAGAAACATTGAGCTTCCTGACAAACATATCAAGTTTTTTGGAATAACTGTCGAGAGCGTCGGCGGTCTGACGGTTGTTGTTGATAGTCTCCACAAACTGCATCACGGCTCGGCTGATGGCTATCGTCATAGTAAGTTGCTGAGCGCACGATTCGGAAATTTTGGAAACAATCTCCGTGCTGTCGGCTATGCGTGGCGACATATCGTCAATGAGTTTCACGGCGTGTCGCGTATTGTCGAGACTTTCGGCGGAGAGGGCGTTGATTTCGGCGGCTACCGTCTGACAGTGCTCGGCAAGGTTGCGTATTTCGGTAGCCACAACGGCAAAACCCTTTCCATTCTCGCCCGCCCGCGCAGCCTCTACGGCGGCATTGATGGCGAGCAGGTCGGTGCGTTCGGCTATTTCGTTGATTACCTGTGCCTTGGAAAGTACATTGCTGATACTGTCGAGGGTCTTATCAGATTCTTGAGTTACGGTGCAGATGTTGTTGGATATTTCGTCGGCGTTGCTCTTGGCGAGTTTTGCATTGTTGGTATTGTCGCTGATGGCGGAGGTCATCTGCGACACCGATTCAGAAATCTCCTCCACAGTGGCGGCGCGGCTCTTGGCATCGGCGGCAATAATGCCAATTGCATCGCTAAGCGACACTGCGCCTATTGCTATCTCCTTGGTATATTCACGGATAGACTTCACCGCGCTATATACCTTCTGACGCATAGTCTGCGCGGTAGTTCTCAGTTTGCCAAATTCGTCGTCTTCGCTGATGCTGTCGGCTTCGTCGGAATACAACCTGCCTTCCGCAATATCGGCGATGAAACGGGTGGTGGCTTCAAGCGGCTTCAATACCACTTGTTTGGTTACGTACTTAACAACAAGCACCACAAACACTACCGTCAACACAGCAGTAAGCACCAGCAACATCGCCATTGTAATAGTTGCCTTATTAAGCTCTGTGTAAGGAATGTTGAGAGAGAGAATAAGGTTTGTATTGCCCACAACAGCCATATAGCACTGCACCCGCGTCCCGTCGGGCTGGTAATAAAAACCCTTCTGATAATTTTCGGTGCTCTTGTGCGCCCACCCATACTCCACGATATTCCTGAGGTTAGAATAACCGCCCGCCTCCAAATCGGAAAGAGACATTTCGTAAATGCCATTTTCGTAGATGCGGAATTTCATCTCATTGTCGCTCAGTGTGCTAAATCCCGCGCCGTTGGCTTTGATTGCAAACATCAGAGAATCTATTTCGTCCGTAGGGAACACCGCGCTTACAATTGCAACGATGGAATCCCGACCATTTTTAATAGGCATAGATAAGCACCATGAATCAGACTGGTCGTAATGGCTCTTCAATGGACGCTGGATGTTGTAGGGAGCGTGATTGTAAACAATATCCTTATAATACCTTGTCCTGCGTCCGTTCATACGGTCGAGACCGCCACGGGTGGTGTATGTGGTGCCGCCCGGTAGCGTAAGGCGGAGATAGTTCCATTTTTTGCGGCTTACGGATAGCACATCTTTTGCCTTGTACATAAAATCGTCGAGCATGGTGGAATCCTGATACATCGACCTGATGATGCTGAGCTCAGAACAATAACTGTCTAAAATCTTGTCTATCGACATCGCCTGCAACATCAAGCTCTGCTTCGCCATATTGTCGGTATTGGAAAAATTGCTGACGCTCACCTTTCTATATACATAACCGTCCATGAGGAGTATAAGCACAATGATGCCCGGGAGCAAGAGCCTGATGTACTTGCCCCAGATGGTATTGCCTCGCAACTTAAACCACTTGTCGAAATATTTTGCAAACGTATTCATTTGGCAGTCAATTGTTTTTAAAACGATTAACCATTTTGTCGGCATCCTGCAACGCCTCGTCTATCCTCTCCTCGACGACTTGGGTCTCTGCGTCGCCCTCTGGAGACACGGCAAGCAACTTGGATCTGAGTCCGAGTATCTGCGACTTGCACATCTCGATAGCGGCAAGGATGTCGTCGCGCCGCAAGTCGCGGTCGCGGTCGAGCCTGAAAAAATCCACAAGTTTATTGAGCTTTCCCACGTCGTTGACGAGTACATTGGCTGCTACGGTCAACTTGTCGGCAGACACAGTGTTGTTTTGTGATATTTCAGAAAGCTGCTGCACGGCATTGCTGATGGCTCCCGTAAAATGTAGCTGCTTGCTGCACGCCTCAGAGATACGCGACACCATTATGGCATTGTCGTGAATTTTTGGCGAAATGCTGTCCACGAGATCCACAGTCTGCGTGATGGCGGCAAGGCTCACCTCAGAGAGCCTGTTGATTTCGGTGGATGCGCGGTGGCATAGTTCAGAGAGCTTGCGGATTTCGGCGGCTACCACGGCAAAACCCGACCCATGGTCGCCAGCCCGCGACGCCTCCACAGATGCATTGATGGCGAGGAGGTCGGTGTGCGAGGTGATGTCGTTGATTACCTTCACCTTCTCCACGATGCGTCGCATACAGTCGTAGGTGTCGGCAGTGGCTTTTGAGACCGATACGATGTCTTCGGCTATTTCCTTGGAATTGACGTGGGTGCGCGTAGCATCTTCGCTATTGAGGCGGATGGAGGCATTCACCTGCTCCACAGAATTTGCAATATTTTCCACGGCGATATTCTGCACTTGGGCATCGCAATCCACACTCTGCACCGTATCTATAACATTGTGGCTGCACCGCGAAAGGTCGTTGGTAGTATCGTGTATGCCAGACACTGCCGATACCAACTTCTGCTGCATTTCCTCGATATTCTTGCAGACCATGCCAAGCTCATCGTTGCTATTGATATTGCGGGTTTCGGTAGAATACAGCTTGCCGTGGGCAAAGTCGTTAGAAAACCTGCTGATTGCCTCCAACGGGCGTATTACCACTTTGGTTGTGATATGCCTGATTGCAATCAGCAACACCACCATCGATACAAGCGTGGTGAGCAGCAGCACCCAAAATGTAAGGGTAACATCCTTGGCTATAATCCTCTTTTGGGCGAGGTGGGCAAGCACCCACGGAGTGTCGGGGATAGCGGCATAGTGGAGCAATATCTCCTGCCCATTCGTTTCATGTATTACCCAACTGCCATACGGCGGCACACCATTCGCCGCATTATTACGATTATATACCATCTTGTCTTTCAAGTCGGTATAACGTGGCGGTGCCCCCGGCGAAGTGCCATCGAGCGCAACGCTGAATCCTCCCCTCTTGCCACGGCACACACGCGCCATATTAGCCTCGTCAACCATTACAAAATATTCCGACGAATCGGTGAGTATGGAATTGAGCTTGCGTTCTACGACATCCACGGGGAATACAGCCGCAATGATGGCAGTAACAGAATCGTTGTCGTTCTTTACCGGCACAGAAATGCTGTACACCTCCACGCCGCCAGCCAACTCCGACACGTGAGCCGAATTTACCGAAATATCCTTGTGCTCCACCACGAGATGCTTGTAGGGACGGCCTTCCTTGACATTGTACAAATCATTGTTGCCCAATGAATTGAAAGAGCGACCGTCGGGCAAGATGAGCCTTACGTATGAATACTTGTTGCTGTGCTCCTCGGTGAATCTCCTTGTAAATGCCAGAAACTCGTCAATTGAGTTTTTTTGATAATAATGGCGCATCATATTGAGGTCGCCGAGATAGCGATGAAACACCTCCGAAATTTCGTCCGACAATATTTTCACAGTTCTCTGGTTGGCCTTGTTGGTGGCAGTGTCGGTGTAATTGGAGATGATGGCATATATCACGATGTCCATGGCGACTATTACCACCATGACGCAAGGCAGTATAAATTTCATATACTTGCCCCACACCGTCCGGCTGTCGTAGCCGAGGCAACTAAATATTTTAGATAGAACCTTTTTCATCGCTGTGCTGGATTGATCGTGTAGTTGCAGCCGATTCGTCCCTTCGCCGGTCGTACTCGGCGAGTTCCCTGCGCAGACATTCGAGGTCGTCGGTGTGCTTTGCGAGTGCCTCCTCGATGTCGCGAAGCCTTTCGGTACGCTCGTCGGCTGTCTTGAAAAAATTTATCTTTTCGGTGAGTTGGTTGGCAGAATTGACAAATTTTTCCGCCTTGGCAGCCAACGCGCTCGCCTCGGCATTGTTTTCTTCCGAACCATACGCGAGCTGCTGTATAGCATTGCCAATCTGCTCGGTGCCGTTGCGTTGCTCCACACACGACATAGCAATCTCCGACACCTTGGTAGCGTTGTCGAGTATGCGCGGCACTATCTGCTCTATCATCTTTGTTGACTGCTCGGTAACGCGGAGGGTCTGCTTGGAGGTTTCGTCGATGAGCAACGCCGCCGCCTTGGATCTTTCGGCGAGCTGCTTGATTTCCGACGCAACAGTGGAAAATCCTTTTCCATTTTCGCCCGCGCGCGACGCCTCCACTGCGGCATTGATGGCAAGGAAGTCGGTACGTTTGGCTATATCGTTGATTATCTTAATCTTGTCTATTACGGTCTTGGTGCTCTCAAATGTCTGCGCCGACGCCTTTGCCACCCTTCCAATGTCGGCGGCAATAGACATAGAATTTTTACGGGCGGTCTCGGCATTGTTGGCGGTCTCTGATATCGCAGACGACATCTGCTCTACCGTGGTGGAAATCTCCTCCACCGACGCCGCCTGGTCGCCAATGCTCTGAAGAATGTGTTCGGCGGAAGTATTGAGTTCGCGACTATTTACCACAATGGCATCAGACTGTGTGCGAATGGTGTCGGTGATGTTAACGAGTTTGCGGGCCATATCCGCCACGTCGTCGTATAGTGCGCCCACCTCGTTGTTGATATTTCCATCGAGCTTTACGGCGTTGTACATGCGCCCCTCGGCAAATTCCTTGACTACTTTTTTGAGTTTTTCGAGAGGATTGATGATGCCGAATTTTGTAATCAGGTACATATACACTATTACAATCATAAAGACAAGTATGCCCGCAAGGATATAGACATTTCGCATACGCGCACGCGACTGGTCGAGCTCGTTGTACTTAATCTCCATCATTATAAACCACCGCGAATCTACCACCCTCGACCACGTAATGAGCCTCATCTCGCCGTCGATGCCTTCAAAAGAATCGCCTCCATTATTGACTCCGCCATTGACCCGGGCGGCTACATGTGCGCAGATGTTGGTGATGGATTCGTCGAAGGCAACGGGGTTGGCGATGTCGGACGACACAATCAACAAGCCCTCCACGTTGCAGAGGTACGCCTTGCCCATATTGTTGGTCTTTATGGACGACAATGCGCTAAGCAGTATGTTGGTATTGGTGGCTACGTACAATGCACCCCTGATGCCGTCGCCGTCCTTGATTGGCACGAGGAGATTCTGCGCCTTGCGCGTGGTGTCGCTGGCGGCGGCATAAGGCGGCGTTATCATAAAAGGCTTGCCATACTTGCAAAGATGCTCCATGGCAAACTTTTTTTCTACGAGGAGGAGAGTATCGGCAGGCTCAGTGCTGAGCACGGTGCCGTCGTGCCTTACAAATCCTCCGTACAGATAGTTGCCGTTGCTGTTTTGTACCAGAATATCAATAAGCTCCACACATTCTTTTTCGGTGTAATGCCGACGCGAACATATTTCCGCCAATCCCGCGAGCTGTGTAACAAAGGATTTGTACTTGTCGCCAATAGCCCTTACATTGCACTCTACGACGTCTTTGCTCGCCACACGCGCCGAATCGAGGATGTTGCTGCGCATTATTCTGAAAAGCAACACACTCAATGCCACCACCACCACCGTTACCGTGGGTATGGTGATACCGAGCAGCGAGGTCATCAGCGACCCACGACTACGATTGTTGGTTTTCTGACTTTTTTCCATGCGCAATTAGCAATTAATATCCAAGAATCAAAAATACAAAAAACCTTCGGAACAACCAACGATTTTACAGACTTTTTGTCACAATTTTGCAGAAATTATTGACCCACGAATCCAAGTCGTTTAGGCAAGGCACTACAATCATCTCATTACCAGTATTTTGCATAAAATTTTTGCGCAGATTGTCGTCGATTTCCACAATGGTCTCAAGGCAATCTACCGTGAAAGACGGCGTAACTACCGCAATGCGCTTGATACCGTCTTTGGCAAACTGACTCACCACGCTGTCGGTAGTGGGACCCACCCACTTGTCTGCAAAACGGCTCTGAAAGGCTGTAATGTATTTTTCGGGCGGGATTCCAAGCCTCGACGCCATCATCCTCGTCTGTGCATGGCACTGTGCAAGGTAGCAACGCCTATTGTCCACACTTATATTATTAGCGCAATCAAGGTCGCTGCATGTATGCCCCGGATGCGTCATTTCGGTATGCATGATCGGTACACCATGATACGAAAAAATCACCTTCTCCACACTGCCTACATCTGGCAAATGATTAGAAATATGCCCGCAAAGAGCATCCAAATACATTTCGTCGTCAAAGAAAGGCTGTATCACGCTTACCGGCGGCACATTGAACCTGCCTTGGAGACTTCCATAAACATCGTCCAAAATTTTGCCCCAAGTGGACTCGGTATATTGCGGAAACATCGGCGCAACCACTATTTTGTAATAATTGGCCCTTAATACCTCGTCCATGACATCCGCCACCAACGAATATCCAGCCGTCATTGCCACATAAACATCCGCCTTGCCGCCAAGCAATAGTTGCACCTTGTCGGCAAAATTCTTAGTATGTTTTTTCAATGGCATCTCGCCGCCCGAAATGTCAGAAAGCCTTTGATATAGCTTAGACGATTTTTTGGAACGCGATGGTGCAATTATGCAATTGACAAGGATTTTGCGTCCGGCGGCGTTCATAGTCATAACGTGCTTGTTGTCAAGCAATTGACGAAGATAATGCGCCACATCGCCACGACTTGCAGTGTCGGGCGTACCATAATTGATTATTAAAAGTGCGGTGTCTGACTTCCTATTCATATCAAAATCAAAAATTCTACACTGCAAAATTAAAATATTTTTGGCACGGAATAAAATTAAAACTAACTTTGCACATCGAAAAAATAACGAATAAAAACACAACACAAACAAAATGAACAAGCAAATAGCAGTATTGCCGGGCGACGGCATAGGCCCGGAAGTGATTGCGGAGGCTCAGAAGGCACTCCAAGCCATCGAAAAAATAAGAGGACACAAGTTTACATACGTGCCGGTACTCGGCGGTGCGGCAGCCATCGACGCTACGGGCAACCCTATGCCCGACGAGACCATCGACGTCTGCAAGAAGTCTGACGCAGTGCTCTTTGGCGCATTCGGCAGCCCCAAGTACGACAACGACCCCAACGCCAAAGTGCGTCCCGAACAGGGTCTCCTGGCTATCAGGAAACGCCTTGAACTCTACGCCAACATCCGCCCAATCTACACATTCCCCGCGCTCATCCACAAATCGCCCATCAAGAAGGAAATCGTGGAAGGTGCCGACTTCACCGTGGTACGCGAACTCACCGGCGGTATGTATTTTGGCATGAAGGGCCGCACAGAGGACGGCAAAACCGCTTTTGACACCAACATCTACTCGGTATATGAAATCGAGCGCATCCTCAAATGCGCCTACGAACTCGCAATGACCCGCCGCAAAAAACTCCTCGTAATCGACAAGGCAAACGTGCTCGCTTCGTCGCGCCTCTGGAGGGAAGTGGCACAGAAGATGGCTCCCGAATATCCCGAAGTGGAGACTTCGTACATGTTTGTGGACAATGCATCCATGCGCATCGTTACCACGCCCAAGGATTTTGACGTGATGGTAACAGAAAACACATTCGGCGACATCCTCACCGACGAGGCTTCGGTAATCACCGGCTCCATGGGATTGATGCCGAGCGCATCCATAGGCATATATACATCGCTCTTTGAGCCCATCCACGGCTCGTACCCACAGGCCGCCGGCAAAAACATCGCCAACCCGATGGCTGCAATCCTCTCTGCCGCAATGTTGCTCGAAACTGGCTTCGGACTCAAGGAAGAGGCACAGATTGTTACCAACGCAGTCAACAAGGCACTCGCCGACAATATCCGCACCGAAGACATCGCCGAAGGCAAGGCTTACGGCACCAAAGAAGTAGGCGACTACATCGAGAAGTGCATTTTGGAAACGAAGTAAGGAGAATAGAGTAATCCCTAATCAAATAAAAAAGCAGGAAGTTGAATCAACCTCCTGCTTTTTTTATTCGACATGCTGAGGTTCCGGCTTTTCGTGTGACACCAGCATTGCGCGGTTGTTTTCATCGAGAATGTATGGAATGATGTTGGTCTCGTGGATGAGAGTATTGAAATATTCAAACCTATTGATAGCCAATATTATCGAATCATTCTTTGCATACAAAGTCTTGACATCGTGGTCGAGATTGAAACCCTTGGTGATGATGTCGTGCTTTACGAATGAAATATCGCCCTCTATCACCATATTGCATGACAGAACGCCCTTTTCCACCAAATAAACGGTCTCATCGTCGGCATTGAGTTCCTCTCCTTTTTTCAACGAATGTATCTCGATATGCTTTGCCAATTTTGCCAGCAAGTATTCAGGTACGTTGAAATACAACGGATGCTTCTTGAGATGCTTGATTTTGTCGATGAGCGTAGGCTGACCCGATTTGAGCGCGGCATACAGCAACTGCTTGTCGGACGACATATTTGAAAGGTAGTCGGAGCATTTGAGCGGGTTTTCCTCATAGATGATTTTTGCCGCCGTAGAATACACCATTTCGTCGGTGTGGTACAGGCAGAGAAACATCTCGTCGGGCATTTCGCTCTTGCGAATCTTGGCGAGGAGATCCTTGATATTGGATTTTACCCACAATTTAAGATCCTTGTAGTCTATAGAACTCGATTGTACATCGTCGCTGGTCTTTGCCTTGTGCTGCTTGCCAAGGAGCTCCACGGCGCGTGCCACAGTCCAAGTGTCGAGTTTAGAATAATCGCGCTTGATGATGTCCTTGAGCCTTTCTTCGAGCGACATCTCATGCTGCGGGAAAAAGTCGCCGAGCTTTTTGATTTTCTGAACGGTAGAGAGGTCGTCAAAGAGCGGCTTTATCAACTGCTTGATTTCCTGTGGGAAGTTGTTGTCGATGATTTCCACGGCAAAGATATTGTTTTTGCCGATGATAGTCTTCTGGATGAGGTTGATAAGGCGCGGCTCGTTGAGGAGGCTAAGCAGGTTGAATAAGTTTTCAATACTGTTGGTGCGCTCGAGGTCGAGGCTCTGAACGAGTTTGAGCGTATTTTTCTCGTCTTCGATGTCATTGAGGCAAGCCATCACCCAGACAATATTTTCTACGGTTTCATTGATTTTCTGCTTGATAGCCAAGATGTCTTTCTCTTCGGTAGCCTGGAATTTGCAGAAATACAACGCCGCAATCACCGCCTGCTGAATGTCGCGATTAGGATAGTTGATATTATTCATCAACGCCGCCCTCGCCGGAGCCGAACCATACTTGGCGTACAACTCAATGATTCTGAGCAAGATGGCTGGCGGCTGCATACTCTTTTCAAAATACTCGTTGAGCGCGGGCAACACCTTGTCGCCTATATCAAGCAACACATTTTCGGCAGTGTTGTAATATTCGGGCGATTCGAGCAGCGAGATGAGCTTATTGATCATCTTTGGCGTGCGGAGATTGCCAGCAAGCGTGATTGCCGCCGACTTGACATTGCGGTCGGTATTGTCCAAAAGCGTCGATATGATGTCCTCATTGAGGAGCGAGTCGTTTTTGAAAAGATACTTGATAAGTTTTATCTTGTCTGAAACAAACTGACTTGCAACAAGCGCATCAATCTCCTCTTGTTCAGGCTTCTTGCTAAGACCCGTGAACGACAGATAGTTTTGAGCGCGCTCGGCGAGCAGGCGTATCTCGGGATTGTTGGAACTTTTGAACAACGTGCCGCAAGCAGTAGCAAGCCTTGAACGCCATGTTGGGTCGATGTTGCGCAATACCGCCTTCTCCACCACTTCGTCGTTGGATTCGAGGAGCTGCGCGGCATAACCTTCGAGGCTTCTCGGCGCAGTCTCCGAGAGTATCATCACCGCCATACGTTGTATGTTGGGGTTGCTGACCTTAATATATTTGCGCAGCAACTCCGGACCATACATGCTCTTATTGACCTCACGGCGGCTGTCCTTGCTAAAATCTTTGGAAATCTTGTTGATTGTAGCCTTGTAACTCTCGTACAATTTCACACTGCTAACAACCCACGCCACAAGTATCGGGATGAAAAACAGCATAAAATATTTGAAGTCGTACTCGCCACGCAAGGTGATGATTGTATTTACGGCAAGCAACACCACGCCCGCAATGCCGGTGGAAAATTGTTGCACGACGCCCACCTTGGTCTGCACGGCTGCCTTTTCCTCGTCGGGCAGAGGCTGATAGAGAATGTTGAAAGCCGGGTCGTCGAGACCGCGCCGCAATATGCGTTCCTGGGATTTATTGAGAGTTATAAGTATCAGGAATACAATGCTTTCTACCGATGTCAATCCTACAATTGCGGCAAGCGTCGTTACTACAACCATGCTTACAGGCAGGATTAGAAGTCCGAGTTTGACGCCATATCTACTCAAAATCCTCGCCGAGAAAAACGACAACAGCAATTCGCCAATCTTCAATCCACCATATACCAAGGTAAGGAACTGAGGCGTATTTTCGGGCGCAATCTGGATTTTGACGGTAGAAAGAAACGAGAAGTCCGTTACATAAATAATTGTCATCGAGAGCGTTGCACAGATGAAGATAAAGCGGTAATAACTGCTCTTCTTAATCAAATCGAGGAATCCCGTACCATCGTTGGATGGTTTCAACGACAGAATCTTGCCGCCGCCCTCTTGTTTTTTCTTTTCGATCAGGAGACGCTCTTCACGGAGCTTCTGCGGATATTTTTTGTACAATATTACAAGGGTAACAATGCCTACTATAAATCCAAACGCACTGATATACAACAATGTATATGAATGTGAAATCACTTTGCTCAATGCGGGTATTATCAAATAACCCATCATTGCCGCCAATACGCCACCTATACTAAATAGCGCAAAAATCCTCTTGACCTGCACAAGGTTGAGGAATTTCAACGACAACGCGCCACACTCTATGCCCACCATCGACAGGAATGGCCACGCCCATATAAACACAAAGGAACTCAGCCACTTAGAATCCACATGACCAAGCATTATTGGCGACGCCAACGTAACGACAGTCATAAAAATCAACGCACCCATAAACAATGAGCGGCTGTCGATTCGTTTTTGCATCCATGAATAAATCTGCGTAAACAAATATCCGCCGATGCCGGACGCTATGTATGCGTAAGGCAACTGCTCGCTGCCGAAGTGCTTGATAAACTCGGAGTTGGCGGGGGTGAAATAGAATGCGCCGGCGAGACCAAGGAAAAAGGAATGAAGAAACAGCATCAGGAAAATTGGCACTTCCTGCTGCTTCAACTCAAAGTTCTTTACTAAGAAATGTGATAATGTTATCTTCTTCATTGCCTTATACGTTCCCTATTAGTGGGAAAAATCTCCGGAATTTATTTTGCAATATACATACCGAAATGGCAGATATGCAAAAAAAAGTTTTGCCCGGTGCTGAAAATTCTGCGAGCCAAAGGTAAGAATTTTTGACATTATAAAAAAATTTAGTTTTGTTTTTTTTCAAATGATATTGTGTTCTCACGGAGGCACGGAGCACACGGAGATTTTTTTTCACACTTTCTCCGTGTCCTCCGTGTCTCCGTGAGAGTTTTTTTCATATATTCTCCGTGCCCCCGTGCCTCCGTGAGAGTTTTTTACGTATCTTTGCACCCACACAAACAAAAATACAACACATTATGAAAATATTTTGCATAGCTGGCAACTACCGCAAACACTGCGAGGAGTTTGGCATGGAGCCGGAAGTAGAGCCGGTATTTTTCATAAAGCCGGAGACATCGCTCCTGCGCAACCATTATGATTTTTACATACCCGAATTTTCAAAACAGATTGAGTATGAGACCGAAATCGTAATCAAAATAAGCAAATTGGGCAAGGCGATAGACCGCAAATTTGCATCACGATATTATGACGAACTCACCGTGGGGCTCGACATCACCGCCCGCGACATCCAGGCACAGAGCCGCGCCAAAGGTCAGCCGTGGTTTTTGTCCAAGGGGTTCGATTCATCGGCACCGCTCGGCGACTTTGTGCCGAAGACCGACTTCGCCGACCTGCACAACATCAATTTTGGACTCGACATCAACGGCAACACCGTGCAGAGCGGCAACACAAGCGACATGATACACGATTTTGACGCCATTGTGTCGTACATTTCGCAATATGTAACCCTCAAAACCGGCGACCTCATATATACAGGAACACCCGCCGGAGTGGGACCGCTGCACATCGGCGACCACCTCACCGCCAACATAGAAGGACGTCCCCTGCTCGAAATCAAAGTCAAATAATGTAATAAAGCATCACCACTCATCCGAACTTTGGAACGCTTATTGCAATCTTTGTAGTTACAAGCAATTATAAAAAAGCCACATCAAATCATGAAGGTTTTAATTTTGTACGCATTGGCAATAAGCATATTAACATGCACTTGCGGCTGCCACACCCAAGAGGACGACGCAGCTGCCAGGGATGCTAACATCTATAACGACCCCACACTCCGCAAGATATGCGAATTGAGATGCGCCGGCAATACAGCCGAGATAGCTAAATATTTCACATCCGAATACCCGCAATACAGAAAGGCGGCAGTATCGGCGATAGGCTCTATGCGCGACAGCATGGCGATAGTGCCGCTTGCTACACTGCTCAGCGACAATGACATAGACCTGCGCGAGGAGGCTGCATTTGCCCTTGGACAGACACGCCACCACGCCGCAGAAAAATATCTCCTCGACGCCAACATCGACGCGCAGCCCTCCAACGTGAAGGCGGCAATACTCGTAGCACTCGGCAAATGCGGCTCACAAAGAGCATTTGAGATGGTGAGCAGCTACGACGCACCCCACTCCGACGTAACCCTCGTATCAGGCAAGGCGAGGAGCCTCTGCTTGTTTGCAAAACGCGGGATGTACTCCGTAGCCACCTCGCAGACGGCAATATCAATTATTTGCGACACCATCCTGCACGAAAAAGCGCGCACAATCGCCGCCGAATACTTTGGCTCGTGCAATGCCGACTTCTCTGTATATACCGACGAATTTGTATCGGCATACCGGATGGCGAAGCTCGTACCCAACAAGGCAAACATCGTGCTCGCACTCGGCAAATGCCACAATGCGAGGGCGTTTTCCATATTGAAATCTATCGTGGAAGACGAAAACAGCGACTACCGCATTGTACTTAACGCAATAGCCGCATTTGAAAACTACCCATACGACGAATGTGAGCCATACATATTGAAACTCCTCAAATCTTACGACGAAAAGATAGCATCACGCGCCGCACAGTACATCTACAACCGAGGCATACCTGCCGACGCAAAAAAATATCTCGACTATTCGAGAGACGTGGCAGGGTGGCAGACACGCACCACGCTCGTGGCTGCCGCGCTCAAATACTCAGTCAACAAGACCAACATCTCCCAGAGGATTCAATCGGGATTTGAAGCATCACAAAACATCTACGAAAAGGCGGCTCTGCTCAGGGCGTTGGGCAACGACATTGCAAGTTATTCTTTTGTAGAAGACAATACATTCTACAACAACGACAACGAGCTTATCGGAGTGGAGGGCATCAAGACCCTCATCAACATGTACGAAAGCGACAACTTCGCACAATACGCCCGCGAAGTGAAGCAAACCACCGGCGACGACCTCACCACAGTATTTGGACTGATATTGAGGAAAGCCGTACAAAACGGCAACCCTCAGATGGTGGCGGCAGCTGCGGAGGCTATGTCGCGGCATCCGGAGATTACCTCGCAATTTATGAACACATATTTCATCAATCAAGCCATATCGCAATGCACATTGCCACGCGACGCCGATACATACATGACTCTCAGAAACACGCTCAAAATAGTGTCGGGTCAGGAGTGCGAACCATACGAGGCGGAAGCCGCCGCAATGCCCGACTGGGGATACATACAAAGCATCAAACAAGGCGAGGAAATCGTGATAAAAACCAAGAAAGGCGACATCACCGTAAAGACCGACGTCAACAACGCCCCTCTCGCGGTATCCAACTTCCTGAAACTTGTGGACGAAGGCTATTTTGACAAATCGCAATTCAACAACATAACGTCGCTCCGGGTAGAAAACCGAGGTTCATTGTCGTCATTCGACATCAACAAGACGGTGATGATTCCATCGGAGCTTACACAAACCGAATTTGAAGAAGGCACGGTGGCTCTCAACACCTCCGCGCTCAACAATTCATGCACCACACAATGGTTTGTGATGCTCACACCAGATGTATTCTCCGACGGCGGCTCCACGGTGATTGGCATAGTAACCGACGGCATCGACGCTGTGCACAACATCAACACCGGCGACGAAATCATCAGCATCAAGCGCAAAAAATAATTTGGCGACCCCGTGCAATTACGACTGAAGCACGCCGTTTGCCGACAATATCTGCGTAAGCTCCACAAAATCATTTACCGACAATTGTTCCGGGCGCATGGTGAGGAATCTTGCCTCGTTTTCCGCGCCCGTAAACCACTGCGCCAACGAATTGCGCAACATCTTGCGCCTCTGGTTGAACGACATCTTGACGATAATGCGGAAAAGTTTTTCGTCACAGGGCAACTGCTTAATACCATTCCTGCGCAGACGTATGACCGCACTCTTGACCTTTGGCGGCGGATTGAATACAGTCTCATCCACGCCAAAAAGATACTCGATGTCATAATAAGCCTGCAAGAATACGCTCAGGATGCCGTATTCCTTGGTGCCTTCGTGGTTGGCAATACGCTGAGCCACTTCACGCTGTATCATGCAGACCACTTGATCCACGCTGTCCTTGTAATCCAAGATACGGAAAAAAATCTGACTCGAAATATTGTAAGGAAAATTGCCACATACAATCGGAAATCCACCCGGGAACTGCTTGCATAAATCGATGCGCAAAAAGTCGCCCGACACTATCCTGTGCTCTATGCTCAACGAAGGATAATTGGCAACGAGAAACTCCACCGACTCATTGTCTATCTCAATGACAGACAGATCGAGCTTGGGATTCTGCATCAAGTATTTGGTGAGGATACCAGTGCCAGGGCCAATCTCAATGCAGCCAGCCTTCTTGCCCTCCTCCACCGGATAATCAATGGAATCCGCAATTTGCTGCGCAATCTTTTCGCTCGTCAGAAAATGCTGACCTAAATTTTTCTTTGGTTTTACGTACATTTTTTTTAATGCATAATTCATAATGCATAATGCATAATTGCCATTCGACAGAACCCCAATTATGCGTATGCATCAAATATTTAAACTTTAATTGTCAATTTTCAACCTTCAATTTCCAATTTTCAACTTCCCCACCGGCGGATGCCCAATTATGCATTATGCATTATGCATTTATACATTGTTCTATTGCTTAGAACGGGTATCCGATGCCGAGGCAAAACGCCCAATTGCTGCCACGGAAGATGAACGAATGGTCGTTTTTTGCAAGCCAACGCTCGCCATCTTTGAGGGATGGGTCGCGGAGTTTGAGTCCAAAGTCAGCACGAAACAGGAAAAAGTCAAAATCCAACCTCAATCCCAATCCCGAACCAACTGCAATTTCCTTATAGAAACGTTTGACATCAAAATCGCCGCCTTCGCGCTTGTCGTCGCGATTGATAGACCAGATATTGCCCGCGTCAAAAAACCACGCACCTTCCACCACCCAAAACAACTTGAACCTGTATTCAAGATTTGCCTCGAGTTTCATATCGGAAGTCATATTTGGGTACTTGGAATTGATGCCCGCCGCTGCCGAATTGTCAAAACTGCCAGGACCCACGCTGCGTATCTGCCACGCCCTCAGACTATTGGCACCTCCCGAAAAATATTGCTCCGTAAAGGGCATAAAGTTGATATTGCCGTATGGTATTCCCAATCCAGCAAACAATCTGAATACCAATATATTAGAACCAATAGTACGTAGATAGTGGCGGTAATCAATGTCGGTCTTTACAAACTGGGCGTATGTGGTGTGCATCAGCGGCGCATCGTAAGAGCCGTTTTCGTTTTTGTCGCGATTGAGGGCACGGCTCGCGAGGGTGAGCATATTGCCCGCCCAACTGAGATTGAATTTCACATAATGATACGACCTTCTGCCAGCCGCCTGACTATTGAACACCAACGAATATCCCGACCCAAGTATAAAATGATCCTGATAAGAATCCTTGATGAAAAGCCTATCGAGCCAATTGAGGAACGCCTCGTCGGCATTGGAAATCTTGATGCTGCTCAGTCTCAACGGCGTTACAGTGCTGCTCAAATACTTATTGTCGGCAAACTGATAATTGAGGTTGATATTAATCATAGACCTCGTGTAATCGGGACGACGGCGGTAATTGAGCATCAAGGAAATATTGGTGCGCGGCGTCTTTTCGCGAGTCCACATACGGAGAAACCTCGGCGCAAGCATCCTCGGAAAATACAACCTCGATTCCAATCCGTACTCCTGCGTATTGAGGTCGAAGGCGTTTTGCTCGCCATTGAAACTCGTCTGACTCTCAAAAGACATCAAGTACCTCAAGTCGAAAGTCTCCGCGCCATTGAAGATGTTCTTATTACGATAAGTGGTGGAAAACGACGCACCGATATTGCCGGATGTGTTGGTGGCTCCAATACCGTACACAAACTCCTGCGGCTTGCTCGGCGTGAGGTAGATATTGCAGTTGAGCGAATCCTTCGACATCGTGTGGTCGTCAAAATTAACCTCCACCATCTTGAAGACGTTGAAAGCCGAAAGGTGCTTGTATGTGTCGGTAACGCTGTTAAGATTGTAAAACTCGCCCGGTTTCACAAAAATCTCCTTTGTAATCACCCTCGGCTTGATGCGGAAGGTATCGGGCTGATAATAAAAAGTTACTGGCGACATGCCACCGACGCCACTTGTGCGATAGGTGCGCATATTGTCGTAATAATTGTCGTAATCCTGAATCTCCTTGGTGGCGTCGTAATTGGGGTAAACATTGATATTGGAAATGTAAAAACGGCGATGCTTGGAAGTCTTGCCATTTTCCATCGTTACGGGCAACACCTCGAGCACAATATCCGCATGATGACCGCCAATGAGCGTATCCACAGTATATTCGATATAATCCTTGTTAAAATTGTAATATCCAATCTGCTTTAATGCGCCGCTGATGCGCGAGCGTTCGTTTTGCAGCACATCCACATCGAGCACTCCCCCAGCCTTTACGAGCGACGCCATTGTATCGAGCATTACATACTTGGCAATGGTGTCGTCCGCTATCTTGTATTCTATAGTCCTGATTCTAATTGGCTCGCCCGCTTTTATATTATAAGTAACAAAAGTTTTGTGCCGACGCTCCTTGGTGGTGTAAGTAACGGTCGATTCATAAAACCCCTTGGTCTGCATATAGAGACGAATCTGTTCAAGCGACTTCACGGTCTGCACGCTGTCATACACGGATGGTTTTTCGCCAATGTTTTGCCAAAAGAGCGGAAACGAAAAAATCTTTGCCTTGGGCGTGAAAAACGAATCCTTTTCCACATACTTGCGGTACTTGCGGTAGGTTTTGCAAGAATCCTTCACAAGTTCCTTGACGGTTTTTTGCTCGCCCTGCTCTATATAATAAGGTATCTTGAGCCGGAGGTCACGGAGATGGTCGAGATAAAAACCCTTCTGATACCTAATATCCTGGATGCGCGCCCTATTGATGCTATCAATGGCAATTACATGCGCAGCCTTGATGGAATCTGCCTTGTGCTGCGGCACCGAATTGTATATACGGGCGTGCACAGCCATCCCCAGCACCGTAGAGGAAGGAATCTGGCGTACATACGACAACGGCTCGTCCACGTCAATGAGCGAATTGTCGCAGACCACAGCGTTGCTCACGAGCAAGCTGCCATCCTTGACTACCGGTGTGCATCCCGTCGCTACAAGCATCAACGCACACATCACCAGGGCAAATTTGAAGTATATTTTGGTCAAATCCAATTTTTTTGTTAGTTTAGCGTCCTGAAAAATCACGCCACAAAATTATAAATAAAAATAATGCTCAGCAAAAATCGGATAAAACAGATTAACGCATTGCAGCAAAAAAAATTCCGCAGCGAGAGCCACACCTTTGTAGCGGAGGGGCACAAGGTGGTCATGGAGCTGTTGCGGTCGCCGCTTAGAGTGCGCGAAATATTCGCCACATGCGATTGGATTGCCCAACACGCCGCCAAATTTCACGGTGTGAAGATTACGGAAACATCCGACGCGGAAATCAAAAAAATTTCGGCGATGCAGACCGCCTGCAACGTGGTTGCCGAAGTGGAGATGAAGTCCGAAACTCCATTTGCCCTCGATGCCAATACGCTATACTTGGCAATGGACAGCGTGCGCGACCCCGGCAATTTTGGCACCATCATCAGGATTGCCAATTGGTTTGGCATCAAGACGATATTGGCGTCTGACGATTGCGTTGACCTCTACAATCCCAAAGTAATACAAGCGTCGATGGGTTCGGCGTTCAGGGTTGATGTGCAATATTGCGACCTGCCCAAGACACTCGCCTCCGCCCAATCTATCGGACTTCCTGTATATGGCACATTCTTAGACGGCGACAATATCTACACTGCATCACTATCCAACAAAGGAATAGTGGTACTCGGCAACGAAGGGCACGGAATACTGCCCGACACAGCCAAGCAAATCACTCGGCGGATCCTAATACCGTGCGGCGCACCGTCCGACACCGCGCCCGAATCCCTCAACGTCGCCACAGCAACAGCGATAGTTTGCAGCGAATTTTTTAGACAATGCATTATGAATTAACAATATGGAATCATTAGACCAAGATATTACACTATATCTCAACAGCATGTACAGCGATGGATTTGACACGTTCTTCTGGTACGTGTCGTTGAAATATACGTGGTTTATAACGGGTGCGTTGCTGATAACATTTCTGTTTGTAAAACGCAAGCCCAAGGAAGCACTATGGTTTTTGCTCGCCGTTGTGGTGATGATAGTATGCGCCGACCAACTCTGCAACCTTTGCAAATACACTGTGCAGAGGTTTCGTCCATGTTGGGACGAGGAAATCAAAGACCTCGTACACATCGTCAACGACGACCGTGGCGGCAAATACGGATTCTTCTCAGCACACGCTGCGGTGTTTTTTGGATTGGCATATATGACGAGCAAGTATTTCCGCAACAAATATTTCACCATAACAATCTACGTAATCGCCGTAATGGTAGCCTATTCAAGGATTTACCTCGGACGGCATTATTTGGGCGACGTTTTAGTAGGCGCAGTGGTAGGTACATTGTTTGCCATGCTGGCGTGGTGGGGGTACAAATATTGGATGAGGAGAGATTTAATGAGGAATGAGGAATGAGAAATGAGAAATGAGAAATGAATTAATAATAATAAAAAATGGCAGATTTTAAGACACATGTTTCGGTCGGTGCGGCAACGGGGTTTGCCGTGGCGATAGTTAGTTACAATTGGAACTTGATTCCAAATGCTTATATGGCTGTGATAGTGTTTTTTGCAACTGTGATAGGCTCGTTTTTGCCAGATATGGATTCGGATTCGGGGCTGCCGTTGAAAATCATCTTTACGGTCTATGCGTATTTTATGGCGGCGATCACACTATATTGGATGCACGTGGCGGGAGCCAACCTGCCGCTCAAAATCTTTGTGCCCGCCGCCTCGTGGTTTTTCGTCATCAAGTATTTGCGCGAACTATTCAGGAAAAACACCACGCACCGTGGCATATTTCATTCTACGCCGGTGTGGATTGCGATATTCTTGATAAGCCTATTTGTGGCGTCCACCACAAGGCTGTCGCTCCGCGAACAGTTTGTGATAGCGTTTGCCGTAAGCACTGGCTATTTTTGCCATTTGGCGTTGGACGAGCTTTGGAGCTTCAATGTCATAAGCGAAGGCATTTTTGGCGAAAAGAAATATACGCTCGACCAATTGATTCATAAGAAATTTGGACGCAAAAAATCGTCCGGCACTGCGCTCGACCTTGGTTTCAACCAAAAGGAACGCATCCCTGGCATCCTTGCGTGGGTTACAGTGGCTGTGTTCCTTGTGCTTGATTGGCAGACGATTATGAGCCTGATTGCCATAATCGGCGAATACCACTAAATATCGTCGAATTTTATGAAATTATTGACGGCAACACCTACGATAGTGGAGTCGTCGGTCTTTTCACATTCCACCTGTTTTGCGGATTTGGGAAGTCGCCAACTGTCCATAGCCTCACGGATGGCGATTTCCTGCTCGGCAAAAGGCTGCTGGAATATCGACTTCAACAGCTTGAAAAACTGTTTGGTGGAATAAGCCCTCGGATACTGAGCGGCGGCGTCCTCGTAACCGCTTTGGTCTGTGAGACCATCGGAATACAGATAGATGATGTCGCCCTTGCAGAGTTTCATCACATTGTCGGTGAAATGGGGTTTTTCTCTCGGGTAAATGCCAATCGGCATCGAATCAGCCTTCATACGCATCATCTCCCCGTACCTAAACATCAGCAACGGCCTGAACGCCGCAGCGTAATGCAACACCTTGTCCTGAGTGTCAAACACCAATAGCACTATGTCGATACTGTCGATGGTCTTGTCGGAGCTAAACGAAGTCTGATTGAGAGTCCTCTTGAAATTATTTCGCATCTTGTCGAGCACAATGCCGGCGGATATTTCGCCCGCGCCAAAATGTCGAGTGGTGTAGTCCAATATCGACATTCCAAGCATACTCAGCAATGCGCCCGGCACGCCGTGGCCTGTACAATCGCCAACGGCAAGCAGTTTGTAACGTCCCGACACATCCTCCGACGCCCAATAAAAATCGCCCGACACCACATTGCGAGCCTCAAGATAGACGAGACAATCGCCAAACGTATGTTTCATCTCCACTGACGAAGGCATCGCGGCAAATTGTATTATGCTTGCATAAGTGATGCCGTCCATGATTTCCTCGCTCTTGACACGGATTTCCTCGCTCTGCACACGCATTTCTTCATTGATGGCATTGATTTTTGCATTGAGCTTCTGTGTGCGCTTGTAGTTGTGGTATATAATCGTGCCTATCACCAATAGCAGCGTAATGAATCCTATGCCCATCATTATCAATAGCTTCTGACGCTCGGAGGCAGATTTGAGGGCAGCCTCCCTGCGCTTGGCACCCGCCCTCTCGTCGTCGTTCTGACCCTTGGCGAGCTGTATGGAGAGCAGGAACGACTTGTCGCTGTAATTGATGACCTCCCTGTTTTTTTCGGCGAGCACACGGTAGGCAAATGCGTGTTCGTAGTCGTCATTATAAGCCGCAAATATCGACTGTGCACGGTACGCCGTCTCCTTGTCGATATACGAGTCGGATTTGTTGGCTACGGCAACGAGCGAATCCACAAAATGCTTTGTGGCTTTCATATCGCCGGTGGCATAATGAACTTTTACGCCGAGGATGTTGATGCGGTGTATCACCTCGGCGACGCCGGTCTTTTGGGCAATGATACAAGCCTCTGGCAGATAGAGCATACTGCTATCGGCGAGCTGCTGACGGCGCACAGGGTCTTCTTCTACTACGGAAAGGTTGTACAACGTCTCCATAAGACCCATAACGAGTATTTTGTGTATCTTTTTGTCGTTGAACTTACGGTTCATAGCCTCCGCCTGCCTAAAACGCTGGTAGGCGACACGTAGGTGCGAATAGTCGGGCTTGATGGCGTTGCAACGAAACATCGCAAGCTCCGTGGCGGCCTCCTGCGCTATGGTCTCCGCCATACCACGCTCGTCTTTGAGCCGTTTGGCAAATACCTTGCACCTGCCTAAGGCTATCATAGCAGAATCGAAAATGTTGGCGTTGACGTATGCCGGCACCAAATCCCGCCATACATTGGTAACACCTACCGTATCTCGAAGTCTGAAATACAGGATAAACGAATCGGCAAAATTTTTAGCGGAGATAGGATTGTTTTTAAAACGGCTCAGCACATTGCCGAGTGCGTGGTAACTTTCGGCGAGGAGCCGCTGGTCGCGCAATGTATCGCCGAGATGTGAAGCTTTGGTGGCACATTCGAGAGCCTGGGCGTTTAGTCCGTTGTCATAATAGATTTCATACAGCAACAGCAACGCCTTGCCTTCCTCAGGAAGACGACCAAGCACGCGGGCGAGCTCATACGCCTGTTTGGCGTAGTATTCGGCGTCTTTGAACGTCGTACTTGACAACGCCTGCTCACGGTATTCGGCTAATTGAGTGGAATCGTTGGCATTGAGCGGCGGCAAAACCACCTTATGGTTGTCATCTGAGCACGCAAAAACGGTTGCCAATATTATCATCGGCAACAATATCTTGACTAATGAAAAGTGTCTAAAAATCATATATTTAAAACTGCTGTGTCTTGCTTGCAAATTCATTATTGAATCTATGCCGCAAAGATATATCTTTTTATTATTATTACAATTATTATACCGTTAAAAAAACAATAAAAAAAATTCTTATTTAACACCACATATCTTCTTAATCTCATTCAACTTGTTCAACGCCTCTATCGGCGTAAGTGTATTGATGTCGATGCGCTTGATTTCGTCGCGGATTTGCATCAGGACGGGGTCTTCGAGGTTGAAGAAGCTCAACTGGATACCGTCAACATTGGATTTTTTAGTGGGTTTGGCGGTTTTGATGCCTCTCACGGAAGGTACGGAGGACACGGAGGCACTGTCTGTAGTGGAATCGACAGTGGATGACGAGCCACGTGAGCCGGATTCGAGTTCCTTCATGATTTCGTTGGCGCGTTCTACTACCACGGGAGGCATACCGGCGAGTTTGGCGACGTGGATGCCAAAACTGTGTTCGCTGCCGCCGGGTACGAGTTTGCGCATGAAAATCACCTTGCCGTCCATCTCCTTGACCGAAACATTGAAATTCTTGATGCGCGGGAAATTAGCCTCCATGTCGTTGAGTTCGTGGTAATGCGTCGCAAAAAGTGTCTTGGCACGTGCCTTCGGAAATTCGTGGATGTATTCCACAATAGCCTGAGCAATGGAAATGCCATCATAAGTGGACGTGCCGCGCCCAAGTTCGTCAAAGAGGACAAGGCTGCGCGGGGTCATATTGTTGAGGATGCCAGCCGCCTCGTTCATCTCCACCATAAATGTGGATTCGCCGGATGAAATATTATCGGACGCGCCCACACGTGTAAACACTTTGTCAACATATCCCGCCTTGACGCTCTCCGCCGGCACAAAACTGCCAGCCTGTGCCATCAACATTATCAACGCGGTCTGACGCAGCAGAGCCGACTTGCCCGCCATATTAGGTCCTGTAATCATCATAATCTGCTGAGTGTCATTATCCAAGAACACATCGTTGGGGATGTACTCCTCCCCTACCGGCAATTGTTTTTCGATGACGGGATGGCGACCCGCCTTGATGTCGATAGAATTGCCCTCATCGATAATGGGGCGGCAATAATTATTGTCGATGGCAGCCTGAGCATACGAGCAAAGGCAGTCGATGGTGGCAACAGTCTTGGCGTTGGTGAGGAAAGTCTCGATATATTGCGCGAGATATGCCACAAGTTCACTGAAAACACGCTCCTCAATGCGTTGGATTGTGTCTTCGGCTGTGAGGATTTTTTCTTCGTATTCTTTGAGTTCGGGCGTAATGTAACGCTCTGCGTCAGTGAGAGTTTGCTTGCGAATCCAATCCTGCGGCACTTTGTCCTTGTGGGTGTTGCGAACTTCGAGATAATAGCCAAAAACGCCAGTATTGCCGAGTTTCAGGGACGTGATGCCTGTCTGCTCCACGAGTTCGTCACGCATTTTGGAGAGATATTCCTTGGAATTGACGCTCATATCGCGGAGCTCGTCGAGTTGGGAATCCACGCCACTGCGGATAAAATTGCCCTTTGCAATCAATAGCGGCGGGTCGTCAACAATCTCTCTGCCAATACGTTCCGCGACATTGGTGCAGGGATTGAGTTGTTCGTAAAGAGGGTCAAAAATATGGTTGCCCTGCGCACTCTCATTTGCCAATAGGCTGCGTATCTGCGCTATGCACTCCAACGACAGCCTCATCTGGTTGACATCGCGAGGATTGACGCGCTGAGTGCTTATTTTAGATACAAGTCGTTCAATATCACCCACTTGACGGAGTGCGGTGCGGAGATTTTCGAGAAGTTCAAAATTGTCTTTGAGAGCCTGAGTATAGGCAAGTCTTTTTTCGATAAGTCCCACATTGCGCAGCGGCAATGCAATCCAATGTTTCAGGAGACGCCCACCCTGCGGACTTGAAGTCTTGTCGATGACATCGAGGAGCGTCTTGCCCGTAGGACTGAGCGGCGTAAAAATTTCGAGGTTGCGCACCGTGAAAGTGTCGAGCCATACATAACGCCCTTCGTCCAACCTCGAAATGCGGAGTATGTGGCTGAGTTGAGTATGTTGCGTGATGTCGAGATAATGCATCAACGCACCCGCCGCCGTTACAGCAAAAGGCATTTCCTCTATGCCAAAACCCTTGAGCGACGTCGTGGAGAATTGGCGCAAAAGCCTTTCCCTTGCCGTCTGCGGCTCAAAAGCCCAGTCGTCCAACGGGTAGAGGTAATACTTGTTGCCATAGAGCGATGTTACCTCCTCCTTGCGGCTGCGCTCGTAAAGCACTTCCTTTGGATTGAGCGATACAAGGAGCTTGTCGATATAATCGGCAGAACCCTCCGCCACGAGAAAATCGCCTGTAGAAATATCCAGAAAGGCGATGCCATTCTTGTCGCGACCGAGGTTGAGGCAAGCGGCGTAATTGTCGGACTTATTGTCGAGCACATTGTCGTTGAGCGAGACACCCGGCGTTATCAACTCGGTGATGCCGCGCTTTACAATCTTGTTGCCGCAGGTCTTTGGGTCTTCCAATTGTTCGCAAATCGCAACCCTCTGCCCTGCCCTCACAAGACGCGGCAGATAATTGTCCAATGCGTGGTAAGGAATGCCCGCAAGCGGCGCACCCGCACGTTTGGTAAGCGTGATGCCAAGAATCTCCGATGCCTTCACAGCGTCAGAATCGAATGTCTCATAAAAATCGCCCACCCTAAACAGCAATATTGCATCAGGATACTTAGCCTTGATGGAATTATACTGCCTCATCAGAGGGGTTGTGTTGTCCGACTTTGCCATTATGATTGTATGTTATTTTGCTTCGTTGAGTTTTACAAGGAATGCGGGCTTAAAGCCGCGAAGCTCCCCATCTGATTTGTCGATAAGTTCGTAGCCGAGAGTTACCTGTTCCACTTTTTTGGAAAATTGGAGAGTAGCCTCCGAAAAATACCACCTCTCGGTAAACATTATCTTGCCAATCTGCTTGCGCGTAAACATTTTTTCGATTGCCTTCACTGAATCTATCGGCATCTGCTGCTCGGTAAAATAGTCGTAGGGCGTCAGACGACCTTTATACACAGCCTGGAAAATTGCGTTGGCGATGGCAACGGTATTGGTATTGGCTACACGCTGCTCGTCCCATCCATCGTCGCCGTGAACATAACATTTGGTGGTGACGTCATACGAAATCGGATTGGCAATTACAAGAGCCTTGGTGCTATCGAAGTCGTAGAAAGTCTCCGAAGCGGGAATTGCGTCAGGAATAATTACCTTTTCAGGCTCCACAGTTGACGATGTAGTGTCGGCATTGTTATTGGCGGGCTGATTGCTGCCGTTGGTGCAGGCAGATGCAATCATCATCGCAAAAACTGACAATGATAATATTATTTTTTTCATTTTTAATTGACGTTGCGTTTATACATTAGTTGACAACGCAAAAATATGAAAAAATTTAGTTTTATCCCAAAAAAATTCCTACTTTTGCACTCAAACATAAAACATCACTCACTATGCGACTAATCCCATACGGCGAAACAGATTACGTTACCATACGCAAAGAAAACTCGTATTACGTTGACAAGACGGCGTTTATCCCATATTTTGAAAACGCCGCCAAATACATTATGTTCCTGCGTCCGAGGCGGTTTGGCAAGACGTTGTTTATGAACACGTTGGCAGCCTATTACGACATTTTGGAGAAAGACAACTACGAGCAAAACTTCGGCGGGCTGGATATTTATAGCAATACGACACCCAATCAGGGAAAGTATATGATTTTGAAATTCGATTTTTCAACCGTTGACAGTCGCAAAGATAATGTGGAAGATTCGTTCAACTTCAACGTCTGCGAAACAATACGAAATTTTGTGCAAAGGTACAAAAGCGTACTTCCTGCCGACATCGCCGAACAGATGAATGATGTAACGAACATCAGCAACAAGGCATTGGGCAAACTGATAGCCATTACAGCAAATACTCCGTACAAAATCTACATTATGATAGACGAGTACGACAACTTTGCCAACACACTGTTTTCGACCGACGAGGACGCATACAAAAATCTTACGCACGGCGACGGATTTTTCCGCCTGTTTTTCAACGTGTTGAAAGCAATGACCTCGTCCAACAATGCCCTCATTGGACGAATATTTATCTCAGGCGTGTCGCCATTGACACTGAGCGACGTTACAAGCGGATTTAATATTGCCCTAAACCTGTCGATAGATGCCAACCTCAATGCAGCAATGGGATTTGCAGAAAGCGAGGTTCGTGCAATGTTGGAATATTACCGCGAAACAACCGGCGTCTTCAAACATTCCATCGACGAACTTATCAACATTATGAAGCCCGTTTACGACAACTACTGTTTTTCGTCGGATATGTTGGACGAGGAAAGGGTTTTCAATTCGGATATGGTGCTGTATTTCATTACAAACTATAAACAAAAAGGCCGCATCCCCGAAAAACTCGTTGACCCCAACGTCTCCACAGATTTTTTCAAGATGGAGAAGATGGTGAAAATCGAGAAAGACTTTGGCGAAAAATCGCGGATAATAATGGACATTGTTAATACCGGCAAGACTTATTTTGAACTCAATCCTGAGTTCGCAATCGCGGAGTTGTCGCTTGTCACCAATCTAAAAAGCCTCCTTTATTATATGGGACTTTTGAGTTACGGTATGGACGAAAACGGCTATCCAGCATTCGTAGTGCCCAACGAAACTGTGCGTCAACAATATTGCAAGTATTTGGCGAAATGTTATTCTCAATCGTTGGGATGGCGCACCGACAGCGTCCTTTTGGATTCATATTGGGAACGGCTTTCATTCTATGGCGATTGCAAGCCGATGATTTCATACATTGCTTCGGTGATGGGCGAAAATTCTTCCGTCCGCGATTTTGATTCACAAGGCGAATTTTTCGTAAAAGGATTCTTCTTGTCGCATTTCTGCAAAAGTTCGGGCTATATTGCCTACACCGAATTGGAAGCCGACCACGGATATACAGACCTCTTTTTGGAACCCCTCGGATACAAACGCCACGCCTATATGATTGAATTGAAATACTGCAAAAAAAATTCCACAGACGACACCGTCGCAAAACTCAAAGCCGACGCCAACGCACAGATGCAGCGTTACTTAGCCGACCACCGCATCGCCGAAAAATGCACCAATCGCAAATGGGAACTGCATACGGTGGTCGTGGTATTCAGGGGATGGACGATGGAAGTGATGGAATAGCCATCAAACCCTATTGAACGCCACCTGCATCGCGGCGTCCTGACCTTCCACGATCTTGCCGTCACGATAGACAAACTTGCCATTTACGATTGTGGCGGCGACGCGGGCATCAAACCACAATTTGTCAAACGGCGTCCATTTGCACTTGCTTATCGCGGTGTCGTCGTGGATTTGCCAATGTGCATCGGGGTCGATGATGGCGATGTCGGCGAAATAGCCTTCGCGGAGGTAACCACGGTCTTTAATCTTGAAAATCGTTGCCGGTGCGTGACACATTTTCTGAGCGATGGTCTCCAGCGACAGAATCCTGCGGTGGTACAAATCCATCATTACAACAATGCCAAACTGCACCGACGGCATACCCGACGGCGCATCAAAATATGGACGGTTTTTCTCGTCCCAAGTGTGCGGCGCGTGGTCGGTGGCAACACTGTCTATAATATTGTCCATCAATGCATAACGGATGGCATTTCTATCGGCGCGAGTCTTGATGGACGGATTGCACTTGATACGTATGCCGGCGATCTCGTAGTCGTCGGCATCAAACCAAAGGTGCGGGATACAAGCCTCGGCTGTTATTAGTTTGTTGACAAGCGGTTTGTCGCTAAACAATTTGAGTTCGCGCTTGGTGGATATGTGGCAAACGTGCAGCCGCGTGTCGTATTCTTCGGCAAGGGCGACGGCAAGGGCTGTGGATTCATAACAAGCCTTGGCATTACGCACGTGCTGATGTATGCGCGGATGCGCGTCCGTGGGGAACAATTTTTTGAAACGCTCGGTCTCCGCCTTCACAATAGCCTCGCTCTCGCAGTGCGCGGCGATATTGACAGGAGCCTCGCGGAATAGCCGCCGCAACGATTCCTCATTGTCAACAAGCATATTGCCGGTGCTGCTGCCCATAAACAGCTTGATGCCGCATATTTTGGAGTAATCCATCCTCAGGAGCTCGTCGATATTGTCGTTGGTAGCCCCTACGAAAAAAGAATAATTCACCAACGAATGTTCCTTGGCGATAGCAAACTTTTGATTTACAAGTTCTTCGGTAGTTGTCGGCGGCTTGGTGTTGGGCATCTCAAAATATGTAGTAACGCCGCCCGCCGCAGCCGCCCGGGATTCGGAGTGGATGTCCGCCTTGTGCGTCAACCCCGGCTCGCGGAAATGCACATGCGTATCAATGAAGCCCGGAAAAACAATCTTTCCCGTGGCATCAAACTTTTCGTCGTATTCGGGGATGTCTTTGGAATGCCTTGTGTCATAGACACCTGCAATGCGCTCGTCTTCCACGAGGATAGACCCTGTGAATACCCGCCCGTCGCTGACGATGCGGCCGTTATGGATGAGGAGTTTCATTCTGTGAAGTTCGCTTTTGTTAATGACGCAAAAATAATAAAAAATCTCAAAACATAAAAAGGAAAATCATACGACATTGAAAATGTTACAATCTGCGGAATCTCGTTTTTTTGGGGCATATTTCGTAGATTATGATAATAAAGATAACAGAGTATGAAATAATGATTAAACTTCTGAAAAAAACTTTGCGGCAAAACGAATAATGAATAATTTTGCACAACTTTTTCACACAACTCATTAAATAATAAAAAACAATGAAACAGAAAAACATACTTTTTCCACTTATCATCGTATTAGTCAGCATGTTTTGTGGCTGCTCCGACGACAATGACAGCAACGACGACCACACAACCATCGACCGCAAAGAATACTTCACGCTGTGGAACAACTGCGACGCGCTCTCGGCACTGAAGGAATACGTGGAGGACGTTACCAACCAAAACTCCAAAAATTTCATCAAGCAAGAAGACCGCATAGCCACGTTTGACATGGACGGCACTTTCGTAGGCGAACTCTACCCCACCTACTTCGAATACAACTTGCTTGAATACCGCGCCCTCAACGACGCCGCCTACAAGGACCTGGCTCCAGCCGATGTAAAGGAAGCTGCACAAGAAATCAGGGATTTTGTGCGTCAAGGCACCGCGCTGCCAGCGCACTTCGATATGAAGCACGCCCAGGCCGCCGCCAAAGCATACGCAGGAATGACCATCGCCGAATTTGACTCTTACGTGAAATCCTACGCAAAAAACAACGCCAACGGATTCAAGGGCATGACATACAGCCAGAGCTTTTACCTGCCGATGCTCCAAGTATTCGACTACCTCAAGGACAACGGATTCACATGCTACGTAGTATCTGGCTCCGACAGATTCATCTGCCGCGCGCTTGTGGACGAGATAGGCATCGAGCCAAACCGCGTAATCGGCATGGACGTAAAACTCACATCCACCAACCAAGGCGACGCAGAAGGTGTCAACTACACGATGGCATCAGAAGAAAACCTCGTCCGTACCGACGAACTCATCATCAAAAACCTGAAAACCAACAAGGTACTCCAGATAACCCAAGAAATTGGCAAAGTGCCGGTACTGTCGTTTGGCAACAGCGGCGGCGATTGCGCCATGCACAACTATTGCCTGAGCAACACATACCGTTCGGCGGCATTCATGCTCATCGCCGACGACGACGTGCGCGACCACGCCAACCGCGACAAGGCTCTCTCCCTCGGCGAAGATTGGCGCAAGGCAGGCTACCATGTAATCTCTATGAAGGACGATTTCCGCACCATCTACGGCGACGGCGTAGAGAAAGTGGATTTTACATTTGATACCAAATAGCGCACACTATCACAAAGATAACACAAACAAAACGGCATTAGCTTCTCTCCAAATCAACTGAAGCTAATGCCGTTTTCGTTATGTTTGCAGTAACAAACTGCTTACGCGCTCCTCGTCTGTCCATTTCCAAAAATCTTCCACTTATACGTGGTCAATTCCTTCAAGCCCATTGGGCCGCGGGCGTGGAGTTTTTGGGTGCTAATGCCAATTTCTGCGCCAAGTCCAAATTGTGCGCCGTCGGTGAAGGCGGTACTTGTATTGTGATAGCAGCAAGCAGCATCCACGGCATTGAGGAATCGTTCGGCGGCATTGGCGTCGTCGGTGATGATAGCCTCGGAATGTTTGCTGCTGTATTTATAAATGTGGTCGAGAGCCTCATCAATGCCGTCAACAGTCTTGATAGCCATCCTCAACGCCTGAAATTCGCGTCCAAAATCGGATTCTTCGGCATGTTTGAGTGATGCGGCGTAATGACCGTCGAGGGCGGCGAAAGAACGAGTGTCGGCGAGAATTTCTACGTTCTTGGCGGCGAGGTCTGTGCAAAGCGCAGGCAGGTCGGCAAGGCGGTCGCTGTGGATTATCAAGCAGTCGAGGGCGTTGCAGACGCTCACGCGGCGGGTCTTGGCGTTGGTGATGACGGCGCGACCCATATCGAGATTGGCGGACTTGTCGAAATATGTATGGACAACGCCCGCACCAGTCTCAATGACAGGCACTTTGGCATTGTCGCGGACGGCGTTGATGAGCCCCTTGGAGCCTCGTGGAATCAGGACGTCAATGTAACCAACTGCATTCATAAGCTCTGTGGCGGCTTCGCGCTCAGGAGGAAGGAGTTGGATGATGTCTGGGTCGATGCCGTTGCTTTTGAGCACATTGTGAATAATATCAACGAGTACGGCATTGGAATCCTTGGCATCGCTGCCGCCCTTCAATACCACGGCGTTGCCAGAGCGGAGGCAGAGCGAAACCACATCAACCGTAACATTTGGACGCGCCTCGTAGATAACGCCAACTACACCAAGAGGCACGCGGACTTTGCGGAGGTCGAGACCGTTGGGCATCGTGCGCTGCTCGATTACCTCACCGTAAGGCACGGGGAGCGTGGCTACATTGCGAGTGTCGGACGCCATACCGTTGATGCGCTTTCCGTCGATGGAAAGACGGTCGTACATTGGATTTGCGGAATCCATACGCGAGAGGTCTTGCGCATTTGCGGCGATGATGGCATCCTTGTTGGCGACAAGGGCGTCGGCTATTTCGTTGAGTATTTTGGCGGACTGGGAGTCCGTGATTGTTCCGGTTTTGCGTGCCGCTTCCTTGGCGGCGGCGAGTTGCTGTTGTGTTTGTGTCATTGTTTTCTTTCTAATTGGGATATATGTATAGATAGTCGTAATGGATTACGGGCTTGGTGTGTTTGCTGGAATCGAGTTTCAAGAGGCGGTCTTTGTCGATGGAGACGCGACCTACTCCTATTGTAACGCCGTCCTCGTCTTTGATGAGGAGGAGGTCGTCTTTCTTAAACTCGCCTTCGATTTTCACGATGCCCGGATACAAGAGACTTGCTGCCTTATTGTGGTCGCGCAATGCGTCGGCTGCTCCTTGGTTTACAAATACTGTCGCCTTGGTGAATCCGTCGGAATATGCTATCCACTTTTTGATGGCAGGGCTGCGGTCGCCAGCCGTAAAATGCGTGCATACAAAATCCTTGTCGCCATTTGCGAGCCTTGTAATCACCTGCGGTCGTGTGCCGTTGGCGATATATACATCGATGCCAGAATCGGCGGTCTTGCGGGCGATGCGGCACTTGGTCAACATTCCACCGCGTCCAAAATTTGACTTGGTGGTCTGTATGAACTGCGCGACGTTGGTACGGGGCGTTATCTCGCTTATCACATACGAATCGGGAGACTTGGGATCGCCGTTGTAGATGCCGTCGATGTTGCTGAGGATAAAGAGTTTTTGGCAGTCCATCATCGAGGCAAGGAGTCCCGAAAGTTCGTCGTTGTCGGTAAACATCAACGCCGTAACCGACACAGTGTCGTTTTCGTTTACTACGGGAATCACTCCGCTGTCCCAGAGCGTCGAGATGCAGTTGCGCATATTGAGGTAATGCTCACGGGTGCGGAAATCTTGCTTGGTAACGAGTATCTGCCCGATGCTGATACCAAAATTGTCAAAAAGTTTCTTGTAAGTGTCGATAAGTTTCACTTGACCAATGCTCGATAGCAATTGACGTTGCGATACAGGGTCGAGAGCCTGATAATTCTTCGCCATACTGCGACCTGCCGCCACCGCGCCGGATGTTACAAGTATCACCTTGTGGCCTTGCGCGTGGAGGTCGGCAATCTCTTTTACAAGGTTGCCCATACGCTCCACGTGGAGCATACCGTCAGATTTGGTCAGTACATTAGAACCTATCTTTATAGTTATTGTCATAGTTGGTTTTACAAAATGTTAATTGTGTTTGAGCTTGTTGCCATTGCCGTCGGTGTATGAATCGGTAACTATCATTATAACATCAATAAGCCACCAAATGCCACACATACCACCTGTGAGCAACTGAATTACACCCGCCACATAGTTTTTGGTATAAAACCTATGGACACCCAATGTTCCGATGAAAATACACAACAGCAACGTTGTTAGCCAATCGTGGGCCTCGTTGTTGCCGTACATTTTGCCGTTGTTGTATGGATATTGACCGTAATTGTTGCCGTACTGCTGACGGTTTTGCTGTGGCGAATTGTACTGCTGACGGTTTTGCTGCGCCGAATTGTATTGCTGACTGTTTTGCTGTCCGTAGTTTTGCTGTGCGGCAGGCGGCTGCGACGGAATGTAACCAATATTGGGTCTTATCGTGAGCGGCGACGAGCATACCGAGCAAACAGTGTCGCTCGACGTTGTTCCAGAGCCGCACTTGTGGCAATAATTGCCGCCACCTGCTGCGTCACAGAAAGGACACTTCTGAGCCTGCGCCGGAATCACAAGTCCACAATTGCGGCAATAGCGTTGGTCGTTTGACAAAAACTTCGGGCCTACTTTGGTCTCAACATGTCTCTGCTGCGATTGCGGTTGAGGTTGAGGCTGCGATTGAGGCTGCGATTGTACTTGCGGCTGTGCCTGTGGTTGAGGTTGTGCCTGCGGCTGCGATTGTGGTTGCGATGTTACAATGGGCGATGCCACAGTAGGGGCTTGTACCTGTGATTGCTGCGGCTGCTGCGGTCGTTGTGGTTGAGACTGAGGCTGAACACCCGACACCTTCATTGTAAGTTTAGCAGGGGCTACAAGCGATGCTTTGCACTGCACGCACTCCACGTCGCCGGGGATGCAAAAATGCCCGCATTTTGGGCAGTAGTTGCTGCCATCGGCGGGATTGAAACCACACGAAGAGCAGGTCAAGGCGTCGTCCGCCACAATGTTTCCACAGTTTCTACAATACATGATATAATTTCTTTTTTATGGTTGTTGATGTGTTTTAATCGTTCTTTTTCTCATTGCGGAGAGTTGCCATCTCCACACGCATCTTGTGCAGGCGTTTCTCGCAATCCTTGATATTATCCTGCAACTGTGCCTGAGCCTTCTTGTACTCGGTAACGTCCATTGCGAAATACAGGATTTTCACGATTTCGCCGTTGTTGTCGAAATACGGCGTGTAGGTAGCCCAGAGCCACTTGGTTTCGCCGTTTTTGGTGGTGCGCATAGTCTCCTTTTCGTAATACTTGCCAGCCGTCACTGTGGCAAGCATAGCCTCGAGCTCCTTGCGCGCCTGGGGGTGTATGTCCATAATATTGACACCCTGCAACTCTGCACGGTCGAAGTGCATTGTCTTGACGAACTTCTCGTTGGCATCGAGCAACACGCCCGTGGGTGAAAATTCGAGGGTGAGCATCGTATTGTTGACGGCGCCGATAAGACCTTTCATCTCGAGTTCGCGTTGCAAAGAGCGGTTTTGCTCCTCCTTGAGCTTCTCGATGTTTTCTGTCATCTGCTTCTCGTTTTGGGCGAGGGTGTCCGCCTGAGAGCGGAATTGTTTCATCAGCTGCTCCGTCTGCTCATTGATTCTCACGGTAACAAGCGAGCTGGCAATTGTTGGCGATATTACCTTGAGCAATTCTATCTCGTGCGGCTTAAGCTCGTTGATGAAGGCAATCTCAATGATTGCAATCAACTCGTTGTCGTAGAGCATAGGCAGTATGGCAAGTGTCCTTGGCTTAGACTTGCCAAGACCCGAAAATACATTGATGTAATCATCGGGAAGTTTGTTGAGGAAGATGGGCATTTTTTCTACGGCGCAAGTGCCAACAAGCCCAACGCCTTTCTGTATTTTGATGCGGACTGCTTTCTTTTGGTTCATCGAGACAGCCGCAGTAAGGGTCAAATATTCGCCGTCGTCCTCCTTAGAATATACATAAAGTCCGCCAAGCACCGCCTTGGTGTATCTTACAAGGGTCATCAGGATGTTTTCGGCGAGTACGTCCACCTTGTTGGAGCCGATGCGCATAGCCTCGTTGATGGCGGCGATACCCTGCGAAATCCAGTTGGCGGTCTCCTCCTTGGTCTTGCGTTCGTTTTCCGATTGCGCAATCTTGCGGAGGGTGTCGAGCATATTATTGTACGACTGTTGGAATTTGTTGGTCTGCGGCAACGTATCGAGCACATCGTCGTAGCGGTAAGACTCGATTTCGCGGTTGAGGTCGCGAATTTTCACAAAAGTCTTGTGATATTTTTGCAAGATGCCGTCGAGTTTAAGCAGCTCAGGCACATACAAACGGCTTGTAGCAGGATAATCCTTGTCAACATCCGCCATTCCGTTGCCCTTTTCGGTGAGTGCCGACACCTGCGAGCGGTAATACCATCTGAATAGCATTATCATCAGCATCAACAGCAGATACGAAACCAAACCAAGCAGCAACGCCCTCCATAGGAAAGCATTGCCATCTTTATTGAGGGTGGCTTCGTCGCAAATCATACATACATTGAAGTGTGCATTCACCTCCTCGATATTGCAGATACAAGTCATAATGTACGAACTGCCGTCCATCTGCTCTATCTCCTCGCCACGCCTAAATTTGATGTAATACAAATCAGGCGTATTTTCGAGCACCGCTTCGAGTCCACGGCCGATGAGCAGATGCTTGTCGGGCGACACTGCCACCCTGCCGCTCGCCGAGAATACTACGAGCTGGCATCCGTCAGGCTTGCCCACTTGTCCGAGACGCTGATTGAGATTGTTGATTACAAAATCGGCTCCTATGACGCCGAGGAGCTTGGTGCCAAAATGCAAGGGGAACACCACAGGCATTATAAGCAGATTTTTTGCACTCTCGCGGAGTATGCGCGGCTCCTGGATGAAGACGTTTTTCTTAGATTTAAAATAATAATACGAATTGACATCAAGATTGTCGTTGTAATTGCGTATGATGTCGCGCTCCACCACGCCGTCGGCACGTTTGGTGAATTTTGGGATAAATCTGCCCGTGCTGTCGTGAAACTCGGTGTGGGCGTACTCTGCGTCCTTGCCGTCATAAATATTGGGCTCCCATACCATATAGAGCGACTTCATATCTGGCTCCGAGGAAATAGTCTCCTGAAGCAACACAGCCGCCTGACTGCGGTCGATGCCAAACTCAAGCTCCGGGTTGCCAATCTGCACAAACCACTGCGACAACTGCTTCAACGTGCCAATCTGCGTCATAATGGATTCTTTGAGCGCGTCGGAAACGTTGGAGTTGCTTTCCTGCATCTTTTCCTTAAATCCGGCTATCTTGCTCGACCGCCCCACAAGACCTATTGATAGGGCAATGAGCATCACAACGACAAACCCGACCACCGCATAGACTATGTAGAAGTCGTATGAACGTCCGAGCAATGCCTTGAGCCGTTTTTTTATGTTTGCTGCCATAGTATAAAAATCACTTCATATTATGCACTGATAACAGTGGCGAGTAATAAAATCTTCTCCACGTCGCCCTTCGTGTTTTGCATCGGGAATAGGTTGGCGGAGATGGTAATGGATTGCGACGCCGATGTGCGCAGCTTGAAATCCTCATGCTGCTCCTTGCCGGTACAAAGTATTGTGAGCGAGGTGGAAAACGGCGTAACGTATTCTGGCGAGAGAAACTCCGTGATGTCCTTGTTGATGACGTCGGAATCTTGAAGATTCATCAACGTGTAGAAGAACATATTGGACGAGAGGATGATGCCCCTGCGGCTGAGTTCGAGCCTGATGATAAACGAATCCATAGCCTTGGACAGGGTTTTCATCTCCATCTCACGCTCCTCGATGTATTTTTGTTTTTCGGCGAGTTCGCGCTCCTTTTCGTTCTGCTTGTCCATCTGACGGTTGATTTCGCGCTCTTGTAGACGAAGCTGACGCTCCATCACCTTGGTATCGGAAATATCCATACCAATATTGATGATTTTTAGCACGTTGCCCTTGTCGTCGGTGATTGGCGAGAAGGTTTCCGACATCCAGATGGTCTTTTGCTTGGTGTTGATGGATTCCACCAAACTACGCGACTGACCGTGGCGCAAATCCTCCCAAAACTTTCGGTAATTCTTGTCGTTGGGCTTGAAAGACGAAATATCGGCGTGGTTGCGTCCCACGAGGTCGTCCTCAGAGACCTGCAAGAGATCCAACATTCGCGAATTGACGTGCAGAATGGTGCCGTCCTTGTCGTACTGCGTAACGAGCGACGTGGAATCCACGGCACGGAACAGACCGCGCATCTCGGAGTCCTTGTTTTCCGCTTCTTCCTTGAGGCGACGCATCTCTTGAAGGTTGCGGCGCATCTCCACTTCCTGTATTTTCATAAGTTTCGATTGCTCCTGACTACGCTGCAAGAGGGTTTCGGTTCTTTCGCTAATCTTCAATCCGGAGATAGCCGAAGCAATACTCTCCGCAATGCGCGAGAGGAATGTTACCTGATATTCCTCAAACTTCTTGAACGACGCGAGCTCCAACATACCGCTGTTTTTCTGATTGAAGATAAGCGGCACGATAATCAAATTGCTGGGCTGGGCGTCGCCAAGTCCGCTCACAATCTTGATGTATCCCGGCGGCAAGTCGGTGAGGTTGATGACGCGGTTTTCGTGATAAGCACGACCAAGCAAACCATCATCCACAGAAAAAGTCTGCTCGATGAGTTTCTGTTTTTCGTAGGCGTAACAAGCCGAGAGTTCGAGCTTGATATTGTCGGGGTCTTCCTCGTTGGTGAAATATATTGCGCCCTGTATTGCACCCACATACTTGACAAGGTTGCTTATAATGTTGTAAGCCAACACCTTGCGTTCCTGTCCGTGGAAACGTAAAATCTCGATAAACTTGGTGATGCCTTTATTAATCCAATCGCTGTGCTCCATCTCCACCTTGCGGCTCTTGTCGCTGGTCTCCTTGTCGGCGAGTTTTTCTTGGAGCTGCAATAGCAGGTCGCCTTCGAAATCCTTGCCGCGCTCTATAGCAATATTGGCGTCAAAACCATCACTGATGAGTTTTTCGAGGCAGTCTATGCGGCTGTGCTGGTGGTCGATGATTTCGTTGATTACGTGTTCCATATCAACGAGTTCCTGCGGCTCAAACTTGGATACCAACCTCGACGAATGTTTCTTGGGCACTTTGCCCTCCGCCACTTGATAGATGAAGTAGCGCACCTTGTTGAACAATTTTGCCGAAAACCAGTTGGACAGCAGCACGATGGACGTCGCCAACGCCCAAAACAGCACAAAAATAGTGATAATCGCAGCCTTGCGCATTGCAGACAATCCGAGGTCGTCCTCAGGGCAACACGCACCTATATAAACATCAAACTCCTTGATGTAAGCCGCCTTCTGGCAAATCTTAAAATCTTTTTCGGGCATCTTGTAAACGGTGGTCTCTATCTCGGAGCCAACACCTTTGAGCTTATTGAGCATACGCTCCGAACTCAGGCTCTCAGAATTGGCAAAATCGGGATGCACATACACGCCCGCCGACTTGCTCATCATAAAAAGATAGCCAGTTTCATTGACCACCTGACTCTTTACGTAACTCTCAATATCCTTCGATATTCCAAAACTCTTCATACAGGAAATCATACCGCTGATTTTGGTATTCAAAAACAACGGGAAAAACGCCGCCACATATTGCTTCTTGAATATTGTGATATTGCCGCTGTAAATCTCGCCATTCTCGATGGTGGGCACAATGTCGGAAGTATTGGGAATGAATACGTTGGAAAGCAACTGGCGGTCGCCGTGGTCAAAATTGGAGGTCATAATGAGGTAGCCCTCTGGAATCTTCTGGTAAATAGCCGACTGCGCGCCCGTCAAGCTGTACACATTTTCTATAAGCGAATTGAGCGACGACAAGTCCTTGCCCCTTACCGTCCACCTCGGTATGCGCTCGTAAGACGTTTCGCCGGTCTCGAAGTTGGTGGTCTGGCGGCCTATGGAATCCTGCTCCTGCGTTATCTGCCCGCTCTGCCGCATAAAATGCACAAAGAGCCTGAGCGATTCAGACACGTTCTCGCTGTTGATGTTGTTTTCGGTTTCAAGCCTATATCTGAGGTCGTTGATAGCATCGTCCATCTGCTGGTAGTTTTTCTGGCGCAAGTCGCTGTCCTGCGAATGGATGGCGAGAACGCAGAGCACACCAAACAATATGGTGAAAAACACAGCCACAACTATGTTCACCACAAGATATATCCTGCTATTTGTCTTCTTGGATTTCATCTATATTGCAATATATAATCAAATTCAGCCTACTAAATTAGTAACTTTCGGGCAAATTCAGTTCCAAAAAGCCTAAATTTTTTATTTTTTTTGTTTTTATACCGCCAACTGCCTTATTTCGTCGTTCAAAACCGGGTCACCCTCGAATATTCCAAACAATGCCGAGCCGCTGCCAGTCATAGCCGCATACAACGCGCCGCTCTCATAGAGTGCGTCCTTATATCGCTGCAATTCAGGATGTTCTGGAAACAAGAATTGCTCAAAGTCGTTCTTGATATAATCCTTCCATTCCTTGACAGGACGATTGAAATCCTCCAAAAGCGATGTCTTGGGCGTCTGCGGCTTCACCTTGGAATACGCCTCCTTCGTGGAGATGTTGAAAAGCGGTTTGATTACTTTTATCTTGTAACCATCCAACACCGACGGCACGCTCTGCATAATTTCGCCGCGACCTGTGGCGTATTTCGGGGTGTTGTCGATGAAAAAAGCACAATCGCTGCCAAGCCGCGAAGCAAGTTCCTTCATCTGGTCGGTCGTCATTCCGAGCGAGAAAAACGAATTAATCTCCTTGATGAAAAACGCCGCATCAGACGAGCCGCCGCCAAGACCCGCGCCCACAGGAATATTTTTCAACATGGCGATGTCTATCGGCGGCACATCATAATTCTCTCGAAGCAACGCGAGTGCCTTCGATATAATGTTGGTGCCGCCCTTGCTAAGTTCTTCTTGGATGCTATCGTCCCTCACGCCTCCAACAGTACGTATGCTGGACCAGACGTTGAAAATCTCCTCGTCCTTGTTTTCAGCGGGACGGATAAACAGATGGTCTGCCAATCGGACAGGATAAAACACCGTCTCGATGTCGTGGAAGCCATCGGGGCGACGGTTGGTTATGTTGAGGCCAATGTTAATCTTGGCGTTTGCATGTATTTCTCTCATAATGATAACGGTTTAATCATTCCGCAAATTTAGAAAAAAAAATCCATTTTTTTATATACGGCTTGTTTTTTTAATAATTTAATGATAATTTTGCGTATTATGAACAAGGAAACCTTTTTGACACTCGGCAAAATATTAGGCGCGGCTGCTGGCGAGGATGTAGCCCTCGATGCACAATACGCCGACGACGCCCGCAATTTGGGCGAATTGGCGTCCGTATGCCGCAACCACAATGGATGGTTCACGCCCGAATATGTAAAAATGCAACTCCGCTCGCTTTCCCAGATGCTCAACCGTCGCGACTTGGAGGCGTTTTATAAGAAATACGCCCTTGACGGCGCAAAGACCCGCGATGTGAAGGTAAAACTCATTCCCGCCGGCAACATCCCTCTCGTATGCTTCCACGATTTGGTGTGCATACTCCTGTCGGGCTGCACCTGCATCATCAAATATTCGAGCAAGGACACTCTGCTGCCCAAAGCCGTAGTTGCAATCCTGAAAAAAATAGACCCCACGCTCCAAGACCGCATCATCGAGGAACAGGACGGTCAAAGGCTCGTATTTGACGCGATTATCGCAACCGGCAGCAACAACACGAGCCGTTATTTTGATTATTATTTTTCAAAATATCCCCACATCATCCGCCGCAACCGTCATTCGGTCTCTGTGCTCACCGGCAATGAAACTCCCGACGACTATCACGCCTTGGCAGACGACATTTTTGCGTATTACGGACTCGGATGTCGCAGCGTGTCAAAGATTTATGTACCCAAGGATTATGATTACAATACATTCTTCGGCAATATCATCGACCACTGCACAGTAGCCCACAATGCCAAATATTCCGACAATTACACTTACAACAAGGCGATTTACCTGATGTCGGACGCAAAGTTTTTGGACAACAATTTTCTGCTATTGAAGGAGGACGAAGGCATCGGCTCGCCGATTGGGGTTTTGTACGCCGAAAGATACGACGATATTGAAGCGTTGTCGGAGCGACTGCGCGGTATGAAAGACGATTTGCAATGCGTGGTTTCTGCGAATCCGCTGCCCGGACTGCCAACAGTCGGATTTGGCAAGGCGCAATATCCGTCGCTGATGGACTATGCCGATGGAGTAGATACGATGGAATTTTTGATTAATGCATAATGCATAATTGCCATTCGGGAGAAGGGGGCGCTTCGCTTGAAATCATACAAATCTTTTCAAATTTTACAAATGATTTAGTGATTTAATGATTTGTTGATTATTGGATTATTTGAAAGATTTGTTTAGATTTGTACAATTTCTGTCCGTCAGGACACCCCTTATAACAAACTTTAATATTTAAACTAAACATTTGATGTCCGAAAAGGAACAAATATCGCCGACTGTGAGCCTGTTGCTCAAAATATGCGCCGTGGTGGGTGCATTGGCATTGGTGTATTATCTGCGGAATGTGCTGCTGCCGTTTGCAGTGGCATTTATGCTGGCTTATATATTGAACCCGGTCGTGCACTTCTTCCAACGGTTTTTGCGCCGCAGATGGATAGCCGTGGTGGTAACATTGCTGCTGACATTTACGTTGTTTTCGGTGATATTGGCGGTGATACTGCCGCTGCTATTCGCCGAAATGCGTCATCTGTACACACTGCTTGTGGAACACAACATTTTGAACGAATGGCAGGACGGTCTGCCGTCGTTCATCACCGACTATATCAACAAACTCTCCAACAACGAAAAACTCGCCGCTATCCTCGCAAGCGACAATATCGCCGCTATGATTGATTCGCTCGCAAAGGCGTTGCTGCCGCATTTGGGATCGTTTTTCAGCAAGACTTACAGCGCGATAGCAAGTGCGTTGGGCGCGGCTATCATCATCCTGTATCTCATTTTCATAATGCTCGACTACGAAGGCATCAGCAAGGGAATCGTGGAACTCGTGCCAACCAAATTCAAGGAGCGTTTTCTGAGATTTTTCACGCGATTCACATCCGAAATGCAAAAATATTTTCGCGGACAGATAATCATCGTGATTTGCGTGATGGTCTTGTATTCATTTGGTTTTATGATAATTGGACTGCCGCTGGGACTGTTGCTCGGCTTGATGGTGGGCGCGCTCAACATCGTGCCTTATCTCCAAATCCTCGGCTTTCTGCCCGCGCTGCTGCTTAGTTGCGTGATGAGTATGGAGACCGGCACGCCGATATGGCTCTGCATATTGATGACGGCAAGTGTCTTTGTGTCGGTGCAGATAATCCAAGATATGTTTTTGACGCCAAAGATTATGGGACACGCCACAGGCCTCAATCCCGCAATGATTTTGCTCTCGCTCTCGGTGTGGGGCAAGTTGCTTGGATTTCTCGGCCTTATAGTCGCAATACCGTTCACCTGCATCGTCAAGATTTATTATTCGGAATATAAGACGATATATGAAAAACACGACGCCGAAAAACATAAAAGCATCTCACAATGAAATTTAGTATCATAATCCCGCTTTACAACCGCCCGACGGAAATCGACGAACTTCTTGACAGCCTTACACGTCAGACTTTCAAGGACTTCGATGTGATTGTCGTTGAGGACGGCAGCAACGTCCGCTCCGATTCCATCATCGAAAAATACCGCCCACAACTCGACATCAAATATTATTATAAGCCAAATTCGGGACCCGGCACCACGCGCAATTACGGCGCAGAAAGGTCTGAGGGCGATTATTTTGTTTTTTTTGACAGCGACTGCATCATTCCCGACGATTATATGCAAATAGTGGCACATCGTCTCGACGACAATTTCACCGATTGCTACGGCGGACCCGATGCGGCAATGCCCAATTTTACGCCCGTGCAAAAGGCAATTAGTTATGCAATGACATCAATAATCAGCACCGGCGGCATACGCGGCGCGAGCGAGAAGGCGGGCAAATTTCATCCGAGAAGTTTCAATATGGGATTTTCGCGCAAAGTATTGGAGGCAACGCACGGATTTTCCACAATGCGATTTGGCGAGGACATCGATATGACGCTGAGGATATTGGAAGGCGGTTTTGAGACGCAATTGATAAAAGAAGCCTTCGTATATCACAAACGTCGCACGGACTTCCGCAAATTTTTCCGTCAGGTGTTCAATTCCGGCTGCGCCCGCATCAACCTCAATCAGCGTCATCCCGGCTCGTTGAAATTGGTGCACACATTGCCCGCGTGTTTCCTTGTCGGCGAAATAGTTTGCATATTGGCGGCAATCGTCACAGCCATCATTTTCAAGAATTGGGTTGCTCCCCTACTCTGCCTCTCGCCATTGATATTGTTGTCGTTGATTATATTCATCGACTCCGCCCGCAAAAACGGCGTCCGCGTCGGCTTGCTGTCCATCGAGGCGGTATTTGTACAATTGACGGCATACGGAATGGGATTCATAAAGGCGGCGTGGAATACGTATGTATTGGGCAAGAAAGACGACACGACGGGGTTTGTGAAAAACTTTTATAAGTGATTGGGCGGGCGAGCCGCCCGCATTCCAACTTATTGACAGACTAACATTTAAAGGCGTACAATGTTGCCCTGTGCGAGATTGACCAACTTTCTCTGGTAACGCATCGTAAAAGTATCAACAGCAACATCCTCCGGAATGTTTTTCAAGCCCTTTTTTCTGTCGCCCTTCAAGATAGCATTGTCCAATAGCACATAAATGCCCGAATGAGAAGGGTTGGATGGCGTATGTTTTTCAACCACATCAAATACCGCCTGATATTTTCGATATACAAAATTTAACTCTCTGATACTCTTTACATTCAACAAGCAATAACCATAAAGTCTGCGGTTTGCATTTTCGGGAATAGAACGAATATCATTTTTCCAAGACGAAATGCTGGTTTGGGCAACTGAAATATAATCCTCATTATGACGCAATGCAAATGCCGCCCTTGACAAATTGCCATCATCATCTATCATCAGCGGCGAGAATATTGCACGAGTCACATCTTCTTGATTGTCAAGCAATTTGTCAGTCATTTTTCAAAAAAGCATTTATAGTTCTCAATGTTTCCAAAAAGGCGCGCAATGAATATGGCTGTTTTTCGGCTTCCATATACCTGTCCGACATTTCAGCATAATAAGAAAACTCCGTAGAGGCGATGCTTATAGAAGCGTTTTCTTGTTCCAAAAGCAATGTGCCATTTGTGTTTGGAAACAATGACCAATCAGCCACGTCCGCAAAATCACAAATACTGAGCACTTGCGCAAAATTTTGGATTGTTTTTTTCTTAATAGGCAATCCATCATCTCCGTCCCAACCTCGCTTCAACCCAGAAATTTGCTGCAACCGGTCTTTCATTGTCTTGTGATGGTTTTCATTTACCTCTTGTCGCAACTGCCTGTAAACAAACTTCTTAGTCTCATAACTAATTGGGATAGAGTGCAAATAATCCATTACGGCATCAAACGATGCCGTCGCCGTATTAGTTGCTGTTGCGTAATTTGTCATCTTCACCACGTATTTGATTATGGAGCAAAAATAATAAGCCGTCGCAATAAAAACAAATTTTTAGACGATTTTTTATTGCAGTAATTAGTTTTTTGCATAACTTTGCCAAAAACAATCAAAAAAATGAAAAACGACATTTATCAACAGGAAATCGCGCTCGGCAAATCTATGCTCGGCGGCATCGGCGCAAGCGTGGCGGTGCTGTGCTCCTCGTCCATCAAGGAAGGCACGCCCCACTACGAAAAAGCCGTTGAGACCGGCTACGCGCTCGGTTTGGCGGGATATGCGGTAGTTACCGGCGGCGGTCCGGGGCTTATGGAGGCCGTCAACAAAGGCACGCAGCAATCCGGCGGCAAGTCGGTGGGCATTTGTATGAAATTCCCCGGAATATTCATCCAAAACGAATACATCGACCCTCAATACAACATCGTGCTCACCAATATGGCGGCGCGCAAACAGTTGTTTTGGGATATGGCGACGGCGTTTGTGGCGTTGCCCGGCGGCTACGGCACATTGGACGAAATCACCGAATGTATGACCCTTATGCAGATGGGCATCATCAAAAGGCGACCGATAATATTGCAGGACGCCGAATTTTGGCGACCGCTCACATCGTGGCTCAGCGACATATTACTCACTGAATACAAAGTGATTAAGGACGACGACCTGAGTTACGTGCATCTGTCGTCAACGCCCAAAGAGACAGTAGAAATCATCAAAAAATCAATCTAACACACACCAAAAATGAAACGAATAATATTGCTCATAACAATGATGCTCGGCATCGCCGCCGCCACATACGCGCAAGTGCCGTCGGCTCAGAGCGCAATCGACCGCGCAGCCAAGCCCGGCGACACGCTCACCGTAACAGTAAACGTCAAGAAATGCGACCTCGCCTGTTTTGCGCAGTACCAACAATTGCTGCCCGAAGGAATGACCGCCCTCGAAATCAACGGCGGCTCCGACAACGCCAACTTCTATTTTGACAACAGCAAGGTGCAGTACCAATGGTACAAACTGCCCATCGAGCGCGACATCATCACACTCAAATACCGCCTCGTAGTGGCATCAACGATGAAACCCGGCAAATACAACCTGCCCGGCTATTTCAGTTATCAGATGCACAACAGGCTCGGTCAGGTAAACACGCCGCTCACGGTGGAGGTGCAATAAGATTGTTTTAAGGGTCGCTGCGCGAGAAATTTCACAAATTGATTCAAATCTATACAAATCACACATTTCCTTATTTGTTTGATTTGTATAGATTTTTGTTTATCTTGTGATTTTACCGTTTTTATTCAGTAATTCCAATATATTGTCTTTCAGATTTTTGCGGACGAGGATTTTAATTTCGCAATCGGTAGAGCCGCCCATTTCGGCAATTTGGAGGTCTTGGTCTTTCACGATGCGCATCACATAATTCATCTGCGAATAAGGCACTACGACATCAATTATTTCTGTAACGAGCCTTTCCTCGGTCTCAGCGGCATCGAGAGCCATACCCGCCGCCTGCGAATAAGCATCTATCAATCCCGGAATGCCCAACTTCGTGCCGCCGAAGTACCTGACCACCAAGACGATGACATTAGTAATATTTCTTGATTTGATAGTATTCAATACCGGCAACCCCGACGACCCCGACGGCTCGCCATCATCTGCGGCGCGAAATTGTTGCCCCTCCGCCCCTATCCTAAAAGCATACACGACGTGAGTGGCATCATAATATTTTTTCTTGAAATCTTTTCTGATGGCATCCGCCTCGTCCTCATCGTCAATATGAAACGCGAAGGACAAAAACTTGCTGCCCTTCTCCTTATAAATCGCCTCGCCTGGCGTCGATATGGTGATATAACTATCTGTCATTGTTTGGAATGCAGGCGGCTCGCCTGCGATTATATATTTAGCGGGCGAGCCGCCCGCACTCCATCATTACCAATTAATTGCCTTTTTCCCATGTGCGACGAGCCATTCGTTTGCCTTGCTGAAATGTTTGCAGCCGAAGAAACCGCGATAGACGCTTAGCGGCGAGGGATGCACGGCGGTGAGTACAAGATGTTTGGAAGTGTCTATTACACGGCCTTTGTTTTTGGCATAACTGCCCCAAAGCATAAATACCACGTGGTCAGCATTTTGAGAAACAATCTCGATGACCTTGTCCGTAAATTGTTCCCAACCTTTGCCCGAATGTGATGCCGCCTTGTGCGCCTCCACGGTAAGTATTGAGTTTAGGAGCAAAACACCTTGACGCGCCCAACGTTCAAGGTTGCCACTTGTGGGCATCGGCACGCCCATATCGTCAGAGATTTCCTTGAAAATATTTTGCAAACTCGGCGGAAACGGCACACCGTCCTGCACCGAAAAACACAACCCGTGCGCCTGCATCGGCTCGTGATAAGGGTCTTGACCGATGATGACCACCTTCACTTCCGGAAACGGGCAAAGATTGAAGGCGTTGAAAATATTTTTGCCTTCTGGATATATAGTTTTGGTGGCGTATTCCTGTTTTACGAAGCCCGCAAGTTGCCAAAAATACGGCTTGTCAAACTCCGGCTGCAAAAGCGGTTGCCACGTCGGCTCGATTTTTACTTCCATATTATTAATGCATAATTAAAAATTCATAATTGCCATTCGGCATTTTTTTGGGGGCGCTTCGCGGAAATTTTACAAATCTTTTCAAATCTTACAAATATGTTTGTTATTTGTTTTGTGAGATTTGTTTAGATTTGTGAGATTTCTGTCCGTTAGGACACCCCGAAAAACTCAACTCTCTACCTTTAAATCCTTGAAGCCTTCGCCCAAAACCTCGCTTGCGTCCAATATCGCCATAAAGGCCTTGGGATCGATTTCGCGGATAAAATCTTTTAGCAATTCAGCCTGCCGTCGCGAAAGCACAGTAAACAAAATGTTGCGTTCTTGATTGTGATACATACCGCGACCATTGAAGAAAGTGCCGCCCCTGTCCATCTTGTAGAGAATCACCTCGCGGATTTCGTCGGGGTGTTCTGTAATGATTATCAACGCCTTCTCCACATTGAGACCCTGCAAAACTACGTCGATGCACTTGCCGGTGATGAAGATGATAATCCACGAATACAACGGAATACTCCAATCGTGGAACGCCGCCAATGACAGCAATACGATTGCCGAATCCACATAAATCTGCATCAAACCGAGCGGGCCACGGGTATATTTGGCGAGGATGGCTGCAATGATGTCGCTGCCGCCCGTAGTGGCGTGAGCCTTGAATACGATGCCCGAACCAATGCCCACAAGCACGCCGCCCGCAATAGCCGACAGCAGCGGATTGTCTGCCACAAGCGGCTCATATCCGTGAAAATACTCCAACACGCTCGAAAATACCGACATCGACACGAACCCCAGCACAGTTTTGAGTCCAAACTTAGGTCCCAAAATCTTGGTGCCAATTATCGTGAGCGGAATATCCATCAGGAGGGCAAGCACACCGATTGGCAGACCGTCTGGAAACATCTCAAACGAATCCTTGGTCAGGTGGTGTATCATAATGGAGATACCATATACGCCGCCCGGCACAAACTTGTAAGGAGATACAAATAATATGTACGCCAATGCAATAATAAACGTACCCAACAGAACCATCAGATACTGTCTGAGCGAGGTTCTGTTGAAATAATCACTCCATTTCATTGCTACCCGTATGGAATATTTTTCTTATATAATCACGACTTCCGGCTCAAGTTTTACACCAAAACGCTGCTTGACAGCCTTCTTGATATTCTTGGCGTATTCGAGGATTTCTCTGCCCTTTGCACCGCCAAGGTTCATCAATATCAGCGCGTTAGTATATGCAACGCCAACAGTAGCCGTAGGAGTGCGCTTGAATCCACAGAGGTCGATGAGTTGTCCGGCAGGTATCTTAAACATACCGTTCTCCTGCTCAAACATCTTCACCTCGGGGTGTTGCTTGGCAAGTTTTGCCGCCTCTTCGGAAGTAATGTCGGGATTCTTGAAGAAACTACCTGCATTGCCATACTGCTTAACATCCGGGATTTTCTCAAAACGCAACGCTAAAACCGCCCGCCTTACGAGCATCGGCGTAAGCACTGCATACCCCGACAGACGCTCCTGCAATGCGCCGTAGCCAACTATTGGAGTGTACTTCTTGGAAAGCGCAAATGTGGCGGAAGTGATGAAAGTCTTGTCCAGCAATTCGTGCTTGAAGATGGAATCGCGATAGCCGAATTTGCAACCGGGATTGTCGATGGTGTGCATTTCGTAATCGTCGAAGTCGAAATATTCCACACTTCTCACAAGGTTGCTAAGCTCTTGACCGTATGCGCCAATGTTTTGAACAACCGCGCCTCCCACAGAGCCAGGGATGCCGGAAAGATTCTCCGCGCCGTGCAAGTGTTTTTTGAGGCAGAATGCGATAAACTCGTCAAAATCCTCGCCAGACGCCACTTTGAGCAGCACCTCGCTGTCGGTCTCGCTTACAAACTCGATACCGCGCATCTCATTTTTGAGTACAACGCCCTTGAATCTCTTTTTTACAAAAAGAACATTGCTGCCGTTGCCCAATACAAGGCGCGGCATATCCATCAACTTGCGTTTACGTACAAAAGAATCCAAATCTTCGCGCAAGCCCACCTCATAAAAGACATTGGCCTTCGCCTTGATATTGAAAGTATTGGAACCTTCCAACGAATAATCGGTATAAAAAATCATTTTGTTTACTATGCTTGTTTAAAAACTATATGCTGTATTATATTATTTTCAATTTTCACTTTTATCATTTTCACTTTTCTCTTTCCACTTTCATCTTTCCTCTCTCCTCTTTCCTACCTAAAACCTCGTGCCAAATACAAGCACATCGTCGAGCTGTTTCAAGTCGCCACGCCATTGTGCCAGATTGTCGTCAAGACGTTGCTCCTGCTCCTTCATATCGAGGTTGTAAATTTGCAAGAGGAAATCTTTGAACCGTTTTACGAGATATTTTTTCTTGCGACCGTCCACCATGCCAAATTGGTCGGCATATCCGTCGGTAAACAAATAAGCCATGTCGCCTTCCTTGATGTCGATGACGTGATTGGTAAAACGGTCTGATTGGTTGGCATAATATCCGATTGGCATCTCGTCGGCATCATACTGAGTGAGTACGCCGTCGCGGATTATCACGAGTGGATTGAATGCGCCCGCATATTGCAACTTGGACGACGCCTTGTCATATACACAAAGGGCGATGTCCATGCCGTCCTGCTGTTCGCCTTCCTTGCCGGTCTGGTGCAGATAGGTGATTATTTTCAACCGCAGACTCGTGAGTATTCCGGCGGCAGTAACGAACTTTGAAGTGCTGCGCCCGGCTATCTCGTTGAGGAAAGTGATGCCGAGCAGACTCATGAACGCGCCCGGCACGCCATGTCCAGTGCAATCGGCGGCTGTATATACAAACTTGTCGCCAATGTGCGTACCCCAATAGAAATCGCCGCTCACGATGTCGCGGGGTTTGAGCAGAATGAAATGCTGTGGCAAATATTGGTCGAAATAGTCCACCGTAGGCATTACCGCCTGCTGTATCTTCTGTGCATAGAGTATCGACTCTATGATTTTGTCGTTTTGGGTTGCAATCTCCTCTTTCTGAGTGCTTATCTCCTCGTGTGCGAGAGTGAGTGCGTTGTTTTTTTCGGCGAGTTTCTGATTGTCGCGGCGCTTGTCGATATAGAATTTGGCAATCACGGCAAGCATTATCAGGAACAATGCAATAGCCGCCCACGCCATCAATAGACGATTGTTGAGCAGTTCGTTGCGGGTGTTGAGCTGTTCGAGTTCACGCTGCTTGTCGGCAATTTCGGTGTCGAGAATAGACTTCTGCTGCTCTGCCAATTGGCGTTGCTCTTCGAGATGCTTCTTCTGCCGCGTAAGTTCGGTCTCTACAAAATTGATTTCCTTGTTGCGAATCTCCAACTGTTCCGCCGCCTTGTCGAGGTCGCGCTTTGTGCTATCCAACTGCTCCTGCATTTTCCTCACAGATTCCTTTTGGTCTTTGAGCCTGTCCACCTGGTCGGTAATAGCCTGCGACTGACGCGAAATGCTGCGGTTGAGCCTGTCGATGGTGAGTTCTTTCTCAAAAATCTCCCGTTCACGCTCGTCAAGGAGTATCTGCTTGCGGATTATTTCATCTTCTTTGGATGCCAATTCCATCCTCAACCGCTCAATAAGCGAATCCTTCTCAGCAGACGTACCGGCATACTGCGCCCTCGCCCCTATGCAGAACGTTGTGGTCAATATTAATAATATGGCAATCCTAATACTCAATGTTAACTATAAAATATATTGTGTTTGGTTGTCTTTGCGATACACAATCAAATACCTAATGATTGGCGAGGATAAACTCTTCAAGAATCTTCGCATGGTCGAAGGCAAGTGCAGGCAGGTTGTTGAGGTCAAACCAATCCACATCCGCCGCATCGTCGCTCGCCACAGCCTCGGTGTCCTCGTCCACGTATGCATAAAAAACTATCGTGATAGTGCGTCCACGCGGGTCGCGCCCCGGATCGCCAAAAGCCTTAAACTGCGAGAGGAATTGACATTGTACGCCAGTCTCCTCCTCCAATTCGCGCGCCGCGCTCTGTTCGAGGGTTTCGCCTTCCTCCGTAAAACCGCCCGGAAACGCCCAACAACTCTTATAAGGGTCGCGTTTTCGCTTGATGAGAAGCACTTGGCGCGTGATTCCTTCGCCCCTAATCACTATCGTGTCGGTAGTTACCGACGGCATGGGGTACTTGTATGTATATGTACTCATATATATATGACTTGAAATATGTTTCGTTTTAAGACACAAATATAGAATTAAATATTTGAAATCAACAATTTTTTTGCAAAAATTTTGCAATATGGCGAATATTTCTTAAATTCGTGCATTAAAAACACACTGAAATGGTAAAAATTGCCTCCGAAAACAATTGTAAAAGCCTCCCGGTAGCCGAAGAATTCTACTCGGTGCAGGGCGAAGGCTGCAATACTGGACGCGCCGCCTACTTCATCAGGCTTGCCGGATGCGACGTGCGCTGCCCATTCTGCGACAGCAAGACGACGTGGAATATCAACAACACCCACAACATCTCCACCGTCGCCGAGATTGCCGCCCGCGCCGCCGCATCACAATGCCGCAACGTGGTAATCACCGGCGGCGAACCGCTCATGCACAATCTCGACGCTCTATGCGCCGCATTGAAGGAGCACGGACTCTCCATCTGGCTCGAAACATCGGGAGCGCACCCGCTCTCTGGCAGTTTTGATTGGATATGCGTATCGCCAAAGACGGCACGCCCACCGATAGACGATGTACTTATAAAAGCCGACGAGCTCAAAGTGGTGATAGCCAACGCCGACGATTTAGCCTTTGCCGAGCAATGCGCCGCCAAGGCAAAGCAAGGTTGCGCTCTCCTGCTGCAAGCCGAATGGGACAGCAAGGAGGCGGCGTATCCGCTCATTTTCAATTATGTATTGCAACATCCGGCATGGCGCATTTCGATACAGACACACAAAATACTTAATATCAGGTAACAATGGGAACATTCTGGATACTTCTATTGGCATTGCTGCCAGTTGCAGCGGTTTTGTATTACGTCTATCGCAAAGATCACGACCCCGAACCACGGCGGACGCTGGGTTTTGCGTTTCTGTGGGGATGCCTGTCGGTGATTCCTGCCGTCATATCTGAATGGACATTTGAAACCACCGACCCATTCATCGAAATGTATCTGACTGTGGCGTTATCGGAAGAGGTCGTCAAGCTCGCCGTACTGATGTTGTACATCTGGAAACACGCCGACTTCAACGACAGTTTCGACGCTATTGTATATAGTGTAACAGTCTCATTGGGTTTTGCCGCCATCGAAAACATATTGTACGTATTCCAAGGAGGGCTTACGGTTGCAATAGCAAGGGCGTTGCTTTCGATACCCGGACACGCAACATTTGCGATATTGATGGGTGTGTTTTTTTCAAGAGCCAAACACCATTTTTATTACGGACGACGACTACAACAATACACACATCTCGCCTTGGCTCTCCTGACTGCCACAGTGGCGCACGGCACCTACGACTATCTCGCCATCAATAGCGAAGACAATGACGCCATGGTGTTGGCTCTGCTCGCTTTTGTCATTATACTTGATGTCATCTGCTTGATAATCATCCACAAGGAAGCCAATAACGACAGACCAATGGTGAGCAGCAAATTTTGACAAGTGATTGAAGTAATTGAAGTGATTGAAGTGATTGAAGTAATTGAAGTGATTGAAGTAATTGAAGTAATTGAATAAACAAAATCATAATGGACAAACTTAATCAATACAAAATCATCCTTGCGTCGGGTTCGCCGAGGCGCAGGGAGTTGATGACGATGCTTGGCATCAATTTCACTGTGAAGACCAAGCCGACCGACGAAGTATATCCCGACGGCACACCGTCAGACAAGGTTTCTGAATTTCTCGCCAAACTGAAGGCTGAGGCATTCTTGGAAGAATCGCTCTCCGACCCCAACCTTATCGTGATAGCCGCCGACACCACCGTGGTAATCGACGACGAAATCCTCGGCAAGCCCAAAGACCGCGCCGACGCAATCGCAATGCTCCAAAAACTCTCCGGCAAGCGTCACACGGTATATACGGGCGTCTGCATACTCAAAGAGGGTCAATTTCACTCGTTCACGGCGCAGACCGACGTATGGTTTCGCAAGATGGCTGAGGAGGAAATAGTTTTTTATGTTGACAACTACAAGCCATTCGACAAGGCTGGCGCATACGCCGTACAAGAATGGATAGGCGCAGCGGCAATTTCGCGGATGGAAGGCTCATACTATAATGTCGTGGGACTGCCGACACAGATGCTGTATGTAAAGTTGGCGGAGGTGGTATAGGTTTGATTTTATAAAAAACGACACCGAGTTTTCGCATTGAAAGACTCGGTGTCGTTTTTTAGTGAGTTTCAGTAGTTGGTTAGAATTCGACCTCGATGCTTGCTGGTGGCACTGTTACCTTCTCGCCAGTCAAAGGATCTTCGCCGAAGTCGAAGGTCACGGTGAATGTGTACTTGCCGGGAGTGGTTGGCGTTGACTTGAAAATCAACGAAGTCTCATTCGCAAAAAGCGGCACATCTTTAAAAGAGGAAAGCTCCGCTATTGAATCCAATTCGTATGAACCAAGAAGTGTCTTTGGCTTGTATCCGCTTTTGATGTACTGGTAGTACCTTGGATAGCTTATTTGAAACAAGTCATTCAAAACCGTTCCCATAGAATGGGTATCGTCGAAATCTTTGTCGCAAACGACAGTAATGTTCGACACTGGAGCGGCGCACGCGACTGCCTCGCCTATGATATGCATACTACGGTATGTAGTGTCTCCGTAAAACTCCGCATACCTCTTGTACATAGGCAAATCTTCATCAAAGTCATAACTTACACTGCATCCTTTGAGACTTGGAATCCACATCTTAATCTCGGAAGCGGAGTTTGCACCGTATTTGTCAAACTCTAACTTCACCTTATCAGGCTTTGTTATGAACACGTTCATATAATTGCCGGTTGAAGGGTCGCAGAAGTCACCGGACTCCGACGCACCTTCATCGTCTCCCTTGTTGCATGCTATTGCAAGCAATGCAACAAGGAAAAAAATTATTCTGTTTTTCATAGTATTATGTATTAGGATTAATTACTCACCTTAAATCTAAGGTCATATTCTATAAAACACGTTACAAAAATACAACAATTTTATCTGGTTTGCAATACTACTTTCGTAGTAATTTTTGAAAAATCATATACTACTTTCGTAGTAATTTTTTTGCAAAATATAGAAAAAAATGATTTATTTGTTGGAAGTTTTTTTGGGGGAAAATAAAATTGTCTGTAAATTTGCAAAAACTAATCTACAGACCTAATACTATGATAAGAGTTCAAGATTTTTTCAAAGATTATAATGCAGTAAAAACGCCGTATGAAGTGGACGAATCGTTTGTGAAAGGCGTGATACAAGCATCCAAAGCGCATGTACGTGCATCGGGAAACGGGATTTATATATTCGATTACAGCAAAAGGAAGGTAGTTTACGTGTCGCCAAACATCGCCACATGGTGCAATTTACAGCCACAACACAACCATACAACTGATTACAATTGGTATCTCAAAAACATTAGCGAAAAAGATTTGCAGATGCTTATAGAAATCAACCAAAAGGCCTTTGAATTTTGGCAAGGCATGTCAGACGACGAATGTACGGATTATGTATTGTCATACGACTTTATGTTTGGAGAGGCGATGGTCAATCAGCGTTACACGCCGATATTGGTAAAGGACGGCAACATAATATTGGCGATGTGCGAAGTGTCGCCATCGCAGAGCAAAGCGTCTGGCAACATCATAATGAGGAGAGCTGACAGCAAATACGAATATGTCTATTCCGTGGAATACCAAAAATGGCAGAAAGTTGCCCAACAATGTCTGACTCCCAAGGAAAAAGAAATCATACGCTCGACCATCAAGGGACTTTCATCCGTTGAAATTGCCGAAATCAACGGCAAAAGCGAAAACACCATCAAGACTCAAAAACGGAATTTATGCCGCAAACTTGGCGTATCATCTATGCCCGAAGCAATAACAATGGCGATGAACAACGGATTGCTATAAAAAAACCGCCGCGTCCTTTATATGGAACGCGGCGGTTTTTATAATGATATTCTACAGAAAGTCGTGCCTCTGATTATTCAGCCTTAGCTTCTGCTGCGGGAGCTGCTGCCTCTGCTGCAGGAGCGTCGGCGGCTTTTTTCTTGCGGCTACGACGAGTGGTCTTGCCAGCGGGTTTAGCGGATGCGCCCTTGCCCTGCTTGTAGTCGGGATTGAAGTCCACAAGCTCCATGATGCAAGTCTTGGCATTGTCACCGAGACGGAATCCAGTCTTGAGAATCCTCGTGTATCCGCCCGGACGCTCGTAGATAGCCGGAGTAACTTCTGCGAAAAGCACCTTTACGGCTTCCTTGTGATGGAGCTTGGAGAATACGAACCTGCGGGCCGCCATCCTCTTTACCTTGAAGGCTTCCTTCTCAGCATCGGATGTAGCCTTAGACTCTGCGTATGTGATGTCCGCTTTGGATGCTGTGAGAATCGGCTCAATGAAAGTACGAAGCTCCTTAGCCTTGGCGACAGTGGTATTGATCCTCTTGTCCTTATCCTTCTTCACAGACATGATCAAGGAGATGGCCATGTTGGTCAACATCGACTTCCTGTGGCCGTATGTCCTACCTAAGTGGTTTATTTTGTCTCTATGTCTCATTGCTAAAAGTAGTTGTGTCGAGCATCACTGCTCGTTCTGATTAATCTTTATCAAGTTTGTATTTAGAAATGTCCATGCCGAAGTTCAAGTCCATGTTGGCAAGGAGATCGTCAAGCTCGGAGAGCGACTTTTTGCCAAAATTGCGGAACTTAAGCAAGTCGTTTTTGTTGAATACAACAAGGTCAGCGAGCGTTTCGACGTCTGCGGCCTTGAGGCAGTTGAGTGCCCTTACGGAGAGGTCGAGATCCACGAGCTTGGTCTTGAGGAGCTGCCTCATGTGGAGGAGCGTCTCGTCAAACTGCTCGTCGCCAGCCTCCTCGGTGGAGTCGAGAGTGATCTTCTCGTCGGAGAAGAGCATGAAGTGATGGATGAGAATCTTAGCGGCCTCCTTGAGGGCGTCCTTGGGATTAATCGAGCCATCAGTCGTTACCTCAATTACGAGCTTCTCATAGTCGGTCTTCTGCTCCACGCGGTAGTTTTCGGTGGTGTACTTGACATTCTTGATAGGTGTGTAGATAGAATCTACAGCAATCACGCCAATCTCCATGTCAGGCAGCTTGTTTTCATCGGCGGGAACATAACCGCGACCCTTGTTGATGGTAATCTCCATCGAGAGCTTCACAGAAGGCTCCATGTTGCAGATTACCTGACCAGGGTTGAGGACCTTGAAGTTGGTGAGAAACTTCTCGATGTCGCCGGCGGTGAACTGCTCCTGTCCGCTAATAGTGACAACAGCCTTTTCAAAATCCTGCCCGTCAACAATCTGCTTGAAGCGTATCTTCTTAATATTGAGGATAATTTCGGTAACATCCTCTATGACACCCGGAATTGTCGAAAACTCGTGATCGACTCCCTCGATGCGAATCGAGGTGATGGCAAAACCTTCCAAAGAAGAAAGAAGAATTCTCCTCAGCGCATTGCCAATAGTAATGCCGAAACCGGGCTCAAGGGGACGAAACTCGAATTTTCCGTACATTTCGTCAGCCTCCAACATTATTACTTTGTCGGGCTTTTGAAAAGCTAATATTGCCATTTGAATCTGTTGTTTATTATTTAGAATAAAGTTCGACGATGAGTTGCTCCTTGATGTTCTCGGGGATGTCCTCGCGTGCGGGAACGTTCATGAACTTTCCTGCCATCTGGTTGCCGTCCCACTCGAGCCAATTGAACCTGGACCTATTAGCGCCCTGGAGCGAATTGACTATTACATCAAGAGCCTTGGACCTTTCGCGTACACCAACGATGTCGCCCACCTTCACATGGTAAGAGGGGATGCCGCATACCGTGCCATTCACAACAATGTGCCTGTGCGAAACAAGCTGACGAGCAGCCGCCCTTGAGGGAGCGATACCGAGCCTGTACACAACATTGTCGAGCCTCTGCTCGAGGAGCTGGATGAGGGTTTCGCCCGTTACACCAGACATTCTGGAGGCCTTCTTGAAGAGGTTGGAGAACTGACGCTCGAGAAGACCGTAGATGTACTTAGCCTTCTGCTTCTCCTTGAGCTGTGTGCCGTACTCCGACACCTTCTTGCGCTTAGCTGCCTGGCCGTGCTGTCCCGGAGGATAGCCTTTCCTGTCGAGGTATTTGTCTGTACCGAAAATTGGTTCGCCAAATTTCCTGGCGATTTTGGATTTAGGACCTGTATATCGTGCCATTTTGTAATGTTTTTTTTAGACTAACTGAAACTATGATTACACTCTTCTCTTCTTGGCAGGACGGCATCCGTTGTGCGGAAGAGGAGTAACGTCGATAATTTCCACAACTTCGACGCCTGAGCCATGTATAGCCCTGATGGCAGCCTCACGGCCGTTGCCCGGACCCTTCACATATACCTTCACCTTGCGGAGTCCCAAATCATAGGCAGTCTTGGAACATTCGTTGGCTGCCTGCTGCGCTGCATAGGGTGTGTTCTTCTTGGAGCCCTTGAAGCCCATCTTGCCGGCGGACGCCCAAGAAATGACCTCCCCCGAAGCGTTGGTCAAAGAGATGATTATATTGTTGAAGGAGGAATGGATGTGAGCCTCGCCCACAGAATCCACCTTTACAACTCTCTTTCTCGTTACTTTAGATTTCTGTGCCATTTTCTACTAATTATTACTTGGTAGCTTTCTTCTTATTTGCGACTGTCTTCTTCTTGCCCTTGCGTGTGCGGGCGTTGTTCTTGGTCTTCTGACCCCTCACGGGCAGACCGTTACGGTGGCGGATGCCCCTGTAGCAGCCGATGTCCATCAGACGCTTGATGTTCATGCTCACCTCCGACCTCAATTCGCCTTCAACCTTGAAGTTGTCGTTGATAATCTGGCGGATCTTGGCTACCTGGTCGTCGTTCCAGTCCTGGACTTTGATGTCCTTGTCAATGCCGGCTTCCGAAAGGATCTTGTTTGCCCTGCTGCGGCCTATGCCGAAGATGTAGGTGAGGCCTATCTCGCCGCGTTTGTTTTTTGGTAAATCTACACCAACAATTCTTGCCATTTTTCTTGTGTTCTTAATGTATTTGATCATTCTTGACGCCGCTAATATTCCAAAGCTTGGACACGGTGCCAAAAATCTTGGTTACTATTAGCCTTGGCGCTGCTTGAATTTGGGATTGGACTTGCAGATGATATACACTCTGCCTTTCCTTCTTACTACCTTGCAGTCTGCCGATCTTTTCTTTACAGAAGTTCTAACTTTCATTTTATTGTGTCCTTTTTTTATTTGTACCTGAAAGATATCCTGCCCTTCGACAGGTCATACACAGACATCTCCACCTTCACCTTGTCGCCGGGGAGTATCCTGATGTAATGCTGGCGCATCTTGCCAGAGATATGAGCCGTAATCACATGACCATTCTCAAGCTCGACGCGAAATGTTGCGTTGGAGAGCGCCTCAGTGATGATGCCGTCCTTCTCGATGGCCTTCTCCTTGGTGTGCCTTACAACGTTTGTTGGTCGTCTATTATTTTCGTTGTCCATCTTCAAAAATTTATGAAACACCTTCAATTCTTCGCAACAGGAGGAAATACCTGATGCAAAAGATACTTTACAAAAATTAAAAGTTAATATCAATTATGACAATAAAGGATTGAATAACCCTTTATTTCAGCCGTCAAAGATACAACAATAAGACTAAATTGCAAAACTTATTTGAAGGTAATTTCAATTTTTTTTGAAAATTTTAATTTTTCCAACAAAATTGATTCTCCGCCCCGCCTTGTTTTAAGAAGTTGGGCCGGAGAACCAACCATACAATACCTTCCAATATAAACTTTGCAAAAACCCCGACGAGCGGGGTTTTTGGAATAGGATGCCGCCGTTACAAAGCAGCCGTGGATCCTGTACGTCCCTTGATGCGTCCCGACTTCATAAGTCCGTCATAGTGGTGCATCAGGAGGTGACTCTCAATCTGCTGGAGCGTGTCGAGTATTACACCTACCATAATCAGCAACGAGGTGCCGCCGTAGAATTGGGCAAACTGATTGTTGACGTGGCAGAGAATCGCAAACACGGGCAGGATTGCTATGATTGCCAAGAAGATAGAACCTGGAAGAGTAATGCGCGACATAATGTCGTCGAGGAACTCTACTGTCTTCTTACCAGGCTTCACGCCAGGAATGTAGCCGCCACGCTTCTTCATTTCGTCAGCCATCTGCTGCGGGCTGAATGTGATCGCAGTATAGAAATACGTGAACACAATCACAAGCAACGCGAAGGTGAAGTTGTACCAGAAGCCAGTGTAATCGGCGAAAGCCGCAGCAATCGACGAGGTAGCCTCGGTATTGAAGTGCGTGAACATCAGAGGAATGAACATCAAAGCCTGAGCAAAGATGATAGGCATCACGCCCGCAGCGTTTACCTTGAGCGGGATATACTGCCTAACACCGCCGTACTGCTTGTTGCCCACGATCCTCTTAGCATACTGTACGGGAATCTTGCGGGTGCCTTGCACGAGCAGAATGGATACGACAAACACCAGGAAGAGCATCACAAGTTCCACGATGAGAGCTATAAGACCGCCGCCGCCTACTTCCTGTACACGGGAAACGAACTCGGCGCCGAATGCGAATGGCAATCTTGCGATGATACCAATCATAATCAGGAGCGAAATACCGTTTCCGATGCCTTTGTCAGTGATACGTTCACCCAGCCACATAATAAACATGGTGCCCGCCGTAAGGATTATTACCGAGGGGAACGTGAACCCCCAGAACCCTTCGGCGAGGAAGGCTGAATCGGGGAGCTGGTAATGCAGGTTGATCAAATAACTTGGAGCCTGTACCAGCATCACACCTACCGTAAGGATGCGGATGATGCGGTTGATCTTGCGGCGTCCGCTCTCACCGTCCCTCTGGAGCCTCTGGAAATACGGCACCGCCATGCCCAAAAGCTGCACAATGATAGACGCCGTGATGTACGGCATGATACCGAGCGCAAAGATGGAGGCATTGGCGAATGCACCACCCGAAAACATATTGAGGATGGACATGATGCCGTCCTTGGTCTGCTCGCCTAACGCGGCAATCTTGTTGGGGTCGATGCCAGGGAGCACGATGTGCGCGCCCACGCGGTATACCAACACCAGACCAAGCGTGGCAAGAATCCTGTTGCGCAGGTCATCTATCCTCAAGATGTTTCTAAGTGTCTGAATAAAGTTTTTCATTAAAGTGAAGTTTACTACAATGTGATAACAGTACCGTTGAGCGCCTCTATGGCTGCCTTGGCCGACTTAGAGAAGGCGTTGGCCGTAACCTTGAGCTGTTTGGTGAGCTTGCCGTCGCCAAGAATCTTCACGAGATCCGACTTGGCGGCGAGGCCTTCCCTCTTGAGCACCTCGAGGTCGATTTCAGTGATGTTCAGCTTGGTGGCAAGGTTCTCAAGATCAGAGATGTTGATGGCCTTGTACTCCACCCTGTTGATATTGTTGAAACCGAACTTCGGCACACGCCTCTGGAGGGGCATCTGGCCACCTTCAAAGCCTTTCTTGCGAGAGTAGCCGGAACGCGACTTGGCGCCCTTGTGGCCCCTTGTAGAGGTGCCACCCCAGCCCGAGCCCTGTCCTCTGCCGAGCCTCTTCTTGGTATGAGTAGAACCCTTCGCAGGTTTCAATTGTGACAAATCCATGATTGAAATTTCTTTTGATTATTCGTTAATATCCTCAATTTTTACAAGATGCTTTACCTTGAGGATCTGGCCCATGTTGGAGGGTGTGTCCTCGAGGATGACGCTTTGACCGATTTTCCTGAGTCCTATAGCCGCCAGGGTGGCCTTCTGAGTCTTCGGCCATCCGATCTTGGAGCGGATTTGAGTTACTTTCTTCTTCATTTTGAGCTAAAGACTTATTAACCGTTAAACACTGTGTTGATGTCCACACCCCTGTTTTGTGCGACGGTGTAAGCGTCCCTGAGCTGCGAAAGCGCCAAGAAAGTCGCCTTCACGAGGTTGTGGGGGTTGGAAGAGCCTTTGGACTTGGCGAGGATGTCGGTGATGCCGACGCTCTCGAGCACTGCACGCATAGCGCCACCAGCCTTCACGCCCGTACCGCTTGTAGCAGGCTTGAGCCATACGCTCGCACCTCCAAACTTAGCCGTCTGCTCATGGGGGATGGTGCCCTTGAGCACGGGAACCTTGATCAAATTCTTCTTAGCGTCCTCGATGCCCTTGGTGGCTGCCACCGAAACTTCGTTGGCTTTGCCGAGGCCGTAGCCCACGGTGCCGTTGCCATCACCGATTACCACTATAGCGGCGAATGTGAAAGTACGACCGCCTTTCGTAACCTTTGTAACACGATTGACTGCCACAAGCTTGTCCTTGAGCTCAGCCTCGTTTGCCTTGAATTTCTTTCCTTGTGATAACATAATTCGCTAAAAAATTAAACCACCTTCACGAGCAGCTTCCGCCAGAGACTTGATTCTGCCATGATAGAGATAACCATTCCTATCGAAAACAACATTAGAGTAACCTGCGGCGATAGCCTTCTCGGCGATGGCCTTGCCAACGAGCCTAGCCTGCTCCACCTTGTTGACCTTCTGGTCGGCTATATCCTTTACCCTTGAAGAGGTTGCGACTACTGTCACTTGTTTAACATCGTCGATTAACTGGGCAAAGATGTTCCTGTTGCTCCTGAAGACGCAAAGCCTCGGGCGCTCAGTAGTACCCTGTACCTTCTTGCGGACGCGGTACTTAATCCTCTGCCTTCTTTCCTGCTTAGTTAAAGCCATTTTTCAATGATTTTAAAAATTAAATAATACCCTGTCGCGATTACTACTACTTGGATGAAGCGGTCTTGCCGGCCTTCCTGCGCAGTACTTCGTCGACAAACTTGATACCCTTGCCCTTGTAAGGCTCCGGAGCGCGGAAAGAACGAATCTTGGCTGCTACCTGGCCCAAGAGCTGCTTGTCGCAGCTTGTAAGGGTGATGATGGGATTGGCGCGCTTCTCGGTCACCACGCTCACCTTCACTTCCTCGGGAAGCTCAATGAGGATGTTGTGGGAGTAACCTACGGAGATGTCGAGGAGCTGGCCCTGCGATGTAGCACGGTAACCTACGCCTACCATTTCCTGCTTGATTGTGAATCCTTCGTTGACACCTTTCACCATGTTGGCAATCAAAGCCCTGTAAAGGCCGTGCAGCGACCTGTGCTGCTTGTCGTCGGTGGGACGGGAAACCTTGATGTTGTTGTCCTCTACTTCGACTTTGATATCAGGATTCACTTTCTGCCTCAGTTCACCAAGCTTGCCTTTGACGACTACCTCATGGTTCTTGTCATCTACGGTTACCTGGACTCCAGCGGGAATCTGAACGGGCAATTTTCCAATTCTTGACATTTTACTGAATATTATAGCCTAATTAGATTAATAAACGTAACACATTACCTCGCCTCCTACGTTCTGAACCCTTGCCTCCTTGTCGGTCATGATACCTTTGGAGGTGGAAACGATCGCGATGCCGAGACCATTGAGCACGCGGGGAAGCTCCTTGCAGCCCTCGTACTTGCGCAGGCCAGGAGTAGATACCCTCTTGATGCCGGTGATGGCTGAACGCCTTGTGGCGGGGTTGTACTTCAAGGCAATCTTGATAGTCCTGCTCTCGTCGTCGAACTTGTAGCTGAGTATGTAGCCCTTGTTGAAGAGGATCTTGGTAATTTCCTTCTTGACTTTGCTTGTGGGCACCTCTACAATCCTGTGCTTAGCCATGACTGCGTTGCGAATGCGGGTCAAGAAATCTGCAATTGTATCTGTCATTTTCTGTCTTTGTGATTGATTTTATTACCAACTTGCTTTCTTAACGCCCGGCAGAAGGCCATTGGAGGCCATCTCGCGGAACTGGATGCGGCTGATTCCAAACATCCTCATATAGCCCCTGGGCCTGCCAGTGAGCTGGCAGCGGTTGTGGAGCCTGATGGGGTTGGAGTTTCTGGGGAGCTTCTGGAGTCCTTCGTAGTCGCCTTCCTCTTTGAGTTTCGCCCTCTTAGCGGCGTATTTGGCGATGAGCTTTGCGCGTTTTACCTCGCGCGCCTTCATTGATTCTTTTGCCATTGTCTTATTTCTTTTTGAATGGAAGACCAAAATTCTGCAATAACTTGTAACCCTCCTCGTCGGTCTTGGCTGTGGTTACGAACGTGATGTTCATACCCATGATTTTGTTGACCTTGTCGATGTCGATTTCGGGGAAGATTATCTGCTCCTTGATGCCGAGGGTGTAGTTGCCCTTGCCGTCGAGCTTGCCGTTGATGCCGTTGAAGTCGCGGATGCGGGGCAGCGATACAACGATGAGCCTCTCGAGGAACTCGTACATGCGGTCGCGGCGGAGGGTCACCATAACGCCGATGGGCATACCCTTCCTGAGGCGGAAGTTAGATATGTCCTTGCGCGAGAGAGCGGGTACAGGCTTCTGACCGGTGATGGCGGTGATTTCAGCCATCGAGGTGTCCACAATCTTCTTGTCGGCAACAGCGTCGCCAATGCCCTGATTGATGATGATCTTGGTGAGCTTCGGACACTGCATTACGCTCTTGTATCCGAATTCTTTCATAAGAGCGGGAATAATCTCGTTCTTATACTTTTCCTTTAAAGATGGTACGTACTGCATTTTACTTTATCTCCTTTTGATCTTTAGATTTTTTTGAATAACGTACTAATCTCTCTACACCATTGACCTCCACCTTCTTGCGACCGATGCGAGTAGGCTTGCCGGTCTCGGGGCAGATGAGCATAAGGTTGGAGATGTGGATAGGCGCCTCTTTCTTGACAAAGCCACCCTCATTGTTCTGAGCGGACGGTTTCACTGCCTTCGAAACGATGTTTACGCCTTCGACGATAGCACGATTCTTTTTAACGAGCACCTGCAGCACCGTACCCTTCTGGCCTCTGAACTCGCCAGAATTGACAATTACTGTGTCTCCTTTCTTAATGTGCAGTTTCATTTTGTTTGTTGTACTTGAATTAAGTGATTACAAAACTTCGGGTGCGAGGGAAACAATCTTCATGTATCCGGCGCGGAGTTCGCGTGCCACCGGTCCGAAGATACGGGTGCCCCTGAGCTCCCCTTGGTTGTTGAGCAGGACGACAGCGTTGTCGTCGAAACGGATGTACGAACCGTCGGCCCTGCGGATTTCTTTGTTGGTGCGTACTACTACCGCCTTGGAAACTGTACCCTTCTTGATGTCTCCCGAGGGGATTGCGTTCTTGACGGTAACGACCACCTTGTCGCCAACAGAGGCGTACCTGCGTCCTGTGCCGCCGAGGACACGTATGCACAGAACTTCTTTTGCGCCGCTGTTGTCAGCTACAGTCATTCTTGATTCTTGCTGTATCATGATTTAATTTACCTGTATTAAAAAACTACTTGGCTTTCTCTACAATCTCTACGAGTCTCCAGTTCTTGCGCTTGCTGAGCGGACGAGTCTCCATGATGCGAACGGTATCGCCGATGTTGCACTCGTTGTTCTCGTCATGAGCGATGAACTTCTTGGAACGCTGGATGAACTTACCGTACTTGGGGTGCTTCATCTTGCGGTTTACCTCAACGACGATGGACTTCTGCATCTTGTTGCTTACCACTACACCGATACGTTCCTTCCTGAAGTTGCGCACAAGCTCTTGACCTTCTTTAACTTCTTCCATTGTTAACAGTGTTATTGAGCGTTATTAATTCTGTTTGCCTTCGACCTCGGCGATCTCCCTGCTACGCAACTCGGTATTCAACCTTGCGATGTACCTCCTCTGGTCGCGAATCTTCATCGGGTTCTCAAGGGGTGTGATTGCGTGATTGATCTTCATCTTGGAGTATTCCAAAGTCGCCGTCTTGAGTTTTTCCTTCAATTCTGCGGTGGTCGAATCCTTTATTTCCTTGTATTGTACCGAACTTTTCATTATGCGTTAGTTAAAGGGTTGACATAATCGCGTCTTACGACGAATTTAGTTTTGATTGGGAGCTTCTGAGCTGCGAGGCGGAAAGCCTCCTTGGCAATCTCGAATGGCACGCCGTCGGCCTCAAACATGATGCGGCCAGGTGTAACGGGAGCTACGAAGTACTCCGGCTGACCCTTACCTTTACCCATGCGGACCTCGGCAGGCTTCTTGGTTACCGGCTTTTTCGGGGAGATGCGAATCCATATCTGGCCCTCACGTTGCATGTAACGAGAGATTGCCTGACGAGCTGCTTCTATCTGACGGCCTGTGATCCAGAAATTCTCCAATGCCTTCAATGCGAAAGAACCGAACGCGATGTCGTGACCCCTCTGGGCGAGACCTCTCATGCGGCCTTTCTGCATTTTTCTGAACTTAGTCTTCTTTGGCTGTAACATTTCTTACTCTGTTATAAAAATTTGTTGTTAGACTTACTTCTGCCTCCTCGACTTGTTGAAATTGCCTTTCTTGGGAGTCTTGGCGGCGACGTTGTTGGAGAGATCCCTCTTGCCATAGACTTCGCCTTTGCAGATCCATACTTTGATACCTACGCAGCCTACCTTTGTATTAGCAACGGCGAGAGCGTAGTCGATGTCAGCCCTAAGGGTGTGCAGCGGAATCCTGCCTTCCTTGAAGGCCTCGGTGCGTGCCATCTCGGCGCCATTGAGACGACCGGAGATTACAAACTTGATGCCTTCTGCGCCCATCCTCATTGTAGATGCGACAGCTGTCTTGATTGCGCGCCTGTAAGCAATCTTGCCTTCAATCTGCCTTGCGACGTTGTTGGCTACGATTACTGCGTCGAGTTCCTGACGCTTGATTTCGAGGATGTTGATCTGTACGTCCTTCTTGGTGATGTTCTTGAGTTCCTCTTTGATCTTATCGACCTCCTGGCCACCCTTGCCGATGATGATGCCCGGACGAGCGGTGTTGACAGTAACGGTGATTAACTTGAGAGTCCTCTGTATAACGATCTTAGAGATGCTGGCCTTAGCGAGGCGGACATTCAGATACTTGCGGATTTTGTCGTCTTCTACGATTTTGTCGGAATAGTTCTTGATGTCGTACCATTCAGAATCCCAGCCCCTGATGATTCCAAGTCTGTTGCTGATCGGATTAGTTTTCTGTCCCATTATTTTTCTGAATTTTCTTTGTTACCTAACACGATTGTTACATGATTGGATCTTTTCCTAATCCTGTAAGCCCTACCTTGGGGAGCCGGACGGAGCCTTTTGAGCATCCTTGCTCCATCTACCTTGATTTCCTTAACGATGAGGTCGGCGTCTTCAAAACGGGCACCTTCGTTTTTGCTGCCCCAGTTGGCGACAGCCGACAGCAAAAGTTTTCTCAACTTGATTGCTGCCTCCTGCGGCGAGTACTGCAAGATGTCGAGAGCCTTGCTGACGTTCTGATTCCTGATCAGGCCAGCCACAAGGCGCATCTTCCTGGGGGAGGTTGGGTTGTTACGGAGGACGGCGAAAGCCATGTCCTTCTTCTGCTCCTTCAACCTCGCAGCCCTTTCTTTTTTCTTGGTTCTATGCTTTACTTCTTCAGCCATTTTTGTATTATGTTTTTTTAAATGGTCTCCTATTTGTTACTACTTCTTCTTGCCGCCGTGCGCCTTGAACATGCGCGTCGGAGCAAATTCTCCGAGCTTGTGTCCCACCATGTTCTCCGTGATGAAAACAGGGATGAACTTGTTTCCGTTGTGGAGCGCGATGGTATGGCCAACAAAGTCAGGAGAGATGATAGAGGCTCTTGCCCACGACTTGATTACCGATTTCTTGCCAGATTCATTCATGGCAATTACTTTCTTCTCGAGCTTGTAGTCGATAAAAGGGCCTTTTTTAATTGAACGACTCATGATTTGTTATGCATTAGTTATTTTTTTCTCTTTCTTCTTTCAATGATGAACTTGCTGGTGATCTTCTTGGGGCTGCGTGTCTTGTAGCCCTTAGCGAGAAGACCCTTGCGCGACCTCGGGTGTCCGCCTGATGCACGGCCTTCGCCGCCACCCATCGGGTGGTCAACAGGGTTCATTACAACACCACGGTTGTGAGGTCTGCGACCCATCCAACGTGAACGGCCAGCCTTGCCGCTCTTTTCGAGCTCGTGGTCGCTGTTGGAAACGCTGCCGATTGTTGCCTTGCATGTTACAAGAATCATCCTTGTCTCTCCCGAAGGAAGTTTCACTACTGCATATTTGCCGTCCCTCGCAGTAAGCTGCGCATAAGAACCTGCACTTCTTGCGAGCACACCGCCCTCGCCGGGCCTGAGCTCGATGTTGTGGATGATGGTGCCGAGCGGAATGTCAGAAAGGAAAAGAGCGTTGCCGATTTCAGGTGCTGCATCCTTTCCGGATTCAATCTTCTGTCCTACCTGAATGCCGTTGGGGGCGATGATGTACCTCTTTTCGCCGTCGGCATAGAATACGAGTGCAATCCTCGCTGTGCGGTTGGGGTCGTACTCGATGGTCTTTACTGTGGCTGGGATGCCGTCTTTAGCTCGCCAGAAGTCCACGATACGGTATTTCTGCTTGTGGCCGCCGCCGATGTAACGGACGGTCATCTTGCCGGTGTGGTTGCGTCCGCCGGACTTTGCATAACCAAAGGTGAGCGATTTTTCGGGCTTGTTAGTAGTGATTTCGCCGAATGTGCTCAGTACCTTACCTCTTTGTCCCGGAGTTGTCGGTTTGAATAATCTTACTGCCATTTTGGATTAGATGTTGCTGTAAAAATCAATCTTGTCACCGTCCTTCAAGGTGACGATCGCTTTCTTGAAACTTGCTTTCTTGCCTACGATGTATCCGGCCTTGGTCATACGTGCCTTGACCTTGCCGTCGTAATTCATTGTGTTTACTGCCACTACAGTAACATTGTACATCTCTTCAACCGCCTGCTTGATCTGATACTTGTTTGCCCTCGGGTCAACGATGAAGGCAAACTGCGCGATGTTCCTTGTGCCGCGTGTATCGGGGCGACCATTCTTGTTGCCCTTCTTACCGGTCTGCACGGTCCTGCTTGCAAGCGCATTGAACTTCTCAGTTACAATGGGTTTTTGTATGATTTCCATTACTTTTGTGCGTTTTTTTCGTTACTTATTCTCGAAAATCTTGTTCAAAGCCTCCACCGCGCTTTCAGTGAACACCAACGACTGAGCATCAAGCACATCGTAAGTAGTTAATTTTGAGGCAGTTGTAATTTTCGACCTGTCCAAATTTCTCGACGACAAATATACGTTTTTATTTTCAATTGACAAAACCAAAAGCGATTTTTTATCGCTGATTTTCAAGTTATTTTTCAGCGATACAAAATTCTTGGTCTTGGGCTCCTTGAAGTCGAAGTCTTCGACAACGATGATCTGTCCGTCTTTTGCCTTGCAAGAGAGTGCCGACTTCCTTGCGAGCAACTTCACTTTCTTGTTGAGTTTGAAGCTGTAATCGCGCGGGCGGGGTCCGAAGCCCCTTGCGCCGCCTACCATTACAGGCGAGTTGATATCGCCCGAACGTGCGCCGCCGGTACCTTTCTGTTTCTTGAGCTTGCGTGTGGAGCCGCTCATCTCGCTCCTTTCCTTAGCCTTCGCCGTGCCTTGACGCTGGTCGGCGAGGTAACGCTTTACATCGAGGTACATTGCGTGATCGTTGGCGTCGATGCCGAAGATAGCATCGTCAAGTACGACCTTCTTGCCGGTGTCTTTGCCCTCAATGTTGAATACTGATATTTCCATTAGTCTTCGATGATTAAGTATGAACCTTTGGGACCGGGTACGGCTCCCTTTACTAACAATAAGTTGTGCTCTGCGATGATCTTGACGATCTGGAGGTTGCGAACCTTTACATTGTCGCCGCCATCACGTCCTGCCATGCGCATACCCTTGAACACCTTTGACGGATACGAAGATCCACCGAGTGCACCGGGTGCCCTGAGCCTGTTGTGCTGGCCGTGGGTCTGGTCGCCTACGCCGCCGAATCCGTGGCGCTTAACGACACCCTGGTAGCCCTTGCCTTTGGTGACGCCGCTTACGTGTACAGCGGCTACGTCCTTCAAGGACTCTACGGTGATTACGTCGCCGAGCTTTACTTCCTGCTCGATGTTCTTGAACTCTACGACCTTAGCCTTGGGGGTCGTGCCGGCCTTCTCGAAGTGCTTGAGCAACGGCTTGGAGGTGTTCTTAGCCTTCTTGTCGTCGAAAGCGAGCTGCACGGCGTCATAGCCGTCGGTCTCTACGGTCTTAATCTGGGTAACGACACATGGTCCTGCCTCAATCACAGTAACGGGAACGTTGACGCCCTTCTCGTTGAAGACAGATGTCATACCAACCTTTTTACCTATTATTCCTGACATTTTGAATAAATTTTTTCGTTTTCTTGCCGGGCTCCGCCGGTATAGGAAAACATGTTTTTACTTTGTTGTTGTTTTCTCGCTAATTGAATGGCTGCGATCAGACCTTGATTTCTACCTGCACGCCGCTCGGCAATTCGAGCTTCATGAGGGCCTCCACAGTCTTGGGGTTCGAGCTGTAGATGTCAATCAATCTCTTGAAAGACGCGAGCTGGAACTGCTCCCTCGACTTCTTGTTGACGAAGGTCGATCTATTGACGGTGAAAATCCTCTTGTGAGTGGGCAACGGAATGGGACCGCTGACTGCTGCACCAGAAGATTTGACTGTCTTGACGATCCTTTCGGCGGAGCTATCTACCAAGTTGTGATCGTAAGATTTCAATTTGATGCGAATCTTTTGACTCATGGTAATCCTTAATTATAATTGGTCAATAAAAACTATTTTGCCTTTTACCTGGTCTATGATGCCTTGTGCAATCTGTGGCGGCACTTCCTCGTAGGAGTGAAACTGCATCGAGGAAATCGCCCTGCCGGATGTAAGCGTGCGCAAAACGGTTACATATCCGAATGTCTCTGCGAGCGGCACCAACGATTTGATAATTTTCATCTTGGCTTTTGAATCAGTGCTTATTACCTGTCCCCTGCGCTTGTTGATGTCGGCGATTACGTCGCCCATGTATTCTTCGGGCGTATCTACCGTGAGTTCCATCACAGGTTCGAGCAATTTGGCTTTTGCCTGTTCGGTCGCTGCCTTGAAAGCCTGCTTGGCTGCGATCTCGAACGACAGAGCGTCTGAATCAACGCTGTGGTACGAGCCGTCGAGGAGTTCGACGGTGAGACTTTGCATCTTGAAGTTTGCGAGAGGGCCGTTGTTCATGGCTTCCTCAAAGCCTTTCTGGACTGCCGGAATGAATTCCTTGGGTATCACTCCGCCTTTGATGCTGTTGACGAATGTAAGGCCTGTGGCATCATCGTCGGACGGCGAAACGCGTACCGTGATGTCTGCGAATTTGCCCTTGCCGCCGGTCTGCTTCTTGAAGATTTCGTGGTGTTCCACAGTCTTGGTGATGCGTTCCTTGTAGGTAACCTGCGGCTTGCCCGAGGTAATCTCGATGTTGTACTCGCGTTTGAGACGGTCGATGAGGATGTCGAGATGAAGCTCGCCCATACCTTTGATAATCGTCTGTCCAGTCTCCGAATCGGTCTCCACTTTGAAGGTGGGGTCTTCTTCTGCAAGTTTCTGGAGCGCGAGATCAAGCTTGTCGAGGTCGGCCTGGGTCTTGGGTTCGATTGCAACGCCAATCACCGGGTCGGGGAAGTGGATTGACTCGAACGCCACAGGATGCTTCTGGTCTGTGAGCGAGTCGCCGGTGCGGATGTCTTTGAATCCAGCCGCGCCACAGATGTCGCCCGCCTCCACGAAGTCCAACGCCTGCTGCTTGTTGGCAGACATGCGATAGAGGTTGGTGATGCGCTCTTTTCTGCCCGTCCTCACATTGAACACTTGCTCGCCGGCTTTCAATGTTCCCGAATATACCCTGATGTAAACCAAGCGGCCTACAAACGGGTCAACGGCAATCTTGAACGCCAACGCTGCAAAAGGCTCTTTCTTGTCCGGCTTGCGGAGTATCTCTACATCCTTGTGTTCGGGGTCGTGTCCCTTTACCGCGCCAATGTCGAGCGGACTCGGCAAATATGCCATAATGGCGTCCAGGAGCTTCTGTACGCCCTTGTTTCTGAGCGACGAACCGCAAAGTACGGGAACGGCTTTGAGGGCAATCGTGGCTTTGCGAAGCACTGCCTTGATGTCCTGTTCCGTAATTGAGGTGGCGTCTTCGAGGTATTTCTCGAGGAAAGCGTCGTCGCCAAGATCGGCACATTTTTCAAGCATCTTGTCGCGCCATTCGGCTGCGGAGTCTTGGAGGTCGGCAGGGATGGAGGTCTTGTCGAAGGTCATTCCGTTGTCATCGTCGTGCCATACGTATGCCTGCATCTCGATGAGATCTACTATGCCAACAAACTTGTCTTCGCTACCAATCGGAATCTGCACCGGCACGGGGTTCGCGCCAAGTTTTTCCTCAATTTCCTGAACGACGCTGAAAAAATCGGCGCCTATTCTGTCCATCTTATTGACGAAGGCAATGCGCGGTACATTGTACCTCTCAGCCTGACGCCATACAGTTTCCGACTGTGGCTCCACGCCACCTACGCCGCAGAATACTGCGACAGCACCGTCCAAAACCCTCATCGAACGCTCTACCTCAACGGTGAAGTCAACGTGTCCGGGGGTGTCGATGATATTGACGGTATGCTTGATTCCCTCGTAATTCCAATAAGCCGTGATAGCGGCAGAGGTGATTGTGATGCCCCTCTCCTTCTCTTGGCTCATCCAGTCCATAGTAGCGGCACCGTCATGAACCTCACCCATCTTGTGGGTAACGCCCGTATAATAAAGGATACGCTCGGTGGTAGTGGTCTTACCTGCATCGATATGGGCCGCTATTCCGATATTCCTTGTATTTGCGAGTTGATTGTCCATGGTACTATATTATATAAGGTGTCGTCTATTACTTCAAGTGCTTTTTTTAAAGTCTTACATTCTTCCGAAATTGGCGTAAGCCTTGTTGGCTTCTGCCATGCGGTGCGTGTCCTCCTTCTTCTTGAAGGCCGCGCCTTCCTCGTTGTAAGCGGCAACGATTTCAGCTGCGAGTTTCTCAGCCATGGAGTGGCCGGAGCGGAGGCGAGCGTACTTAATCAAGTTTTTCACGCCAATGGATTCCTTGCGGGAGGGGCGGATTTCCTGGGGCACCTGGAAAGTGGCACCGCCGATGCGCTTGGACTTAACCTCAACATCGGGGGTAATGTTTTCCATTGCCTTCTTCCACACCTCGGTAGGAGTCTTGCCGGTGTCAGCTGTCTTCTTGCCGACAAGTTCCATTGCGCTGTAGAAAATCTTGAAAGCGATGCTCTTCTTGCCATCGACCATCATGTCGTTAACGAACCTCGTAACGAGCGAGTCGCCATACACAGGATCGGGAAGGATCACCCTTTTCTTTGGTTTTGCTTTTCTCATTTCTGCTAAATGAACTTTTTAAAAATTACTTTTTCTTAGGTCTCTTAGCGCCGTACTTGGACCTCTGCTGACCCCTGTTGGCCACACCTGCTGTATCGAGAGTACCGCGGATGATGTGGTAACGCACGCCGGGAAGGTCTTTTACACGACCGCCACGGACCATCACGATGGAGTGCTCCTGCAAGTTGTGGCCTTCACCGGGGATGTAGGCGTTCACTTCCTTGGAGTTCGAGAGCCTTACCCTGGCCACTTTGCGCATAGCCGAGTTAGGTTTCTTAGGCGTGGTGGTATATACACGTACACACACACCGCGCTTCTGAGGGCACGAATCCAATGCCGGAGACTTACTCTTTACCGTAATAGTCTTTCTACCTTTTCTAACTAACTGTTGAATTGTAGGCATTTGTGTTTAACTTAATTAATTAACGTAATTGAGATGCAAAATTATAATTTTTTTCTGGAATCTCAAACTATTTTAATATTAATTTTTTCAGTTTTTTTCCATTTGTTTCGCGATACAAAGGTAACAAATTATCAATCAGAATGTTAATGTGCAATATTAATTTTTCGTAAAGTTTTTTACATTCGGTCTTTTTTTTGCTCTATTAGAAGATAATGCTTACTTTTGCAAACAATTAATCACCAAAAACAAGAAACATCATGACAAGACTAATACTTCTGCTCGCCGCCGTGCTGATGAGCGGCGTACTAAGAGCGCAGCACCTGAAATTTATGGGCTTCCCGATAGAGGGCACGTTGGAAGAGTTTGCAGCCAAACTCGAAGATGGCAAAGGATTCAAGAAGATAACGAGAAACGGGCTGAGAGGCACTTTTGCGGGTTACAACTGCAACATCCTCCTCAACACCAACGGCGCATCTGCCAACAAATCCGACAACATAGCCAACATCACCGTCCGTTTCAACGAGTATGAAATCGGCAGCATCGACATCTTCCACAACCTCAGCAAATGGCTCTCCGTGAAGTACGGCGCATACGACGAGTGTCAGGATTATTACATCAAGGATTCCAACGGCGACTACAAGATAAGCATCAACCGCGTCTGGTGCAACGAGTACGGCACCATCGTACTCAACGACGGCGGCAATGGCGGCAAGTGCATCGAGCTCATCTACATCGACCGCGAAAACACCACCGGCAACAACGAGGCAAAGTTGCTCGAAGACCTCTGACAATCAGCCAATTGAATCAAAAAACAAAAAAACATCTGCCTTCCCACTTGGCTAAATGGCAATAATTATGTAAATTTGCAGCCGTTGCAATATTGCCGACCAACCAACAAAAACAAACGTATATGGGAGCAGATATATTAAAAGGTATCTCCTTGACAATAGGAGCATTGATAGCGATAGCGGGCATCGGTTTATTAGGTGCAATAATCAAGCGAATAAGCGACGAGGTATCCGGCAGAAAGCGAAAAGCAAAAACCGTACTCGGCGACCGCGAGACATACATCAAGAAACAGATGTTTGAAGAACTCGTTTATATAGAGAAATACAAGAAAGAACTCGAACAGGGCGAATGGCCAACCGAAATGGACAAAAAGTTTGAATACTCAGAGCCAAAATCCAAAGAGATTATCTGCGAAATAACAGAGGAGGGATTACGATTAAGACCCAAAAGACGCTTTCTGAGGCTCAAAGAATGTTTCAGGAAAAAACAACAGCCCAAGGACGACACCAAGGAAGTCAAAAAGAAAGACAACGACAACACCAAACAATGATTTATCCACACAACTTTGAACAGAAGACGGGTTTTCACAAACTGCGCAACATACTGAAAGACAAATGCCTCGGCTCTCTCGGCGAGAGCAAAGTGGAGGAGATGAAATTTTCGACAGACCTTGCGCTCATCAGCACTCAACTGAGCCGTGCCAAAGAGTTTATGGAAATCTGCCTTCTGTCCAAAGATTTTCCACAAGACAACTACTACGACACCCGCCAAGGGCTACGGCGCATCGCCATCGGCAATACATACCTGTCTCGACAGGAATTGTACGACCTCAAAAGGAGTTGCGACACCATCAAAAACATCATAAAATTTTTTAAGCGCACACCCGACCACCAATTCACCGCGCTCAGGGAATTGTGCGCAGGCATTGTCGTGCAACATCCATTGCTGCAACACATAAGCCGCGTCATGGACGACAACGGCGAAATCCGCGACGACGCCACGCCCGAACTCCGCCACATCCGCCAAGAAATCCGCAACAAACGCGCATCCATATCGTCGGTAGCCAACCGACTGCTCCGCACAGCCAAGGCGCAAGGATGGTGCGATGCCGATGCAGAAGTAAACATCCGCGACGGCAAGCCCCTCATCCCCATCCAAGCCGCCAACAAGCGCAAATTGCAGGGCATAGTGTTTGACGAATCAGCCACCGGCAAGACCGCATACATAGAGCCGTTGGAAAGTGTGGAACTCAACAACGCCATCACCGAACTCGAATTTGCCGAGCGGCGCGAAATCATCAAGATACTCACCGAAATCACCGAAAAAGTGCGCCCGTGCATCCCCGACCTCATGGACGCCAACGAAACCCTCGCCGAACTCGACTTTGCAAGAGCCAAGGCTCGTCTTGCCATCGACATGAACGCCGACATGCCGCACCTTGTAGATACCCCCACCATCGACCTCCGCATCGCACGCCATCCTATTTTGGAACAGGCATTGAAATCGGAAGGCAAAAAAACCGTCCCCCTCGACATCGAGATAGACACGCAGAATCAGAGGATGATAATGATTTCGGGACCCAACGCGGGCGGCAAGTCAGTGTGCCTGAAGACAGTTGGCATCCTGCAATACATGCATCAATGCGGACTACTGACGCCAGCAAGCGCAAACTCGACGCTCGGCATATTCAACGACATTTTCATAGACATCGGCGACGAACAGAGCATCGAAAACGACCTCAGCACATACAGCAGCCATCTGAGAAATATGAAACAATTTCTCGACCACGCAAGCAAACGCTCGCTGATTTTGATAGACGAATTTGGGTCGGGAACAGAACCCATCTTGGGCGGCGCAATAGCCGAAGCAATACTCGACGAACTCAATAGGCGCAAGGTGAAAGGCGTCATCACAACGCATTATACCAACCTCAAAAACTACGCTACCGTAACCGACGGCATCGCCAACGGTGCGATGATGTACGACAATACGAATATGCGCCCCCTGTTCGCATTGGAGATAGGCAAGATAGGCAATTCGTTTGCATTTGAGATGGCGCGTAGAATGGGCATAGACGAGCGTCTTCTTGCCAAAGCCGAACAGATAGCCGGACGCGACCACATCGACTACGAGCGGCGCATACAGGAACTCGACGAGGAAAAACGCAAACTTTCCATCACGCTCACCAACGCCCAAAACCGCGAAAACAACCTCATCCGACAGGAGCAGCAATACATCGACCAAACTGAATTTACACTCACCGAGCGTCGCAACCTGCTCCGTGCATACAAAACCAAATTCGAGGAGATAATAAGCAATACCAACCGCATGATAGAGCGCACCATCCTCGAAATCAAAAACGCCCAAGCCGAAAAGACGCAGACCCGCGACCTCCGCAAGCAACTCGACGACTTCAAGCAACAAGCGATGCAACAGTTTGAGGAAGAGGACAACAAAATCGACGAGACCATCGAGCGCATGAAGCGCAAACAATCTGAACGCGCAGAACGCCGCGCCCGTCGCCGCGAGGAAAAGGCGCAGCAAGCCGCCGCCATCGCTCAAAAAGTTGCCAAACCCCAGGAGCGCCCGTTGCAGCCCAACGACACCGTATATCTCGACGGCGGAGCCACGCCGATGACCATCATCGACATCAAGGACGGCAAGGCATTGTTGCAAATGGGCGGGATGCAATCATTTGTGGACATCAAACGGCTCAAACGCGCCAAGGCCTCCGACAAGAAGACCGACGACGCCAAAAAACAGATTGTCAACGTAAACTTCCAGACCGAAAAGAAATCAGGCGGCTACCTTCAAGGGCTCGACGTGCGCGGACTCCGTGGCGACGAGGCACTCGAAAAAGTTGCCAAATACATCGACCAAGCCCTCACCACAGGACACCGCGAAATCAAGATACTCCACGGCACAGGCACGGGCGCACTACGCTCAATGATACGCGACTACCTCCGCGTGCAGCCAATTGTGAAAACCTGCCACGACGAAAAGATAGACCTCGGCGGCGCGGGCATCACGGTTGTGGAATTGGATTATTAACGCGACACCTCGTCGCCAGGCACTCGCACCGCACGAATCGAAATGCCATAACACCTGTTGTTGCTCACGATGTCGCAATTATTATCGTGAAAACTTACAAACCGGGCGTATGAGGAATTGTTTCTATCGAGGGACGACGACCAATAGTCGCCGGTAATACCGCCCTGATGAAACAAATTACGGTCATAGAAACCCGCCGCCGGCAAGAAAATATGGACTTTGTTTTTATGTCTATTGGCAACTATATAACCTGCGACCGAGGTGTTTTTGTAATTGTCAGTCCAAGACCATTGACACTCGTCAATCAATTCCTGCCACTGCTCCTCGGTGGGCATACACCATTTTTTGCCCATAATGACAGAGGCGGCGTCATCATCGGGATTGAGCATAATGCGATAATCGGTAAAACCATCGTCGCCATATTCTTCTTGGCAGCAATACTTTGTCAATAACTTGAAACTGTGGTTGCAATATTTATAATTAGGCCAAACGTATCCGTAATACCCATCCTCCAACGGCTTAGACCACTTGCCCTTATAAAAATGCGGCACAATCTCGCCCCAGCCAAAATAATCGCCAAATTGTTCGGGCGACTTTGCGCCCACATTACATGCCGCCCACAGAGTACCGCTGCTAAGCCCCAAATCCACAAAGGCATTTTTGCCCTGCGCCATAACGCCAATGGCAAGCAGCATAATGGCGATGAAAGTGATAAGGTGTTTCATCGGATTCCAACTACACATAATAATTACTTTTTTGCAAATATAATCCAAAGTTTGCTATCAGCAAAAAGATTTCATTGAAAAAAATACGCAAAAAAGGCGGACACTCACGCATCCGCTTCCACAAAATTACGTTAATATAAAAAACGTTAAAAAACAAGCATTTCACTTATAACTAAAATTTTTGAATTATATTTGCAACATAATTAAAAACTAACGACTATGAGCAATGCAGAATTAGTATTGGTAAATCAAGCAAAAGAATGTACGCTGTACACAATTCAATTCTTGTCGGATGATGAAACCGAGTTTGAAAAATTCTACAACAAATTTAAAGACGAAGTGGACTTCAACCCCGACTTGATGCGTATTGTTGGCTTTTTGAACAAAATTGCAGATTTAGGCGCATTGGAAAGGTTTTTTAGACCGGAAGGCAAAATGAACGACAATGTCGTGGCACTGCCAGTGGTAACTTCCAAACTACGACTATATTGTCTGCGGCTGTCAGACAAAATCCTAATTTTGGGAAATGGCGGCGTAAAAAAATCCAAAACATACGAACAGGACAGCGAGTTGAATGGTTACGTTCTGACCCTTCAAAAATTTGACAACCTAATCAAAGAAGGTATCAGAAACAAAACCATCGTCATTACCAAAAACACAATCAAAACCGACAAAAACTTTGACCTATGAAAACAATGAACGCAACATTCAGCCAGATGGTTTCGCAAGTGCCGCCCGAAATCAAACAGGAAATCGATTTTGAAGTTGAGATTTCAAACCGCATCGACAACCTGATGAAAAAACACCGACTTACGAAACTCGAATTTGCCCGCAAACTTGGCAAACGTCCAAGCGAAATCACCAAATGGCTCAGCGGTCAGCACAATTTTACGCTGAGAACGATTTCGCTACTGACAACATTTTTTGGAGAAAAGATAATAGCAGTGAAAAAATGATTTCGCATCTATTTGAAAAAAATCCCCTCTCCGCCAACCGTTGAACGACCGACGGAAAATTTGTGCCATTAATACGCATTGTGCCGGTGGTTCACACCCCCGGCTATGATATTTCGTCCTTTCAGGACTTAGTTTCAGATTGTATTCGGTAGCCAAACCCCGTAGGGGTGAAATAAAATAGGTAAGATAAGTTGCAGTTTTCTATAAATACTTATTCACGAACTATGTCGGCGACATAATTTGTATTTTTTCATAACTATTCATTGTTTATGTTGTACTTCTCTTGAAGATAATCCTCAATGAGTTCTTCTTCTGTTGCATCTGTCTTAAAAATGCCCGCAATGCTTCGTGTCGGTAACGGCGTTTTTTCGGTTTCGATTGCGCAATCAATACCTGCGCGTATGCAGTGAGTTGTTGCTGCAACAATCCTACCCGATACGATTTTGGTATCTTGACCGCTACACTGAT
>ODAI014804127.1_pt1 | contig 161792 bp, 259 predicted proteins | sample 1539321 | NCBI WGS metagenome assembly ODAI01 (sample SAMN02144231, study PRJEB22623) | gut metagenome | biome: sheep rumen | host: Ovis aries | place: New Zealand | reverse complement strand
TGGAACAACTTAAAGGTTTAAAAATAAGGATAAAAGTAGAAGATGGTTTATTAAGAAGAATAGGACATTGGCAAAAAGATAAATGGTTGTTTTGCTCTGAATATTCGGAGGGTTAAAATGGAAATAAGAACGAAGTTTAATGTTGGAGATACAGTTTATGTTGTTATAAACGAAAAAAATGATATTATGTTGCCATACATTGTGATAAAGAAAAAAATAGACTTTATTTTGACTGCTTATAATGGAGAAAATTTAGGCATTAGATATACTCATAATTTATATTGGGAAGGAGATTGTTTTGCTACCAAAGAAGAAGCACAAAAGGAGTGTGAGAGAAGAAATGGGAAATAGTAAATTAGAATATTTTGTTGCAGGTTTTATGTTTGGTTCTTTGATATGTTTGTTAATAATAATATGTTTATAGGAAAAGAAATGGAAATAAAACTTGTAATAATTAAAAATAAAGTTATGGATATTACGAATTTAGGTTGGAATCCGACAAAATGCAATAAAACAGTAGTTGCTTTTATTGGAAAAAGAGAATTAAAACATAGTAGTTTCTACTTTGATAAAGAAGGAAATTTGTATGAAATTGATGATTTGGCAAATAAATATAATTTGCCTTTATTTAGTGATGAGTTACAGAGCATTATTAGAAAAGATTATCAATCAATTTGGATTCAGGCAGATAGGGCTTTTACACGAAAGAGCAAATTCCTGAAACAATATTTAAAGGAGCAACAATGGAAAAGGAACAGAAAAGAATCGAAGAACTTGAATTTATAAAAAAGAAAGGTTTGTTAAAATTATTAGATGTGCATAAAGTTTTACAAGCCAATGATATTTTTAAAAAGTTATTAAAACAAGACATTACAAAAGGATGGCTATCTGAAAAATCCTACACATATCAAGATTATGTTGTGAATGATAGATTTGTTGCATCTATATATGAAGAAGCCGAAGATAATAATGTAAACAACAATATGAGTGTAGAAGATTTGGCTCTATTTGGATACAATAGAATTTTGGAGAGATAATATGGAAACAAAGGAACAGAAGATTGAAAGGTTGAAATTAGAAATAGAGAACAGAAAAGGAACAAGAGGATTTATCTTACAGAGTTTACCTTTGGATAGTCTTTTAGTACAAGACGAAAACGAAACTATTGCAAGATTAGAACAACAACTAAAGGAGTTAGAAAATGGAAATTAAAATGACTAATGCAGATAAAATAAGTGAAGAAAATAAAGCTAAATTTTATGAGTATATGGATGAGGCATCTAACGATTTTCGTAAAGAAGCCAATACATATCTTGATAGTCTGTACAGTATTAAAAACGTGTGGACTTATAGACCGAGTTCAACAATAATTAAGTTGTGTACATTCGTTATATATTTCTGTATAATGTTTGAGTTCGCAACATTGATGGATGCGTTTATAGATTTTATGGTATATAATGTGAATGGTTTAGTTCAAAGTCTGATGTCAATTATTTTGTTAGCATTTCAATTTGTTGCAGTAATTTATGTATTATACAACGCTATGATACGTGATGTGGAATATAGACACGATTGCTATATTAAATTTATTAATAGTGATTGTGTAAAACGTTATGAAAATAAATTATTGACAAAAGCACTTGAATTAGATATAGAACTCGAAGTTATACGAGATGATAAATAAACTTGCATTTCTTTTTAAAATATAGTATAATTTGTTTTTACATAAATTCTGTGAGGTAAAGATTAATGACTAAAAAAATTACAAAAGAAGATGTAATAAGTGATTACATTAAATGTAATGAAAACTATTTTCAAAGAACAAAACGTATGAATATCCCAAGAGATGTATATCGACTTCATACAAGAATCTCCGAACATTTTGTAAGAAAACATTTTGGTGGATTCGCAGCCTTAAGGAAAGCAGCAGATAAACAATTATTATTACGTTCCAGATTTACATCAGAAATTAATAGTAAAGGTTATAAGAAACAACGCTATATAGTAACTTCAATTGTAGAAGGTGCACCAATCAATGAAGACTTTTATAATGCTTTAAAATTATATTGTGCAAAGAATAATGCCAAACTTCTTATGTTGTGGATGCGTGGAGTCTTAAAAACAGACATGTTTACGTCTAAAGAAATGCATGAATATAGCCCATATTTAGTAACAGGATTTAAATTTAATAGTAACTTGGAAGCAAGGGATTTCTTATTACATCCGGCACAACAATTACCATTAACAGGATTGGATAGATTTGGTTCCAAAAAATCTTCATTAATAATATCAAGTACAAAGCAAATGATGACTTCTGTTCCACGACCAAAAAATACTTTACCTCATGTATTATGGACTACCGGAACGGTTTCTATACCGGAATATTCTAAAACTAGAAGTGGCGCTTTAGCTGCACAAGATAATATGTTTGGTGCATTGGTAGTTGAAGTGGAGTCAGATAAGAAATTTTACATAAGAAATGTTGAATGGATGAGAGATTGTTTTGTAGATTTAGGTAAAGCGTATTACAAAGATAAAGTAAAAACCATTGGCTGTGAAGCTTTAATTTGGGGAGACTTACATTTAACTGAAGAATGTAAAAATGCTGTTAATATAAGTATCGAACAAACAAATTTTTTAAAAGCGAAAAAGATTTTTATTCATGATCTTATGTCATTTAATAGTATAAGTCATCATATGGAAGGACATTACTTAGATAAAACGTTTATACCTCATGAGTTTAATACATTAAAAAAAGAACTGGATTACACAAAAAAATTTTTAAAGATATTATTAAAAAAAATTAATTCTGAAATAAATATAGTGGCATCTAATCATGATATGTTTTTAAAACGTTATTGTGATGAAGGACGTTTTTTATATGATGCACATAATGCAGTACTTGGTGCCAAATGTTTTATAGACTATACAAAGGGGTATAATCCAATCAAAAAATATATTAATCTAAATAAAATTAAATTTCTTAAACAAGATAAAAGCTACAAAATTAATGATATAGAAGTTGGACAACATGGACATTTAGGAAGTTCTGGAACTAAAGGATCTCCAATGAGTTTTCGGAAATCATATGATAAAATTATTGTTGGACATTCACATCAACCAAAAATTATTAATGGTGTATATTATGTAGGAACTTTATCTAAATTAAATTTACCTTATACAAAAGGTACAAGTTCTTGGTTGCCCGCAGATTGTGCTATATATGAAAATGGTGGCAGACAACTTATAATTTGGATAGAAGATAATTGGAAAATGTAACAGGAGAACAAAAATGGTAACAATTCAAGTAGCAAACTTAATGAGCAGGATAACAGGAGTATATGATTGGAACATACATAAATTACTTGATAGACAATTAAGTTATCAAGTAGAGGGTGTGGAGTTTATTCCATCAGTTCAAAATGGATTTTGGGATGGTATTGTACATCTTTACAGTACAAGAACATTTACTTTTTCCACAGGCTTGCTATCTAAAGTTTGTGAGATACTTACAAAAAACAATATACAATATACTATTAATGATACAAGAGTTAAACCTACATTAGGTTTACCTTTATCTACAAATACAAATTTAAGGCAAGATCAAGAAGATGTGGTTAATACTTGTCTACAGAAAGCAAGAGGTATTATTGCACTTCCAACCGGTTGGGGAAAATCATATAGTCAAATTGATCTTGTATGCAGACTAAATTTACCTACAGTTATTGTTGTTCATAAGTTAGATATTATGCAACAGTTCATTGACTGGTTTAAAGAAAGAGCTGGGATAGAAGTAGGGCAAATAGGTAATGGTGTTATTAATCCTCAACGTATTACAATAGTAATGATACAAACTCTTGCTAATTATTTTAATATAAAAAGTAAAGATATAAAGAAGGAAACAGTTGATATGACTAAGTACAATGCAGTAATTAATATGTGTAATAACGCACAAGTATTAATCACTGATGAAATGCATTGTATGACAGATGGAAATGTTTGGAATAAAGTATTTACTCATTTCAGAAATACATATTACAGACTTGGATTTAGTGCAACTCCTTATAAAAGTTTATCCGGAGAATTGGAATCTGAAGCTATATACGGTCCGGTAATAGCTAAAGAAAGCTATATGGATTGTGTTAGTAAAGGTTATTTAACTCAACCGGAAGTAATCGTTTATAATTATAAGCAACAAGGATTACCTTGGGGAGTTAAATTTCAACAAGCATATAAAGAAAGAATTGTAGAAAATGAAGATAGAAACTTTCTTATATGTCAGATTGCTCTAAAATATTGGAAAGCAGGAAAAAAAGTATTTATTGCAGTTACCCATATAAATCACGGTAAATTACTTAAACAAATGTTCGAAACAGTTATAGGTAAAGATAATGTTATTTTTGCAGAAGGTAGTACATCATTACAAAAAAGACAAGACGGTATAAAAGATTTTGAAAATGGTGGAAAGATTTTAATAGCCACCTCCATATATAATGAAGGTGTAAATATTAAATCAATGGATGTATTGATAAATGCTCGTTGTTCTTTATCAAAAAGTGTGTTCTTACAGACAATAGGTAGATGTTTAAGATTGTCTCCCGGTAAAACAAAAGCAATTATTATAGATATTCAAGATAAAAATGTAAAGTACTTTGCTTATCATGGGCGTGAAAGATATCAAATACTACAAGACTGTGAATTTAATATTAAAGAAGTTGACAATATAAATCAAATTATTATATAATAACGGGGGTTAAAAATGGATAAACCAAAAAGAACTCGTAGAAAAAAGATAGTCTTAACATTCAATTTAGAAGATTTTAAAGATATAAAAATGATAGATGATTTTTTTGATATAATGGGTGTTACTCCTTATATAAAAGATAAGTCTATAACAAATTTTAAACAGCTTGAAATGAATGAAAAAGATGGCGAGGCAATACTTGAATACTGGTTAGCAAATTGGAATAAAATGAAGATACTTAGAGGATATAGGAAGCAATATGCCCAAAGTAAAATATCAATGACATGGATGAATTATGCACCTGTTTATAATCCAAAATGTAAAAGAGGAGAATTGTTTATTTACCCACATAGAAAAAAGGAGATTAAAAAATGAAGAAAGCTTTAGTAGTATTATGTCACAATCATGTTGATATGACAAAGAAATTTATGCAGTCTGTATTATCTGAACTAGATTCTACCTATGATGTATATCTTTTAAATAACGGAAGTACCGATGATACAATGTCATATTTAGTTGATCTTACAAAAAATAATGCTGATACTCAACCAGGAATATATATACAACACTCAGATACAAATTTAGGATTTGCAGGTGGTAACAATTTAGTAATTAAAAGTTTATTAAAGAATAATGAGGAACTTGCTAAACTTCATCATAACTCTGAGAATTTTTATTCTAATGTAATATTTATAAATAATGATACTTTGATTACAAAAAAAGCTATAGAAAAACTTATAGAGATAAATAATGCTGATGAAAGTATAGGTGCAACCGGACCAATATCTAATATGGCTGGTGGCTCACAAGGAGTAAAAGTTCAAGGATTAACAGAAGCTAATTATAAAGAATATGCAGATAAACTTGCTTCTACACAGAAAGTAAATGTAGTTAATACATTTCTACTGATTGGTTTCTGTTTATGTGTAAAAACAAACGTGCTTAAAAAAGTAGGTTTGTTTGACGAACAATTTGGTTTAGGTATGTGGGAAGATAATGATTATAGTTTAAGAATTAAGAAAGCAGGATATAAACTTTATATTGTTAAAGAGTCTTTTATATATCATTTTGGTAATCAAACAATAAAAGATTTTGATATGAAACAATTGTTCGAAGAAAATAAAAAGAAATTTATAGCCAAACATAAAACATTTAAACTATCTGTGTCTATGATAGTTAAAAATGAAGAGCGATATTTACCTCAATGTTTAGACGCAATTAAAGATTTCGTTGATGAAATTGTTATAACAGATACAGGTTCCGTTGACTCATCAAAGGAAATATGTAAAAAATATACAGATAAAATATATGATTATAAATGGGATGACAGTTTCGCTAATGCTAGAAATAACTCATTACATAAATGTACAGGTGATTGGATAATAAGTTTAGACGCAGATGAAGTTATACCGTCTGGAACATTCTTATATATCTATGACTTAATATTAAACGGTAAAGCAGATGCTTATATATTTCCTATAAGGAACTATATGCCGGATAACACATACAGTATAAGCACAACGACTAGACTTATGCGTAATAAACCTGGAATGGAATTTAGAGGAAGAGTACATGAAACAGTAGATAAAAGTTTACTTGAATTAAATTGTAAATTTGAAAATGCAACACAACCATTTATACATTATGGATATTTAAAAGGTGTTGTAAAAACCCCTTTCTATAGACACTTATGTATGAAATCTCTCGAAGACGATCCTAATAATTTTGAAGTATATTATAACTTAGGAAAGATATTTTTTCATGACGATAAAGACTATCAGAAAGCGGTTGACTATATGTCTAAAGCAATTGAACTCGGTGGAAACCATTATCTAATATTCCATGAATTAGCAGTAGCTAAATATTATTTATTCTTATCTAAACATCAAGATGAAATAAAAGATATCTATAATGAGTTTGAAAAATGTAGAAAGACAATACCAAAAAGTTTTCCAGAGTTTACAGAAAAATTGGAAACTAATATGAAAACTGTTGGGAAAATGATTATAAAAGATGAGGATAAGAAATGAAATACAGTGTATTTAGAATAGGAAAATATGTATACGTTTTTACTTATATGACGGGTAATCAATTATATAATTGTTCATATTGTGCATTTTACAATAAAAATATATGTTCAGCTAAAAAAAATATAAAACATTATTGTAAAGATAATGCTTATTATAGGAGAATTATATAATGAAAAAATTACTTTTAATTAACGGAGGTCTACGTATTGGAGATACATTTCATATGATCCCCTATATCTATAATCATCAAGACTTTGAAATCACTTGGATAACTGGAACATATGAACAAGAAGCCGTAAAATTTATACAGAAGAATTATCCGAATATTATTGACATAAAAACTTATGGTGATGGTTTACCTATGAACTTATCTGACAGAGCTAAATTTGCACAGAAAGTTCAATTAACAGAGCAGGAGTATCAGAGCTATGATCTTATTGAAAGTACAATTACATTATCTTTAGACGTCAATCCTACAATATATAAACATGGTGTAAACTATTTACCTAGTGTATTACAAGAAGATTGTGCTCCATATATATGCTACCAAGCTGACAGTATTAGTGCATGGAAACATCAAGACATCATAAATCAATATAAACTTCCGTTTCTAGACGGAGTTAGTATTGGTAAAAAAGGTGAGCGTATCGTCGAAGAAACTAAAGATTTAACAGGATTACCGCTAGAATTAAGTGCACAATTAATTAAGAATAGTGTACTCTTTATTGGTATACATTCAGCGATGAGCTGTCTTAATTTTTATCTAAATCACCCAGGAATTGTTTTACATTTTACTCCAGGACTTTTAAAGTTTTCAAATTATAATAATAAAATAATAGATGTGCTAAAATAAAGGAGTTTTAAAAATGAGTCAAAAAAATAAAATACTTCTTATAGATAATATTATTTATATTTCACAGGAAGTGCACCCAGAACAGTACGATATAATATTTTCTTCCTGTGACTATTGCGACTGTCATGTTTCCGGACCTAATACAGGTCATTGTTTAGCTATGGATAATGAAAAAAATGTTCCTTGCAGTCCTTTTACTTGCTTTAAAAAATTAACTCGGGGATTATAAAATAAAAAAAGTACTTGACATCTTAAAATGAATATGTTAAACTAATTACATTCACTCAGAGAGAGTGTCTAAATTTATTATCCAGGGAGGATACAAGCATGAAAAATGCAGTTATTGTAGTAGACTATCAGTATGACTTCGCTTGTGAAAAAGGAAGTCTGTATGTCAAAGGTGGAGAAAAACTCCAAGAACCAATCCAAGAATTTCTAAACAAAGTAAACGGTAAAGCATTTATCGTTGCATCTCAAGACTGGCATCCAGCAAACCATTCTTCATTTAAAGAATTTGGTGGACAATGGCCATCTCATTGTGTTATCGGAGATAAGGGAGCTATTCCTTTTTTTGATATAGACAATGTAGATTTAATTATTAACAAAGGAATGGATCCAAACAAAGAAGAATACTCTTGTATTAAAAACGATGCAATTAAAAATTTGTTTGCATCATTTGATAACATTTTTGTACTAGGTCTTGCCAAAGACTTTTGTGTAAAAAATACAATAAGAGATTTAAATTTCTTTAATAATAAATCTAAAGTTTATTTAATTGAAGACCTATCTAAATCTGTTTTCCCAAATAAAGATAAAGAATTAATTAAAGAACTTGAAGGACAAGATGTTAAAATTATAAATAAAAAAGAAGCGGAGGAAATAATATGCCTATAATTAAAAGTTTATTAGATACGGATTTGTATAAAATTAATATGTTGTGTGTTTACTTCAATCGTTTTCCAAATAAAGTTGGAAGATTTGAATTTAAATGTCGTAACACAGACGCTAGATTTACAACAACAATGCTTAAAAGAATTAATGACGAATTGGATTATTTGTGCACTTTAAAATTTACAGATGATGAAATAAATTGGTTAGCTAATTTATCGTGGTTAAAAACAAAAATAGGTTTCTTATCGTTCCTAAGATTATTTCAGTTCGATAGAAATATGATTACAGCGACATTGGATGCCGGTGGTAAACTTAAAATATCGGCTAAAGGTCCAATCTATATGATAAGTTATTTTGAAACTTTTGTATTATCAATCGTTAGCGAAGTATACTACGATGCAACTTATCCTAATGAAGATTGTTCTTTAGCTATAAGCAGATTAAATGATAAGATAGATAAAATATTATCTGCAGGAAGACCATTTAAGTTCAGTGAGTTCGGTGCTAGAAGAAGATTTAGTTTTGACTGGCACGAACAAGTAGTTAAAACATTAGCAGAAAAAGTACCTTCTTGGGTTTTTGTAGGTACATCGGATATGTATTTAGCCAAGAAATATAATCTTATACCTCAAGGAACAATGGCACATGAGTTCCTTTGCTTAGGTCAAGCACTTGAAAATGTTACTATTGAAGCTTCGCAGAGATATATGCTTCAACAATGGGCAGATGAATTTAGAGGAAATCTTGGTATTGCTCTCTCGGATAACTTAGGTATAGATAAATTCCTTAAAGATTTTGATTTGTACTTCGCTAAATTATTTAATGGTGTAAGACAAGACAGCGGTGATCCCATTGAAGTTGGAAATAAAGTTATTGACCACTATAAAAAATTGGGTATCGATCCGAAAACAAAAACAATTGTATTCAGTGATTGCTTAGATATTGGAAAAGCATTGGATTTAAATAAAAAGTTTTCTGATAAAATTAATGTTGCTTTTGGTATCGGAACCAATTTGGTCTGCGATATGGGTAGCTTTAATCCGTTACAATGTGTTATGAAGTTAGTAGAAGTTGATGGTAAACCTGTAGCAAAGATAAGTGACAGCGACGGTAAAGTAATGTGTGAAGATGAAAACTATATAAATTATCTTAAGTCTGTAATTAAAAAGTAGGTTAAAATATATTTAGGAGAAACAAACAATGGAATATAAATATATAATCTGTGATTTAGACGGAACCTTATTTAATGTAGAACATAGACTTCCTCTCCTGCAGAACTGCAGGAACGAGGAAGACTATGATAAATTTCATGCAGAGCATGTGCATGATACTTTATATACTGATATTCTCGGTATAATAAATACATACTCGTTATTGAAAGCAGACGTTAAATTTATTTTTGTTACAGGACGTCATGAAAAATTTAGAGAGTCAACTGTTAAACAATTAAATGAATTGGTATTTTCACCGGATCAATATGTTCTTTACATGAAATCTTCTTATGATATGTATACACCACAATTCATTTTAACTGTATTAGATGACTTGGCAATTAAATGCGGCTTAGATAATATTCTATTTGTTTTAGATGACAGACCAGCAACAGTTAAACTCTATAGAGATGTTGGGCTTACATGCTTACAAGTAAAAAACAGTAGTGGTTTTATTGAAGATGTTAAGAAAGAGGAGAAACAAAATGGGATATAAATCCATTATAAATTTTGATAGAAAGAATTTAATAGACGTTGACGGATTAGTATTTCATAAAACTTGTGATGCTTGGCCAGAACAATATGATGTTTATAAAGGTTCAAAACAAGTAGCTTATGTTAGATTAAGAATGGGAAATTTAACTGTAGAAGTTCCAGATGTCGGTGGAGAATTGATATATCATAAAAATTATGAAAAAGATCCAGCAAAAGGTTATTTTTATACGCAAGAAGAAAGAATGGGACAATTAAGAAGGATCGCAAAAATTTTAAAAAAGGAGAGAACAAATGCTAACAAACGAAAACGTAATAAATAATATTAAAGATTGGTTCAATAAAAACAATATGAAAACAGCAGTTATAAATATAAGTGGTGGGGCAGATTCTACTTATGTTGCATATATATTAGTAAAAGCATTAGGTAAAGAAAACGTAATAGGATTACTTCAACCTAATGGGGAACAGAAAGATATATCTGATGCTTTAGAAGTAGTTAAAAATTTACAGATAAAGTATCATATATTAAATATTGGTGAAGCATATGATACATTAGTTACATCTTTTAAAGACTTTACAGCTGAATTAACATCTAAGGATTATGATAATTTAAAAGGTGAATATGATTTTGAAAATGCCACTATTAATCTAGCACCTAGATTACGTATGGCAAATGCTTATATGATAGCAAATGCTGTTAATGGCGCAGTTATAGGAACTGGAAACGCTTCCGAAAGATATGTAGGATACTTTACAAAATGGGGAGACGGTGCTTGTGACTTCAATCCTATAAAAGATATTTGCAAAACAGACTTAATTCAAATGGGATTGGAGCTTGGTATACCGGGACATCTCATAAAGAAAATACCTGCAGATGGATTAAGCGATAAAACAGATGAAGAAAAATATGGCTTTTCGTATAAAGTTTTAGATGAATATATTAAAACAGGTATATGTGAAGACTATAAAATAAAAGAAAAGATAGATAAGATGCACAAGAATAGCAGACATAAATTTGAGGAGTTATAAAATGAAATGGCTATATAGATTAGAAAGTATATCTCCAAACAATGGTTTATGGTATAACTCAGAGAATAAATATGTCTGGGGTTGTAAAAACTGTCCTGGTGATGCCAAAAATTTACCTATGGGCTATGATGAAAGATACCATATAGACGGTAAAAATTGGTTCTCTTCTTGTTCAAATAAAGAAGATTTATTACACTGGTATAGTAAAGAAGATGCAGTATTTCTAATAGAACATGGATTTGTATTTACAAGATACTTGGCAGTTGATTATCATGAGTTCAAAAAAGAAACTGTCTTCTTAAAAGAAACTGCATTAAAACGTGAGGTTATAGACTTCATTAGTTTATTTGAAGGAGATACAAAATGAAGAAAATATTGATATTAATACTTTGTTTAATAATATTACCTACTATTTGTTCTGCAAATCATACTGATATGTTTAAAAATTTTTCAATAGTGCAATTTATAACAACTTTAACATCTGCAAGTACTGGGCAGAAAGAATCAAATAAAACTAATATAAAATTACAACAATATCAAGATGCTTTGGAAAAGAAATTAAGAAAAGGATTTGATGGTCCTGATGTAACAAATGTTCGTAAATGCTATATAACTGGACAAATATACCATGGAATAAACATCATTACTCTTGATGGACATGACTATATATTGTATACAGATAGTTATCAGGCGGCTATGGTTCATTCAGAAAGTTGTCCTTGTAAACGTATGGAGGAAATAAAATGAAAAAACTAAATGCTATTGTTTATATAGGTAGGTTTCAACCTTTTACTAATGCTCATTACAGAATAGTAAAGCAGGCTGTATCTAAAGCCAAAAAGCTTATTATAGTTATTGGTTCAGCAAAACGCTCTAGATCGTTCAGAAATCCGTTTACAGCGGAAGAAAGGAAAGATATGATATCTTCCATTAAAGATTTAAAAAAGGCGAAAATAGAGTATATATTGCAGCCTAACAGTAATTATAACTTTAACTGGTGGGTTAAGGATGTGCAGGAACAGGTAAGTAAGTTAACTAATCCTGGCGACAAGATAGGAATAATAGGGCATAAGAAAGACAATTCATCTTATTATTTGAACTATTTTCCACAATGGGAGTTCATTGAACTACCGGAATTAGAGAATGGTTTGTCTGCTACAAGTGTCAGAAACTTATATTTTATGGATGCTACAGCTGTAATACCGGACTTAAATATACCTAAAGATGTTAATAACTGGTTAGATAGTTGGAAACGTAACAATCGTAATATCTTTGAAGCAATAAAAGATGAAAAGAAGTTCATTGTAGAATATAAAAAGAAGTGGGAAAATGCTCCTTTCCAACCCATATTTGTAACTACAGATGCTATGGTTTTATGTAAAGGACATATCCTTCTTATTCGTAGAAGATTTAATCCAGGCAAAGACTTATACGGTATGCCTGGTGGGTTTATAAATCCGACAGAGTATCTTAAAGATTGTGCTGTAAGAGAGTTAAAAGAAGAAACAAAGATAAATGTAGATAAGTTTGTACTTAAAAACAGTATAGAATTAACTAAAGTATTTGACGATCCGTATAGAGAAGCTCGTGGAAGAGGTATCACACACTGCTTCTTATTCAATTTGAACCTAAAAGACTTACCTAAAGTTAAAGGTTCAGACGATGCCTATGGTGCTCAATGGATACCATTAGGGGATTTAGATAAGATGCAAGACCAGTTTTTTGGTGACCATTATCAAATTATAAAAAATATGCTCGGACAGATAAATTAGTACTTGACAAATTGGTCATAATTTAATATTATTTGATGCCTTACGTTAAGGTAACCTTATTAATGTAAGGCATCAGCTATCTTAAAAACAAAGGAAATGATTGAAAAATGAATAAAAATCACATATTTAAAGATAACTTACTAACAATAAATACATACATTTATATGTATATCTACAAGTATTATTTAACTCTAACCTCCCTTGTTAGAACAACCTAGCTAAAAACTACTATAGGAACTCACTCTATAATAATACATACAATTGTATTATTGAGTATCTTTTTTACCCACTTTATAAGAAAAGTATATATTTAGGAGATGTTTATTATGTTGAATTATCTAAAGAAGGACGTATGTTTTCAAGAAGTACCTAACGAGATTAGTCTTACTTTTAGTATTGCCGGATGTCCTAATCGGTGTCCAAATTGTTCTTGGAAATCCAGTGAAATACAAGAAACAGCTAAACCACTTACAAACTCTGTTTATTCAAGATTCTTAAATAAATATAAGGGATTGGCTTCATGTGTGTTATTTCTTGGCGGAGATTGGGACACACAAGATTTAATTACAAAATTAAAAATGGCTAAGGAAAGAGGATATAAAACCTGTTTATATACAGGATGTGAAATGAACTTAGTACATCCTGATATTAAAGCAAACCTAGATTTTATTAAGGTTGGCCCATATATAGAAGAATTGGGTGGTCTTAGAAGCCCGAAAACAAACCAAAAATTTATAGATTTAATTCATAATACAGTATTAAATAATTTATTTATACAACAAGGAGCATTTTAGAAATGAGTAAAATTACAAACACCTTTACAAAATTAACCCCAAAACAGTTGGAACAAAAAAAAGCTTTTATAGATAACTATATAAAAGCACACAACGCAGCTGAAGGTTCAGCAGTAGATGCGAATTCCAATGTAACAAATAAAAACGTAGCTACATTAGCTGCAGAATTAAATAAAGATATAAATGTACAAATAAAAAGATATTGTATAAGTCAAAAAATAAAAGAACTTTTTGGTGAGGACTTAGCTAAAGAATATAATAGGCAGATAGAAAACCATGAAATTTATATACATGACGAAAGTCATCCATTCTTTGATTACTGTGCCAGTGTAACTTTATATCCGTTTTTATTAAATGGTTTAAAAGGTTTGGGTGGGGAAAGCGTCGCACCTAAACATCTCGAATCTTTTTGTGGTAGCTTTATAAATTTGGTATTTGCATTGTCATCACAGTTAGCTGGAGCAGTAGCCACTGTTGAATTCCTTATTTGTTTTGACTACTTTGCTAGAAAAGATTATGGTGATAATTATTTGGAAACGCATAAAAAGATTATAGAAAATGCTTTCCAACAAATTATATACTCTATGAACCAACCTGCTTCCGCAAGAGGTTTCCAGTCCATATTCTGGAACATATCTATATTTGATGATAACTATTTAAAATCATTATTTGGGGAATTTGTATTCCCGGATTATTCAAAACCAAATTTTGAAACGGTTAAAAAACTTCAAGCTTTCTTTATGAACTGGTTTAACGAAGAAAGACGTAGAGCATTATTAACATTCCCGGTAATTACTGCAGCTTTAGTTGTTGATGAAAATGGTCCGATTGATCAAGAATTTTTGGATATGTGTGCTGATCAAGACTCCAAAGGTAATTCATTTTTTAAATATGAAAGTGATTCTGTTGACTCATTAGCATCATGTTGTTTTTCTAAAGACCAAAAAGTATTGGCAAGATTTAAAGATAAAATTTATTATGAACCTTTTGGTACATTAGGTTTAACTAAAGATGGTCCAAATAGAGAAAACTTCTCTATATTTCATAACGGAAGCTGGTGTAATGGAAAACTGATTAAACTAAGTAATAGAAAAATGTTTAAGATAATAACCGCAAATAATAAGGAAATTATTGTATCTGATAATCACTTAAATCCAACTTTAAATGGGGATGTAAGAACATCTAATTTATCTATAAATGATTACTTATTATTTAATAATATGCAGCTGGAATCTTTCCATGAAAAAGATTTAGGTTTAACATATGAACAAGGTTATGCTGTAGGTGCTTTTTTGGGTGATGGTAGCTTTGATGCTAAACGAACACTAACTACTGGTGAAGAAGTAACTTATGGAATTAATTTTTCTTTAAATAAAACTAAATTAAATAGAAGTATTGATAAACTAAATAAAGCACTTAAACAATTTGGTAGCATTAATACTGTGAATATTTATGAACAAGAAAATAAAGAACTTATTCCAGTGACATTAAGTTGTAAAGAAATGGTTAAATTTATAAAATACTGGACTGATTGGCAAGAAGATACAAGATCTTTTAATAAAAGGTTAAACTTAAAATGTTTATTACAATCAGTAGACTTCAGAAAAGGTATATTAGATGGGCTGTATGATACAGATGGTGGTAACTCAAATAGAATTTATACAACTTCAAAAACATTATCTGAACATATAGAAGTTTTAGCGACATCTTTAGGTTTAAATACAATTATAAATTTATCTGATAGAACTGGGGAAATAGCATTTGAAGAGAATGGCAAATCATATATAAGAAATTATCCTCTATATTGTATTAGATATTATTTAAATAAAAATAAACGAAGCATGAAAGATGTGTATATTATAAAAAATAACTCTATATACTTTAAAATAAAGTCAATTGAAAAAATTGATTATAAAGATGATATATATTGTTTTGAAATGGAAAACAAAAATGAGCCTTATTTTACACTTCCAAACGGTATTATTACACATAATTGCAGACTTAGAAATGAGTTGCAGGATAATACATTTTCTTTTACTTTAGGTGCTGGTGGAACACAAGCAGGTTCTATCAATGTTATTACAATTAATATTAATAGATTGGTTCAAAATGCTACAAGACAAAATAAAGACATAGAAACCGAATTAAAATTACAGGTAGAGAAAATACATAAATATCAAGTGGCTACGAAAGCATATTATATGGATTATTATAATGCAGGAATGATGCCACTATACACACTTGGATTCTTATCATTAGATAAAAAATTCCTTACAATAGGTATAAATGGATTTATAGAAGCCGCTGAATTTAAAGGACTTTCAATTGATAATAATCAAGAGTACTTAGACTTTACTACAAAGTTATTAAAAGTTATATATGATACAAATAAGGAAGGTAAATCTAAGTATGGTGTAATGTTTAATACGGAATTTGTACCGGCTGAAAACCTCGGTGTTAAAAATTATGCGTGGGATAAAGCTGATGGTTATGTAGTTCCTGAGAATAGGGATTGTTATAATTCATATTTATATAAAGTAGAGGACTCTGAAATAGATGCTATTGATAAATTTATATTACATGGTAAACAAAATTTACAATATCTTGACGGTGGTTCTGCATTACATTTAAATCTTGAAGAATATCCTACAAAAGAATCATATAAAAAACTTTATTGTGTAGCTGCAAAAACTGGATGTAACTACTGGACAACGAATGTTAAAGTTACTATATGTGAAGATTGTGGTTATATAAATAAACATACTTTAAATGAGTGTACAAAATGTCACAGTAAAAATGTTTCACATGCTACAAGAGTTATAGGGTATTTAAGAAAAATTAGTAATTTTAGTCCGGAAAGACAAAAAGAAGCTGATAAAAGATTTTATACAAAAACAATTTAATCTTGACTCTAAATAAAAAATTTAGTATAATAAATCTAGTCTAGTATAGCTCAGCGGGAGAGCGGGATGCCTTGCATCTGACTGTTACAGATTTGTAAACTTATCACTTACAAATTGGTGGTAACATAGACTTGATATGTTGAGGCGATGGTTCGAATCCATCTACTAGAATGAAAGAAAAAAGGAGAAACGAACAATGAGTAAAAAAGATTTATTTTATGATCAGCAATTACCACGACTCAGAGAAGAGATTATTAAAGCAATCAAGAATATAGGTATAGATAAAACTCTTGAAAATGATGCTTTTGAGTTGGCAGACAAATGTACAGATGGTTTATTTGAATATGCAGGTCATGTATTAGAAGATGAGGAGGAATAATGCAGAAATCTTATTGGTTTTTATATGATGAAATAAAATGCTGTGAAGATTGCCCATGTAATTTTTTAGACGGACATGAAAACTACTGTAAAATATTAAAGCAATTTAATGCAAATAAAGAAAAGGATTGTCCTTTAGAAATCGTAACCGAATGTAAATTTGTTGGAGGTACTGATTAATGATTAATATAATTAAATTATATACAACTTGGTGTACACCTTGTAAAATGTTAGCACCTATATTAGAGAAATTGCAAATTGATTTTAAAAATGAAATATCAGTTCAAGATATAAACATAGATGATGGTATTCCAGAATTGTATTCCGGTATGGGTATAATGAGCACACCGACACTTTTATTCATAAAAGACGGTAAATTACTTGAAAAAGTATCCGGATTCAAATCATACAATGAATTAAAAGAATTAATAGAAAAATTACTTGGAGAGTAAGAAATGCAATCTAAGATAATAAAATTTAAAGTAGGTGACTTGACTGAAACTACAGTAATATTATCTGTAAAAAATAGAGATTATAGTCATGAATTAAATACTATTTATAATAAATTAAATGAAATTTATTTAAATATAAATAAATTAAATATAAAATTAGATAATGAAAATTTTATACTAAAAGCTCCAAAAGAAATAATTAAGAATACATTAAATAAACTAAATACTTTATTGGATGAAAGACTATCTTTATTGGATGAATTATGTAATATTTATAAGGAGATTAAAAATGGTTGAATGTCCTGTATGTGGTTCATTAAAGATACAAACAAGTGGTCAATTCTATAAGTGTACAAACTGTAAGTATGTTTGGAAAAGAGGTTGTCCAACTTGTGGGAGGAAAGTAAATGATAATACAGTTAAAAGACATTGATGATTGGACAGTTCAAGATTTTGTACGATATATTAAATCACAATGCAATTTAAAAGGTATTGAATACACTGCAAAAACGAAACAATCTTTTATGATATTAGGTAGAACTTTTAAACTTTTAAAACTAAATAATAAAAGTAAAAGTTGGTTAAAAAGTAAAATTGACTTATTTCTAAACAGTGAAACAACAGATGTAGTTACAAATCTTTTATTTATAAACTATTTGACAAGAACGTTTCCTAAGCAATTAAACGATAATACGATAAAAAATTTACCTAAAGTAAGTAAGATATCTGAAGATGTAAAACGAAAATTAATAATGCTTAAAGCTGTTATATAAGCAAAAGAAAACCACGTCCTACTCTGCCAAGAACGTGGTTTTCTTTATTTTTTAAAGTTTATTATTTTTGTTCTTCACTATAAAGACTGCCTGTAGAATTTTTAGCTACATCAAAATAATATTGTATATCATCAGCATTATACATTCCAGGAAATATTTCTCTAAGCTTAACTATCTTTTCTTCGTCAGAACCTTCCCCTTTAACAATCTCTTTCACCTTCAACCACAAGTCACCAGGTATCTGTTCTATCGGAACAGGTCTTTTCCATTCTTCTTCATTACCCATAGCTTGTAATACAATACAAGCTTCTCTAACAGCTTTTGAATCATTTCTATCTAACGCATCATTCAACTGTGCCTTTACAATTTTAATTGCCTCTTTCTTCATTTTTAATTCTCCTATATTTTATTTTTATTGAAAATATTCACAAGGTCTTTTATAAAATCCTATGTATTGTTTTAATACTTTACAGTATAAACAAGGCATATCATTTATAGTTTCATATATAGTATTACGACAATCCTTACAATAAACTAATCTCTCATCGTTAGTTAGCATCGTCTTCCTTCTTCTTTTTCTTACCTTTTATTTTACTGGTTATTTTTCCTACGATATCAGCAGCATCTACCTTAACGTTTGTATCTTTTGTTGTAGTTACTGTTTCTGTTTTTGTTTCAGTGTTTTTAAATTGGAAAGCACTCTTATTATCAAAACAACTAAAACCAAAACAACCGGCACTAAAACTTAAGAATATTATAGGATACTGTATATCATACTTTAAAAAAGCCAATACTACAGCAATAATGAAAGATATTATCCCCATAACAATCTTGCTATTAACATGTCCTCCTGCATCTGTTACCATATCTTTAAAGAATAACTTAATTGATTTAAACATATTAAACCTCACAATTAATAAACTTTTTCAAAGCTTTTTACTTGTTTCAATCTATTAACTAAGCCATCAAAATCTTCTATATCTTTTAATAGATATATTGTAAATCCTGTTTCTTCAGGTATAACTTTAAAATCTTCATCACTGGAACAATACTCAGAAACTATTTGTCTACCTGTTTCAGTTAACCAATTTTTAGCTTCTGCATCTTGATATCCGTTCTCCCACAAATCTACATGAATAACTTTTTTATTTTCTGCAGTTCTTAACCATCTACTCATTTTAATCTCCTCTTTTCTAGGTGGGCTCCTTACTTATGAGCCCACCTTCATTTGACAGTCCTAACCGTACAATCCGTTAGCGACTTATTAATTTACCTGCTCCCTCTAATTCGCTGTGCATTTCTGCCTTTAGCGGAGGGAGCTTGTTGTTTTATTTTGCTATTACAAATCCTAAAATCAAACCTAAACCAAACGCAATTCCAATACTATATTTGTATATCAAGTTTCTGCTTTCTGATTTGCTCAATAATTGCTGATAATTCTTTTGTTGCTTCTCCATTATCAGAAACTTTTCCAAATAACTCTGCTCTAATGTTTGAGATTCTTTCGTTAGCTTCTCTAACCCTATCCTCTGATTGTCTAACTCTAGCTTCTGATTCTTTAATAAGCTCATCATACTTTCGTTGTTGCTCTTCAAGTTGTTGATTTGCTTTGTTAAGTTGTTCAGTTGCTCTGTAGTTAGATAATAAGTATCCTGCGCCAAAGAAGAGCCCGCAAACAAAAAGCACAGTGATAATACTATTAAAACTTTTCCAAATTTCATTCATCATTACTCCTTAATTATAATTTAACAACAGCTGTATAAGATTCAGCAGGAATTATTTGTGTAGATTTTATATAAATATTTAAAGCGTAAGTTGTATCTGGATCTGTACCATAAGCAACAAGCTCATTTGCTGCCAATACAGAATTTCCTGAACTATCTTTTATACTCATTATCGTTGCTTGACTTGTAATCTTAATAGAAGTTTCATCATCATCCTTAATGGTCCAAGTACATATACCGGAAGCATCAGGTGTAAGTTCTCCGCAAACATCTGTAAAAATTTGTGGCATAACTTCATTTACAGATTTACCTTGAAAAAAAGTATAATCCATTGTAACTTGATCTGAAGGTAATTTTAATGATGTATAAATATCAGTACCGACAGATTTTATAAGTAATTGTGTTGTGACATTACTAGGTGTAATTGTAGACATATTATATCCTCCACCAATTATATCCGCTATTAGTTAAACCAACTACAAGAGTAATCGGTTCTCTTGCATCCAATTCTAATACACTATATGTTTTATCTCCAGAAACAACAGTCTGTCCACCATCTATATGATTACTCATTAAACTTGTATTTATTTCTGTAGATATAGAAACAGTTGTATTTGTAGAAGTTGCAGTGGCTTTAATTGTATATTTATATGCAGTAGTATTTATACTTGCTTCAGGTAATCTAACAGTAACCATAGAGCCTTCAGCAGCATTTTCTGCATCAACTAAAATTACATCGTAAGCTTCTGCTGCTCCTTCAATATTTAAATCTAATATTGGATCATCAATTGTATAGCTATGGTCAGCAACAGCTGTCATTGTACTTACTGTAGTAAATCCTGCATTATTGACATTTGCTCCAATATCTGCTGCAGACAATCCGTGAGGGTTAGTTGCGCTTGGAATACCTGTACCCAAAGCATTTATATGTGTTTCTAAATCAATATATTCTCCTGAAAGAGTTGGATAATTAATATTCCAATTAGTTGTTGCATGATATTCTGCACCAACAGTACTACCGTTTAGGTATCCTCTTTGCATCAATGCATTACTAGCTATTGGATTACTTGCGTTATCACCTGAAGCATCAACTTGCCCTAAATAAATCCAGTCGAGCATTCCTGCATCAGAAGTTGTTACTTTAATACAATAACCGTCTTCGAATTCTGTTTCATAATTAACTCCATCAACTTCCTGTGAAGAAGAAGCAGTCTGTTTTACAACTTCAATATATTTTATAAAAACATAATTAATTCCATCGGTAGCTTCTAAAGGAATGTTATAGTTTCCTGAATTTCTTTTATAACCTTCATCACTCGTTTCACCAAATAAATCTAATTGAGGATCGTCTGAACGAGCAGGAGTCCAAGCGTTGTTTGTAAATTTAATGTTATTTTCCTCTGAACCAACATAAGCTTGATTTCTTGTAATGCTAATTGTTTTACCATTACTATCTACAGCCACGCCTCCAAACGGTGCATTTGATTCTCCTGTTGGAATATAACCAACATTAATATGTTCTTTATCATCTGTTACTTCAATTTCAAAATTACGTGAAATGGTATCTGGTAATCTTAACACACCTGGCTTATAAAGTAAAGTTTTATACTTTGCATCTGTCTCAATAATTGAATTCCCTAAATGTTCCAATTGATTAAGATTTATTTTACCACCACTTTTAAAATGTGTTGACATGTTCTTCTCCTCTCTATTCTTCTGTCCATATATATTTAATATTAACTTGTGGAAATTTAAACAACTCCATAAGCTTCTTTATATCCGGTCTTATGTCGACAGTATATTGAACATAAATATAAGATCCATCTTCAGGTTTTAATATCGGATCTGACCAAGTAAGTATACCTGTTTTTGGATTTAAAGTATATGAAGCTACTGGAAGCTCGCTTGTTTGTGCTTCATCATAAGATACTATAAAATTAGATGAAGGATAAATAATATTTTTATTATTTAACTGAACTTTATTTCCATATACTAAATATTTTTCTGGTTTCGTATCACGTTTCCAATTATCAAATTCAACTTGATATGTATTAGTTATATATTGTTTCGTATAACTTATAGGATTATCGTCGGATTCATCCTCTATATCATAAAAAATATAGTCTTTTCTTTCCTCAGGAATTTCTATATATTTTAAATAATATTCTGTACCATTTAAAGTATAGATTGCTTGTAAATCTATTGGAGCTGATACTTTTAAAATTTCACAAATTTGATCTACTAATCTTAAATAAGTTTGATTAACTAAAGTTTCTCCATCAAATTGATAAAGTATACCAAATGTTTGATCTAAGTAAATTGCTCCTGATTTTAAATCTGTTGGTGACTCTACCCAAGCTCCAGCCTCTACAACATATAATTTATTTAAATTAGTATTATAATAGAACGTTCCATTTTCAATTCCATAAACACTAGGTACTGTATCACTACAAATTAACAAATTGTAAAAATAATTAAACGATTCACGTACCTCATAAAAATGTGAATCAATATTTATTATATCATATACATTACAAGTAACATCTCCGGTTTCAGTTAATGTTTGTACTGTTAATGGATTAGTTGAATCATATTCTGTAACAAATAAAACATCTTTATAATCATTATTTACACATTTAATTTTTGAAGTATCATCAATAGAAGAAAATATATCTGTAGTAGTAATTGTAATATCACTATCTGACAGTACTTGATAGTAATCACCATTATATAAAATAACATCGTTTAAAGAATATGTCGTGTTTTCAACATAAGGTTTAATTACATCTGCAGTAAATGGTTTATAATCACTATACACTGTCAAATAATCTACATCAGCTAAACTTGAAATTGTAAAATTTCCCGAAGCTAAAGCCGTAACTGCTTCACTTAAGCCTAATTGTGTTCCACCGTGCATACCAGCTTGCCAAAGACCAGCCTCACTGGTTCTCATATTACCAAGCACACAATTTCTATAGTTTACATTATCTAGCCATGCAGGTTGTTCAAAATTAAAATATGATGCAAAATTCTTATAAACATATGGATCACTTACTTCTGTAGTATAAAGATTACCTTTTGTCTCTCTTAAATCAATTTGAATTCCATTAAAAATTTTTCCAAGAGTACTTGCAAATATTAAATGATTATATGTCTTAAATGCAAATTTATTATATATAATATCATCAGATGATTTTATATATGTTTGTAAAATCTTACTGTTATATATGTAAGGAACTCTAAAATAAACATATCCGATTACACTGAAATCAACAGAAATAACATTATGTGATTCTGGTGTTCCTGTAAATGTTATACCAAATTCCTCTAAATTTACTTCGGTAGTTTCATCTTGCCAATAATTATATACATCATTCCAGTAAAAACTATATGTTCCGGAAACATCAGCTTTTGTACTAAAAATAGTTTTATCTACAGCTAAGTTAGATAAATTTCCTACATCATCGTTTTCATATATAGTTGCAGATACGGTTGTCGATGATATATTTGTTGCCATCGGTACATCATCCATATAAAACGTATAAGTTTTTGGTTCATTAACCGGTAGAAGTGTACAATATAAATAATCACAATCAATTTTAACCGGAACATTTTTCGGAATTAAACGAGCAGAATCACTTCCTTCTGTTAAATATCCAACCTCAGCGTTTCCATTATTATTTAAATAACCTGGCTCTACACTAATCTCTCCACGTAAATACATACTTTCATAGCCAGCATCAACATGAGTTTGAATATATGTGTTTCCACGATCACGAAACGGTACAATGTTTCTATCTGTATCTATATTACCTAATTGTTTATATAAATCAATTATTGACCAATAAGACTGAGTTAACTGATCTGTATATAAATATTTTTTAGAAGTAAAAGAGTTATCAATATTTATATCAGCTGCCCAATCGGAAAGAAAACTCGTATAGTCTGCACTATTTATAGATGCTACAGCGTAATAAAATTGTGTGTTTAGTTCTGCGTCAAGTAAATAATCTATATAACAAGTTTGTACATTTCCATTACTATCTCTATCTAAAATAACAGTTAATTCTTTTGCATCTGAATGTCCAACTGTTGTTGATCTGTAAATACGATAGCCTACAATATCTGAATTAACGGAAGATTTCCAACTAATTATGTTGTAATCTTTTTCATGTAATACACAAACGCCATTAGGTACACCGACATTTGCAGTCGGTAATGCTGCGCCATAAAGCCAAGTATCACCATATTTTATTAATGGATCTAAATTTCTATAATATGATATATCTTTAAAATGGTTAGTCATTTATTATGTCCTTAAGTTTTAATAATAAATTTCATCCTTATTGCAGGAGGCTGAACTATAGTTGCATTACTTTTATATACACCATAATCTTTATTGTTTTGAGATTTAATTTGTGAACCAACCGTTGTAATAATTACTCCGGTAAATTGACTTGTATCAGCATGAAAACTACCACCACCATTACTACCATTCCAACCTCTGTAACCTACATTTGATGTTCCAGTAGCTGCTCTATCAATAGTAACTTCATTTTTTGTAGCTGTAAAAGAACCATTATTATTTCCCATAGTAGATAGTAAATGATAGTGATTTGGGATAGCAGATTTAAGTTCCTGATTTGCAATTCCATCGTTATTATCTCCACCCCAAAAAGTTTTTCCTATAAAATTTGGTACTTTAAATGTTGTCTCACTGCCACCATATGTATTACCAATAATTTGTGCCAATCTTGGATATTGTGCTTTCGAATATTCGCTACCATCACATAGTAACCAACCTGTAGGCACACTTGTACCTGAGCCTGCATAAGGAAGAACTACGCCGGTTAAATTAAAAATAGCCGGAACTTGAAGTGCTCCTGTGTTAGAAAATGTTATGGAAGAATTATCGATATTTGTTTGTAGTACTGCGTTAGGTACCGGAACATCATCAACAACTCCTGCTGTTCTTGTTAATCCATTACCAATTGCTGTGACATTAAGTTTATCTGCAGTAAGAGTATTACTTTGTACCTTAACATTAGATACAGAATTAGAACTTAATTTACTATTTGTTACTGCGCTATTTCTTATCTTAGCTTCAATAATAGCATTATTTTCTATTCCAGCTGATGGGATTGGAGAACCATAATCTTTACCGGCATCCATACCACTAGTTTGTATGCCTGTGTGATTATGCCTACTAACTTTAATACCATCTACAGTATCTACATTTTTTATACTATGATATGGGTTTTCTGTCGTTCCGTTACCCATATAAAAATCTTGTGTCATCGGGTTACTACCATCAGTATAGACGGTATTCGTATCCATATCACGTATAACTTTTTGTAAATCGGTTACATCTTCCGCCCAAATTATACTTCCACCACCTTTATAATGGGCTTGTAAATTTATATATTCGTTCGGATTTAAATTTTCAGCAAAAGTAACTACTGCAGATATATAGTTAACATCATAATCTGTACCTTTTACAAGATAGTTTGTTTGTTCTCCAGAAGTATATGTTATTGAATCAAAATTAGCTTCATCTTGATCATATATGCATTCATTTAAAATTACATACCATTGAGTTACCTGATTATTAGATATTGCTGCAGCTCTGAAATCAGTTAGTTGTTCGTCGAGATTTATATAATCAGGATCGGATCTTTTATTAACGATATTTTGTCTAAATGAATTTGCTTTTACAAATTGATTTGCCATATTCTATCTCCGCTATTTAGATACTACCATATAATGTAATACTTTCGTTGTTTGTGGCTGAACTGTATTTGACCTACCATATATTGCACTACTACGAGAAGCATCTATATTAAAATTTGAATTAGTTACTGTTTTTGTTGAACCTGTTGATGCGTAATGTATACCACTATTGCTACCATCATTATAAAAGGCATTAGTAGCGTCATAAACAACTCCTCTGTTAGAAGTATCTGAACCTGCGTATAAAGTACTACTTCCTGTAATATTAGGTAATCCTGCCGGAGTTATATAACCTAATTCACTACTTGAATTGGTTCCTTCTAATATACCAACTGAATTTGGTAACCTAACAGTTCTATTTGTTGTATCTAATACAAATTTACCGCATGTACCAAAGTATGAATTGTTAGTTTGCCAAAGATCCTCATCTAAAATATAACTACCAACTCTTTTTCTGAACAATGTATCTCCTTGCCAAATTGTATTACCACCAACTTTTATATAGCATCCACTTAAATCTATACTTCCAGTCCAAGGTACCGGTGTATATCCAGGACTAATAGTATCATAACCTAATCCTAATTGCATACTGGAGTTTGGAGTAAATGTATAAAATAATAAATCCGGTACAGTTTCAGACAATATTGTTGTAAAATTAGAACTATGAGCGTCTCTTATTTGCATATATAAATTTGAATTTGCAAATGAATATCCGTATCTAAATACTACTGAACCATATAATGAGAAATCATTGCTTGTAAAAGTGTTTGTATAATAAGATCCATCTGTTTTCAAACATCTTATTCTTAACTGAAATGCATTATACATTGCACCACCACTACCACGTTTTCCCCAAACATTACTGTGAAAATCTAATGGACCTAATACTTTAGAACAAATAAGATCTGGGAAATTAGACGTAAAACGATGTGCAGTATATGCTACTTGAACTTCCCAATCTTGAGTGCCTGGACTAAAAGTAACGGGTATATTTATATATGATGTTTCCGAAAATCCACTCCATACACTGTTTGTTGTATTTTGTAAATCACCAACAATTTCTGCTCCTAAAGGATATGAAATTAAAGATGTACTATTAGAAACCATATTATAAAGTTCAGGGTATGAATCCTGGTCTAATACACTTCCATCTAATAAATGTAATTTAGGATCTGTCAAAGGTATTACAGATTGTACAAGTTCACCTATATTTCTCATATATTGATTCCCCCAACTCACTGTACTTCCATTAGTAGTAAGGAACTTACCAGCCTGTCCTGTTTGAGTAGGAAGATTATTTTGCTTTGTATCTAAAGCATCTTGTAATCCAGTAACTTTTGACATCGAAATATTTGAAATACTATCTTCGGTTAGTTGTGTAGTACCGTCAACATCCAGCCCTAAATGCTGATGTGTTGATAAATTTACATTATTGATTGTTCCAGAATTTATAATGTTACGCCCACCCATGTTAAGATTTCCGGTCATCATAATTGAGCCATCTTTATAAAAAGCATTATTATCAATCGTTGTGACTGCATCAGTTAAATGATTTATGTCTTCTGCCCATATAATACTTCCACCAGGAAGATATTTTGCATACAGTATTGGTGGGTGACTTGTAAATTGAATAACTGCAGATGTAACATTTAAAGTATATGCGTCAGAAGGATATGGTGTAGAACATGCTTCATCGGTAAAAAGTCCTTTAAAATTTGTTTCTGTATCATTGTAAATACATTCATTTAAAATAGCAAAATATCCACTACTATTTTGATAAATATCTTGATCTGTAATTTTTTCTATAATATCTCTTTCTGGAGCAGATAGAACTTTATTTACAACTTTTCTTAATTTAATATTATCAATAATGGCTGTCATATCAAACCTCTATTATATTGTAATTGATAAATTTCCAAGAGTTATATATTGCATTTTACTAACTTCAATAATATCATAAACATCTTTGGTTTTATCAGCTGTCTTTTTAAAATATGTCAATGGTAATATAACTCTATTTACTCCATCTATATAACATAAATTTATGATATCTGATTGTTCTAAACTTTCACTGATTTGTAATGCAGATATAAAAGATTTTATTCTCGTTATTAAATTATTTACAATTGCAGTTTTAACATCTGCGTTTGTGTTTGAATTTGTATTACTTACAACTTGTAAGAAAATATCAACAGGAACGCTTTGAGCTTCTCTAACTAATATATTAGCTCCTGTATTGTATTCTTTTTGTGAAAGGAAAGAAGCTACATCCGTAATTAAAGAATTATATGTATATTGTAGTGTATGACTGCCAATTGTTAATGGCTGAGAAAATACAACTTTATCAAACGCTTTTTGTGATCCTGCATAAATACTGGATTGATCCGGTACTGCTGTAACATTAACAGCTTCATCAATAATAGATGCTGTACCGGGTACAATAGGTCTTGGCATATTATTTGTTAAATTCAAACTTGTAATCGGTACTAAACTATTATTAAATTCGATCTGTGCTTGTGATAAAGTAGAACCTTTAACATATACATCAAAACAACCACCATCACTTCTGGATGGAGCCATTAAATCATCACCGGCGCTTATAACCTCAACAGAAGTTGCTGCTGGAAAGTTTTGTAAAACAATACTTTTAATACCGTTGACTGTACCAATATTCGTACCAGATATTTCAAGTTTCATACGCGCAATAAAATTCGCATTTGTTTCTGTATCTGTACCGTTTGAAATCTCATTCTTATTAGTAACGTTCGGAAAACCAGTAACGGTAGAAATACAAATTGTAATATCACCTATTACTGTATTTCCGATAGAACCAGTTACTGAAGCTTTAACAGGAACATCTAACATATAACCATTTGTTCCAAAATTATAATCATAATAATAATCTCTAAAATAAACATCCTGAGTCGTTTGATATTGTATACCTGTCGAAGCACTTGCTACAACTGTTCCTTGAGGAATAACTGAATCTTGTTCATCATCACCTACAGCATCTGGTCTCCAAAAATTTACTATACCTGTAGCTGCAGTTGCTTGTTTCCTTGTCTTACCATAATTAGAGGCTAGCTTTTCAATTGACTCTGATATATAAGAAATAACAGTATCTACATCAGTATTTAATGCATCAGCAATTTTCTGTAATTGCGTTGTTGAATTTAAAAGTTCTCCACAAGAATCGAAACTCTGTAAAGCATTTATGTACTGCATCAAAATTTCAATCTTTGCAATCTGTGTAGCACATGGAAGTAAAAATAAATCTTCCACTGCTGACCTTGGTGTAGTATTTACGTTTCGATTTTCAAGAATTGTATTCTTTAATTCTGTATAAGTTTTAGTAATATCTATAGCCATATTAACTCCTAAACTGTAACTTTAACTACTTGACCTGATGCTGTAACTACTTCCATACTTACGTCAAGAGCTTTCATTACTCTATCTATATCTTGAGATTCGATAACAATATTATTTAAACCGGTAATTTGTTCATCCCTTCTAGGAGATTCTTCTAAAGTTCTTATATATGAAATAGCACTAACGATAGTATCTTGAACTGCGCTTTCAAGTAAACTATCTCCTGATGGACTGCGTCTTAATTCATTTAAGGTTGTTCCATATCCAGGAAAGTAATCGGAACTGTATTGATCTGTATTTAATACTTTGGCGACTTGTTGAACTACATAGTCCGAGCCGTATACCATTTCTAAATCGTTGTTTGAAAGAAAATTTATATCGTTATATATTCTACGATTAAATAAATTATCATCATCGATTGTATTTGTATTAATAAATTTTATATCACTCATGATAAAAAACCTCTAAGAAATTGAATATTATGATACATTTGTCAAGGGAGATTTCTTAGCAATCGATTCCTTAGTCAAGCCATTTGATTTAATCGTTTCAGTTGTAATTGTAGTTTTATTCTCCCCGCCTTTTGTTTTACCTGTAACTAATTTAGATGCTCCGGAAACAACTGTTGACGCTACTGAAACTGCTTGTTGCTTAACATATGATACAGCTGCGTCTTTATATTCATTTGCTTTTTCATTTAATTCTTCAAGCTTCTTTTCTAGCTTTTGTTGCCAACCTTCCAATTCTTCAATTTTGTCTTCCAAATCTAAAATTTTATCTTCAGCAGTATCTTTGAGACTTTGTAAACTTACAGATTTAACTGCATTCGATGAAACATCTGTATTTACAGATGAACTTTTAAATAAACTTTTTGGTAATGGTATTTGATCTGGGACAGTAGATACTGTAGATTGTGCAGTATTAAGAGCTTGCTTTACATCTGTAATTTTAGATGTAGCATTATTGTAGGCAACTTTATAAGACGTCAACATAGTTTTATATGTAGCTACTTGTGTCTTAACTAAACTAATTGTACTTTGAATTTGAGAAGCATCCATACTATCTAAACCAATCATTGTTATTGCTCCTTAACTAATAATGTATTTTGTGCTGGCGTCATAGTCGTACCTGTAGGATTACCTCCATCACCATTACTATGAGTATGTGTATTCAACCATTGTAGTAATGATTGACCTTTAACTGTATTTTCTCCGCCAACAATAACATTTTTAGAATCTACATTAACGGTACTTTCTCCGCTTACATTAACTTCTTTTGCGTTCAAATTAATTGTATTACCGGTAGAAATTGTTATTTGATCGCCTTCTAAAGTAATTGTTGTATTATCTTTTGCAACAACTAACTTATGTGAATCTTGTGCTTGTGTAATTTTAAATCCATCTGAACCAGTTATTTCTAATGAATTATATTCTACAGTCATTTTACTACCATCGCAATTCAGTTCTATTGACTGTGAACCTGATGATAATGATGCAATCATAGATTGTAATAGAAGTGTTGATATTCCAGAAGAAAATATTTGATCTCCTTCTTCTTGTAATGCTACAGCTAGAGATCTTTTTTTACTACCGTTTACATCACCTTCTAAAGAAGACGCAAAATACTTTATAGGTATAACCATATCTTGTCTATTTGGTATTGAAGATAATACTGCAAATAATAGATAGTAACCTTTCTTTGGAATTTCTTGGTGTGCTAATGTTCCGGGATAATAAATATTTTGATAGTTCTCACTAGTAAGATTTCCAGAAGACAAATCTATAATATTCAAGGTTTTATTCTGTGGATCGACAGAAGAAATCATTCCAAGTTTCAATACTATATTATACATTTAAATTACCTCTAATCATTATTTGTTGTATCGGAATCTATACTTACAGTGATATAAGCATCCGGATATACACTAATTACACTAACTAGATTTGAAACATAATTTTTATTTGCTGTCCATACATTATTTTTATAATCACCTACAAGAATACAACCTTTTGTATCGTCTGCATTTAATCCGGTATGCACAAGAATACCTGTAAAATAAGGAACATCTTTTAATGTTGGATAATTTTTTGCAGAAGCATCGGTTCCTAACGTATGAAGACTGTTATAAATTTCATATCTGCCATTCGGTATGCATGTCTTATTTTCTACTTTTGTATAGTCAAGAATATCACCTCTGTAAGTATCCTCTAAAGTATGACAGAAAAATTTATTATTAATATACATCTCTCCAATTGTTTTATCAGCATATAAATATTTTCTCTTAACATAAATATTTACAAATTTTCTAACTAAAAACATACGTCCAATTAAGAAATGATTTGGATACCAATTTTTTGTACTTAATGGCATATATGGCCCAAAATTATATAAACTTACTTGCGTATATTCTTTATCCTCAACACTATTCATAAATGCTGATTTACTACTTTTATCAGAATCAATCGTCCTAGATGATGCAATATCATCTGAAATAAAAACATCGTGTGAAGCACTTAGTTGTATTTGAAAATCAAATGTCAAAGCTAATTGAGTTTGAGTACCTCCATCAAGTGCTGTTAAATCTTCAATATACATATATTTATTAGATATCTTCGGATCGTTACAAATATCTATTTTATATTCATTAGATATACTTAAACTTATAAAATAATTTATAATTTTATTTTGCATGTCACTATCTATTTCCGGAATATTTAAACTATTTATAGATAAACGTGTGTTTGATACACATGGAACTCGACAAATATTATTATTCTGTATCATTGTAGTCCATGGAATTTTTTTACTATGCAACTCTATATTTAAAAATCCAGTTGCTTTTTTTGAATCGCAAGATAAATATGTAGCGAATGTATTTCCTGAAGAACAACACTCAATAAAATTATAAACATTGACAGTATATAATTGTTCTACTTCAGAAGAACTCCATTTAAAAAGGACTGTAGGATCAAATATAGCTTTTTTACTATTAGCAAAACTTTGACCGTCTTTTTGATCATAACCGACATACAACCCACGCTGATTATAGACTTGCTCTATTGTAGGAATTTTTGTTTCAGGAATACATGTAGGTGTTACACGGATAACACAAGCTAACTTCTTATCAGATTTTCTGCTTTGTATAAATGAATTTATTTCTTCTTCCGTAGACATATATGTTGATTTTAGAACGGTTTGTATATTTTCCATTCCATTATAAACTTTAGTTAATTCATTATCACTAACAAATTCTATTACAGGATAGAAATATAAGTTAACTCCATCTGATAATTCTGAATCATAAATTAGCTTAGTAATTGTTCCTATTGAAGCTCCTGAAGCATTTAAAATATTTTTATTTTTAAATGTAATATTACCATTTAATAATGAACTTACAACATTATTACTTAACTGTCGAATATATGGAGTATAATCTATAGGACAAACACCTGCGATATATGATCCTGTATTCTGTAATGTATGAACAGCAGGAAGTTGTGAATTTGTATTCACTAAATAAGCTGGAATACCTACTTTTACATCACTTATTAACTCTTTTATAAATTTAATACCTGTATTTGTTATTCCTAAAAAATCACTCAGTTTCTTACCTAATGATGCTGCTGGATTTAATCTGGAAAGTAAATTATTAAATTGTTTTAAAATTATTGAATTATGTCTTTCGTCATAATATTCTAGTAGTCTATCCATATATGGTTTTGCTTTTTCATACTTACTATAGAATGCATCAAATTTATAAATATTATTTTCAAAAACATTAAACGCATCAATACACTCTTTCACTAAAGTCATTTGACTTTTATATACTCCCATTCGATCTTGTTTTGTTTTAAATAAATTAGTAAGATTACCTGTATACCAACTATAAAAACTATCATCACCATCATATTTCTGAAATGCAACAATAACATTTCGCATATAAGTATTTATAAAATTATTGTAGTCAGTCGCAAATTCAGTATTTATATTTGGCATTCTAGAATCTAAAATTAAGAATGCACCCAATGATACATCTTGATTACCATCTCTAACTTTTTGATTTACAGTGGCGTAAGGAGCAGAATATTTTTTATAATCTTTTTCTAAATAGTTTACTTCACTAATACTTTTAATTGTCCTATCCTTCCATAAATATTTTATTACATTCTCACTATTATCTCTGGTACGTAATTGTCTTGTATATATCTTAGCATTAACTGAAGTATCTTTTGTATTTAATTCATAATCGTCTTCAGAATAACCTGTTCTCGAGAGTATATCAGCACACCAAATAGAATTGATTAATTGCTGACTAGGTACAAAATCTGATGACTTAACATCATTAAGTGATGTAAAATCTCCTACACGAATATTCGTAGGAGCCATTGTTCTATAAAGTTCTTTAAATTCAGCTGAACTTAACACTGTATCACGATTAATGGCATTATCAAATTTAATTTTATTTGGATTATTATATGATGCCCAATAATATCTACTGTTAGAAACAAGTCTACGTGCTTTATCTTTTAAATTATCTTGCTGTGTCTTAGTTAACATAGACTCTGTTACCGAACCTTGATACATAGCTAATTCAGGTAATCTTTTAAAATTTAAAATTGTTGTAGAACCACCAGCCAATCCTTTACCAGTATTAGCTTCTATACACTCTGCTGCTCTCATATATTTAAACGTAAGCCTATGTGTATCAACATTTCCAGGAGTAATCATTGTAGTAATATTAGTTAAATAACCTACAAATCCCGTTGAAGAAATTATACCATATTTATCTTTGCTTAGTGTATCTGGGAAATAATATAAACGCCCTAATTTATAATCCTGAGTTAACGGAACAGTTAACTCAAAAGTTCTTGTACTACCATTTGATTTAGTTACATCTAATGCAGAATATACTGCTGCATCGATTTCAGACTGTACACTTGGTGAACTTTTTGGTGCATCAATTCTAAACCCATACTTTAATAATGCAGGTATATCTTGATAATACCCACCACAAAATTCATTTTGTACACCTAATGCAGGTATAGACCATTGGTAGTCAGATCTACTTTTTAAAGATGAATCATCAATAGATTGTGTCCACTCAATAAACACATCTTCATTTATAACGTCACCCTCAATCCAAGTATTATATCTTGGTGGTCTTAAAATTAATATACCACTCCTATCTTCAAATATTTCTAAGAAAGTATTATTTGCTAAAGTTTGTAGAATAGTCATGGGCGTGGTCATATTTGACCAAAATAAATCAAAATGACTACGTATCATTAATAAATATGCTTGGAGTTTTTCTTGATTAACATTATTATCTAAACGAGCAAGAATAATATGTGTACCTTTATTATACTGCACGTCATCTGCAACTCTACGTAATGTAGAGTAAGTTACTGCAAAATGATATAGTACTAATAATGGTTTTGCATATTGATACGGTAATGCTTTTAATTTATCCGGATCACTTACTAAACGCATTGAATACGCAACTTTATCTTCTTCGACTGGAGTAACTGCCAATGTATCACTAAGTAATTTAACAAATAAATCATATGCATTTAAGCCATCAAAGAAAGTAGAGAATGCATTAACCGCATTTGCGTCAGATGTTTTCTGTAATGAGTCTTCGCCGGAAATAAATTTGGCGACACTATAAAATTGAGGAGCAACTGCATTACTGCTTATTGTAGGATTCAATGAAAGCATTTTAGAAATACCTTCACAGGTTACATTAAGTAAAGACGTTTCTTGAAATCTCTGACTTAAACTTACCTTTGTAACAAACCCAATAAACTGAGTTGAATCCTCTAATTTTTTTTCAATAAATTCTTTTTCATTTCGTAATACATTATTATAACTTGTATCTACAATTTCAATAATATCATTGGCTTCAATTGTTATACCATGATGTAATAAAACATCTTGTCTTAAATTGAAGCTTGTCATATTAGACAAGCCTTCCAATGTTGTTGTAATAGCACCGATAGAGTCTACTGCATTTCCACTAGTATCGTCAGCCAATACTCTATTAGCTGTAGTTCTCATAAAATCATCATCCGAATATTTTGTTCTATCCGTCTGTATTTTATCAAGAATTTTACCTTGTGCTAAATCTGTTAAATCAATTACATAAACATAATTAGATGATGTTAACCCACCACGTTGTATTTGTGCTAATTCATCAATTACAGGTTTAAATAATTCATCTAACAATTTTTTACTTGCTTTCAATGCATTTGTTATATAAGTATCATAAGTTTGTCTCGCTTCAATAGTTGACATCCAATTAATCTTTGCGGAACTTGGAGCCATCATTGTATCTTCATAATCTTGTTGTAATTTTTGAAGTGCATAATTTTGTGCCAACGCTTCTTGTAATAAATTTTCTTCCTCTGAAATAGTAGCACGTTCATGTTTTACAAGAAAATCCGTATCTTCTTTTATAGGCTTATACTCAATAGTTTTAGAATCACCGGTATTCTTTACTACTTGTTGATTTGCATTACTGATAACTGGTTTCTTCGTCTTAAATTCATCAACATATTGTTTATATTTACCGGAAATTTCTTTTATAACATCATCGCTAGGTATACCTAATGTATATAAATTTGTAACAAAACTTTCAAATAAAAATTTATTTGTTATATTTTCACTTAAAAGAGATTCAACTTTATTTTGTAATGCTTTATAATTATATTTATATAAATAAACTTTATAACCATTCCTAAATAAACTAGACATTATTACCACCCATACCCTAAGCTATAACCAGAATTTGATGTTACAACTGTTAATTTTACTGAACTTGCATCTTTTTGTGCTTCTATTGTAGCTCCACGTATTGAATTTTGTAATGTAGGTTCACCTACAAACTGAACTGTATAATCGTATAAGAAAGGTTTATCAACACGTTCTGAATATGTAAAGTTTTTAATGTGACCTATAAACGTTACAAACCCACCATGTTTAGAGTTATTTGTTCCGCTTCCCGGATTTTCCATAAGCAAATAAATATATGGTGAACCGCTTTTATCTTTTTGAGGATATAATCCTTCACCATAATTAGATAATAAATTATTAATCTTTTCAACATCTTGATCTATAACTACATCATATTTGCCATCAATAGTTGCGTCTGATTTAATTCCAGTTAAATTACTATTAGTGTATTTAGAAATAGACTGTGCGACTGAAGTAAATCCTGCTGATATATTATTTGCAATATGACCTAATCCATTGACATCAGATGCCTGTTTAATTTCTGATCCATCAGAATCCACTAAATTACCTACTGTATTTCCTCCAAAAGCTCCCATATAAGAAATGCCTTTAAACGTAATATTAACTGGTTTGTTATGCCAAGACTGTAAGAAGTTTGCTGTTATACCATAAGACTCTCCAACAGGATTGTCCCACGTTACGTCAACAGATTGAAGTGCAGTTATTTTAAAAGGTGCAGTATATGTAGAAACAGATTGAAAATCATCATTTTCAACTAATGTTTCTAATCTCTCCTTTTCCTGACGCAACTCTGCATTTATTAGACTAGCATTCTCTTGTTGCTCTTGTGTAACTGACGCAGGTGCTTGTAACATTTCGTTTGTACTTTTATGGTATTCTTCATTTAATTTTTGAAGTTTTTCTCGATTGGTATACTGTACAGCTTTAAAAGAAACTATCTCACTCCAAAGCCATAAATTTCTTGATTTAATCGTTTGTAAAAGCATATTTTATACCCTCACCTAATATCCGTTACCCCAAGTATTTCTACCTGAAGATCCTTTGCTACCATTTATACTATTAATATTATCTAATGATTCTTGAATAATTTCTGAAGCAGGCATTCTCTTACTAAATATACCGAATGCTGCCGACATTTGTACTAAACTTTGTACTGCAGAAGTTAATAAAGCAATAATTGTTTCCATAGGTTTCTCGAATATTACCTGCTGTTGTGCATAAAATCTTGCTTCATTTGTTTCTGCTTCAGATAATCCACGTAATTGATATTCAGAAGTTAATTTTTGTAACTGCTCACCTAATGATAAACCTTTAAACTCATCTCCAGAAAGTATGTCCGAGTACTTCCTTACTATATCTGCAAGTTTTTGTCCGGATTCACCTTGTAATCCACCAAAATAATTTGGTGCAACTGCCATTAAAGTTTTTGTATCAAGGCCAGTTTGTGATTCAAGTGTATTCCAAATATCTGCTAATCTCTTAAATTGTCCTGTTGTTCTGTAGCTTTCTGCCAACCCACTCAAATCACTTTTTCCAAATGAACGTAATCCTTGTGCCAAAGCTATAAATTGTGAGAAGGATACATTCATAGCATTTAAAGATTGCAGCTGTGCTGCTAACATCTGTGGATTTGAATTGTCCAGAATGCCCTCAGTATTTTCACTAATCGCTTTTACTAAAGTTAATATTTCACGTTGTGCTCCTGCATAACCAAACCCGGATGTATATGCTAAATTTTTATTATAACCACTTAACATTGAAGACATAAAGTTAGTGGTAAATCCTCTAGAAAGACCGTATTGTATTGCAGAGTTAATAAACTTATAATTTTTAAGAGCATCTGCTCCACGTCCCATAAAATATTGAGAGCCTACAGATGTTAATATATTTGTAGTTTCTTGGAAAGAATTTCCTAATATAATTCCTTGTTCAGCTAACTCTTTAAAAGACTTTAACAATTGTGCCATTGTTGAATTTAAACCACCGAAACCAGTTTCAAAAGACGCGCTCCTAAAAAACGATCCTGATTCTAATAAAGATCTATAAGCAGACTTAAACTCTTGACGTCCTGCAAACGCTCCTGTATATAATGGGTTATTGACCATTGAAGCGTGTAGTGTTGATGCTGTAAATAACTGACCAGCATTTTGTAAACCCGGATGAAACATAGTAGTTGATCTTAAATACTTACCACGTTCACCTATCATCTTCAAAATACTATCAAGTATTGTTACTATCATCCCGACAGCCGGAACGACTTTAGTAAGTATTGTTCCAAGACCTTTACTACCAGAAACTATTAATCGTTGTGCAGCTTTTGATGCTTGAGCATCGCTCCAACCAGGATTTTGTTTTTTAAAGATATTCTTTGTTAAAGCTAAACGAAAATTATTACCTAAACGATTTCCGAAATCTCTCCAAGAACGTGCACCAAAATAACTTAATCTCCCATATTTATCTTGAGCTTTTTTAATTTTACGTAATTCCTGCGAGATCTCTTTTTCTTCTTTAGCTTCTTTATCTTCAAATCCTTTCTTACTTAAAGTATCTGATATAACACGTAAGTATTCTAAAACTTTAGGATCAATACCTGATGGTGGTGTTGGGGTTTCATTTGCCATAATCTTTACCTATTATCTTTAGATTTTTTTATTTGTGCGAGTTGCTTTTGTACCATATCTTCAAAATCTTTATCACTCGTACTTGCTTGAACAACTGAAGTACCTGGTTTTCTATTTATCTTATCAATTTCTTTTTTCATTAACTCAGCATCATTCTGCATGTTAGATAAAATCCAATTAATTTGCATCGGAGATAACTTTTGTATCAGTGGATCATTTGGCAAAACATGAAATGTCTTACATATTTGCCACAATGAAACACTGATTCCGCTACTAATTAATTTTTTTTTACATTTTCGTCGTTAAAAATATCATTTATAACTTGTTCGTTTTCTACATATGCATTATATGCTTTGTCTATAAAAACTGGAGGGAGTTGCAAAAGTAGTTTATGTAACGTAGATTTAGATTCCATTGAACTGAAATCTGTATCATTTATTTTTGTAATTGCATATACTAATATTGGAACTTTACTTGTTTCCATTAAAAGATATAAAGTATTGTTTAATTCTTCTTCTTGTTCCTTATCACTTGTTTCCTTATCATTAGTTTTCATCTTAGGTAAGTCTATTAATTTTGAATAATTTTCTCTATCTTCTTGTGTTAAATTCTTCAATGTTATTGTGATACCATCTATTATTTTAACATCTTTTGTAACTGTCCCCTGTTTAATTAAATTCAAAATTGCTGCATCTGATAATTTTATTTCTGACATTGTTCTCTCCTTTTTTCATTTATTCTAAAATGTTATTGATGTTGGTAATAGAGAAGAAACTGATGACGTTATTACTCTACTTAAATTTGGATCATAAGTTTCTACTCTTCCTACATCTACTGAAACATCTTGTTTAACTAACACGTTTCCTGCATTCTGTAAATTATAAGCGATTGGATTATCTGTAATCCAACAATTCCAATAATATGTAATTGACGAAACTTTTTTACCAGACTTATCCCAATTCTCTATTCCGCTATTATCATAATTAATTACTTGTATATGTATTGGTTTCTGTTGATATAAAACATTACCATTGGTTATACCGAATAAACCTTGAAACTCTCCGTTTGTTTCTAACGCTTTTGTAATTTGAGAAATTTGATCTAATTTAACCCCGAGAGATTCTAACTGGTTGGCCATAGGAAATCCATAATAATCTTTATATAACACGATTTTTGATATTGACAGTGTAGTTGTTACTGGACCGGGAATGATATCAAGGGGTTCGAATGCATGTTTACCTAAACCATAACGTCTTGTATTTGTTCTTGTATTTCTTCTTTCAAGTCTATCAATAGTTCCAATTGCGGCGGTAAGCGGAATTGTTAATGTTACTCCAGCAATATTTGCAGTAATAGGTAGAACTACATATATATCGGTAGATTGAGATAATAGCGCCTCGGTTTTTGGCATTGAGTCTTTATTGTAGTTCATATATAACAAACCTCACATTAAATGGTAGTTTGAATTAAACCTTGTTTTGTTGAGATTACACCTGTGGCTATTGCATTTACTTTCTGGAGAATCATCATATCGTTTGCTCTTTCAATTGAAAAATCCATATTGTTATTATCAAACCATACACCGTAAATCAATATTGTTTTTGCTCCAGTAGTTATTGTAGTACCATCATCTTGTGCTCTTTTTACACCAGGAACACTTACATAAAGCATTAATGGTGAATTCTGTTTCATAATATCGTATGATTTATTATATCCAAAAGCTTGAGCAATAGTTGATTCATAAAGTACAACTCTATCTAATTCAAGATTATATTCTGGTAAACCTGGAACTACTTCTACCGGTCTACCTGCGGTATCCATATTTAATTCTCTTCTGTACTCCGCTTCTCTTTTTGTAATAATCTTTATTCTTTGAATTGCACCTACAACTTTATTAGGATCAATTTTATCTAATAAACTTGAAACTATATTTTCTTGAGTTTTAAAAGATGATCTCATGATAGTCCAAGGTGCTGCATATATATTACAATATATCCTGGGACACATCTCCAGGTCACGAAGGATATCGTCTTGTTCTGCTGCCATATTATTCCTCCTATAAATTAATTGCTACCCACAATTCCGGCTGCGCGAGCCGAGGTAGACTGTATAATTTTAATATCATCTACGTTATCAACACCAAATTCTATATTGGATTCGAGAAACCAAACACCGTAGATAAACCAAGTTTTAGTTAACAATTGATCGCTACTTGTTTTACCTTCATCATCTGGACAAATTAAATTTATTTTAATAAGTAATGGTCTTGTTTGTTTCGATATATCTAAGCCATCATCAACATCATTATAAAATTCGTCAGATAACATTGAATCATATAATACGATTCTGTCCAACCTCAAATCATATCCTGGTAATCCAGGATATGATTCTACAGGTCTTCCAGCTGTTTTATAATCAAGTTCTCTCCAAATATTTAACTGTCTTTCATTTATGATCTCTAAATTCTGTACCGCACCAACTTGTCTACTATTATCTGTAGCTTCGAGTAATCTACCATATAATTCTGTTGGCTTTGTAAAATCTGCACCAGTAAAGTCAAATGGTATAGAATAGATTTCAATATATGCTTTATATGCTGTTTTTAAACCTTTTATTAAACTATTTTTATAATCCCCTGTAACAGCCATATTGTGCTCCTCCTTTTAATTATCCTTGAAATGATACACCAAATGTAACTAAAATATAATTAACATCAACTGTAGGTTGAATTCTAAAACTTACATTAACTTGATTTGGATAATTTAAATCTTGAGCAATAACCAAATTATTATAAGATACAATATCATTGTTTGCTAAGAAACTAGAAAGTATTGTATTAACTGTAGCTGTCATTTCAGATATTGTAGAAGCACCAGTAAATCTTGTATTAATATATGCTCTATCTAAAGCAAGTCTTAATGTGTTAGATATAACATCTTTTATCTTTGTTATCTTAATTTCAGATTTTACAAGATCACCTGTAGCTGTTGAAAGTGCGTGTCTTATTTTTGCTACTGATGTTCCTTCTGCGCCTTCAAGAACTAAACAACCATAAGATGCTAATATATTTTTTTCTTCTCTTGTATATCTATCATTTATTGTAACATCAGCCAATGTTTTTCCTGATATAGGTTCACCGCAAGTATAGTTATTATTACATATAATACCTGCAAGAGCTGCTGCTGCATACATACCATTTGCTTGAGCTACAGTTCCTGAATCTAAAGCAACAGTAACCAAGCTTGGTGTGATATAAATAACTCTAGCAGAGTTTGCTGAAGCAGCATTTGATTTATAATTATCAATAGCCTTATCTATATCATCACTAACTTCATTATCTAAAGAATCTGAAAGAACTACAAGTCTTTCTTTTCTTTCTAAAGTTGTACTCATATTTTCAACATGTGTTTTACATACACTTATAATTTGTGCCATCGTCAAACTGTTTGCTGCATCATCTGCTCTATAAGGTGATACCATCGGTAATATACAATATGCATTTACTTTTGAAGCTTCTCTCAACGCAGACTGCAATCCTGCTGCATCAATATTACCTGTTACCTGATTTACTTCCGGTTGTATACAATAGAACGCTGTTGCTCCATTATCATATGCAACTTGTGCACCAGCAGATATTGTATTTTCTGCAGAAGGTTCTCCATAAGCAGCAAATATAGAAGACAATCTCGTATAAGATTTTGCTTCTCTATCAGAAGAAGTTTTTTCTACAGTGTAACCTACTGTAACACTATATTTACCGTCTGCACTGATTTGTGGCATAACAGCTGTACCATTAACTACAGGAGCTTTCCATATAAATGTATCTCCTGAAATTTCAAAATAAACTACTTCATCTGAATTTCTATATTCTTTACTACTTATAGCATCAACAGCTACTCTCGGAGCATTTATAATATTAGCTTGTAATTGTGCTGAATAATATGTTGATATTGGAGATACGTTTATCCAATTAGAATTTAAATAACTTGAAGTAACTTCTTCAGGTGAAGTATGTGAAACTATACATCTATAATAAGAATTATCATATGTCATTAAATTTCCTACAACATAATCTGTAGCCGGTGTCCAATCTGGATAACCAATAGTAGTTTCTGTTGCATTAGCACTTAACCAATTAGAAATTAATTTGCTATCCGCTTCTTCTTGACTTTCTATCGGTGTTGTATTTTCAGGTAGCCATCCAGCTACTAAGATACTATCTGCCTGAGATGATGTAATTTCTGTAGCATTAGCATTGAGCCAATCTTCTACAGGACTTGTTACAGTTCCTGCAGTTGTAACCTGATAGTATTTAACTGTTTCTAAACCGAGATCTGTTGCTAAAACAACTCCTTGTGCATAAGTATTACCAACAATTGGTTCTATTGCAGTAGGGATTGATATATTATCAGTCGTCACTTCATAATAGGACATGTCATGCATCAACACATCACCAATACTGAATGTACTTCCAGGAATAACTTCAGGATAACTAATTGATCCCGCAGTTTCTACTCTGTAATATGAAGTATTGTATTTTAATACAGTTCCTTGTGCGTATGTTACATTTAAAGCTAAGTCTACAACAGACTCATCAATTGGAGGTAATAACTCCAAAAGTTCATTGTTTACATTTTTTGTTGTTTTTCCTGTACCAATAATACATACGGATAATAGTCCAGTATTAACGTCTGTAACTATATCATCATTTATAACAACATATGTACCTGGTTCTGTATAATTGTTTGTAAAAGATGGCATTTATTTTCCTCCAATTAATAAATTTTTAATATCTTAATTAATTTTTTTCCTGCGTAATCTTTTATTGTTTTTGTATACTCAACAACTTTTGTTTCGTTTACACCTAAATAAAACTCGTCGTTACTCAAAACACCAAACGTAATGTTTCTGATTAGAGCATGTTTTACAACTGGTTTTATTGTGCTAACTCTTTTTACTGGTTCAACTTTCCTAACCATTTATTCCTCCACATCCAGTTCAACTGGAATATTTTTAATCAACTCATAAATTGATTTATCTATATAAAATGAATAATGTGTAACACAAGGCACCGTAACTGTATTTTTATAAATAACTTTATTATCAAACATCTCTTGAGATTCGCCTGACACATTCTCTCCGGAATAAGTAAAATATTTTATCAACTCTGGTTTAACTACATGTCTAATATACAAAACAAGTAAGTCTGTAATTCTTTCTCTATCTTGAGAGCTTCTCGCAAATACATCAAATCTAATTTCAACATTTAAAGGAGCTTGAACAAAATCCCCTGTATATATACAATCACTCCTGTTCGCTACATAAGATACAAAATAATTATCAGGTTCTTCTATATTCCAGATTATTGTTCTATCATTTGGTGTTACGTAAACTTCTTCTTTATTGAAGTATTGCTTTATAAGTTTTGTATTATCATTTGGATCAACTATATAATTATAAACTTCCATTAATCCTGTTGATGTTGCTACAAATTCAAGTTGTGTTGGTATTTCCCCTTTCGTTTTAAACTCAGAAAATATCGGTGTTGTTGAGTTACCTAAATCAAATGTTGTATAAGTTGCATAGTATAAATCTGGTTTAACTCCATCATGCCAACTAAATTTACCTGTTATATAATCAAATTCAAAATCTTCACCTATGTTATAATTTACAGTTTGATAAGTAACTTCACTATTATTATACCCGGGAACTATAGCGTACACATTTTCTAAACTTCCATCTAATATTTTGTATCTTACTTTATCATTCTGTATACATTCACCACTTACTTTATTAACATGTTTTACAACTTCTTGACCAAGATATCTTAAACTGGCATCACCACTACCTGCAGAAATTGTAATCATCGGAACATTAAATACTCTGTTTGGTGTTTCTTTATAAATTCTAATTCTACTTTTTCTCTCATCTGCATTATATCTAAATTCTTTAGGGGTTACTTCTGAACTAAAAATAACTCTTAAATATTTCTCCCAAAGAGCTTTAATCGTATTTGTATATCTAATTACTGCCATAATTATTACCTCTTAATTTTAGCAGCGATTTGTTGTATGAAATCTAAAGGTTGCTCCTCTGTAACTTCAGGTGAATCAGATACCATAACAACTACAATTCCATCACCTGATAAATCTTGAATCTTATCTTCTACAGTTTGAACTTTATCATGACATTTACAATTACCGCCACAAGAACCGTCACATACATGATCTGAATCTTCCGGTATAGGATTTACTGTTTTTAAATCCATGTTTTCCGGTTCCATCAAAGGCTTAACTGCAACATTCTCATCTGGAAATAGTGTTTCCATATTTTCCAAATGTGTATAATAATCAGGAGCCTCTGCAAGATGATCTCTGGCGATTTCTTTTGCAATCTCTAAATTATCTGTATGCTCCTGTTCAACAATAGAACCTGCTTGCTCTTGCGTTTTTAATGTATCAAGCATCTGTTCATATTGCATGTTATACATTGGTGCCCATTTTTTTGCCAAATCTTCAATTGACATTCCATCTGCTGCACCATCTTCAAGTAAATCGCCTTTAGATATTTTCTCTACCGCATCTTCTACATCATTAAAAATTTGTTCTTTCGCTGCAGGATTTTGAATTTCACTTAAATTCTCAGGATGTTTTATTGAATCTCCGTACATCAAATCCTGTATTTCATCTGTACTTACTTTTACTACTTGAGGTAAAGCCTCAGGAGTATTATTAGCTTTTACTTTATAAGCTAAAATATTCTTAATGTAATATCTTGTATATGCTTTTGATAATCTAAACATATTTTTACCTCTATTAATATTAGCTGTTGCTACTTTTAATTTTAATTGTTCTACAAAATTTTTTAAATTATCGTAATCTGTATATGTATTCAATATTTTAATAACTTTATCTGCATTACCTTTTACAAATGTTTTTAAACTTGACTTGAAATCTGCATTTACATTATCATATATATCACTAACTGTTTCTTCTACATTTGAATTCCTATTTAATTCCTTAATATCTAAAACACTATCGTCTACTAAATAAGTTTTTAATTCATTAAAAAATGAAAGAACTGTCTCATCTTGTAATGTATTATCTGACTCTATGTTTTTATCTTGTTTAATATCTGGTATAGTTTGTTGATTACCAGATCCTTCAGATAATTGTTCACGTAACAATTTTACTAATGAATCAACTTTAGGATTGCTTTTTACCAAACTCTCTAAACCTTCTTTACCTATATATTTATACAGAGCCGAAAAAAATTCTGAAACGTTACGAAATGAATGTACTTCTGAAGATGCTTTACAAAAAGAATTTATCAAATCACCGTCATAATATCCTGTTACCCAAATGAATGTTGGTATATCTTTAGGTTCTTGATTTAAACGATCCTTTAAGTAATTAAAAAATTCGGGATCTGCTGTTGGATCACCATCAAGCACATTCATTGTATATTGTAATGCGAGGTTAAGATCTGGCTTAGAAGCAAAAGCTAAACTTAAAGTTGGAACTTCTCTTAAAATCTGCTGTCTTCTCTCATCATGATCTTTCTTCGCCATATATGCTAAAGCTGCATAAACATTATTTGCTATTAACTTTAGAATTTCACTATTACTTACTTTTTTACCACTACTGATAATCTCAGCTATTTTACTGGATACATCTTTACCATCAGCATCTTTTATAACAAACTTATAACTTATATCTTTTAATGGAAAATAATCTTCTATATATGCGTTAATTTTTTTTAAAAAATCATTATACATATTATCCCCAAATTGTATCTACTGGTTTTTCTTTTGCTTTATAATAAGATTCAAAAGCATTATCTATAGACTCATCTGTAACATGATAAACAATCTCACTTCTTTGACACAATGCATTGTTAAACTGCTGGTCCATAATATAACTTTTAAATAATGTTCTGGAAACATCTTGTATATAAAATCTATCGCCTGTAGAACATTGAACAAGTAAATCATGTGATCTTAATAAAGGTGTCCACAAAGTCCAAGATTGCAACTGCTGTGTTGTCTGTATTCCTTGAGGTGTATGTTTTATTACTCTTGCCGGATTTGAATTATATCTTGCCATTATTCTAATCTTCTTATAATAACCACCAACAAATCCTGTTCCAAAACATATGTTACAATTTGTATGTGTATTATAATCTAAATCAGGATTCTCTTCATCTATTGAACCTCTGTGATCACAATAAGGACAAGCTATTCCTTCCCAGCGTCTTAAATATAAATCCCACATTTCACCGTCTGCTTGTAAAATCGACATCTTATCTGCACGATTTTTCTGTATAGCAAAATCTAAATAGTCTGTATCTATTATATTTCCATTCGGTGTCGTAGGATAATTTATCGGAGCTATTATCTTTTGATTACTAGGTATCGTCCAATCTCTCTCTGAATTATAAACATGAGCACCTTTTGTTGAAACTAAACCACCTAAACCGTTTCCAAAAGGAAAACCTTGTACCCAAAAACTCCACTGTATTTCTGTGCTTGCATAGGGAACAGGAACATCAAATTCGACTTTCATCTTATTATTACCAATTTCTTGAGGAACAAAATCCCCTTGGCTTAATAATAATTGAGGTAATATTGGTGAAGGGCTTCCCCATAACTCATATGACTTTGCAAATCCTTCCGGAGTTCTTACTTTCGGAAACTCTACTACATAAGTATATTGAGTACCTTCTTTATGATAAACCTTAAGTAAACTAATTCCAGAATAATTAAGATCAGATGGTGTCGTTATTTCTGTATCTTCCTCTGTAAGAATTTTACCGGTTCCATTTGTTGAACCATCAGGATTCAAACCTGAACCATCTGTCTGTACAGTATTCATCCAGCAAGGACCTGCTTGGTTACAATTACATTTTTCAGGATCTGTACTTGGATTTATAGTTAACAACTCTTGTATATTTATAGGCATACTATCACCACTATTTAAATTTAGTATAATTATGATAAAAATGTCAAGGGACGATATTCAACTTCTTTTTAACAATAGCTGTGCACTTATTTGCTATCTGAGTGCACAGCTTTTCTTCGTTTATATCATCGCTAGTTTGTTCATCTAAGCTCTCAACTTCACCTAAAGTTACATTTACTTTTTTATTTTGATCGACGTCATGAAAAAATTTACTGTAATTATCTTCTTGTAAAACTACATCTACTATGAAATGTGTAAATTCATGATAAAATGTATTAATTACATCAAGCTGATTTGCATGGTTTGTATCTATATAGATATCTGTTACATTCTTGCTTTTGCGCAATCTATAATACAAACCATATGCACTCTGCTTTTCTACCAAATCCGGAACAAAATGTATTCTTATATCTAAGACTTTCTCTTTAGGTTTACGCATTTGGCCTACCTTAAAACAAAGTATTTAATTCCTCATCTTTAGATAAATCTTTTTCTATAAAATTTTCAAATCCATCTTCTGAATATTGTGTATTTAACTGACCTTTTAAAGAAGCATAAATTTTTAATACATCGCCATCATATCCAAGTTTCTGTGCAACTTTCTTTCTGCTCACATTTGTAATATATTCAGGACAAATATCATGATTATTTGCTTTTATTATACTAAATGATTGAGCAAATCCATTTGAATCTAATACAACTGAACTAGCTTCAACGTCAATTCCTATTGAATTCAATTGTGATCTCATTTCCTGCAAATAACTTTGTTTCTTAACATCTGACATTGCAGTTAATTTATTTAATATTTTATCTGCATCTATCTTTATTAAGTTAGATTCTGTTGAAGCTTTCTTTTTAAAGAAATCACTAATAGGTTTAACAAATTTCTTTTTTAATTTCTCTTGAATTTCTTTTATCTTGCACCAAATTTTAGCTTCATTATCTGGAGCAAGTTCATCACCTGTAACAACTGTCTGACAAGGACATTGTCCTTCTTCTTGATTTTTCCAATTTACTACTACAGCATTATCGGATACAGACTTTTCAACTTTGCCTTTTGCTCCAGTTACTCTATGCTGTACATATAAGTATGTATTTTTAGCATTTATTCCTTCCGGTGCAGGACCTAATACATCTTCAAACTTAGCTTCTTTTAATAATTTATTAAGAAGCTTTTTAATTTGATTAACTGCATCTAATTTATCTTTAGAAACTTTCGCTTCTCTTTTTACTTTTTCATCAGCTTCTGCAGCAATTCTTTGCATCTCAGAGTCATAAATACAAGAACTTTCTTTCTTTTCTAAATCAGCTTTAAAGTAATCACATGAATGAATACCATCTTTTATACATGCGCATCTTTCAGCTAATACATCTTCACCTGTGATAGGACATTTAAAAGCTTCGATTTTAAGAACCTCAGTAGGTTTTGTTTGTGATTTAATGTCGAAGCCATATTCTATATGACCATCTTTAAATTCAAGATCTACAACACCTTCCATTGGATAAGATGCTACAACTTTTCCAACGCCATATAAATCATGTGTGAATTCCGTTCCTGCTTTTATGTCAAAAATAGGAATCTCTTTCATATATTTATTTGACATTTATTTCCTCCCAATCTATTTTATTTATTTGATCTTCTATACTATTTAATTTATTTTCTAAATTTTTTAGTCCAACACTATTAATAGAATTTATATACTCCATACGAGCATTATTTAATTGCGGATTATTTGAAGTCTCTACATCTGTTAAAGGTCTAGATAATTGCTCAGAGAACTGAATCTTTGTATTAAATAATTGATCATATGTTAAAGACTTGGATTGCTCTTTATTAAACTCATCAATTAAACTATTTATAGAATTTTTATCTAATTCTTTTCCGTCTTTAGAAATAGTTTTAAGTTTATTCTCTATAATATCATAATTATATTCTTTATCTTTTAGTGTATTTAAAAACAATCTTATTGTAGACAATAAATTAATATCGGTTTTCTCTACGAACTTTTGTCTATCTAATATAGAAGTATCTAATGCTTGTAAATTAGATTTTAAAAAGTAAGATTCTAATGACTGTTTTTCATTAAACAAAGCTTTTAAACTATTCATTGCCTTCTTATTATCGTCTGATTCTATAAATATATCCAAAATCTGAATACTTAAAACTACAATAGAAACTAAGTGTTCAATCCACTTAGTAGGGTTTTTTGTTGGATATGCACAAGCTAATAATAACGATTTAGATAAATCTTTGTCAAGAGGTGTTGAATAAACTTCTTGAACAATAGTTGATAAAACTTCTTTAGCGGAAGTATTTTTATCATCCAACTTTGTTGATTCGCTTTGAATAAATTTTAATAGTGATTGGAGATTCTCTTTATCATTTTGAGCTGCTGCTCCAAAGAAATTAAATATCTTTGGATAATGCGCTCTCTCTTTCATATAATTTTCAAATACAACTTTACCTGATGTAGACTCAGAAGCATTTGAATCCTCTATTTTTAAAATCTCATCATTAGATAAACTTGTAAAATTCTCTTTAAAATCACGTAATACTTCAGCTGTATCTATTGCTGATCCTTTATCATCAACTACTCCTATATATTTACCATCTTTATTCTGTTGAAGATCATAACCACGTTCATATAAAAATTCTTGAAAATCATCTTTAGCGTCTTGAGTATAAGAACCGGAAGCACCAAATTCTGATAAAACCAACTCATCATTTTCAACCAATAATCTAGCAACATTACTTTCATCAGAAACTTTAGGTGCTTCTTCTATTACTGGAAGCTCTTCTCTTATAGCTTCTTCTTGTTGTTTCTTTTGTATTGTATCGGGATCTGTATCAACATCTTCATTAAGTGATTGAAGCTCTTCAGCAGAAAATTTATTTTCATCTTCTAAACGTTTTTTTAAATTTTCCATATTTAACTTCTCAGCATCACTTAAATAATCTTCGAATTTCAAAGCAACTCTAAAAAGAAAATTCGAATATATACTACCAGATCTTTGCGTTTCTTGTTTAAACTTATCTTCAATTTTTTCATTATATAATTCAAAGAAACGTTTTATATAATTTTCAGTTAATTGTTCAGAAGACGTATCATAAACAATAGATTCTGCTTTTTTAAATTCTAAAATCAATTCATCAATATAACTATTTAAAGTAGAATCATTTTTAATATCTTCCATCTCACTTACAGGTAACTTAACATCCTTACCTAATTTTCCTAAAGCATTTAATCTATGTGCAAGTTTATATACAAGATTCTTAAACTCTTCGCTACGCCAATATAAATCCATAATCTCATTATATTTTCTTGAAACAAAACTTCTATCAAACGTAACTTCCGTAAACTTACCTAAGTTCAATAACACATCGGAAGTTCTTAATTTATTTATATAATAATTACGACTTATAATAGCAACTAATTGTAATTTACCTTTTATATCGTATATATCACTTTCTGTTGATGACAACCTACCCTTATCATCAAAGTATATACTCTCAGAAATATCAGATGGTCTTACATACTCTACTACATATTTTGCATTACTGGCTTGAACTTCACTATTTAATTTATGAATAACGTTTTCTAACATACCTGTATAGAAATCAAATTCATCTTTATCAGAAACACTTGAGTTTAGTGGAGTAACATCAACTCTGATAGATGCATATCCAGGCTTTGACATCAATGTATCATCAGATTTTACACTATCATCAACAAAAATATTTGCTACATGAGTTAAAGGAGTTGTATCATTTTGAATATTAGAACCGCCGATAAAAGTGTCTACATTCAATAATGTTAAACCTGGCACGTATCTTATAAATAGTTGATAAATATTTTCATTTTCTTTATTTCTGTTATAAGCAATAAGATTAACTGGTACACTATTTGTATTCTTAAACTTATAATCTTGTACAATTTGTCTTAATGCTTTCTCTAAAGTAAATTTATCAGCTGCTTGTAAAGTTTTTAAGAAATTATTATACATATATGCTCCATATTATTAGATTTTAAGGTCATATTCTGCAGATATATCTTCAACTTTTTGCCACAAATTAGTTAATTGTTCACTAAAATTCATTGTCAAATCAAAGCACTTATTCGTTTTTTCACACATATCTGCTACGTAATTTGTTAAATCTGTCTTTAAAGATGATAATTTCTCTGCTATATAAGGAATTGTGATAAACTCACCTTTAAAACTATTCTGTATTTTATCGGTTAAACTGCTTAACAAATTATTATTTCTTTCTAACAATACTTGTAATCCAGATAAAGTTTCTGGACTCGTACTAGAATCAACCATTGCATTATATAAATATTGTGAAAGTAAAAATCTCATCTTTTGTAACTTTCTATCTAAATCTGATATTTCTTTCTGTACAGATGATCCTGAAGATTTTATTTTATTCTGTATAGCAACGGTATCAACAGTAATATCTATAGGAAGTATATCAAACTCTTTACTAAATAAACCACGTCTATGTCTATCAGAAATAAACTTAATAGTTACATAAGGTGCGATATTTTTATTAGCGGTCAGCCAATCTTGAATTTTTTGTTCTACATTAGGTCTTAAATTCTCAACAGATTCTGTAGCTAAATCATTAATTTCATTTAATGTCTTTTCTAAACTAGCCATACTTTGTTTTAAAACTTCACCATCTGCATTACTTTTATCTTTCTTTGTTTCATAAAGTTTCTTAGATAAGCTTTCTATATCTCTAGATATACTTTTAAAATTATATTGTGTATCGTTTAATACTTTCATTAAAGCGACAATATTTTTATTTATAGAAACACTACTTAAGTTCTTCAACTTATTAAAGATTGTTCTAAATTTTGTTTCAAAAGAATTATCCATAGTGTATTTCTGATCTAAAGGTAATGCTACATTACCTCTTAAATCATTTATATTACCGTCAACGAGCTTACCAGAAATATTAAATATCTTAGAAGATTTTAAAACTTCATTTACTAACTTATCACTAAAATCCCAATCCGTACAATCTTGCATTAAACTTGCTAGGATAGCATCTGAGTTTACGATATTAAATAATATTGCTCTAGCATTTGATAATACTTTATAGTTTGAAATTGATTGTATTACACGCGTTGGTTCCCCTCTATATAAAAACTGTTCGCTCAATTTATCAAACTTATTCTCCGCATTTAATAAATATTCTTTATTCTTAATTAATTGTATAGCTGAAGTTATTCTATCAGTAAACGCCGTCTTATTTGCAGATAAAGCATCACAAATATCCACAAGCAAATTAAACTTCTGATTATCTATATAATTAATTAAACTAACTGATTTTGAATCTTCTAAAGTTTTTCTATATGTCTTAAATAAGATATTTGCTACAAAAGATATAAGTGCTTCTGCGTCTTCAGAAGCTGAAATATTTTCTGAACTTAAAGTAGAGATGTTATTATCTTTTATAAATTTACTTAAATTAGAATCATCTAAATTTTCATTTGTATTTAAATCTTTATTAAAAGCTAGTATCTCTTTTAAAATATCATTGTAACTTAATTGTGTATTTTGTGCGTTCAATTTACTGTATATTGCATCTATAATAGAAGTTAAATTTTCTTGTAAAAATTCTAAATCTATATTCTGTGTTAAAATATTACGGTATGTAGCATACTTATTCAATCCAACTAATTGATTTATGTAAGCACCGATCTGAACTTTATTTATATCTTTCACATTCTTTAAATTTAAAAACTCAATTATAGAGTCTGCAACATTTTCTATGTTGTAAACTTCACTCAATAAACTTTGTTTTGTAGCTGATAATGTTCTAGTAGTACTATCATACTGTTGACCATATAATTCTTTAAAGAAATCTACTAAATCTGATTCATCAAATTTATGTGCTGCTTCTCTTTTTAAAGTTAAAGCATTGATGAAATTACTGTACTTACCTAAATACAAATCTAAATCTTCAACAGACTCTGTCGGTGTAGTTTGTAAATTATTCAACTTTTCATTGACATAAGATTTTATACTTTGAATAAATAACTCTGCTTCTTGTTGTTTTTCTTTATAAATAGCATTAAATTCTTCTTTATCCAACGGCTGATCCATTTTAAATTTTTTATATTCCATACTCGCAATTTCTTCTAAATCATCATTAATAGGGAGTAATGTATTAGCTGCTAAAGATGCAGCGTCTAAAACAAATTTTTGTAATTCATTACTATCTACAATTGATTTAAAATTAACATCATTCAAATCTTTTGATTTCGAATACTCTGCTAAATCTCCTAATTTCTCACCGAAAGTAGTTGCATAACCACGTAAGTAAAGCTGTGTGGTTGATGCATGTATTGTAGCAAGTTCTGATGTATCAAAATTATATTTACCGGAAGTAATAGATTTAACGATATATTTTAAAACTGCTAAATAATCTTTATACTTTTTTATAATGCCTCTTAATTTACTTAAGTATGCACTTAAAGAATCTGACGCATCTGTTTTTTCTTCACCAGAATATCTAAAAACTAATTCATTTCCTTTCTCAACTGCAGTAAAACCGTATTGCTCTGCTAAAACCTTTTTTGTAAATAATGTAGTAAACCATTTCACTAAATAAGATTCTGTATATGGGTTAGCTAAATTATGATCTATCGAATATAAAGTTTGATCATCTATAGCATCTATTCTTTGTTTTATAGAATCTTCATCTGTATTAATGTCACTTACTAATAATTGTTTAAAAGCATCTGTATCTGCAGAAGTTGTTGGTTTTGGTATTGTAAATGTATCTTCTCTTGAATCATAAATTTTCTCTGACATACTTCCTGGTTCTTTCAATTCAAGTTTCTTAATAATAAAACCTATTTTCGAAATATGTTTTTTAACATCATCTATAAGACCTACAAATATTTTTGTATCTTTATAACGATTATCTGGAACATAATTTTTAGTAGCTGTATCCTCTAATTTCTGAGTCAAAAATAATACTGATCTAGGATCAAAGTTATCAACTATATTTTTTATCTCAGCATCATCTTTTAAATTTCCAACATTATTTTTAACACACTCTTTTAAATGTTCATAAAAAGAAATTGAATCTACATCTTTATTAACCCAAGCTTCATCTTGTAATTCAGGAACAGATAACAATTTCTTTATTATATTTTCTTTATGAATTAATTTATTCCAGTTATTTGTTATTTGTGTATTAACATATGATCCGAAAAATACTGATTTTCCGGAAGGATCTACACCTATTTTCTTTGAATCACCGATATTAAATCTATCGACAACAAGATCTCTCAATACTTTATCTGTAGTATCTGAATATAATATCTGTTGTGATCTTAATTTTGAAATACCGTCATGCAAACTTAATGAAACTTGTTCACCATTATCATTAGTTAATCCTTCGATATCGAATTGTTTGTTAAAAAAATTCGGAGCCAACTCTGTTGCGCCTGAAGTTGCATCTTTTAAACTACCAGCTTGTGTAGATATTAAATTATTTTTAAATAATGTATTACAATAAAATGCAGCAAAATTTGTTAAATCTGCGACGCTAATATCTTTATTAACAAATTTATTATTTACTATATAACCATTATCTTTTAACCAAAGAACAATTTGACCAAATGCATTTTTTCTATTTGCATTTGCAAATGTTTCTATATTAGTTTTTATTTCATTAAAATTATCTAAAATAATAGGAAGTATTATTTCGAAACTAGAAAAAGAAATTCCTTCATTATCTTTCAATAAAGCATCTAATTTAGGAAATTTCTGTAAGAATGCATCTAATTGTGACACTTTTATATCACTAAAGTTATCAGCCATATTATTGTACCTCATTAATTATTGAATTTTCATAAGGAATTTCTTTATTATTTATTTTATCTATGATCGGTATTTGATTACTCTCTGTATTTGTCGGATTATTTTTTGTAGTATTATTATCGGATTCATTAATTTCTAAAACTTCTTGCGTAGACATACCTGTTGCAAAAACTTTATTTAAAAAATTATTAAATAGGGAACTTGCATTTATAGTAATCTCTTTCTCAAGTACATCGAGTTCTTCTGTTAATTTATCTATATCAGTTAAAATAGTTTCAAATTCCATAAACTACTCCTTATTATTTAATAAAGACAAATCTTCTTTTACCTCTTCTTCAAATTTATCAGTGTCTTCAGTATCAGCTTCCGCACTTCTATTGAAAACTGTATTCATTACTTGATCATAAATTGATGCCGTTCCTGTTTTTCCAACACCTGTTTCATTAACAACTTGCTCTATTTCTGTAGGATTACCTTTCTCAACTGCTTTAGCAACTTTATCTTTAATCTCTTCTGGTTTTGTTTGTAATACAGCTGTATCTATTTCTACATTATTATCACTAGCTTTAATAACTACTTTATCTCCGGTAGGAAATTTTATATTCTTTTCCGGGAATAATTTTTCAAACTCACCGTCATCTCTAATAATTTTTATTTTTACATTTTCAACAACTATATCCGGTTTTACAGTTTCTTCTTTAACTTTAACAACTGTACTTTTATCTCCAGGAGTTATAATTCCTTTCGTATTATTACCTATATTCTGAACTTTATTATCTGATTTAACTGCAACTTCTTTATTAATTTCAAGAAGTTTTTCCTTTATACCTTCTGCTCTATATTTAGAACTTGCTGGATTTGTATCTGCAGCAGATCTTACAATAGATTCTTTATTAACACTTGCTACTTTATCTAAATCTAAGATATCATCTTTCTTGAGTTCTTCCTTAGACTCTTCTTCTTTTTTAGGTTCTTCCTTCTTCTCTTCTTTTGGTTTAGGAGCAGGAGCTTCATCATCTAAACTTTTTTGAACTTCTTTTGCTTTCTTTGTACTTACTGCGTCAACAATTTTTATAATCATTTTTAAAAATTCTTTTGAAATATTTCCATGATCAATACTAGATTTTGTATAATCAATCAAATCTTTAATATAATTCTCCGGCAAAGCTTCCAATGCTTTCAAAGCATCTTCTGCAGCTTTATTCATATCTGCAGCAGTAACTAATTTTTCCATTCCGTTCTCCTGTGTAACTGTATAAGATTTTTTCTTAAAGAAATCAAACATATATACTCTCCTATTCAAAAAGTTTATTTGGATCTTTTATCACAACTTTTATTATTTTTCCGTCTGGATCATTCGTTTCTTGTGTATGTCTTTCTGCTTTATCTTCTACATCTGTATCTATAGACATGTGTTCTGGTTCACCAAAACTACCTGGAATAGATTTATTGCTTGTAGGAAAATCTTCACCACAAGCTTCTCTATTTAAACTACCAAGTCTTCTAACTAAAGGTTCTGGTAACTGTGGAATAGTTTTTACAACAACAGAACCATTATCAACAGTACCATCTGGATTTGCTTTTCTAACTTCTCTTAAAAGCTTATGTAAAAGATATCTAGGTCCGAAACCTAATTCAATATCTCCTATATTTGTTATATATTTATCTATTGAGCCTGGATAATAAATAACATAATCGCGATACATTTCGCTAAATGACACGAGTAATGAATCTAAATTAAGATTCCCTTTAGGAAGTTCAACTCTTTTTGATTGTATTTTGAATGTAGAAACACGCAACATATATAAAAAACTCCTATTGTTTTACTTAGATTATGAGTGTTTTGTCAAGGGTAATTTTTATTTATATTTCCATTTATAACCATAAGCAGATTTTTTAATGCCATTACCGCATTGTGAGATAGTTGATCGACAATTCATATCTAATTTTAAAGCTTTACAGGCATCCGTTAAAGAATTATATTCTGTAATAAACTCACCTGTTAAGGTATATTGTTGAATACGTTTACTACGAATACCAATCATTTTATTATATCTACTAGCTTGTATTTCTTTCAAGCGTTCTTGAATATCATCTGTATCCTTTAACCAAATATAACCGAAAGCGGATTTCTGTTTACCATCACAAGTAGCGTGAATATTTCTATGTACATTAATATAATCTTTATTTAATTTGGTGCTTATATATCTAGCTGCATCTGAACCATTATCAAATTTATGTAAAAATTTTCCGTCTAATGTATATTGAATTATAGGTACAATATGGCTATTATATTTTGCTGTTTTTATATTAGATATTTGCTTTAAACGCTCTTCTATATTATTATCATATAACCATATATAATTATAAGCTGTCAACCTTAAACATTTAGGTGAGTTACCTTTGCAACAAGCTATTATTGAATCTTGTGCCTTTTCTTTTAAATTTAAAGCTCGCACTGCGTCCATAATACAATACCAGGTTTTTATAAAATTGCCTTGAAGATCATACTGGTATACCTTTCTACTATACTTATACCGTCTTTTCTTAATAGCTTTGCTTAATTTTAAACGCGTTTCATCAGATATTTCTTTACCTTGAGTACCACCAGACCCTATATTGTATCCAAACTCACGTTCATTACTTTTAAAATCATTAATAAACTGACACTCTAATCTGCAAGCTTCATCTAATGTTAAACCTGTTTTTAAAATCTCATGCTTTATATTATTCCAACCATATTTATTAATAGCATTTTGCATATAAATATTACTAGAATAACCTTTACCGTTTCTCCAACGAAGTTTAGGTTTACGACAGGTTATACCTATATAAATTTTACCATTAGGAAAAGTATGTTTATAAACTATATAATTATTCATAACAGTATATTATATTAAAATATTAGATTAAATTCAACTATCTACCTATAGCATTGAAAAGATTAGAAATTGCACCAAGGATGTTTCCAGATAGTCTTCCTGAAAGTGAAATATTTAAAGGCACCGAGCCCACTCCAACGCCACAATTCAAATAATTCAGCTTTGCTACATCAATAAGCTTATCGTAATATGCTGTAGCTTTATCTATAGCATTTTGAATTTTCTGTCCTCTATCAATTGTAATAGATACACCAGAATCTGTGTAAGAAACATCTGTAAACGCAATACCTAAGTAGTGTACCATTAATGTATATATTGCACTTCCTACCATAAGAACAGACTCTAATATTTCTGGAAGGGATTCTATTGTAAAATGTGTAACTGGAGACTTAATATTTAAAGATTCCAAAGCAAATTTAATACCTGCACGAATTTCATCGTCAGTTGCGCAATTTGTTATCCAATTTGTAAGCCAGATCTTTAAATGATTAACTAGTCTTTGTTCCTTCGGTGTTAATGATTTTCTAGGTAAAAAGAATTTAGATTCATATGTTTTATCTGCATTTAAATATTTTATAATATAATAGTAAGAATCTTTACATCTAATATCTATTGTTGGATCTGTCCACTTGTTAACCCAATATCCATTTATTTGAGAACTTATTTCTGATATAACTCTGTTCTCAACATAAGGATTTCTTTCGTCGTAGTTAATACTGTTACTTACCAACTCATTTGTTAGTGCAGGATTAACATAAACTATAGGTAACTCTGTCATATTTAAAATTAAATTACCTACGTTATAGTGTAAACAATGCCAACCTGGTTTTATATATCCATATTGAACTGAATTATATACTATTCTATTATCATCTAAACAAAGTCTGTAGCCACCTTGATCGTCTTTAATTGAGAAAAGTTCTACCTTTTCAGGTTCTTGTGAACCTAAAGTAAGTAGAACTACTTTATTATTTCCACCACTATGTATCGAATCTAGGAATGTATCTATCTCAAACCCTTTATTAAAGCTCAAATTTCTACATGACTCGCCTTCAACAAACTGTATAGGATATTTATTGTCTGATATAACTACATCTGCGCTTACTAAATCATAACCAAATGTTTCATGTCTAGATCTATATATTCTCACATATGGATACAATGCATTACCGTTTTCATCTACAGCAGATGTTATTGCATCATCCGGACACCATGATATTTCAACTGGTAATCTTAATGACATTACGACCTCCTACTTATTAAGTGACTTCAAATGATAGAATATTTTTATAGAAAGAGCTTCTACCAACGTATTAAATTCAGATATATCATAAAGCTTTGTTTGACTTACAAAAGGACATATTAAATATCTTTTCTCTGTATTATCTTTTATAATATTATGATTCTCTTTCTCTACTTCACTAATAGTTACATCATATACTTTATAGTTACTATCTGCATACTTCTTTGCAAATTCTTTAAAAGCGCCCTCTATTAAGTCTGCTTCTATATCATCATAAAATCTATCTGAAATTTTATTATTAGATACATCATTTAAACAATCGTAAATGACTTTCTGTACATATTGTATATTCTTATCTTTCAACTTTGACATCTTATCTTTAAAACTAATTTCTCTAACCAAAGTTGGATAATATACGTGTTCTGTACCTAAAGGTAATTCTAATTGAGTTTCTGCTTTAATTAACCATCTACTCATTGTTAAAATCCTTATTTTCAATTATTTTACTTCTTCAGCTACCACATCATCAGGTGTTAAATTTATAGTACTATTGGCACATTTTATTCTTGCTTCTTCTTCACTCGCTGCTTCTATAGGTGGACATTTGAAATAATGTCCATATTTGTCTTTCATTTTATATAAATTGGATTTCTTTTTTAAAGATGCTTGCAACCATCTACTCATTTTAAACTCCTATTTAACAGATTTAACTGCGAGTACATAATCTCCAGAAGCATCTTTAACTGCTTTAAGCTTCACCCATTTTCTCTCAGACTCTACCCAACCCATTACGTGCTGATTTTTATTAACAGAATCTTTCTCAAACAAAGGTAATACCTCTGAAGGATATACTTTTATGTTTACATCGAATGTTTTAAAATCAAAAACAAATACGTATGTTTTATTTGCATCTAACTTATTTATTTGATGATCAAGTACGACTTGAACGGTTTGTGTTTCTTGATCAACCCCAATCTTATATATCAAAGGATTTTTCTTTTCCTTATCCTCTATATCATAAATCTTTAAATCCTCAAGCTTAATACCTGATACTGCATTATCATTAAATAAACATGATATACTATTGTTTGTTCTTCTAAATACTCTCAAATTAATACTTTTCATTTTTCATTGTTCTCCTTTATTTTAGTTCTTCCAACCTTTGATTAATTATATTTAATATAGTTTTTACTTTTGTATATTTACTTATCTTAAGTAACAACTCTTTATCATCTAATTTAGCTATATACAATTTTCTTTCGTTAGCTTTCATCTTCAGTATCTTATCAACGTCTTCTGGAACTTGCTCTATTACTTCTTCTTTTTTGTTAAGCTCTTCTAAATCCTTTGCAGCATCTTTTAACACATCTGCAATTTCGTCTGTCTTTTCTTGTATGACTTCACTAACTGATTTTAATTGTCCTTCACCTGGTTTCTTTCCCGGAAGCACTACAAATCCGGCTTCCGTTGAAGATTCATTTTTTATATTACCTTCACCAACTACTGGTTCTGATTGTTTCTCTACATCTATAGTTACCGGAACAGATTGTATTGTATTCTCAGTCAAAACATCTTTCGGTATCTCATCTGTAAATGTTCCACCTCTTGTAACTACAACTATATCTTCTTGAGATTCTTTTTTAATTACTTGTGGTTGTTCAACCTTTGTAATTGAAGCTGGTTTAAAATAGTCATCCTGCTCAACTACCGTTATATTACCTTTTCTAATTTCTTCAACTACTGCTTTTAATTGTCTTAAGTCATTACATTTCAAAATATCAAATGTAATAACCATTCCTGGCTCAAATCTAATTCCTGCCAAACTCCAAACTCTGTCCATGTTTGATCTAATTTTCATTGTTCATTTTTCTCCTTTATTCTATTTTACTTCTGTATATTTTTTACCATCAGTTGTAGTTAACTTCTGCAAATACTTATCTTTAGGTTTAAAGGGTATCTTGACCATCCCTATATGAATCCAAAACTTTCCAGATATTTTTTCCTTAATCAGCTGTTTATAACAAATATCAATCTTACCTGTTCTAATATCTTCAAATACTTCATCAACTGTCTTGCCTTTAACTATAAAGTCTACTGCTTCACCTAAACAATGTTGACTGGTTTTATTTCCACCAACTCTTTCATTTAATGCTTTTCCTCTGAATCCACTTGTAACTGTTATAGGTACTTTATAGTAATTACGGATTGGTTGAAGTATATAATTGGCAAGTATATATAAGTTATTCACATAAGGCTTCACTTCCTCATTTTGTTTAGGAAGTAAATCCTTATGTGAAGTAGTTAATAGCTCATCGAGAGTGAACGAAGGTGCTAAATATATCATAGTAAATCTATTCCATTATTTGATATTTTACCAGGGTAAAAACATTTATCTAGAGGAAGACCTTTACGTAGTCTGCTAAATAGTTTGCTGTATGTTATACCTAAAATATCACACCATTCAGCAATAGTATGTCTTTCATTATTATATTCAATAAAACAATTTTTTCTAGTATTATTTGCCTGCTCTTTTCTAGTAACCCATCTACAATTATTTGGCTCGTAATTACCATTCACATCTATTCTGTCTATTGTAAGACCTTCCTTATAACCATTGCTCATTGCCCAATTATAGAAAGCCACGAAGTCATTTTTCCATTCATCACAAACTGTTATCCCACGACCACCATATTGTTTATAATTTTTATGATTTTTACTAAAACAACGAGCTTTCATTGCTGCATGAATTTGATAAAGCTTTGTATTTGTTTTATGGTGAGCGTTTTCTCTATTACTTAACAATTCTTTTCGTAAACAACCGCAACTAACAGATTTACCGTTTAATAATGTGTAGTGACTAATTTCTTTTATTGTACCACAATCACATTTACATCTTACTAAAATATTGCCATGACCTTTTATTTTCTTTGAAATTTCTAAAACTGTCCACCTTCCAAACTTTTGTCCTACTTCTAAATTTAATTTAGTCATTTTTACACTCCTGTAAAATATTACTCATATAATTTATAGTGGCAGAACAGTGAGTTGCTGTTTTTTCGGGAGCTACCCTAGCCACTATTATCTAAACTACAATGTGAAATTAGGTGATAGCTGTGTTGTCATTTATCAACAATAATTATATGGTTTTAAGGATGTCTTTTACATCTCTATTTATCTCTTTTAAAGCTGCTCTTGTTTCTTTTTGATTCTCTGCAATTTGTGCCTTTATCTCTTTTAATTCTGTTTGCATCACGCTTAAGTCTTTATTTATAATAAGTTTTTCAGTTTCAAGATCAGTTACACGATACTTAACGTCATTTAAATCTTGTTCCATTGCATATACTTTTGTCGGTACCGTTTCTGCAACTTTAAGATACGTTCCATAAATAAATATTAAAACTGTTCCACTTAATACGATTGCCCAAATAATTGTCTTAACATCTTTTAAAAATTTTACAGTTTTCTTAAGCATGATATACTCCAAAATTAAAGTTCAAGTTTACCGAGATTTTCGTTTAGTTTATTTGCTCTTGTATTAACTTCGTCTAATGTCGGTATAATATTTTCTTGATATAAATACTGTGCTAGTGCTTCTAGTTGAAACATATTGTCAAATGTCTCAACCATGTCTTCTATATATTTAAGCTTATCACCTTTCATTTGTGGCTCTAAATCAGCCTTTCTACAAGCTTTTTCTTCTTCATCTACTGCTTTATATAACTCTTTTAAAAATAATCCTTTTAATTTAAGAAATGCTTCCTTTCTATATTCACCTGTTAGTAAAGGAATTCTATTTTGTTGATAATATTCGGACTGCGTTGTGTCTTCAATTGCTCTATTAATTGATTCTTGTGATACTATTCCTGTATCTTTAACGTCTTTTTCATTATTCATAGTTCATTCCTCAAATAAAAATAATTTATGCCCATCTACAATCTATCTATAATATGATATAAATGTCAAGGGGTATATAAAAAAAGCTACCGAGGATTCCTCGGTAGCTTTTTAATACTAAACTGATTAAGCCAAACTTCTAACTCTTCCAGATACACCAGCACAGTTATAAATACCCATACCGATTATTTCGTAAGGAATTATATCATACTGAAGTTTAGGAATGTTATCAAATATGGAAACTTCAACAGCTTTTCTTTCTGGCAATCTTCCGAGTTTATCAGGAGTTGTCAATGTAAATACTGGTTGTTGATTCTTTCCGTTTGTATCATAACCATAGTTTTTATCAAGTCTTGTAGAAGCAATAGCTCTAACACCAAATATAGAACCAAAATTTCCTGTTTCCAATTGGATGTTCAAAGATACTGGATCCAAATCTTGAGAATTCCATTTCAATATATCTGCATATGTTTTTGCACCTAACAAATATGTTTTAGCAATCAACTGTCTTTCAGTTATATCACCGAACATTTCAGCAAAATCTGCTTTTGTTATTGATGTTGTAGCAGAACCATATGTAGCCATTGTAGCTGGGTTAGGATTCTTAACTGCTGCTGATTTAACCAAATCAAATATCATGTCATCTTCAGCTATAGCCATAGCTATTGCAGCTCTTTCTTTTGCTCTGTCGAATACAGGATATTTTCTTACAGCTAATTCTTGTTTCTTAATAACTTCATTTACTGTTACTTCAAATGTAGGAATTCCAATTCTCTTGATGCCTTGTTCAAATACTGGAGCTTGACCTCTAGCAGCTATTTTAACAGCACCAAATTCTGGCATATCCATATCGTATACAGGAATATCTCCGGTAGGTATGGTATCAACCATCAAAAGTTTTCTTCCAACACCAACGTAATCCAATCTTGTTTTCAACGGACCAGACAATGCGAAAGCTATTCTTTGATATCCGCCTGGTGCATTCCAGTACATGTTAAATTTTTGTTCTTTTGCTTCCATTGATACAGGTGTAGCAGATGCATTAACTGAAGCTTTTCTTGCTAATGCTGTATCGCCCCATAATGATATATTATCTATTGTACCCATGATTTATTATCTCCTTTTAAAATTTTTTAAATAATTACTTTATAAATACTTGAATTTCTTTTCCGTCTGCAGATACAGCAAGCAATGTACCGAAGCCATCACCAGATGCTACTGTAATGTTTCCACTAGCATTAGAAGCCAAAGCTACACCTAATGTAGTATTTGCATTTATAGCATTTGTATCTATAGCTGTAAATTCTACAACATCGCCATCACCTTTCGTATATTCAAAGTTTTTAACGCTGTATACACCAAACATACAAGCTGTTATTTTCTTTGAACCGAAAATGCCCCATCCGTTATCTGAAACTTCGTTTACATTTGCTTCAACGTTTACTGATTCTTTTGCCAAACCATAAACTGTAGAAGAAGCATTTGCCAATACCAAACCTTCAGTTGTGTTTTCCAAGCATTGACCTGCTATTACTGCTGTTCCTTTGAAAACTTTAGTATTATCTTCAATTGTTGTAGGGAACAAAGATGATATACCAAAGTCGGTTGTTAAATTATCTTCTTGAACTGAATACATTATACCCATGATTTATATTCTCCTTTTAAATTTTTAAGACTAGATTAGTCTTCGAATAATGAATTTAATCCTGAAACATCTCCACCGTTATATTGTGAAAATACTTGTGGTATGTTTTGTCCAGGCATTCTTCTTGATGCTTTTACTTCTGTGAAATCTACAACTTCTTCTTTTTTGTTATCTTTCTTTGCTTCTCCACCGAAAAGACTTGCTGCGTCTTTATCAGCTTTTTCTCCATCAGAAAGTTTTGCAATTTCTTTTACAACATCTAATACAACTTTCAAAGCTTTTTCATCTGCTTTTACAAGTTTATCTTTGAAAACATTTTCTTTTTGTACCTTAACTACTTTCTTGATTTCAGAGATAATTGCATTGATGTCTTTGTCTTTGTTTCCATTGGAAATTTCTTCTTTCAAGTTCTTGTTTTCATCTTCCATCTTTCCTAACTTTTCAGTTTTTTCTTCATCTTTCTTTTTCATTTCATCTAATTCTGCTGTAAGTTTAAGGAATTGTTCTTTCAATGAAGATTGTCTATTTATAGATTCTACTGCATCTCCACCACCATTTCCTGGCAATCTACCAAAATATGATTTAACCGGTGAAGAAACTGCATTAGCGTCTTTAACACCCTTACCTGCATCTGCTTTAGCTTCTTTTTCATTTACAGAAACTATCGCACCTTCAGTTGCTTTTGCTGGTTTATTTTTACCATCTTCTTCTTTATTAAATGTAAATACTGTCTCATCTTCTTTAGCAGCTTCTTTCTTTAATGAAGCTTTTTTAACCATTTCAGCTTTGTTTGCTTTAGCTTCTTTACAGAATTGTTCGAAACCTTTAAAATCTTTACATACAGAAGCAATCTGTTTTGCTATAAATTCTGGTGTAGGTACACCTGCTTTTTTATATATAGCATCTACATCAACTTTAGAAGCTTCAACAACTTCTTCAGCTTTTTCCATTTCTTCATGACCTTTTGCTTCTTGAATATCTTCTTTTACGCTATCTAATTTAACTTCTGCTTCATTTAAATTTTCAATAGCTTTATCTTCAGTTGCAGGTGTTCCTTCAACTGTATTTTCTACTTCAACCTTATTTAATTCTTCTTCAGCTGCTTCGATTTTCTTTTGCATTTCTAACGGCAAAACTTCAGAAGCACTTATAACTAATACGTCATCTTTACCTTCTCTTCCAATAAAGAAAGAGTCAGCAAGTGATTTACCTGCTTTATAAAATAATTCAAACATTTAGTATCTCCTATTTAATTAAATTTAAATATAATTTAGACCATATAAAATAACTTCTATTACCTTTCTATTTTTCTCTGTTCTTTTTTCTTCTTTGTTCTAGATTTTCTATTATTTTATAATGATTCAAATGTATTTTGTAATTCTTCTATATATTCTTTTTTAGAATTTGTTTTTGGTAAATTAACAACATAACTCATTTTTTGTAATGAGTCATTGTCTTTCACAAATACTTCACCAACTGTTTCATCTTCTTTAGAAGCCTTTACATAAATCCCTGGAAATACTTCTACAGAAGCTTTCTTATCAACTATTTCTTCATCAACTTCATCTAATACACCTTCTGTAAATGAAGTAGGTGTTTTACTTCCTGTACCTTTTCCTACATCAGGAGCAACTGTTTTTAAACCTTCAAGAAATTTTGGAGACATACTTTTAACTTTTTCTTGTACTTTATTTGCCATTGATTTTTCAAATAAAGATAAATCGTTACTATATTCAGAACGTAACTTATCATCTATTATTCTATCCAAAATTCTTTTAACCTTATTCTCAGCTGCTTTTTCAATCATCTCATCTATATTTGAAAACAATCCGGCAAGATTCAAACCCTTATCTTTTGGTTTACTTGCGCCTTTATCAGCTACAGATGGAGCAGAATCTTTATCGGATGTATCAGATTCAGCTGCTGATCTAAAAGCTTGCTCAGCTGTTCTTTCTATTTGTTTTGTATCAAAATTGATAGCAGGAGCATTCTCTCCTTTATCTTTCCAATAATTTGAATAATGTTGTGCTAATCTGTTAAATTGATCAGCCATAGTATCCTCCAAAAAAATACTTATATATACAAGTGTAATATGATACTTTTGTCAAGGGTTTCTACAATTTTTATATAGTATTTTAATATTTTATGAAATTTTTAAGACTACAAACTAAATGTATAATTACCACAATCATAAATCTTACGATAACCATTATTGTACATATTTTGTGTTTCTGAAAGGCTAGAATTAAATGTACTTAATTTTTTATGTAATTTATGTTTTTGAAACTGTATACGACTTATAAGTACTCTATCTTTAAGATTAAAATAGAAGTAATTTGGCTCCGACACTTCTACAAAACTAAATCCTAATTTTTGGTATAAGTCACCGTTACTCCAACGTCTATTTGCGTAACTTATAATATTACCGTTATAATGTTTTCTGAAGTAGCTTAATAACTTGGAAGCTCCGCCAACTACAATTATATCTAATTTATTACAAAATCTAAGTAATTCATATTTATATTTTTTATTGAATCTTGACTTACCGAAAGTCATTAACGATACTAATTCATTATTGTAATACAAACCTATATCTATACTTGATTGACAGCTACCTTGTAAATGATTTGTATTTAAGAAGGTCTCCTTTTCTGAATTCTGAACTTTCTTTATTTCACATTTTCTTGCATATATTTTTTTGTCAATCAAACCAAGTTTATTTTTAATCACAGACTTCCATATGTCTTTTTTAGTTAACCATTCGTTTTCAAATATATGGAGTAATTGTATTCCTTTTTCTTGACAAACATTAGTTTTAGATAAATGTATATTCCGATCTTCTTCAATAAAGTTATTAAATATTGTATGCTTTGACTTACCAAATGAATGAAACATTAATCCATCAAACTCTATAGCTAATTTCTTATCTGGTATGTAAATATCCAATTCTTTACCATTTAAAACACTTCTATCATTATAGTTAACTTTACTTATATTTAAAGATTTTATAAACCTGTATAGCTCTTGCTGTGTTTTTTGTACATCTAATTTATTTTGTTCTTGTATATTAAACTGTTTCTTATATTGTGACGCTGCCTTATATTGTAGATTAAAGTAAGCTTGAAATTCTTGTATTAAAAATTTATTATCTTTTATGAAATTGCTTCTAACATAATCCTCATGCAAATTATTATAGTTCTTAATGTGCACTTGATTCATATTTTCAACACCAAACTTCAGTAAATTAAATTGTCTTTGTTTTTCCTTAGCAATTTCTGACTGATTGTAATATTCTACACCATATTTTTCTAGACAAGTTTGTTTAGACTTTAATTTCCCACTTTCAACTTGACCTGGAAACTTCACACCAAAATGTTTAAAACATGTTGCTTCTTTTTTATTTTTAATTTCTAATAATTGTGAAGGATTGCAACCAAATTTATCTATAAATGTTCTATTTCTCTTAGCTACACATTCTGAACGTAAAGATGGATTAACAACTTTACCTGTCTTTAACATATATTTTGACTTGCATGATACTGAACAAAATTGTCTAGATCGTTTCTCACTAATAAACGTTACGCGTTTACCACAATTCTTACAAAATAATTCATCCATATCACAATTTAATGCTTTATGCAATTCAGAAACATTAATAAATGCATTTGGATATTGACTATTAACTTGCTTATAAATTAACTTATTCTTTTTAGAAAACCCAAAAACTTTAGCTTGTAAATCAAATTCTAAATTTCTCTGTTTCAAATCTTTTATAATATTTATTAATATTTCTTTTGTATAATCATCTCTTTGCATTAATTATCTCCTTGAAAGATATTATATCATTATCAGCTTAGTATTTCAAGGTATACTATTATCTCATTAACTAGCTAGGTTAATGCTACCTGATAATGATTATTTTCTTATTTTACTTCAATACCTTTAACATTGTTTGTAAAGTATTTATTAAACTTGCAATTATTTCTTTATTTGGATTATTGACATCTAATTTATCTTTTGTACTTGCATAAACTTGGAAAATATGTGCAGTTGGATCTGCTGGTTCATTAACAATACTATCTTCACAGAAACATAATCCGTAATTAATTTCTGCACCATATTCATTTGTAGAAGCATTTATAAGTTTGCCTTTACAATAATGCATATCATCCGGATTCATATGTTCACATAATCCTTCTAATGTAGTTGTATAGTTTCCACAAATACAGCACTGTGCAGCTCCTGCAAATGTACCCATCGAAGTACCTGAAACCAATCCTGATTCAACTCTATGTAACAATCCAGGATATTTTTGTTCTGCTAATTGTTTATCAATAGCACAAAGTAATTCTACATAAGCATGTTTTTGTGCTGGTTCAACAAAATTAGCATCCAATATAATTCCCATAGAGTTATTAGGATCATCAGAATTATGATTATAAAATATACCTTTTCCTATAAAAGTAGTATATGCTTTCTTTATTTCATCGTGAGGAAATATATCTCCATTTGCATTTCTTTCATCCGCTGTAATAGCTCTGTTTCTATAATACAAATAGTTATCCGGATCAAACTCAAAAGCTTTTACTATCTTTTTTGAAGCTTGTCTATTAAATCCATACCAACCTTCGAGCATATCATTTGCTGAAGCATAGACTTCTATTGGTTCTGCCATACACAATCTTTTAAACATTATATTTCTCCTCTAGAATTAATTATATCCTCATATTCTGGAAATTTGTCTTTTAACATATCTACTAACTCTTTGTCACCTTTAACTATTTCCATAGTATTATCTGGTAAAATTAAATCTTCTACTATAGCAAGTTTTAAATATTGTTTTAGTAAATCTTTATTTCTAATTTTAGATAATAACGTAGCATCTACTTCACAAGCATGTCTGATACATAATTTTAAATAATCTTCAAGTAACTGCTCGTCATTAACTTGTTCGAATAAAAAATCTGCCGGACTATAAAAAGGCTGATCGTCTTTTATATGTTCCTTTACTATATCTTCCGCTGAGTTGTTTGATTTACGAAACCATCTAGACATATTATTTTTCCTTAGTAGTTTTTGTTTGTTGCTCATCTTCAGCAACTTTCTTCATCTTTTTACTTGGCATATCTTCAGATGTAATCTTTTTCAAAACCTTCATTGGGGTAACTACTCCAGATCTTTTAAACATATTATTCCTCCACATTACTTTTATTCAATTCCGTAATAGCTTGACTCACTTCTTCCTGTGTAGCTATACCATCCTCAATAAGTGCATGAGCTTGTTCAAGCCCTTTATATTCTATTGCTTCTTTCAACGCTTCCATAAAATTAGGATCGTTTCTAGTAATCTTTTTATCTAAAAAATCAAATAACACTTTACCTGTATACTTTGCTTGTAACCATCTAGTCATCTTTATCCTCCGAGTCCATTCAATATATCACCTAAATCTCCACCGCCTTCTGGAGCAGGTAATTCACCTGCTTCTTCTTGTTTACCTCTTGGGCTCAAGTCACCTTCGCCGTTTGGAAGTATTGCAGGTTCTTCTGTCTTTAATTCATCTTCCGGTAACGGAGGTCTGCCACCACCATTTGTTGCTCCACCCATTTCTCTACCTGCTTTGCCTTGTGGATTTTCCTTTGTCTTATCCAAATCTTTATAATTATTATCTTTAAAATCACCATTCAAAATTCTATTTCTCATTGCTTTTTCTTTAGCTAAATCATCTTTGGCTGCTTTATATAATGGATCAAATACTGTATCAGCTTCTCTATTAAACTTCTCTTGAAGTTGATCCATATCCCAACCAAACATATCTGCAACAAGTTCAAATGGAATTTCTTTTTTATCTCTAAGTCTAAGCAACATTTCTTGTTCTGATTGTGAACTAAGAAGATTTACTCTTTCTTTATAAAAGAATTTAGGTAATATAAAATTATTATAAGATGAACCTAATCTTAATTTATGTTGAACTTCAGCTTGAGTTCTTTTTATCAATCCGTGTTCTCTTGCAATTGGTAAAAATACTTTTTCTCTTATAAGTCTTTCAAGTAAATTTCTATTCATTAAATATCTATGCATAACAACTTTCATGTTAATCATATCTTTTGCATAAGGTCCAGCTTCACCACCAAGCATTGCGTCATTACAGAACAATCCAATCATTATTCTCTTTTGTGCAAAATCAAATTCTGCTTTCAAATCTTGCCAATTACCGTGTTGGTCTTTTATTTCAAGATTAACAAAAGGATGTGTTATTAAATTATAATCCGGATCATTTATTCCAGCCATAATTAATGCTTTGGTTTCATTAAACTGTCTTTTATCTGGAAACCAACCTTTTGCTTCTGATCCAACTTTCCAATGTTTAATCGGATACATTGCTCTATCTGCAAAAGTAAATTGTAACAATCTCAATTTATCTTCATACATTAAATCTTTTAAACATGATTTTAATATTGATTCGCCTTGTAAAGAATATTGTGCAGGTCTATTTGCAAAATGAATAACTCTCTCATTTGCCAATTGATAAGGCGTTCCGCTTAAAATTGAATTTCTAAATTCTATTGGTATAGTTGAAGCAACTGCTTGGTCTGCAACACTACTTGATTGTAAAACTTTCTTTGTTGATTCATCTGGCTTAAGAAAATATACAGCATTTCCACCAGCATATGATCTGTGTATCTCAATATTTTCCGGAGGGAATTGGTTAAATCTTATCCACTCAGCATTTGTTTCATCCCAATCACCATACATATAGGCATTACCTAATAACCAAAAATCTCTATTGAGATTAATCATCATAGTTAAAATATCTAATCTATCTTTTATATCATTATAATATTGTTCAATTTCTCTATCATCACATCTTAACTCAAAATCACTTAAAGCATAAGATGAGTGCAAATCTATTACAGAATGTACCAAAGGATTGTATGTATAATAATGTCTTAATCTCGCATTTAACTGTGTATCGTTTTCACGAGGAAACATCATTAATACTGGATCCATTAAAGGATCAACGTACATCATAGGAACACGGTTAATGGAACTGTTTGGGTTACCCATCATTCCCATTCCGCCATCCATCATAATAGTATTAGCACGTCTATTAAAACCCTTACTACTTTTTATCTCTTTTATATTTGGCATATGTAATCTTCCTTAATTTAATTTTCATTTTCTAATTTTTTCATTTTTTCAGTGTATTCATTTACCTTTGGCTTTATACCATTTATTAAAGCATATTGTATATTACTTATATCTATATTTGCATCAATATTATTTTTATTTAATTCTTGAGATAAGTAATATACACGCTTTTCTATATCTTCTATTATATATAGTAAATCATTTTGCATTTATTTGTACCTTATTCTTTTCTTGTTCTTCTTTCCATTTATTTTCATTACCTTCAAATGTACCATTCCCTAACTCACCTGTTGGTAACGCTTCCATAACTTGATTATCTTCTAAACTTTTATTAGAGTTGTTATCTATCTCATTTGATTTATTGATTTCTGATGTAATCAACCATCTAGACATTATTCTTCTTCCTTTACATCATCTTTTACATTTCCAGATTTATCTAACTCTTCAAGTTTAGAAAAATAATTTTCAAGACCAGATGCATTCAAAGGATAAATTTCTTCATCAACACCTTTGAAGTTACCGTCTGTTTCAACATTGCCTTTATCATCTATAGCGAACATCGCTAGAACAAACTGTTGTCCTAAATTTGCTTTATCATTCCAAGTAACACCTAAAACTACAGAAAGTTTTGCAGCTTTATTAAAATATTGAATTGGATTTTGTCCCGGAACTTCTGGAGTTTTTTCGATTGAATTATCTACATTTTTATTAACATACTTTACTTCTTTAACTTCTATCAAAGCTTTTGACAATAATTCTGACAGATTATCTTCAAAATACTTATTGATTTCTTTTATATAAAAAGCAATTTTATCTAAATCAAATGCAGCTTTATCTTCATTAACTACTTCTTTTTGTAAATCTTTATCTGTTTGATTTGTTTTAATATCTTCTTTCTCAAGTTCTTTTGTTATATCAGAAGCTTCATCTTCCTCTGCATATCTCTTTAAATAATAATCGTACAAGTCTTTATGTTCTTGTGCTGTAATTTCATTTTGATCATAAGCAACTCTTAACATTGCTCTTACTTCATGAGGTTGCATTTGATAAGAATCAATACTCTTTGCAAGAGAAGCGGTTCTACCTTTGAATAAAACCTTCTGTGTTATAGGAGCATCTGTACAAAGATAAGGTACTTCCAAATTCTTATTAATATCTTTTTCAGGAACAGATATAATAGATTTGCAAGTCTTTATATCTTTTGCATTTTTATTTAAAACATTCAATGCTTCCTCAAGATCTAATGTATACTGTATAAGTTCTCTAGACAAATCATCGATTTGACCAAACACACCGAATCCGAGTTTATATCCTATAATAAATACATATTTATATTTACTACCTTTACCTTCTCCCCAACCATAATTAAACCCAGGAATGCATCCAGGCATATTCAATAAATAATCTGTTGAATTAACTCTTTCTGGATCTAATCCTGTAAGATGTTTATAAATTTCTTTTATCATAGGAACTTGATAGCCCCAACCAATAAAATAATTTTCAATATCAGAGTAAGAATACTGATGTTGACTCAACATCTTAATCATGTTATTTTGTAATTCTGTAAACTCTTCCTTTGAATTTGTTCCTGCAAAATTCACATTAAAGAGCATCTGTGTAATTTCTTGTATACCAGCTTCTTTTTTATTTAAATCTGACATATTCTCACTCCTATTAAAATAAATTTTCATCTACATCTATAATATCTGCTTCTTCTATTTCATGAACTAAAGAACTTCCTTCACAAACAATACCGTATTTTAAGTTAGCTCTTCTATCTAAAATAGTTGCTTTATGAAGCATCGTATCACCTGTATCAATATAAACATTATCTCCTTCTTTATATGCCCAGGCTCCACCGGCCTTAATTGCTTCTTTATTTGTCACATCTTTTGCTGATGCCATTCTTCCGAGAACTTTATCCCCATTCTCGTCTTCAACTACTTCCCAAGTGTTGTTATCACCAACATCATCGAACTCTGCAAATAAATTAAATCTTGCTTCCTTTTTTATATCTTCCATAATCTACTCCTTATCTAATTAATATTATTATACGTTTTTATTTTTCTCTCAAAATTAACTAACTGTGAATAAGTTAATTTAAAATTATTCAAAACTTTTTCACTTACTTCCATCGGTTGTACAGCATCTGTTTGAGATTCTATATTAACACTTAAATCTGGACTCATTGATTCTTTAAATACAAAATCTCTAAATTCACATAAAAAATCTACTAATTCGGGCGCTGTTAAAGATTGTCCTGAACCTAATGTTATATTTATATCAGATACATTGTCTTTCACTTTATTTTTCAAACTATAGATAGGTTCTACAACTTTATATAATTTATTGAAAATTGAATTCCAGATCTGATTAATCTCATTGTATTCACGTTTTGATGCAACAAACTTACCGTTAACATTTCCTATATTGTTTAATTTATTTACTAATGTTTTAAACTTCTCAGCATTATTAACAAAATAATAATTTAATTCTTTTATAGCGGTTTTAATACCAGCTAAATTTATTTCGCTAATAATCTTATTATAGTTTATATCTCTAATATTAGCTGATTTCGTTATATCAGTTAATTTAGTAGTTAACTCTTTTAAAAGTTGTCTTACTTCAGAATTCTGTGTATAATCAGACGCTACGAATGCACCCTCAAAATTATAAGCTAATGTTCTAAATAGTGAATCTCTATCATTTCTATTACGCCAAATATTAGTAATTATATATTGTTCAGAACATAAGATATCATATAATTTATTTCTTAAAGGGGCTTTCATATCTTCTTTATCTAAAAGTTCTATAACAGAAGAACAAAGCATTTCAAGTTTAGTTAAATGCTTAGATAAAGTTTTTAATTTAAATGACCAACTATCTGAACCAATATTTGAAAGTAAATTACTAAAACGAACTTTTAAAAATTCTTCAGCATCCTGATTTGTAATCTCATTTAATTTATTATTAATCCCAATGGCAGAATCTTTATCTAACATACTTGCTATTATATTATCGAATATACTTTCAAATTCGTTTATTGCATTTTTAGAAAGTTCAATATCTGATTGGAAAGAATATGAATATAAAATTCTTTGCATTTCATTTGTAAGACTTTTTAATGCACTCTGTAAACTTTCTAAATTATATTTTGAAGTTTCTAAATTAGCTAAATTATTTTCAATATAGTCTGACAAACAATAATATTTGCGACCAATATCTAAAATATAATCTGGTAACTGAAGCTCTACCTCTTTATTTAAATTATCGACTATTATATTTATTTGATCTTTAAAATCTAGTTTCAAATTTGAACTTATATAATCTGCAGAATTAATATAATTCTCAATCTCTTTTAACTCAGAATTCAAAGCATCTAAATCAACTTTTCCAGCAGATAATAACTGTTTCATATTTGAAATCTTACTTACTACATTCTTTTCAAATAACTCTATATTATCTTCTTCGTCATCAGAATCTGACTGTTCATTAGATTGTAATTCATCTTCAGATACAAAATCAGATTCATCTATAGCTAATATCTTTTTAAACTTATCAAATAAATCCATATGAAAACTCCTAATAAATATTTAAAAATCTAGATATTATGATAAAAATGTCAAGGCTATGCAATGGCATCTTTTGTTTGTTGCTGTCCGTTTGGGGATATTCCTATAGGAACATTACTGATATCTTTGCCCTCCGGATTATTTTCTTTCGCATCAAAACTTATTTTAACTTCAACATCTTTACCTTCATTCGGATGTTCAGATAAACTATTTTGTTTTTGCTCAACTACTTTAACTTCGTTTTGAAATGTATTTGGATCTTGATCTACACCTTTCATGTCATTTGCAATTAACCATCTAGACATTTTTACTCCTGTTGTCCAATAATTGTTCCACCTATTGAACTTAAGTTATTCTGTATATAAATTCCACCTTCCATATTTATATTACTATTCAATGCTTTCTTTGTAAGTAAAATCTTTATTGCGCCTACAACTGTATCACAGTTATCATTATGGAAATCTGCCGGATGATCTACACGTTTTGATCTAGTTAATATCAGTCTTCTAAACTCTTCCTGAAGTCTTTCACTAGGTTGTAAAGACACTCTACCTTCATACATCATTTCTTTTGCGTGCTTATAATCTGCAAAATTAAGCCTATATTCTTCAGAAGGTATATGTAACTCATTCAACTGTTCAATAAGTAAAGCACTGTTCCATTGGTCAAAATAAACTCTATTTATATTTATATGCTTACTTATATCAACCAAAAACTGTTTCACATTATGCATTGAAACTTCTAACTTCTTTTCTGGATTAGGTACCCAAGATATCATTAAATCTTGTATTGCTTTTAGTCCGGTTGTTGTTGACTCTGTATGAAATATAGAAAGTGCAGCAGAGTCACTCCTTAGTCCCAAATCGATTGTTATTGTATAATCTATATCTGTTCTGCTTATATTATAATTAGTAATTAATTTCTTAACATAACCATCTTCTTCATAATCTTGTGTATCAACTAATGGTAATCTATTTGGATCTATACAAGCTCTAATCTTTTCAGGCTTCTCAATAAACACACTTGATATAGATGAAGGTAAGCACATATATTTTGTCTTAGCATTTTCCGGATCTGCTTTAAACTCAGATTGATATTCCAACGGAATCTTATGTCCTTGAAACTCAAAATACTTCTGAGGATAATCTTTAAAACAATGCGCAGGTTTTACTTCCCAAGTACAAGCTTTATCACAGAACCAATGTAACTCAGACTGTCCCTGATCATATAATCTAAGTATTGCATCACCTTCATATCTTGAGAAACTTAATGCTACACCTTTATATCTGTTTCCAAAACGAGAAATCGCAGAAGATTTCATCATGTTAAAAATTGTTATACCTTTATTTGTAGCTGGAGTTTCATCAAAGCCTGCAATCTCATCACATACAAAAAATAATATATTCTTACCTTCCTGTGAATTAGCTCCTGAATGTCCTGAAATAGCTCTTATATTATTTGGAAATATAGCTGCGTTTTGCGTTATTGTAACTGTATTTAATATATCATCTATTCTTGCCTGTCCAAGAAATGAACCGGAAAACTTAACCGGATATTTATCTCTTAACCATTGCCAACGTATTAATCTTTGTTTAAACTTCTCAAAGAAAACACCTGAGGCTTGTTGTGCATTAACTGCTACATTAAGCAAGTCTATAGCTTCACCTTCAGGTAAATTAAGAAACTTCTGTGGCGATCTTAAACAAAGAAGTACATAAACTGTATAACACATTAAAAGAGATGTTATAGTATCCTTACCTGAATTATGATTATATAGCCCATGGGCTAAATAATTATGATATTTATCAACTTCTAAATCATAGTAATCATCTTTACGTAAATAAGTGATTGTTTTTATTTTTTCAAATTTCAATTCAGGAGTTTCATAATTTTTATAATACTGTCTAAAAGTATCTTGGCGAATTATTATAATTTCCTTTCCAGCGTCTTTTACAGCCTGTAACTTTATATTAACATTCTCGTCTTCTAAACCTTTTATCTCTACATAAATACTTTTATGTTCAAAAAACAATTTAAAATCTGGACAATAAGTTCTCTCACTTCCATCTTTTGCAATATAATTAAATCTATCAAAATTCTTTTCCCAATTAATGTTCTTATCATTTAAAAATTCTGCAAACTTTAATTCCCATGTACCTTGTATATAAAATTCTTCACCTTTATTATTTTTGAATTTAAAATAATCACATTTCCCACTACCAAAAGGTGCTGGCTTACCGTACATAGGATTTAACTCACCTTTTGTTTTTAAAGATATTTTTCTTTTTACTTCTTCACCACGTTCACTTGCATACAATTTCCTAATAGAAACCTTGTTTGATTCACTATTTCTTCTCTTTGATTCTTCGGATTGATGTGTACCCCACAAAGGATGCTTTTCTTTCTGTGAACCAAATTTTTTACTTCTCCAATCTTCACCCATTATACCATATAAACTTTTATAATATATTAGTTTATTTCTAAGTTTCTCTTCTTTTGATTTCTTTTTCCAAGAAAATCTTTCAAGTAAATAGGTCTTTACTTCAACTTCCGTATATGTTTTATGCGTTTCTTTAAACTCATTAATTACATTACTTATAATATTAGATGTTTCTATATCAATATTGTCATCTAATATTTCATCACCTACACTCAATTCAGATAATCTTTTCCAACCATCTCTAGTTAAAAACTTATGAAATTTATAAACATTTATAGTTTTACCACTCTCAGTTTCAACTTTATAAATTTCACCATTACCAGAAATCCATGGAACTGAAGCAACCTCTATAGTAGACCTTTTAGTATTCTCATCATAGCAATTAACAAAAATACTTTTTTGATTCTTATAAAGATCACCAACAGTATACTTTTCATGAGTCAAGGCATCTTCTAAAACTGTTTCTGCTGAAACGCATCCTTTTCCCCAGCATAATACCGCTGTAGTATTTCCATTATCAAATATCTTTTTCGGATCATTACCAAACAAGAAATCAAACGGAGCTTCTTGTCTTTCTGATAATGGAACAAAATTCATATGATCTTTTGATATAACAAAATCTCTAAAAGATATTGGATCTTCATTCCATACTTTATTATCTGTTTTAAAAATTTTATCTATATCACCAAGTGCAGATTCACACAACTGTTGTCTGATTGATGCGGAACTTCTATCTGTCATATCATACTTCCTGTTCTTTAATCCAAATTTTCACTTCTTCAATATTCCAAAATATTTTATAATTAAGCTTATTCTTTTTGAAAGTTTCTAACTTCTTAACATCTCTTACTGTCCAAGTATAAATAGCACTTCTATAATAGTTCTTTGTTTTCTTTTTAAAATTTGTTTCTTTAGATTTAATCTTCCAATATTCCAATAGTTTTAAATGTTTTAAATTATTCTTGTCAAAAGGTTCCTTGCCATGAGTCCAATTACCATTATACTCAATATATAAATCCAAACTCTTAATATAAAAATCACAGTTAAAAGGGTATAGCTTAGATTTATAATATCTTACAATATCATCTGATTGAAATTTAGTTAAAAGCAATTTATATACTGCTTCTTCTTGTTTTGATGTATTACATGTATTATTGCTTTTCTTTGTATTATAAGCCTTCTCTTGTATTTCATCATTTCTATTCTTACGTTCTTGAGACTGTAAATAATAATCTGTACCATAGCGCTTATTACAAGTTTGTTTATATCTATCTTTCCACTTCTGGGTTTTAGAATAATGATCTACACCATATTTATTTAAACAAGTATTTTTTATCTTAATTTTAAACTCTTTTAATTTAGTAGGGTTATTTACGCCATACTTTTCTATCAAAGTTTGTTGCTTTTTTTCTTTAACTTCTTTTAAATTATTTATATAATCACCAGAACATTTAAGATCACAAAACTCTTTATATTTATTTTTACCTTTTCTCAACCCAACACGTTTACCGCAATATTTACAAGTAAACACTTTATCTAAAGCTATATTATGTATTATTCTATAACACAACTCTTTTAAAGTTAAACTATACTTAGTTAACGTATCTTTAACTTCTTGAGTTAAGTAATCTTTCTCTATAGTTGAAACTCTATAATTCTTATGACCATTTAAATACTTAATTAATTCTTCCATATTACACTCCTGTAATCACTCAAATATTTATAATGTAGCAGGGATGTGAGTTGCATCCTTTTCGGTAGCGAACCTAGCTACATTAATTATTAAAAATTTTTTAACTCTTTTTCATTTTCAGAAGCTTCTTCTTGTGATACTAACATATTTAGATTACTAGATTCATTTATTAATGCTTGTTTAAATAGTTTAGTAAATTGATCGTAATGTTGTGGACAGATTTGTAAAACAATATTAGAAACAGTTTGTAATAAAAACTTAGTTTCTTTTTTTACAAGCTCATCGAGTTTAGCCTGCTGTGACGCTAAATCTGCTGTAAGTTGTACAATTGTTTTAACATAGTTTCTAGCTTCAGATATGTAAGCAAGTATTTGTTTTTCAACCATCATATCAGGAACTCTATTACTCGCCTGTTGATGTTCTAATGCGGACTCCCTCAATAAGCACTTACCCATTAAACCTTGCAAAACCTTTACATTACTATAGTTAAGTTCTTGTCTTCCTTTAATTTGTGTAAGTAATCTATCAAGTTCTGTTAATCCCTCATTAAACTCTCTACTTATTTCGGTCTTATTTGTTTGTAAAGTAATTGCAGTATTCTTTGATTGATATTGTTTTCTATACAAAGATATTGCATCTAACGATGGTACTGTTACCACGTTACTATAATTATCTTTTATGAATTGTTGTATAACACGAACTGATGCTCCACTATCAATCTTCTGATTCAATGCTTCTAAAACATCAGCTGGATATTGAAATATATGTGATGCCATAAATTAAAGACTTCCTCCAATAACAGAATAATCTACCTTCGGATTACTTTGCTCGTAATATTTTTGTGTTTTCATTAAAATATTTAATGCAGTTAATATATTGTTTTTAGAATATCCTGCAACAAAACTATTTATAGTATCGAGAAATCTTTTCTTTTCTTCATTAGAAATATCGTTGTATGGTATTTGTCTAAAATTCTGTACAAACATATCAATATTATAACAAAGCTCTATAAAATTTTGTACATATTCTTTAGATTCAAAATAAGGTAATATTAAATTAGTAGCAACTCTAGGATTTCTTCTGTAGCTTCTCAAGAATTCAGAAATGAATCTACATAAAGAAGCTAAGTTATTCATCTCAGGATTAAAAATTTTATTAAAATTAACTGCGTCATAATCATATTTATCACTGGTTTTTTCAGAAACCGGTTTAGAAATAACTTTGAATAATGCTTCTGCAACTTGTGATTTAAACATAGGTATCTTTGTAAGCTCTACAAAATCTTCTGACTCATCTTTACACATAAACTCAATAATTAAATCAACGCCGTCAGAGATATCATCAAAAAACACACTCATATCTGAGTAATCAATTTTTGAATAACTATCACGTAATTTCTTTATCAATTCTTTAATTTCAGTATTTGAAAATACTTTTTGTATAATCTTAGACCAATTAACATTTTTAAGCATTGTAGCTTGTTCTTTTTCAACAGCATCTTGAAATTTAGCTTCTTCATCTAAAGCTTTATTCAAGACTTGTTCTTCTGGTGATTTAGCTTCCTCAAATGAATCGTCACCCCCTGTACTAAATATTTTTTTGAATTTATCAAATATAGACATAGTACTCTCTCTCCTTATAATAAAAAACTATCTTAAAAAATCTATATTATGATAGTTTTGTCAAGGGGACTAGAATTCTACACCAAATAACTTTTTATATTGATTTTTGAATAAAATCGACTCTTGATCGGTTTGTTTAGCAACCCTATGATAAAAACCAGACACACAACAATGAACTGCTTGTCTGCTTACTCCAAGCATCTTTGCTATCTTACTGTAAGACTTTCTTTGCAATATATAAGTCAATACTAACTTCTGATGGTCATTAGTATGCTTATCTATATAATTTAAAATATTTATTAATAAAGGTCTGTTTCTATCTAAATCCGACATATATTTCTTTATCTTTGATTGAACCTTCTGTAGCTCTCTACATATAAAACTTTGCTCCATATCATACAATATACCTAACTGAGTTTGATTTTTCTGAGAAGTCCTATTATCTATTAAATGTTTATACCACATAAAAGTTTTCTTATCGAAGTAAAATAAAAACATTACTTCTAGTATATCTGTACTTGTAGAGATATTCTCAACAGCTTGTTTAAACTCAGAAAACATGGTTCTCTCCTTATTCGTCCAAGCTTTGAATATCTAATATACTTGTAACTATTTGGATTGTATTCTGCCACATATCAACTTCTAAGGATACTTTAGTACCGTTAACTTCTACAACCTTAGCATTTAATCCATAAAAAGCACCGGAATTAATACGGACAGTTGTACCGGGTTGAAAACTTACTTCCTTTTTCTTTGCATTATATTTATAAGCAACCTCTAAGGCTTGCTTAACTTCAGCATCAAACACCATACCTTTAAGTATTTGTGCGCCATAAATAAAATTAATTCTGCTTGCAACTTCTTTTATATTTGTACTTTGTGGTCTAATCGCAATAAATCCATATGTAAAGTAATTTGGTTTATCAACCGTTATAATTTGATTACTTCGTTCTTGTAAACGCTTCTTTTCTAAATGAGTAGGTACCCATAAAAAATTGTCATTGTCATAAGACTTAAGTACATTACTTATCTGATTTAATTTTACAAACGAGTAAAAATTTATAATATACCAACGATAATCTGAAACAGTTACTTGAGGGATTCTTTTAAATACTTCTGCGATAGTCCACATTTTTGTATAAACTCCTCTTTATTATTTTTTGCTAAAAATTCATCAATATCGACATTTGATTGTAACTGTAAAATTTCTACGTTACCACCAAAACTATTTATAGTTTTAGCGACTCTTTCACTACCTTCCATTCCTGCTTTATCTGGATCTAATAATATTTTAAAATTTTTTGTAAATCTCATTAAATAAGAAACTTGTACATCTTTAATGGAACATCCACATAAAGCTACAACGTTTCGAATCCCTACTTTATGTAACGCAATTACTTCCCAATATCCTTCAACTAAAATAACTTCATCCATTTCAAGTATTGCATCATAAGCTAAATTCAAGCCAAACAATAATAAAGATTTTTTAAATCCTTTTACACCAATAAATTTTTGTTTTACATTAGGTGATAGGTGTCTAGCTGCAAATGAAATTATATTATTATATAAATCAAAAATAGGTATAAGTATACAATTATCATATATATTTAAATCTATTTTTTCTTCAAATAACTTATGTATAAACTGACAAAGTTTTTCAAATGTAGGTGAATTACTTACACCATATAGTTGATTATTATACAGATATGCTAATCCAAAATCAGATATCTGTTGATCATCTATATTGCGTTGGTGTAAGTAATTCAATCCGTATACCATTATAGAGTAACCTCTTTTTGTTCAACTAGTGGAACTTCATCAACCATAACTGCTTCTGTAGTCAATATAAGTCCTGCGATTGATATTGCATTATTAACAACTGACTTAGTTACTTTAACCGGATCTATAACACCAGCTTTAACTAAATCTTCTGCTATATCATTTTTAGCATTATAACCAAAATTTTCATTCTTTTCTTCCGTAATCATATTCATAGTAGCTTCCATTATAACTCCTGCATTTTTCATAATCTGTTTCATAGGAGCTTCTAATGCTTCAGCAACAATTTTAAATCCTGGCAAATCTTTGCTAAGATGTTTCTTTAAAACCTGGGCTGCATTATACAAAACTTTTCCACCACCAACAACTACACCTTCACTTATAGCTGCTCTGGTAGCATTAACAGCATCCTCTATTTTATATCTCTTTGCTGTTAATTCAGACTCTGTAGGAGCACCTATATAAATAATACCTACACCATTTGATAATTGTGCAAGTTGTTCTTTTAATCTACCTTTATCAAATGTTGAGTTGGAATCTTCTAGTTGTGCTTTTAATTGTTTTATTCTTAAATCAATTGCTTCTCTTCTACTTTCATCAGCTGTAATTGTTGTTGTATATTTTGTAGAAACTAATTTTTTTACTTTACCTAAATCAGACATTTTAACTTGAGATAATGGAATGTTTAAATCATCTGATATAAATTTTGCACCTGTAACTACTGCCAAGTTTTCAAGAATATCTTTTTTCTTTGATCCATATCCTGGAGCTTTTAAATAAATTACATCCAATCCAACTTTACTTCTATTTTGAATTAATTGTCCTAATGATATAGGTGTTATATCATCAGCTATAATAACAATTTTTTCTCTCTTCTTTAATACAGTATCTAGAATATCTCTCAAATCTACCAAATTATTTAATTTAAGATTTGTTATTAATATATGCGCGTCTTCAAAAACCGCAGTCATATTTTCCACGTCATTAACAAAATATTGTGATGATGAACCCCAACCTCTATCAAACTGTACACCATCAACTTTATCTAAATATGTTTCATAAGAATTTTTATTTGACTCTAATGTTAATGTTCCATCTTTACCAACTTGTTTTACTGCATCAGCTACAAACTTACCAATCTCTTCATCAGAAGCAGATATCGTAGCAACCTTTTCTATATCATCATCTTTTAATTCTTTTGTATGTTTTGTTAAATAATCTAATACAACATCCTTAGCTTGTTCCATTTGTGCTTTAATTACATTAGCATCTGTTGTATCCATTAACTCTATTCCAGAATTTAATAACGATTGTACCAATACACAACTAGATGTTGTACCATCACCTGCAATAGAATTAGTTTTAGCAGAAGCCTCTCTAACTAATTGAGCTCCCGCATTTTCATATTTATCTTTTAAATATAATTCATTCGCAATTGTAATACCATCATTCGTAACAACTGGAGAACCTAAATTTCTATACAAACAAACATATCTACCTTTAGGACCTAATGTTACTTTAACTGCATTAGCAAGTTTATCAACACCTGCTTTCATAGCTTTTCTTGCATCATTTCCATATTTCAATTCTTTTGCTAACATTATTTACTCTCCTTTGGATCTGTATCTGGTGTTTCATTAAATAGCACTGTATCTGTATCAACAGCAACTATATCTTCTGGTGATATGAAGAAAATCTTTTCATTATCTACTGTTATATATGGTTTTGGATTACTACTATCTACTTTAATATAAACCTCTGAACCTGTTTTAAGTACACAATCATTTGCTGAAGAAATTGATTTCCAAAGTTCATCTGTCATAGATACTACGATAACTCTTTCTAATCCTACACTATCTCCAACAAATAATACGTTTTCTTGTTTCTGAATTTCTTTTACAGCGATATTGGATCCGAATGCTCTAATCATGAATTCCTCCGATAAATTTAAAATAATTATACATAATTTTTAAAATTTTGTCAAGTATTTTCTTGCTCAAATTCTGCAAAAATATCTTCATTTAAAATCTTATCTGTATCCTCGTCAAATTCTACTTTATCTAAATGTCCCCAAGCTTCACCAATTTCAATATCACATCTAATAATTCCATGATAATTTGGAACAGGTTGTGTAACAATCTTCATCATTTCTTCTGATACTTGTTTTGCAATTGCTTTATCACATTGAACTATTATTGAATCGTGCACAGTTAATATAATTTGTGCTCCTACAGAATCTAAATATGGTTTTAAATTAATCATATTCCTTGCTGTAATATCTGCAACTGTCGACTGCATAGGAAAATTAGAAGAAACTCTATTTGCATAATTTCTTATGCTTTGTAATGGATGATTAAATAAATGAGATAATCTTCTCTTTCTCCCGAATACAGTTTGTAAATAACCATTTGCTCTTGCTACTACCGGAATATTTTTTAGCCAAGCAGCTGCTTTTGGATACATACCAAAAAACGTAGTTTGAATTCTTTGTGCTTCAGATTCTGAACACCCTACAAGTTTAGCTGCACCTTCTATAGATATACCATACATCAATCCAAACACAACTCTCTTTGCAAATGTACGAAGTTCTTTTGTTACGTCTTCTGGTTTCATATTCCACACTTTAGATGCAACTGTTCTATGAATATCTAATCCGTTCTTAATATCATTTAACATCTTTGCATCTTGTGCATATGAAGCCCAAGCGTTAAACTCTCCTTGAGATAAATCGCACTGTATCATAACTTTTCCAGGTTCTGGTATATAAAGATTCTTTATAGTTTTCTCTCTAGGAATATTTTGTAAGTTAGGATTTGTTGAGGACAATCTTCCAGAATCTGTACCATGTAATAAATAATTCGTATGCACTTTATTGTTATCATCTAACAAAGCTTTCATACCTGTTATAAATGTAGATGTTTCTGTTCTAATCTTTTTATAATCAAGTATATCTTGTAATACAGAATGTTTCTTTGCATACTTAGAAATTGTTGCTTTATCTGTAGCAGGATTACCAGAGTCTGTTGTTCTTAAAACTTTACATCCTAATTTCTTAAACATCAAATCTGCAAGCTGTTGAGTTGAATTAACATTAAATTCTGGATCTCCAACCTTTCCACGAATAACAGCTAACTTATCTTCAAGTGCTTTCTTATTATTCTTTTCAATTTCTGCTAAATGATTTATATCAACTTGTACACCATCATACTCAACGTCCATTAATACTTTCTGTAATGGCATAGTTAATTTTTTAAATACATCTAATAAACCTTCTCTCTCAAGTTGTATATCAAACTTACTATATAATCTATATGTTGCTATCGTATCTAAACAACAATACGTTCCAAGAATATCTACTGGAGCTTTATACATATCATCTTTAACTATCTTATGTTCTCGTAACCAATTATATAATACGGATTCATATCCACCCATATCCGTAAATAAAACAGATAATAACTTTAAGGAACGCATACCATTTAAATTTTCATTTAATAAATGCGAAGCTAACATTACATCAAAACTTGCATTATTAATTCTATCGACATTTAAATAGTGTCTTATAAATTTAAAATCAAATTGACCATTATAAGCAATCTTTAATGTTTCATTTGATACAAACTTTTTTAAATCTTCTTTAATTAAATTCTCAGTTTGTTCATCCCAGAAAGAAACTATCTTATCATTCTCATATTTATGTAAGGGTATATAATAAGAATTCTCTTTGTCAAGAGCAAAACCTATACCCATAATTTTATCTTTTAAAAAATTTAATCCACTTGTTTCAATATCTATAGCGGTCTTTGTTGATGTTAAAAGCTTTGATAATGCTTCATGTAATAACTTAATATCTACAGTAACAGTACAATTTGTCTGTTGCATAGGTACTTTTATACCATCAATAAAATTCTTAATAAACTCAAATGATTTGTCTCCGTAACAACGATACTGAGTTTTCAAATACAATTTATACATATCCAACATACAAAATGTATCTATTTTATATAATGGACTTTTTATTATTGCTCCATAAACATCAAATAACTTTGCTTTTGTGTCGCCAAGAAAATACTTTGTAGGTCTATCTCCAACACAAACAACTAATTTAGGTTTAACATCTTCTAAAATTTTATTTAGATGATGTCTACAATTCTCATAATATTTTTTCTTTACAGGATTGTTTGTTAATTTAAATGCCTGGTCTTTTGTTGGTGTACCGGAAAAGCAATGTGACATATAAGTTATTGCTATATCATCAAATGATATTTTATGCTTCGTTAAATATTGTTTAAATAATTCCATTACAGGACCAGCTGTAATTCTATTCTCTAGATCAGCTTGATATGTAGGCGTTTCAAATAAAAATAATACCTTTGCATTACTTCCAATATAACTACCTACATTATTCTTACAATTAAAACCACAAATGTTGCATTGTTTCATTGTTACTTTCTTCTCCTTTTCTTTGTTACTTTAAATGCTTCTTTAACAATTTTAGGTTGTCTTTTTCTATGCTCTTTTGTTACGCCTCTATTTAAAAATGATTCTGAAGGTCCTTCTGTAAATACTTCTGGCTTAACAACTTTCTTTTCTTGTGCTACACCTAAAATTCTTTTACGTAAATAAGTTTGGATCTTAGAACATGCTTCTGGTTTAACAAACGTGAAGTAATATTCTTTTCCTAATAGTTTATGATTTTTATAATAAGTTGTCAACTCTTGAAAACGTTTATCATTATCTAACGTTTTAATATCATAATCTTCATTTACATAAACTACGTACCCACGATTTAATTTCCTTACATCTATTATACGCATTATATACCTCCTACCTTAGATTCATTTCCATGTTTATATATTGTTATTAAATTTGGTGCTTTTTCTTTTATACTATTATTATGTGTAATTAATATTATCTGTCTATTATTCTTCTCGCTAAACTGTCTTAAAAATTCTCCAAATGCACTTTGATACTCTGCAGATATATTAGCTCCTACTTCATCCAATATAACCGGACCTTGTATCTTTGGTTTGCAGAACTCAAGAAATATAAGACGCAAACAAACAGATAAAACGTTCTTAACTCCACCTGCTTCTGATTGTAATATATCAGACTCTCCTGCATCTGATACTGTATAAAAATATGTATCTATACCTTTCTTTGTTTCTTCCATACTAATTTTAAATTTAATATTCGTATCTTGTAAAATATCTTGTAATGCAACTGTACATAAATTCTCTATCTTAGATAATTGCGTCTGAGATATTTTTGATAATGCTTTAACTAAAACCTTTTCGTTTTCTAAATCAAATTTAACTTCTACTAATTCTTTTTGTTTATCTTCTAATGACTTTAACTGTGAACTATAAATATTAAATTCACCTTCACGTTTTGCAATATCTAAAAACATATCCTCTATATACTTCTTTAACTTATAAACTTTATCTAACACCTTTTGGTCAACACAGAACTCTTCTTTCGGCGTCACATAAGGTTGTCTTATTTCAAAATATTCTTCAAGTGCCTGTTTATTTCTAGGCATCTTTGGCACTTTATTTTGTATTTGCATTTGTTTGTGCCTCATTAATAATATCTTCCAACCATTTACGTCTAGCATCATCATGCATATCTTTTGTTTCTTCTAATAGCATTTCTTCAAATTGTGCTAAATTAGATAACGCTGTTCTCATTGATGTATCTAAACGTTTTTTATAAGCTACTATATTCTCCGGAGTAGCTTCAATATTTAAATCCTTTTCACACTCTTTTATCTCAGCCTCAAGTTGTTGTAACTGAGCCTTAGTTGCATAACTTTCAGATGTCAACTTTGTTATACGTTCAACAATCTGCTCATGTGACATATTCTTTATTTCATTTAGTCTAGCATCTATTTGTTTATCTAATTGCATCTTCTGTTGTGTTTCTTCAAACTTCTCTAATGTTGCTCCAAATTCACGACCTTCTCTAGTAGATGAACTATGTGCCATATTATCCTCTCTTACTTAGTCAATTTCTTTGTTACAGTTTCTAAACGCAATTTCAGTTTCTCTGCGTACTTCGGATCTACATTTAATTGTTTTACTATATGATCTAATACCTCATATATATCATTAAAAACTAAATCCGTATCTTTTAATGCATCATTAAATGTCATAGTGACTTCTTTACTTTCTGTTGTTATATTCTTATTAACAAATATATTATCTAATACGGGTATAAAAATATCTTTGTAATCTAGCTTTGTATTTACTTTATTAAATACTGCTACATGTGGTTTAATATCTTTCTCTGTAATTGATGTTCTTATTAATGGTCCTGTATTCACAAATAAATTATTGTTTTCCATAATATAAAATGGTTTATGTATATGTCCACACAAAAATATTTTACCATTAAAGTATTGTGCTAAATCTTTTATAAGTATATGATCATAAGGTAAACTTATATCTGAAATAGAATTATGTGTAACAATTAAATCACAATCTTTAAATCCTAAATAATCTTCTACTTTATTAGACAACTGACAAGGCATAACACCTATAAGTAAGTCTGAAGGAAATTTATATATAGCTTTATCATGTAAAACCTTTATACAACCGGAAGCTTCTAAAGTTCCAATAAAAGATTGTTTATAAGAATCTAAATTATATCCATAAATATCATGTGAGCCTGGAACATAAAAGAACGGTGATTTTAAATTCTTTAATATAGATATTACATTATTAAGTATTGATGGATCTGCAGATCTAGGAGCATCAAATAAATCTCCACCATGAATAATAAAATCTGGTAACTCTTGATTACATATATTAACTAAAGAACTCAACTTATTCAGTTGAGTTTCTGTTATATTATCAACCCTACAACTAGGTTGATGAAAACATATATGCCAATCTGTAGTAAATATAAACTTACTCATAAATTAATCCTCAAATAAATTCTCAAGATTTATTGATGACTCTATTTTCTTAATATCTACTACATTATTTTCATTAGATTCATCATTATAATTATTTTTAGGTTTCTGTCCTAAAACACAGACAACTAATAATAACAATAATATACCTGCCATTATTTTTTCTCCCATAAAGGTCTTTTACATGTCGGACAAACTTTTGTTACCTGCTTACCTAACTTTATAAATTCTTCTTGATCTTTAAGTTCTAACTCTTTATTCTTTAAATCCTGTTGTAAATTTTCTAATCTTTGTATTATACCATAATTTTTATAATATTGCAACAATTCGTTGTATACATTTAAAGTATTCTCCTGCAGAGTAATTAATCTATTTAAATATAAACGTTTTGCATATAATAATAAAATATTGTTTATACGATTGTAGTCAACAACTATTCCTTTCAGTGCAATTGTTTTCTTAATTAATTTCTCACGCTTTTCATAAAACAATTTTAATTTTAAATATGATGCCATCTTCGTAGCTAGTTTAAATAAATTAACATACTTTAAATTTATTGTCTCAAATGCTTTTAATAAATCATTTAGTTTCTCTTGTAATTGTAATATAAAATTTTTATGTGATTCCAAATTATCATACTGTTTTAAAACTTCTCTTAACTCTATAATTGATTTTTCTAATCCTTCTAATGATTGTTTATTATCCTGCATCTCTTTAGTTAATTCACGATTAACAGCGTCAACAATATGCAACTGTGTTAATCTATTTATAAACTTTGTTTTCATAGGTGCAGACTTCGTTAATAAGAAATGAGGATCATCTTGCATATGAATATTTATATTCTCTGAATAATCAGAATCTATTACTAATGGTGACACTCCTAATATATGTTTTATTTCTACAGGAGCTTGTATACCAAAATTAGTAAACTCTTTAGATATTCCATCTGAATTTATAACTGTAATCTTATTTAATCCGTTTCCTTTTTCTCTAACAACTTTAATTCCATTATCTAAAGTTACAGCAACTTTAACTGACTTCTCACCAGTTCTAATAAAAGAGTCTGACCAAACATCATTGAATAAAAAATTTAATGCACGTAAAACAGAACTCTTACCAGATCTTGTTCTACCTGCAATACATACAAATCCACCATCTAAATTAATAGCGGTGGATTTGTGTGATTGAAAATTTTCTAATTCTATCTTAGTTAGATACATTACCTAACGCCTCAAACAATTCTTGTTGTAATTTCATATCTTCTTTAATTGCTTTCATTATAGCCATTTGACCTTTAAAGTTTTGATCTTTATACGTATATGTTACGTTATTTGGTCTTGTAATAATATCTGCTTTAAGACATTCAGTTAATAATTCTCCAACAGTATCTACACCTACACTCAAATTTCTAGGTCCGATATCAAAGAATACATCAAACTCACAAGACATTTTAGGTCTAAAAAGTTTATTCTTTTCTGTTGTTATTTTAATTCTCTGTCCTACCAATCCTTCATCTTTATTCTTTTCATCCTTATAATAAGTAAACTCGGAACCTGTACGTTTAAATACAAGCATCTTTATTGCATCATAAAACTCCAATGCTTTACCACCAGTTGATTTATTAGGATTACCAAACATAACATTTGGATTAGAACGTTGCTGGTTGATGAATATTAAAGATGTTTTATTATGTGCTCCTAAATATGCATTAACTTTCTGTAAACATTTAGATAACATTCTAGCATGTTCTGCCATAGCAGTACTTTCATCTAAAGCTTTCTCTAAAGCAATTTGAGGAGTTAATGCAGATACAGAATCAACTACAATTAAATCTATTTCAGCTTCAATTAATTTACTTACGTCTTCTAATAAAGACTCACCAGATCTTGGAGCACCCTTTTCATTTTGTGCACTAATTACATATAATCTTTCTGGATCAATACCTAAATTAATAGCCCAGTCTTGAGTATAGGAATTTTCTGCATCTACTAATGCAGTTGTTAGTCCTCGCTTTTGTGCTTCTTTAATTGCAAGATATGCCATCAAAGATTTACCACTAGAAAAATCTCCGTAAAATTCTATCATTCTACCTCTAGGATAACCACCACCAAGTATACGATCAAGTCCAATTGAACCAGAAGGTATTCTTTCAATTTCTACTTGGTCATTTCCCATAGAAAAACTTATACCTAAATCTTTTAATTTTTTCAATTTATCATTTAATTCTGTCATTGTATTTACCTCTTAAGATAATACACCCTTGTAATTCAACAAGGGTGTATATAATTTAGTATTAAAGGTTACTGTTGAAATCTACTTTTTTGATTTGTGGTGCGTTAACAAAACCTTGTTGATTACCTGGATTTGTTACTCTCTGACCAACATTTGGTGCAGGTGTAGTGTATGGCTGTTGTTGAAATTGTTGGTACATACCATTAGGTTGATTGTTAATTGGTTTAATTGTTTGATAATTAACTTTCAATGGTGGTTGCTGTTGCTGAAACTGTTGCGGCTGTTGTTGAGGTTCTGGCATAATCATATGTTCTTGTGGGAACATCAATGGTTCTGCTCCTCTTGCATTAGGTGAATAAGGTAAATATTTATCAACCTTCAAATATATATTTCCCTTCTGACTTTTCTTTTTTGAAACCATCAAAAGAATTTTTGTTCCACCTTTTATCATATCAGTATTGAATGTTGATAAATCAAAATTATTTGTAGTATCAATACCTAATGATACAAGTAAGCCATCAAGTTTATTTCCTGGTGCCCATGATGTAGAAGTAAATAAACTTACGAAAATCTTAATTTTGTTTACTTCATCCAATGTAAACAACCATTTAATTTGTGACCCATACTGTCCTTGTTCTTCTGTGCATTTTACGAATGATGCAGGATAAATTCCATCCTCTACATAATTCAAATCTGGTCTTGGTTCGTTACTGTAATCCTTTGCTTCTTGTCTTGTTAAAATCATTTTTTACTCTCCTATGTTCAAAAATATTATATATTATCTGTGAGGTCCTCACAGATTTTCTCTTAATTAGTAGACATACGTTCACGTACATCTGGATGTACAACCATAGACATCTTTATTAAATCGATTTGCTTCTCGAGTAAATCTTGTTTATTCTCTAAATCTTTTGCAATAGTAGATATAACTTGATTAAATAAATTTGCTTGTGATAAATTATCTTCGGCTATTTGCAATTCTGTATATTGTTCTTTAAGTTTAACTGCTGCTGCAGCTTCTCTTTTTTCTTTAGATGTCTGCGCGAAAACCTCTGGGTCAGAACTCATTAAGATAGCATACTCAGCAGTATAACTTGCTTTAGAATTATTTGCCAATCTTTGTGCATTAGATTTATTTTTTAATGCATGTAATAATATATCTGTCATCCTTTCTTTTGATGCTTGAATTTTTGACAACTGTTTATTTATTCCATTAAATCCTAATTCAGCAATAGGATCTTCAACTAGCTTAACTGCATCACGTAAACCTTTTGCTTCAGTAATATACTGCTCACAATCTGTATAAGATAATAATTCTGCGTTTTCTAATTGCATTATTTTCTACCTCCGAATACATTTGCTATGTCTGCATTTACCATATTAATACATTTTTGAAATAACTCTGCAGACTTCTGATTTAACTCCTCATCATTTGCTACTTCAAACGTTTCTGTTAATGATACGCTGAACTTGTACGAATTATAATCTTGCGAGATCGTTTGAGAATAACCTTTTGTTACTGTTACTTGTTTCATTTGTTTCTCCTGTTACTTATTTAATTTCTAAATTATATAATATCTTTTTTAAATTGTCAAGTATTTGTGTATACTTTGTAAAATCAATTTCAATCTTATTAGTTATAAGTTCTTCTAAATACATATCAAACTGTTGCATACACCACGTATAATGTTGTATATTATTTGGATATGCTCTAATATAATTATAAAATAGTTCGGAACTATCCTTCAATAAACTTTGAAAAAAATCTACTGGTTTCTTATACTGAGAAGTCAATTTATATTTTAAAAATGTTGTACCTAATTCTTGTTTAATTACATGAATCGGTTTATTTTCCATAAAAGAAATAAGTGTTAAAGCATCACCGGACTTCTTACAAGTAAAACAATAGAAGGAATTTGTTTTCGGATATATTGTAAGGTTCGGCGTATTACGATCATTATGAAACGGACATAAGCAAACATATCTATCACCAGACTCTTTTAAGTCAAAGTTATAATGTTTAAAAATTGAAACAATATCTAATTGTGGTAAACTAGAAAGTTGCATTTACAGGCTCCTTCATACACATATTTGCAAACATCGCCGTTATATCAAACTGACATTTCTGTCCATCTCTAACTTTCGGAGTTGAAGCAGTCATCTCTACGATAGAAAGTCCTTGCATTGCAGAGACTGGATCTTTGAGTTTTAAAGCTAATACTGTATCAGCATGATGTATAACCATAAATGAATTGGCAATATCTGTCATATTATAAACCGGATTCTTTGAATTCTTTACTGCTTCTGATTTAACCTGCATAGCAGTAAGTACAGGTATTTTAAATGTTCTTGCTAAATGTCTTACATCTAAAGCGATATTACCAAGCTCTTCCCATTTCTGCCCTGTTGATTTTTTAGGACGCATAATACCTAAATAATCTATTAGAATTAAATCTATTTTATGTTTCGCTGAAATTTCTTCATACTTAGCTGCAATTGTATCAGCATTACAAGTAGGATTGTCTACAATATAAAATATATTTTCTCTCTGTTTAAATTCTTGCATCGTATTTATAAATCGTGTATTCTCATCCGGAGTTAGTATTCCATCTCTAAATCTATCAATATTTATATTTGCTGCTAAGGAAATAAATCTACGAATAATTTGATCTTTAGGTAACTCAATTGAAAAATATAAAATATTCTTTCCTTGTAAATATAAATGTTTTGCCACATTAATTAAGAAAACTGATTTACCTTCATTAGAACCTGCAATAACAATATCAAGTTCACCTGCTTTCAATCCACCTGTAGATTTATCAAATGTAGGAAATCCTGTTTGTAACCCAACAGACATTTCACCTTGTTGTACTTTTTTATACTTATCGTAAAACTCGTCTAAACTTAATGCTAAATCTCCTTCAACAACTTCAGTATTCTCGAGAGAATTAACTTTATTTAAACCTTTCTGCATCTTAGAAACTATAGAGTCTAAATCTGCTGAGTCTAAAGAGTTTGTTACATCTAATAAAGAATTCTTTATTATATACAAACTATATTCTTTTCTAATTGTATCTAATAAAAATGTAAAGTTTGTAGTAGGTACATAATCATTTGCTTGTTTTAAATATTGTAATATAGGTACAATCTGTTCTGGATTTGAACAAATATTTGTTACAAATGTTTCTGCTTGAGATAATGTTAATAATTCATTATAAGTTTTATAAAAATTTATAATGCAATAACAAGCTGATCTTGATGCTGAAAATCCTGGAGTTACGAAATCTATACAATTAAAATCAAATGGCTTGCTGAGTATAGATAAAAGATCTTCTTTATTTTTAAATATATGACTTGTGAATTCTAAATTTAAATCCATGTTACAATATTACTCCTTCATTAATATTTGAAAACTCATACATGTGACCAACTTGTATTTTATATTTCTTTTTTATATAAGCTTTGTCATCATTTAAATCCGGTGACTCTGTAATATATATTGGATACTTCAAACATATAGCAATTGCTAAATGTAATAATGTTACCGGTGGAACATTTTTATATCGCTTAATTAACTCTTTCTTTATTTTAAGAGTGTTGTTAGTTAAGTCATCTACATCTTTTTTATATAAAGGTTTCTTTGTTGTCGGATGTTTACCTAATACTTTTTTTGGCATTAAGACCTCCTAATGATTTACGATAGTCAACACTTTCAAACGGTAACTTAATATAAGCATCATACAATATTGATTTTATTCTTAAGTTTTCTATATCTTTAGAAAGTATATTACTTGTAATAATTGTAGATTTATTTCTATCATATCTATAGCGGAGCATTTCATCTACTTGTGAATCTATAAAACCTTTTGTATCTGAAAACTCTCTACCATAATCGTCTATTAAAGTAAAATCAGATTCGTTTACATTATAAATGTAATCCGAATCCTTATCAAATAAAGCACGCTTATATTGTTCTACGGTACAAAAAAATGCACTATAACCTTTCTGTAATGCTTGTTCTAATACGTAACAAGCTACATAACTTTTACCTGTACCGGTTGTTCCATAAAGATACAAACCAAGTCCTGTTTCTTTATTTTCTTCTAAATGCTTAACATAATTTTTTATTTCTTTTAAACTATCTTTTAATGTAGCAACTTGAATATTATTTATATCTGCATATCTATATTTAGATGGAATCGCAGACATAATCATACCGTGTAAAAATTTATAATCTTTAACACACTCACAAGTATAATCTGAACCTCCACATTTGGGACAATTCATAACCTTATCTTGTAATATCTTTAATTCCTGTATATCTTTTGGTGTATATAGTTCCATTGAATCACCTCACTTATTTATGGTTTTGCATATTAGCAAATTCTAAAATAAAAGTCAAGCAACATATAGCATGTGCTAAGTGAGGCTTACCACTTTCTTTATCTAATATTTCTCCTTGTCTCCAGGCTTGTATATGTCGAAGAGCAGCTGCATAATATCTATTATTTGGATCTGGACATTTATGCCAGTTATTTGAACCATCTGAATCTTTTGTTGTATATTTATTTGCTCCATAAGTTAATACATCTACTACTTGCTCTAAAACTTTTGCGGGCATCAAATCATAACGAAGTTTGCCTTGATCATACTTTCTAAATCCTGTTTCTTTTTTCTGTTTCATTTTAGTTTCCTTATTTCCTTTTAAATTTTATACTTCTACCTTCGAATAGCTTTGACAATACTTTAAGATCAAAAACATCGAAAGTATCTATTATTTTATAATATTTTTCATTTAAAATCAAGTCATAATCTTTTTTATCTGCTAAAACAATTACATTGACTTCTAAGGTTCTTAAATTTAAAACTATATTATCTGTATATTTTGTTATTGCAAAATCTTGATCTGTTGCTGTACATTTTATAGACCATATATTTTTAGTTTTTCTCATTTTAATTACCTTTATTTTTTTCTTGAATTCTTCTATAGTATTCTGCTATACAAATACTATCACCATCACCGGAATCTTTAAGTGTAACTGACGGATAAAGTTCTTTTGCTAATTTGTCTGCAGCTTCTTTAAGAAGTTTATTTCTTTCACCTTTCTTTAAACTTTTAACATACTCTTTATTATTCTTTCCTGTAGCTTCTGGTATTAAAGCATTCTGCCACTGTTTAGAATCTATCATTTCAAAATTAATACCTAAAGACTTAAGTACATACAACACAGATTGCCAGGCACCAAATGCAGATAATGAACTTTGTATCTGCCAACCCATAAAGAAATTAACCGCAGGTCTTTCTAAATAGCAGATCGTATCTTTTATATCTGGTATAATTTTAGAAAGTAAATCTTTTAAGGCATCAATATCTACAAATGTAAACATTGCCTGATACGGTCTTGTTACATAACCATTTTTGGTTTTATATTTTCTCTTTGTAGGTTTACTCCAACTTGCCTGCTGATACGTAGGTATCTTCTCATAAGCAATCAGCTTCCCTGTAATATCAACTAATGTAAAATGTGCGGTGGTTCCATTATCAAAACCAAGTATATAATTATAACTCATTTAAATCTCCTTCTTCTTCATCTTCAAAATATGGTTCCCTGTAAAAATTACAGATATAATCGTTAAGTAATCTAAATACGTCAATAATATTTAATGTATAGGCTTGGTAATCACAATCATTACCATCTATAACGGTTACAATAACCTCATAAAAATTTTTCTTACGTTTCAATTTAATTGGTCTGATATTAATGATTTCATTACATAACGTATATATTTGTAAGCTTTCTCCTTCAACTTTATAATATAATATTATATGCGGATTATTTTGTACAAATCGAATTATTTCATGCATGATATATAATTATACCTCTACAATTAAATTTGGATTAAAATTTAAATTACATTCTCCATAAACAGAACTTCTATAACCGTAAGGATTACAGATAACTCTGGTATTACCTATCATTATATCACTACTTGTATGTATATGTCCGGTAACAATTAGTTTCAAATTCTTTTGTTTTTCAATAAACTTTGTTAAATCTGAAATATAAGAAGCGTTTATATTACTTGTAAAATATTTTGGAGCAATCTGTAAAGGACTAACTCCATGATGTGTAATTAAAACACATTTCTTATCCTTAAACTTTTTTAATGTATGTTTAATAAAATCAAATGATTCTTTAAACATTGCAAGATAATGTCTTGGTTCAAGTCTTACAATGTTATCATTTTCTTTTATCTGTCCCCATCTAAAATCATTTAAACCTTTTGAAGCAAGTTTCATATTACCGGTAACACTACCATTATATTTATAATTTGTATATAAACAGCAACCGATAAATACAATATCATCAATAATCTTATACTGAATATTTAAATATGAAACATTACCATCCAAAGGGAAACAATTAGTATAAGCATCTTGTTGTTCTTGAAATGTCAAACCCAATGTATTATAAACAAAATCATGATTACCATGAACAAGTAATCCGTTTTTAATATTCTTTTTAACCCAAACAACTCCATTAATTGGATCACCGCTAATATCCCCAGCTATAACTGTAAATACATCATCGTTATAGTTCAAAGGATATCTTTCATTAATATTTTCATGTATATCTGATAGAACTCTAATTTGCACAGAGTACTCCTAATAAGAGAGTATGAACTATTTACTAATCCATACTCTCTCTGTCTGATTTATTTTTTTACTTTTTTGGATTTTGCTTTCTTTTCTTTTTTAGACTTTTCTATTTCATCTTTAGGTACATAAAACATCTTATAAAATTGATTTAATTCTTTAAGTTCATCATTTTCTTTTTTCAAACTTTCATTATCTGCTATAATAAGTTCATTAAGGCAGGTTAATGTTTTAGAAATCTTTTCTAAAGCGATATTACTTTGAATAGTGTTGTTAAGAGTTTCTTGTAACATTTTAATTTTCTTCTTTCCAAATAAATCCATTTTTAAACTTCCTCCATTATTTTTTGAATTTCTTAAGATTATAGTAAATTTAATTTGAAATGTCAATAGGTAAATACTATTTTAAATAAAAGACTATAAGAAGTAAACAAATATTTTTTATTTCCCACAGCTTTCTTTTTTCTTAGAAAAGAAAAAAGAAATTAAAGTGGAATTATGTTAACACTCTAATTACTATTGTCCTATATTAACTGTAGTTAGCTTCTTCTGTCTCTAGGTAAATTAAGCTAATGAATAACCTTCAGTATTAGGGCTCCCCTCAATTATACAAAGGGAGTTGCATACTATATACATTACGTATATACATTTGTACGTTGTTATACTTCCCATTTCCCAACGCTGTAGTAGTGAGCAGGAGCTTTACCATTCCTGATATTATAGTCGTAGACACTACTAGCAGATTTATCCTACGGCCACTATTATAATATAAAATAAAAATAATGTCAAGTACTTTTTTCAATTTTATTACCCTTGACAAAACACTCATAATATAGCTTTTTTTATAAATATGCTATATATGTTATTTTTATGAAAAATGTAAAAAATTCAGCATAATGGAGTAAGTATATGAGTATTGATAATAAAAAGATTAACATTGTATCTGATGTAAATTTTGATAGTAATAATATAACTGATGCAAAAATCAACGCTCAGGAAAATACTATATCGAATTTAGAAGTTTCAAATTTTAAATCCGGTGTTATACAAACAACAGTAAGAGATACAACTAATGCTTTAGATACAGTGATACCTACTGAAAAGGCTGTGAGTGAGGCTTTAAGTAATATACAAGTTAATGTTATAGAATTAGAAGAAGGAACTAATATTGATAATTTAAGACAAGAAGGTACTTTCTTTATAAAAAACCCTACCGGAACTTTACCTTCAATTACTACATTTGAATTGGATCCTGAATATGATACATATTGGTGTATATTAACGCAAGAAAAATGTTTTGATAATACACGTGGAACCTACTGGTATGTTCAAACTGGAAAATTTTCTTACCTAAGCTCAACAGGTATAACCAGAATAGAGGCATGGCAAACGTATGTTAGACAAATAAATGATTATACTTATACCGATAAAAAATGGCAGCGCTTAGATAATCTTACAGAAAGAATTTTTAATCAATCACCTGCCAGTGAAGCTGCAGATATGTCTATAAATTTAAATACTTTTTCTGATGCAGAATCCAATTCAGTTATTAACGTAGGTTATATCAATGCATTAGATTGGAGAAGAATAAAAAGTTTGGAATTAGTATCTAGTTTAAATGGGAGTTGCAAAATATTTTTTAAAACCTATACAGGTGTTCCTCCTTACGGTACTGATGCTTTTTCAGTAATTTTAAGTTCTTATACTTCAGCGCAAATTTTAAATTTAGATATATTAACAAATTATAATTTTAAGTTTAATACAGTATATGAGTTAAATTTTCAACAAATAAGTAGTGGAAGCACAAGATTTTCTATAGAAATAACAGAGATCGATAAACCTTTTGTTCAGGAATATTTCCCAACACAAACCGGAAACAGTGGAAAATTTTTGACAACTAATGGAAGTACAATGAGTTGGGCAACAGTGAGTGGTGGTGCATCGGATTATAACGATTTAAGTAATAAGCCGAGTATAAACGGCGTATCTTTAACCGGAAACAAAACAAGTGCAGATTTGAGTTTGGTATCTGCACCAACAGTTCTTACAGACCAAACTTCTACAAGTATGGCATTAGCAGGAAACACAATATACAAGTGGACATCGGCATTAACTTCTTTAAGTTTTGCAAGTGTTGAAGTAAGTGATTTGGAAACTGTGCTTTACTTTACGACAGGTGGAACAATAATTTTTACCGACAGTTCTTCTCTTAAATGGGGTAGGGGCGGATCTGCACCGTCTTTGGAAGTAAACACGATATATTGTATCTCGATTCGTAATGGGTTAGCAGAGATAGATAACTTCGGAACAGTATCGTAAGGAGGTAAAAATGTCAAGTTTTAGACAACTTATGATGAGTAGTAAAGGTGGTGGAGTTGAAGTATTATATCTTACCAAACACGGCTCTCCGACAATAAACAATGGAGAAGTTTATGATTTTTCAAATTCAGACTATCTTATATTTAACAATTTTAATCCGAGTAAACATTATTCTTTCAAAATGAAATTCCAATATTTCGGTAATACCGCTAATAGAGAAAACAATTGCCTTATAGGATGGGTTGCTAGTGGCGGTATAATAGCAATAGCAGTTAATAGAAGTAACAAACTGTATATGGGTTTATCAACAAATGACTTTTCTTGGAATATATCCAATCTATTAGGCAGCAGTGATGTTCAAACAAATACAGACTATTATATTAAGTTTAGTTTTGACGGTACTCAATATAAATTAGAATTATCTACCGATGATATTAGTTATACAACAGAGTGTGTAGTTTCTTCCACTGCTTTAATCAGAAACGGACAGGAATTAAATCTTACATTCGGGAAAGGTCATGCAGCAGCTGACTGGTATTTTAATGGAAAAATATATTTAAATAAATCGGGATGTGTAATAGATGATACAGATTATGTCTTTGAGGTTGCAGAATAATTAAACGACAAATAATCAAGTTATTTGGTTTGTAGAATAAAAATAAATAATTAAATTAAATATATAAATGGAGTAAATATTATGACAATAAGAAGAGGAGACGATACAGATGCTTTTGGTTTTGGTTTTCTAACAATTAATTTAGAAAACGCTCAAGACTATGTAATCTCAAAAGCAGAAGTAAGAATAGGTGTTATTAAAAAAACATTTATGAATCCGGTTTTCCCATTACAAGTTTCTTTAAATAGAACAGAAACAAAACAATTAAATGAATATAATAATAAATGTTATTTAGCTATCTATGATAGTGAAGGAAAAAAGTACACTTGTGAAGGAACTTTGAGCTTTAAAGCAAATCCGGAGGTGGTATAATATGCCTAATGAATTTATTGCAACTTTTAATCTAGAACAACCACAGAGAGAAACTGCGAACTTTACAATACAAGATAATGATATTCATGTTACTTTTGATATTGCTCAAGCAAATAAAGATAAGTATTTTGTATTTGAACAAGCTGAATCAAAAAATGCGTGGACAATAATACATAATTTAAATAAAAAACCATCTGTTACTGTTGTTGATGAGTATGATAGGGTAGTAACACCGGATATACAATATATAAATGATTCAAAAATAATAGTAAGATTTAATTTTGCATTTAAAGGTAGAGCATATTTAAATTAATATAAGGGGAATATACTATGGCGGATAGATCATTTGTTGTCGATATTGACCTACAAAAAAATGAATTAAAACAGGCTGTTATAGAAAATCAAGGTATAGCACCAGATAACCCTAAAGAGGGACAAATATATTATAATACTGATAACAGTATTAAAGGTTTATATATTTATAAAAATGGTGCTTGGAAAAAATTATTAGATGTTGATGAACAAGGTAATTTTGTATTAACAAGTACTACAGTTAATGGAAAAGCTCTAAGTTCAAATATAATAATAAATGCAACAGAAATACCTATTTCAAATTTAGATAATACAAATGTTAAAAATTATATTGATAATTTAGATATAGAAATTACAGGTGCAGCAAGTACTATTAAAGATGATGATTTAATGCAGAATAGGGCAGTAATATCTAATGGGGATGGTAAAATAGCAGTAAGTGATACAACATCAACAGAGTTAGGATATGTTCATGGTGTTACATCTAATATACAAACACAATTAGATAATAAAATAAATAAATTATCATCAGCAATAACAGCAGCAACAAAATGTAAAATAACATATAATTCTGATGGATTAGTAACAGATGGTGAAAATTTAGCAGCTAGTGATATTCCAGATTTAAGTTCAACCTATATTAATGTAAGTCAAAAAGGTTCTGCTAATGGTGTTGCAACATTAGATGTAAATACTTTAGTTCCCTCTTCACAATTACCAACTGCAACAAGTTCAGTAAAAGGTGCCGTTATAGTAGATACAGAAATAAGTTCTAATTCATCTAATCCTGTTCAGAACTCAACAATAAGTGCAGCATTAAGTGGAAAACAAGCAACAATTACTGGTGGTGCTTCTACTATTACAACTAATAATTTAACTGTTTCAAGAGCATTAATTTCGAATGCTTCTGGAAAAGTTGCAGTAAGTGATATAACTTCTACAGAGTTAGGGTATTTAAGTGGAGTAACTGGGAATATACAAGACCAGATAGATGATTTACAGGCAAGAGGAAGATTTTTAAGTTTATGGAATGGAGCAACAGGTTTACCTGAAACAGATCCATCAAGTACATTGCCTTTTGAGTATAAAACAGGAGATTATTACATAGTAGATAATACTAGCAGTACAACAAATTATAGACCAAATGGAAGTTCTTATACTGGAGTAGCATCTACTACTGTAGAAACAGAATCAGTTGCAGCGAATGATGTTTATTACTATGATGGGACGAATTGGTTACTACAAGTAAATTCACAAAGAGAAATAAGTTTTAGTTCGATAGTTGGGCAACCTTCTGATAATGCAAATTTAAATGCAGCATTAAACTTAAAAGCAGACTTAGCAAGTCCTGCATTTACAGGAATACCAACTGCTCCGACAGCAGTAACTGGAACGAGTACAACTCAAGTAGCAACTACTGCATTTGTTCAAGATGCTATAAGTAATGCAAGTTTAACATTAGCAGTTAATAATCCAGCATTAACACAAACAGGTAATACTTGCACATGGACAATAACAAACACATTGAACAACGCAGATGTTATATGTAGTGTTAGAGAAATTAGTACAGGAGAAGAAGTATATTGCAATATAACTTATGCGACATCTGCAATAACAATTAAGATAAACAGTTCAACAAATATAGCAGCAGGAACATATAGAGCAGTGGTAATTGGACAAAAAATAAATTCATAATCGGAGAAATAAATGCCAACGATAGGTAAACATTATGATTTAGATACAGATGGAACACTTGCCAACAATAGTGATATAACTGTTGCCTCTCAAAAAGCAGTTAAGACTTATGTAGATAATAATAAAACTATTGTAGATAGTGCCTTATCAGACACTTCAGAAAACCCAGTTCAAAATAAAGTAGTTAAAGCAGCATTAGATAGTGTAGAATATGTATTAAAAATAGTAGAGTGGTAATTATATATGTCTTTATATTTAGGTGAAAATAAAGTAAAGCTACATAGTCCAACAGCAATATCATATACAGTAAAAGGAAGTCCTACAATTACTGAAGATGGCATTGCAAGTGGTTTTACTGATAAAAATGATTACTTAATATTAGGAGCATTTAACCCAGGAACATCTAAATGGAAATTTACAACTAAAGTTAAAATATATGATTATACAACACAAATATCATTAATAGATAGAAATTCTTCTACAAGATGTTTTCAAATAGTAGTTAGAACGACAGGAAAGTTCAGAGTAAATATTTCTACTAATGGTTCAAGTAAAGCAAATGAAGTTGATGGAACACATGTTCTATTAGTTAATACTATTTATTATATATGTTTTGAATATGATGGGAGTAAATACTATCTTAAGTATTCACTTGATAATATAAATTGGGTAACAGATATAACAATAAATAATAGCACAAAAATATATCCTGTTTCTTCTATGTGTATGGGACATTCTTGGTATAATAGTGGAACAGAAAAATGGAATGGAGAGATATATTTAAGATGGACAAGATTTGAAATAGATGGAGTAACTAATGATAAATGTATATTACATTGTTTGGAGGGCAGCTAATGCCGACAGATCATAATATTAGACAACTTATCATCAATAAACTTACAGATGCACAATATGAACAAGCAGTTAAAAATGCAGATGAGTTATATTTAACTCCTGATAGTGGTTCGGGTGGTGGAACAGATTTACCAGACCAAACAGGGCAGTCTGGAAAATTTCTTACTACTAATGGATCTACTTTATCATGGGGAGCTGTTCCTGCTGGAACAGTAACTTCAGTTCGAGTTCAAGCTGGTACTGGTTTATCGTCTTCACAAAATACAGCTCAAACATCAACTTTAAATACTACAATAAGTATAGCTTCAGGATATAAGTTACCTACAACTACTGAATGGTCGAATAAACAAGATGTTTTACCTTCTCAGACAGGACAATCAGGAAAATTCTTAACAACAGATGGGACTACAATGAGTTGGGCAACAGTTGGTAGTGGAGGAACTTCTGATTATAATGATTTAACAAATAAACCATCTATTAATAGTGTTACTTTAAGTGGAGATCAAACAGGTTCTGATTTAGGTTTAGTTGATGAAGAAGATTTGGAAGAATTAGATATAAATAATATTGTACCAACACAAACCGGAAACAGCGGGAAATTTTTGACAACTAATGGAAGTACAGTGGCGTGGGCGGAAGTTCAAGGCGGTGGTGGAAGTGGTTATATTCCAATGCCAACAGTAACGACTTTAACAAATACAACATATACATTATCAGTAGCAGAGAATACAATATATGAGTTTAGCAATGCAATAACTTCATTGACAATATCAAGTGTAGTAAAAAGTTATTTAGAAAGTTTTATTTATTTTACGACAGGTTCAAGCATTACATTTGTTGATAATTCTACCTTAAAATGGGGAGGAGGTTCAATACCTTCACTTGAAGCAAATACAACTTATTGTATTGCAATAAAAAATGGGTTAGCAGAAATAGATAAATTTGGGAGATAACAATGCCGGGGTTTAATCAACTAATGATGAGAGTAAAAGGAAAGCAACTTATTCCTGCAAATGTCGTATTTACCAATGTGGACAGTAATAATTATATTACATACAAATCAAGAGATGGGCAAACATATTGGAGAAAAAAATATGCAGGTTTATGTTATGGTGGTTTTTGCGTGTTTCAAGATGGTGGACAAAATTGGATAATTGCTTTTACTATTTCAGAAGTAAAAAATAATTGTATTATGTATAGAGATGATGGTAACACCAATATTACATTGGAAATTTCATCGTCAACATTGAATTATAAAGGGAAGGATTGGTATTATTCATTAAATAGCAATGCAAATAATTATCGTTCTATAACTTCAAGTATAATAGAGTTTAACAAAAACAATGGCAGATATTGGATAGGTGGTGAAAACAAGATATATACAGGAAGCAACAATAACGAAAAATTTATACAAGTTGCAAAAGATTTTCTTGATTATATTTATACTTTTGATGTTGAAGCTTCAACAAAAGAATATACATACTTAAATTATGTTGAAACAAGTGGTAGTCAATATATAAAAACAGGATTGTATGCTTACAATACTGCTTTACAGAATTATTCTTTTGAAATCAAAGTGAACTTTTCTAATATTAGTGAAAATGCAATAGTAATAAGTAGTTGGTCTGCAAGTGCTTATTTTTTAATGTGTTATCAAAGTAAAATAAGATGGCACGGTAGTAGTTCAGGTTCTTCTGATATAATAAACATATCAACAAATACTGACTACATAATTAAAGTAGATATTCAAAATGGTCAGATAATCATAAATGGTAACTCTTATCCTTATACGGCAGGCTCTTGTGGAACATCACAAATAAATTTATTCGGTCTTTCAGGGGGAAATTATAGTAGTAAAGGACTTGTTGGCAAAACTTATTATGCTAAATTCTATGATATTGATGGAAATTTGATAAGACATTATACTCCTGTTATTAGAAATTCTGACGGACAAGTCGGTATGTTAGAGCAAGTAAATAATATTTTCTGTCCAAATGATGGAAGTGGAGATTTTATAGGAGGATAATAGTATGTATGGTAAGATGATTGGGGGTAGATTATCAATCGTAACAGACAGAATAAAGGTTGAAAACGGTTGGACAACTAATCCTACTGAAGAAGATTTGAAGGCAAACGGATATAAGGAAATAGAATATACCAAAAAGCCGACTTACGATAAAGAAGAAGAAAAATTGGTTGAAGTATATACTGACGGAGATAAGATAACAGTCAGTTATGAAAAAATAGCACTTACAGACGCAGAACACAATACTATTATTCAAGCTGAAATTGTTGCAGAAGAAAATAAGATTACACCAAGAAGACAAAGAGAAATTGACCTTAAAAAAGAAGGAGCATTAGAATTTGCAGAAACAATAGAAAATAATATTGTAGCTTTAAGAAGAAAATTTAGATGAGGATTAAAAATGAAAATATTTAAAAAGAATAATAATTATTATGCACTTAAAAAAAATAATAAGTATTATGGAATAAAAGATTTAAATCCAAACCCACCTGAAAATGTTATATTTACATTAGCAGGACAATATATTGGACTATATGATTATGGTAGCCTAAGAAAATTTATAAAAAAATATGATGGTTTAGCTTATGGAGGATATTGGGTAGGAGATGGTGGTTCAGGAGGATGGAGATTTCCTTGTTTTGTTTCAGAAGTAAGTCAATATTGTGAAACAACAGCATGGACATCTGTTTCAACATCTACATTTAATAGATATGGTAAAGCTTGGTATTATACAGAAGGAATATCCGCTGTTACAGGGGGAAGTTTGGTTGTAGAAGGGGATGTTTATAAGATAGAAAATGTAACAACACCATTAGAAGCAGCAATGGCATTGTTAGACTATATTTATAGTTTTTAAAGGAGAGATATAATGCTTAATAAAATGAAAGAAAAATTAGGTACAATTATAGAAGATACTTGTAATTTAATAAAAGTATATCTTCTTAACAAGATTGGATTAGAAGAAAAAGCAAGGGAAGAACTTGATAAGATGTCTACTAAGGAGGAAAAATAATGAAAGATTTACTCGAGTCTTTAATAGCAATTGTAATATTTATGTGTGTTATTATTCCATTGATAATAATAACTGGAATATTAATAATAGTTGCACTTTTTGTCATTGCTACAATACTTCCATTTTATTTTGTATTTTTAATTTTTAAGAAGATATTTAGCAAAAAGTAAAATGGATATTTTATATTTTATAGTAGTAGGTATAATGATAATAGGAAGTTTATGGCTAAATAAAAAACTGAAATAGGAGGAAGTAAAGATGATTAAAAAAGCATTTTGGTCAAATTTAGTTAAAGCAATTGAGTTGGCATTGGTATTGGTATTGGGTTTCTTTATTTGTTTTGTAGCATCAGGATTGTTGTATGGAAATATTTATATAGGGGTAGCCGTAATAATTATAGTATTTTATTATTTCGGTGGGATGATTAGACCCTATATCAAAGAATTACAAAGCAAAATAATAAAAGAAAAATTAGGAGATAAAGAATAATGTCTAGATGGTTAACTGCAAAAGAAAAACAATTATCTGATGTAGAGCCAAAACATTCTACTCCAAAAGATTTATTTACAAAACCAGCGTCTACGATTGTTAGAGTATTACTTCAGCAAACAAAAGGTAATATAGGTAAAGCAATTCAAAAGATTACTTTCTATATTAATAGAGCCGGTGAAAATTTATCTAATAAAGTAGAAGTAAATAAAGCAAAAGAGATCTTAAAGAAAAGATTAGAGAAAGAAAAAGATTAGGAGATTATATGAAGTATATAGTCGACATCTTTTATAAAGATAATAAATATATTGCAAAATGTACGGAACTAAATATTACTGCTATAGGTAAAACAATTACTGAAGTTAAGATACATTTCGTACAAGCTCTAGTTCTTTATAGTAAAGATAATAATTGCTTTATAGATTTTTCTTGGAATATTATTGACAAAGAAAAATAAAAATGTTATAATAACGATGTTGTTAAATTTAGAAAAGGAGACAGAAACAAAAATGTATCAAGGAAAAGTAAAATGGTTTAATGACCAAAAAGGGTATGGATTTATTACAGGAGACGATAAGAATGATTATTTCTTACACTTCTCTGAAATTCAAATGGAAGGTCATAAAACCTTACATGAAGGCGACCCAGTAAGCTTTGATGTAGAAGCAACAGAAAAAGGAAATAAAGCTGTGAAAGTAAATAAAATATAATTTTCTCCATAGTATTTGTTTGCTTTAATCCATAGGTACAAATTGTACCTATGGATTTTTTTATTTTTATATACAAGAAGACTCTATCCTTTGGGGTAGAGATGAATTGTACAATTAATATTATATATTATTTTTTATATTTTGTCAATAATTTCCTTGACAAAAGTATCATAATTTTACTCAAAGTAAAACTATATTTATACTATAATTTACTTTTTGTATAAAATGATACAGCATTATACTTACAATTATCGTTTATATCCAACTAAGAAACAAAGTGTTTTACTTGATAAACACTTTGGATGCACTCGTTTTGTCTTTAATTATTATCTAAATAAAGAACAACAGCACTATCTTAATAACAAAGAAGATATTGAAGCTAAAAGAGTTAAAGGATTTCTTAATTATTATGATAATGCTAAAGATTTAACTAACCTTAAACAAACAACACTTTGGTTAAAAGAAGTTAATTCTCAAACCTTACAAGCAACTTTAAAGAATTTAGAGAGTGCATATAGAGGATTCTTTCAGAAACGTTCTAAATTTCCAAAATTTAAGTCTAAAAAGTCTAGACAATCTTTTTGTATACCTCAAAGTTTATCTATTAAAAGTAATAAACTGTATATTCCAAAGTTTAAAGAAGGTATAAAAATAAACCTTCACAGAGACTTAGTTGGAGATTTTGTAACAGCTTCAATAGTTAAAACAAAAACCAATAAATACTTTGTTAATATAACTGTTGAGCTTGATATCAAAGAACTTCCTAAATTAAATACTGATCTAGGTATAGATTTAGGTATCAAAAACTTTGCTATAACTTCAAATGGAGAAGTATTTGATAATAAGCACTTCTTAAAGAAAGTAGAACCGAAACTTAAATACTTACAAAGACAAGCTAGTAAAAAAGTTAAAGGTTCTAATAACAGAAAGAAAGCTAACTTAAAAGTAGCAGAACTATTTGAATATATAACAAATTGTAAGAAAGATTATCTTCATAAAATAAGTACTCAATTAATTCGTGAAAACCAAACGATTTATATTGAAGACTTAAATATAAAAGGTATGCTTTCAAATCATCATTTAGCTAAAAGTATTCAAGAACTATCTTGGTACGAGTTTATAAGAATGCTTGAATATAAAGCTAAGTGGTATGGTCGATCTGTAATTAAGGTTGATCGATTCTACCCATCTTCAAAGACCTGTAATAATTGTGGCTACATTAAACAAGACTTAACATTGAAAGATCGAAACTGGATATGTCCTAAATGTCATACAGAAGTTGATAGAGATTATAATGCAGCACTTAATATTCTTAAACAAGGCAGGAACTGTCTTGTAAAGCCTATGGAGCTGTCTAGTAATAACATAGAAGCTATGAAGTAGGAAACCTTTCTCCTTCAGGAGAAGGTAGTTCATTGACATTTATTTTCTAATATTGTATAATACGTTAAAATTGCTGTAGGAGGTCGTAATGATATCAAAGAAAAAGTTCAAACAGTATATTGAATTCCTAAAAAATTATGATGATAAACTTACGAAAGCAAATGAAGTTCTCTACAAAATTAGTACAGAATTTACAGGTATCTCTGGCATAGCATCACCAATAATTGATCAGTATGTCTACATGCTCACTGATCTTATGGGGCTTACCGGAGTTGATGATGATTTACTTTGGTGGTGGATATATGAGCAAAACTTTGGTGCGGGAACATCTGAGGTTTCAATAAATAAAAAAACTTACTATTTACATACACCAGAGCAACTTTACGATTATATAACATTATTACTAGAAGTACCTAAAAAAAATAAAAAGGAGAATAAAAAATGCAAAAAAAATTAGTTGAAGCATATAGAAAAGGATACAACAAAGATTTCTTAAGTTTTGATGTATTAGATACTAATGAAGAGAAATTAAGTTTTATAAGAGGATTATTTGAATCTGGTGGAATGTATTTCGGTTCATTACTTACATTAAATGGTAATTTCACAAATAAACTTACGGATTATTTATGTGTTCTTACGCAAAAACCCATTGCTTGTGATTCCATATCCGGACAACCGTATATAGAATTAAAAGGTGATAGAGCAATAGATTTTGTTGGAATATTATATAATAATTTTATGGACGACAATTTATTTACTTTAAATAAAGATATAGCAAAAGGAATTAAAGGTGAAGTATTTAAAAACAATCCTCCTTTGCAATTTTATTTAGAAGATACAACTGCAGTTCTTCCAACAAAAGCATATTTATCTGATACAGGATATGATTTAACTATAATAAAAAAAGTAAAAGATCTTGGGAATAAAACTGCTTTATACGATACAGGAGTTGTTGTTGTACCTCCAGATGGATATTATACAGATGTAGTTGGTAGAAGTTCTATATCTAAAACCGGATATACTTTAGCGAATTGTGAAGGTATAATTGATAATGCTTACAGAGGTACTTTGAAAGTTGCATTGCATAAATATGATGTTATGAAACCAGAAATAGAATTACCTTGTAAAATTGCACAATTAATTATTAAAAAAAGAAATGATTTACCTATAGAAGTAATAAAAGAAAAGCCATTGTCTGTAAGAGGAGAAGGTGGCTTCGGAAGTACAAATAAAAAATAAGAGGATAAAATGATAATATTAATATTATGTTATATTTTTTCAAATACATTAAATTGGGGAGCTACAGTTCCTGATATAGTTATGTGGTTTAGTAATCATCCATTTCTTTCAATATTATTTATTGAAGAAGTATTAGGCTCAGTTATTAGTATAAAAATATTTAAAAAATAAGGAGAAATAAAATGAATGTAACTTTAATTGGTAAAACAGATACAGGTATATTAAGTTATACAGAATTTTTAGCTTGTATTGCAAGAAGATGTTATAGTATTAAATCTTTTGAACATATAAAAGATACTGTAATACCTAATAGCGCGGAACCAAAAACTAAACAAGTAGATGCAGAAAAACTTATGAAAAAAATTATAGAAAGTGGTCATATGTCTATATTAGAACATATAAGCTTTACCTTTTCTATTGAAGATGTCCCAGTATATCTAGTATCCCAATTAACAAGACATAGAATGGCTTCATTTGCAGTTACAAGTTTTAGATATAATAATCTTACAAAGAAAGATATAGGAAATGAGGCAGATACTAGTTATATACCACAAGAGTTAACTGATGAGCAAAAAGAAACTTTTAGTGAAGCATTGTTTTACTTCTTTCGTAAATATAGCAGATTGATTGCGGGTGGTGTCAAGCCTGAAGTAGCTCGAGGTATATTACCTCAAGGAGCATTTACTAATTTAATAATGACAATGAATGCTAGAGAACTATTTCATTTTTTTGATCTAAGGAATTGTCTAAGAGCTGATAAACCAATTAGAGAATTAGCCAAAGCTATATTAGAAATATGCGAACAATTAGATCCTTATTTGTTTAGTTTTGCAAAACATAGTTGTAGAGATTGTAGTAAATTTACAACATGTGATACAGTAAGAACAACTCCTATCTGTAAATATAATATGGTGGAGGAAAAGAAATGAGTTTAATAAAACGTTGGAATAATTTTTTATTATGTATAAAGTACCCTATAATTATTCCAAGAAAGTTAAATACTAACAAAATGTGTACAGGGTTCTTTAGTTATACCTGGCTAGATAATTTACCGATTGGTTGGCGTAAATCTTTTGGAATAGCATTCTTTAAAGAGTTACAGAAAGCTATAAATAAATATCCTAGAGAAGAACGTAAAGCATTTCGTATCTATGATATTAAAGAAAAGTTTGGAAAGCTACAAGTACATTTTAGTATGTATACATCTGAAATTGATCAAATATTAGATAAGTATGAAAAACTTTCAGCAAAGACTTGTGTTGCTTGTGGAAATAAAGCATATTGGTTAACCAAAGGCTATGTTGTACCTATGTGTAATAAATGTAAGAAAGAGTATAAACATAAATATAAATTTATTTCTATATTTAAAAGGAGAAAAAGTAAATGGCAGAGAAGAAAGTCTTTATAACAAGTGATACACATTTCGGTCATACAAGAATTATTCAGTATGAAAATCGTCCATTCAATTCTATAAATGAAATGGATAAAGAGATGATAAAAAGGTGGAATACAAAAGTTACTAATAATGATGTTGTATTTCATTTAGGTGATTTTTGTTTTGGAAACAAGGAAATGATCTCTGCTATTAATTCAGAATTAAATGGTAAAAAAATATTGGTTATGGGAAATCATGATAGAGGACACAGTATAAAATATTATTTAGACTGTGGTTTCGATGAGGTATATAATTATCCAATACTCTATAAAGAGTTTTTTATATTCTCACACGAACCTATAACATATTTAAAAGCACCGTTTATAAATCTTTATGGCCACATACATGGTAGCCCAAACTATCCAACTTTTACTAAAAATAGTGTTTGCTGTTGTGTAGAGAGATGGAATTATACTCCAATAAATTTTAATACTATTTTATTAAATCTGGAAAGGTTACAAAGACAAATGGAAACTGCTTTAAATACTTATAAACCAATAGAGTTGCAGGAGGAAAATAAATGGAAGGCAGAAGTATAATAGATGTTATATTAGAGAACAAAGATAAAATAAAATATTGTAGAGAAATTTATGACCAAACAGGTAGTTACTGGATGTTTAAATTTTATTTTAATAAAAGAAATATTTTTGGTTTTAGAAAATATTTAAGAATATTTATGTATTCCGATCCTGCAATGTTTGTTCCTAAAAAAGAACTTGTAGATATAGATATTGAAATACCATCTTGGAATATATTTAAAATTTGTGAATATATTGAATTGAATAGTACAGAAGCTGAAAAATTAGGAATAGAGTTACAGAAAATATATTATAAGCATGTTTATAATGATAAATATAAAGCATGGAAACATATTGGAGAAATATTAAGTAAGAATTTAGAAAAATAAAAAGATAATACAATTTTAACAGGCTATACTTCTTATAAACAATATCGTGCTTGTGTAAAATAAATAAGTGTGAGGCATTTATGAAACTTATTGATAATATCAAATTGATGAAAGAATGGGATTGGGAAGCTAACAACAAAGAAGGGCTCAATCCAAAATTATTAACTATAGGAAGTAATAAAAAAGCAAATTGGATTTGTAGCAAAGGCCATAAATTAAAACGAGGAATATATTCGCAAAACTTATATGGATGCCCCTTTTGTTCTAATCAAAAAATACTTCCCGGATATAATGATTTAGCTACAACACATCCTGAATTATTAAAATACTGGGATTATCAAAAAAACATACTGAAACCAACTGAGGTTACCGCTCGATCAAATAGAAAAGTATGGTGGAACTGCTTAAAAGGACATAGTTATGAAGCCACAACTGCTCACAAAACAGAAGGTAGAGGTTGTCCTTATTGTTCAAATCATAAAGTATTAAAAGGATACAATGACTTAGCTACAACACATCCTGACCTTGCCAAAGAGTGGCATCCAACAAAAAATGGTTCTTTAAAACCTACAGATATTGTTGCAGGAAGTGCTAAAATAATATGGTGGACTTGTCCAAAAGGGCATGAATATAAAGCAAAAGCATGTGATAGAAGTGCAAGACACCAAGGTTGTCCAAAATGTAAGGAAGGTAACCAAACCTCATTTCCGGAACAAGCTATATATTATTATATTAAACAGATTTTTCCTGATGCAATAAATAGATATAGAGATTTTTTTGATAATGGTATGGAACTGGATATATTCATACCTTCAAAAAAGATTGCTATTGAATACGATGGATCTTTTTACCATAAAAAAGAGAAATCTTTAAAGAAAGAAAAGATTAAATACAACATTTGTCAACAGCACAAAATTAAACTTATACGTATATGTGCAAAAGATAATTCCGATGTTTTTAATTTTACTTCAGATTATACATTTATTGAAAAAACTTTAGATGATAGTGATAATACTGAAGGACTTGATAAAATTATTAGAGAATTATTATACATGTTAGAATCTAATTTCGGATGGAATCCTCGAAAGCAGTATATACGATATAAAGGTATGTTTATTCGAAAAATATCAGTAGATGTAAATATTGAAAGAGATAGATATAAAATTCAAGCATACAAAGAAAATGCTATGTTTAAAAAATCTTTAGTTCAAGTAAGGCCAGATTTAGCAGAAGAATGGGATTATAAAAAAAATCAAGGTTTAACACCAGCAATGTTTCCTGTAGGTTCTCACGAGAATGTTTGGTGGATATGTAAAAAATGTAAGACATCATACAGAAAAATAATTCGTGTTAGAGCTAAATTAAAAATATCTTGTCCAAAATGTAATATTAAGTGTAAATCAAAGCAATATAAGCTATATATGTGTGATAAAAAAACATCTAAAATATTAAAAATATTTAATTCTGTTGCTGAAGCATCAAAATCAACAGGAATTTGTGATTCCAATATTGCCGGAGTATGTCGAGGAACTCGTAAAACTGCCGGAGGTTATATCTGGCAAATAAAATATAACAATGAATATGATCAATAAAATTTTATGTTTGCCGTTTTGTCGTGTCGTTCAAGACCTTGAGATTTTGTGTTAAATATTATAACCAAAACATTAAGGCTGTTGACATTTAAAAGAAATTATAGTAAAATAAAAACATTAAAATTATTTGGAGAAATAAAAAATTTTATTGAAGCAAACGAATGGAGGCACATAATTTCTGTAAAATAGGAGTAAAACAGTGGAAACAAAGGAACAGAGGATTGAAAAATTACAAAAAAGATATATAGTCTTAGTTGGATTGTATACGGTACTTATTCTGATTTACACGCTGATGGAGTAATAGATGATTACAAACAAGAAATGGAGTTTATAGAACAAGAACTAAAGGAGTTGGAAGATGGAAAATAAAAAGACTTTATGTAAATATTGTAGAAATTCAAAAGTAATTGAAGATAGTTTTCATTCCTATACTTATTGGTTAGAGTATGATTGTCAATATAAATTATATGATTGTCAATATGAGTCAAAAGAGTATGAACATATGCCAGATAAATTTGAATGTGATAATTATTTAAAGATGAATATAATAGAAAAGATAATTAGATATATTAAAGTATTTTGGTTTTATAAATTATTAGAAGTAATATTGTTAATAATGTTTTTAATAATAATTATGATTTTCATGATTAAATTTTTTTAGGAGTAGAACAATGGGAAATAAGATAATAGTTGAGTTTAATAGAAAAAAGATAATAGATTGGTGTAAAAAGAATTGTGATTTTGCAACAAGATGTTTTGCAATTAAAGAGAAAAATAAAGAAAATGATTATGCTTTAATTCGGTGCTTTACTGATGACTATATAGATTTTAAAATTAAGGAGCAACAATAATGAATAGAGAATTAGCAAGAATAATAGTTTGTTTAATAGACGAGAAATTAAATTTACCAAGTATGGTACTTGAAAGTTTAGAAGAAAATTTAGTTGAAGGTAATTTTGATAAAGTTTATGAGTATTATTGTAAAAGATTATTAGAAATAGGAAAGACAGAAAAATCAGAGATAGATATTAAAAAAGTCATCTTTATAAAAAATTATACTTTAGGCGGAAGAATAACTAAAAAGCAATATTTAGAGAACGAGTTTAATAGAAAAATGTGCGATGAGTATTGTTCAAAAGAACAAATACAAGCACTCTTAAATGGAGATGTTGATTGGATATTCTTTTGGACACCAGAATAAAGGAGAGTAAATGTTATAGAAGAAATGAAGAAATATAATAGATACAGTTGTGTAAATTGTAAGTTTTTGAAAAAAGATGAAGAGTATCTTAACGAAGAACATTATAAATGTATAAAGTGTGGGTATTGGTTTGATACATTAGAACAAGCAGACAACAATGATAATTATCATTGCTTATTGCCAAACTATGAAGGAGATGAAGAGCTACCAATGTATTTTGAAGAAAAGGAGCATAACAATGGATGTAAAGAAAGTATTGAAGATTGAAGAATTAAAAGAAAGAATAGAAAAATTAAAATTTCAAAGAGATATTATGTGTATAGATGGTTATGCAAAACCATTTTATACGAAGCGAATAATTGAATTGACTAAAGAATTAGAAAGGATAAAACAATAAAAGCAATAGAACAAAAACAATAAAGGAAAAAGAATATGGAAAATAAAAAATATAAATACCTCGTGAAAGTAGAGTGGAGTTTTTATGATAAAATATATAAAACATATTCATTAATAACATGTGTTACATTACAAAAACTACGATTAGAAACAAAACATGAAAAACATATTGAAGAATATGGAGATAAAATATTTTTTGATTTAAAAGATGCGAAGAAATATATAAAAGAATTAAAAAAGAATTATAAATTTTGTCCACCAACAATAAGAGATTTAAATAATTTATTATAAGGAGGAAATAATATGAAGAAAAGTAGGACAGAAGAATATTTATTTTATAAAGGCGATAAATTTCTTGAAAAAAGAGCCAAATTATGGAAAGAAGAAGAAAAATTAAAACAAAAAATAGCTAAGAATAATGATCCGAATGATCCATTATATATTGAATTAATAGGTGTTCAAAATAAATTAAGAAAGTTACATGATAGTTGGAATAAATTTTTAAATTGGTATGAGACTCCATTAAAGAAAAACAAAGTAAAAACTTTTGTACTTGTTGCAAAATATCCAACAAAAGAAGAAGCTATAGAAATGGGGTGTTATTAAAAGGAGAAATTTATGGCAGAACAAAAAACAACAAATGAAAAAGAAATATTTGAAAGGAACAAAGAAACACTAAAATTTATGTTACCTTATAAAGAAATGTTTAAATGGTAATTAATGAATAAAAGGAGTTTAAAATGGATGAAAGAATATCAACATTAGTAAAATATGATAAAGAATTAAAAGAAAAACTAAAGAAAACTATTAAAGAAAAGAAAACTTTTGAAAAGTTATTACCTTTATTAAAGAAAATAGATTTTGAAAATGTATCATATACATATAGAAATACAGATAGAGATTATATTCGTTTAAATGAAGATTTAATATGTAATGAAGTTTTAGGATTATGTAATGTAAGAACTGTTGTTGGTGATCCAGATTATACTAGAAATTTTTATGTTATATATAATAAAGGAGTATTGCCTAAATATGATAAATACAGATTAGATATGAATGATATTATGATTTGTATAACAGATGACATAAAAGATATAGAATTAATTTTAAGAGGAGTAATAGGTACACGATATGTGGGATAAAGAAGTTTTAAAATCAAAATTAGAAAAATTAAAATTTATTAAAAATGCAGCATATAGAAGTATTGAATTTTGGTGTCCAACATATTTGGATACACAAAATACAAAATTTGAAGATAATCCATTAGGAAAAGATGATTGTATAGATGCAATAATAAATGCTGCTATACTTTATTTAGAAGATAAATTAAAAAATGATGATATGGTAAAGGAGAGAAAATGAGTATAATAATAGCAGGGTTTCCTGGAATTGGAAAAGATCTTGATGTCAATACACCAGTATTAACTTTAAATGGCTGGGTAAGAGCAGGTGACATACAATTAGGAGACTATCTAATTGGACAAGATGGTAATCCAACTAAGGTTATAGGTGTGTATCCACAAGGAATTTTAGATAAATATGAGTTAACATTTAATGATAATTCAAAAACTAATTGTGGTTTAAATCATCTGTGGTTAACAGCAAAAACAATAAATAAGAAAACGAAGGAGCCACATTGGAAAGTATTAAGTTTGAAAGAAATACTTAAGGATGGTGTAGTTCGTAAATATGGAACTAAAACAAAAAGTAAGTGGAGAATACCGCTCACAATGCCAGTTAACTTTAAAAAGCAGGAGCATATAATAGACCCATATATTTTAGGAACTTTAATAGGTAATGGTTATTTATGTGGTAATACAATTGAGTATGTCGGATCACCTAATGATTTTTTTATTACAGATAAAATAAAGAAATTAATTAATAATAAAAACATTTCTTTTGAAAATTGTACAACAAAAAATCAAACGTGTAATCATTATAGATTTATTAAAAATAATGAACGAAATGAATATAAAAAAGAAATTATTAGACTTGGACTAAATGTAAAATCCGGAGATAAGTTTATACCAAAAGAATACTTATTCGATTCTGTAGAAAATAGAATAAAATTGTTAAATGGTTTAATGGATACTGATGGTTCGAGCAGTCCTAGAAATAAAATTACATATTCAACAACATCTAAACAGCTCGTAGAAAATATTATAGAATTAGTACAATCTTTAGGTGGAATGGCTTGGTGTCATGTATATAATAGAATTGGGGAAGTAAAAGAATATAGAGGTAAAAAATATATTAGAAAATCGCTTGAGTATATAATTAATATTACACTAAATGATATCTGTCCATTTTCATTACCAAGAAAAGCTGAGAATTGGAGGAAAACAAAATTTCAAAAATATTTAGTTAATGTAAAAAAAATTCAACCTGCAGAATCAGTATGTTTTAGAGTTGATAATAAAGGTGGATTATTTTTAATAGAAAACTATATTGTAACACATAATTCATCATTACATAAAGAACATATTAAATTATATTCTGATTCTGATAGTTCTAAATTTAATAAAAAAGATTTTCCAGGAAACTATATAGAACACATTAAAAATCTTATTGGTAAGAAACAACTAATATTTGTTTCTTCTCATATAGAAGTTAGAGATGCTTTAGTTAAAGAAAGTATTCCTTTTATTTATGTTATACCGTCGCTAAATAGAAAAGAAGAATTTTTAAATAACTATAAAGAACGTGGCAATACTCAAGAGTTTATAAGTAATGTAGAAACCAACTGGGAAAGATGGGTACAAATATCTGTATTGAATAACGCTTATCCGGTTTACGTTTGCACACATGGTTATTTAAAAGATAACATGGAAGGTATTATAAGAGAATATAGTAAATTTTATCAAGGGGAATAAAATGAATAAAGTAAGAATTTTTATTAATAATACACCGCATACCAAAACATCTTCTGGATTATTTTTGAATAGACCAGAATTAAATAATGAACCTATAGCTGTAGCTAGAGCAATTTATACACTCATAGATAAATTGGAAGTAAGTTTATACACAAATGATTTTAATTTTATAAAAAAACTAAAACAGATTTTGTGGGAAGCTTATAATATAACACCAGAATTTTATATTAATAATGATAAGAATTCTTATGCAAGTGTAATAGCTTATTTTAAATAATACTTGACAAAAAGATCATTTTAAAGTATAATTATTTTGGACACCACTCCCACTTCTGGCTTATATTAAAAGCTTCGATATAAGTCATGTGAGCTAGGGGAGTTATTACGGATAGTAACTACAGTTGTGTGGGGAAACTGACAGCCTGGGCTCCGATAAATCTTTTAGCAAAAGATGAGGTCGTCCCTGAAAGTAATCTGGGCTGGGTGGCTAAAGATTACTTACATATGATGCAGGAGCATTCAAGGCAATGCAGCCAGCTGCAGATGGTAATAAGTTGGTTCGATCCCAACCCAACATATGGAAACTGTGGAGAGATGTCCGAGCTGGTTTAAGGAGCCTGTCTTGAAAACAGGTTCGTACGAAAGTGCGACAGGGGTTCGAATCCCTTTCTCTCCGCTGGAGGGATGGCAGAGTTGGTTTATTGCAGAGGTTTGCTAAACCTCCGTGGCAGTTGTAAAACTACCACCACTGGTCCGAATCCAGTTCCCTCCGTTTTAATTCCGGGAGTAGGATAATTGGCTATTCCGCTCGTTTTGGGTACGAGAGATTCCGTGTTCGAGTCACGGCTTCCGGATTCAGTGCTGGGAGTAGTGTAGTGGTTTAACACATTGGGTATCTCGTAAAATGTGGGACGCCTAAAAATCCTAGGAAGTGTAGAGATAGATAAAAGCTCAACCAAAACTCAGGTTCGATTCCTGACTCCTGGCCAAAATTGTTCTTAAAAAGAGTGGCGGAATAAGACGCAAGTGAAGCCCACCAGCAATAAAGCTTGGCATTGCTACAGGGACTCGTTGGTGTTGTCGGGCTGGATACTAGACAACTAATTGGGAATGTACGTAATTGATTTCAATTGCGTGAGGTAGTGATAACTACAATTTATTTGTAGTATGGAGAGAATGCATGCCAGTATAGAGTGAAATTCTCTATCTCTTTTACAATAGATTCTTCCTCGTCCAATGGTAGGACATAGGTTTTTGGAACCTACAATTCTGGTTCGAATCCAGGGGAAGAAAGTGCTACTGTGGCTCAATGGTAGAGCAATAGTTTTGTAAACTATAGGTTGGAGGTTCAAGTCCTCTCGGTAGCTTGTTTGGGAAGTAGCTCAATTGGTAGAGCTTTATAATATGGAGGTTAGTAATGGTAAATGGTGATTATATACTTGTTAAAGCACCTAAAGATTTTCCTGGTAAAAAATATAGGCAAAAATATTGTTATGAACATATTTTAAATTACTGGAAATATTATGGAATTATACCTAAAGATAATGAGTTAATTCACCATATAAATGGAAATAAACATGATAATAGAATTTCTAATTTAGAACTAAAAACAAGAGTGCAACATACAGTAGATCATAATGATAATAAAAAGAGAACCTATGTTAAATTAAAATGTCCTGGTTGTAATAAAGTTTTTATAAGAGAAAAAAGAAATTCTTATTTATCTAAACATACTAAGGCTAGTTGCTGTTCAAAAGAATGTATTGGAATTTATACTAGTTTACCTGAAGAAGTTAAAAGGCAGCGTATATCTGAGATGTTCATTGAAGAATTTAAAAAATAATATTAAGTTGCGATGTAGCTCAGTTGGTAGTAGCGTCTCCCTGTTAAGGAGAAAGTCACTGGTTCGAGCCCAGTCATCGCAGTTTAAATAGCAGGTATAGAGAAACGGCTCTCTCAGTAGGCTCATAACCTACCCTCGTAAGAGTAAGATGGGTTCAACTCCCACACCTGCAACTTATTAGGAGTTTTTACGGCTGACGGTTTTCTCTTTAAAAAAACCTTAGCTCCCCTTCTGGGCATGGTGTAATTGGCTAACATACCTGCTTTGGGTGCAGGTGATTTGAAGGTTCAAGTCCTTCTGCCCAGATATGTTTTACATGAAAAGTTGGAGGAAATTATGTCAAAAATGATTGAAGCAAATGGAAAATCGGTTAATGAACAATTAAAAGAACTACAAGAACAAGTACAATATTTTAATCCAAGCTTTACAAACTTAGATAAAAATTATACATACTTATTAGATTATGAAGTAAAATATGAAATTTTAGTTGCGAATTCTAAAGAAAGTATATTAAAAAAATTAAAAAAGTTTAAAGAATTGAATAAAATTTTAAAAATTTCCTTCTCAACTAATACAAAATATTCAAAAATTTTTGATAAAGAGTATACAGAATATAATATTTTTATTGAATATTCATAATCCCGGACGATCATATATAAAAGGGCTATCATAATTTGATGAATTTTTTATAAAATCATCGAAACATTGAATGGAATTATCACACATTACTTCAATTTGATTCATTTTTGTTTGTAAATAACGTAAAGTTGGATAGCCTAAATCACGTATATTAAAGTATTTTATACTACTACCATCTATATATTGATCATAAAATTCACCAAAAATGATCCAATTTTTTGGAAAAATATTATAAATTAAGTCATTTAAAGTACGACAATGTATATTTTTTATTATTCTTTCAGCAGATCCTCGTTCTTTTTCCTCGCTTCTAAAGTCAGATAATATATTCATAATCGCATTAAATTTATTTGTATATGTACTAAACTTCGCTGAATTAAGTAACATTATAATCCTCCATAGGAATGTGGTCTATATGCTTCTAAAAAGTCAATCGGTATTATTTTGACTGTTGTTGCATAGACTATATCTGCTTCAATACGTACACTTATATTTAGATTAAGTAAACCATCAGATATAGGATACAGTTGTCCTTTATAAAATAATTGAAGTGGATACTTTAAGTCACGTCTATTATATTGTTTATGTAGAATAACCGTCATTAAATGCATAGGCATATAGTTAATTATATTGCAACGATGCTTAGATATAAAGTAATTAATATGCTCAGTATTTTCTGTATTTATTCGTTGAAGTTCATCGATGTTTCCTAATACAGCGCTGTCATCTAAAGCTCTTACTATAGAGTCAAATAAAGAGGGAGTTGCAGTCATATTATAATCCTCTCCAATAAAAATATTCCGGACATGCATCACTTAATGTTTGGTCTAAATCTACAGTATGATATGATCTGATTTTCGAATATATATTTTGAAAGTCAGCATAGGATAGATCTTCTAATTTGGTTATACAAATTTGATCAAAACCTGATTGAGTAACATCTACTTTACCTTTGTTTATACAAATAGATGTACCAGATAATCCGTAGGAAATGATAGTATTTTTTAATGAGTAATCATGTGAATCTATTGGTCCGCTGGATAGTACCGGAGCATTGACTTCATTATATATTCGGGTAAATAAATACTTAACTTCATGATATGACATATTGTTTATAAATATGGTGTGCCCAACGCACTTAAGATTTTCATAATTATAAGGTTGAAAAAAATTATTATCCATTATAATCCTCTCCATTCGAAATATTCCGGGACTGCCATACTTACAGTCATGCCATAATAATATCTTTCATTCATTACAAGTGCACTATATATTTTAATAAAGTCATCGAATTCAAGGTCACGTATTTTTTTAATAATAAAATCATCTGGTGAGTCCATGTAAAGAACAGGTATGTCACGTACATATATAGAAGCGTCTGCAATCTCGCTTTCGTTAATGGCTTTTATAAACCATCTAAGTTGTTCGGTTCTACTAATTTCTGCGTGTGTAAACTGACGTTCAGCCGAGTTAACTGTGTCCAATATTTTTTTAAATATATCCACAACCGTATAGTAATTCATATTGTTAATAAAGTATGTATGACTATTTGCATTACGTCTTAAAGTTTCCTGTGAAGGAAGTTTGTCAACTATATTATGTGATACATTAACAAATATTGGTATGTCTGTTATACTTATTGTCATTTTTATTTCTCCTGTTACAAAAGCATACAACATTTAAAAATAAATGTCAAGCTTCTTTATGGTATTGCCATAAAAATCCACCTGCTTTTTTACGTGTACCATTTAATACCTTATAAATATTTTTTGAATTTATATAACTTTCTGCTTCAGATATAGAATTAAATGTTTTTAAAATTTTATTTGTTTTAACCTCTAACATATCTATAGGTTTACTAAATTTCTTTACACGTGATTTTTGAGCACACCTAGGGCATCCTCTATCATTAAGTCTTTTATTAGTTGACGTAAGCCATTCATAATTACATTTAGAACATTTCCACCAAACTTTTTCACTAACTTTATATTCATTAGCAGCTTTATTTTTTTCATAATTCCATTCTTTATTTAATTTAGTATTCATAAATAATGTCTCTAATACATTATGTCTTCTCTTTATAAACCAAGGCATATCTTTAAACCAATTATTTTTTAAAACAACTTTATAAGCACTAGGACATTTTGTAAAAAACTCACCACGAGTTTGATATTTTTTAGCTTCATCAAAACATTTAGGTTTTGTCCATTTACAATGCATACCACCAACACTCCCTATACCAATACCTGTTTTACCTTTATTTAACAAAGTATATCCTAAATCTTTATAATATTTAACATAATAATCTTCATAATATTGGGCTTCTTTTTGTGTAAGGTTAGACTTTAATATATCCATTGAAGGTATAGATATATTATATATTTTACTAAATTTATATATAGGACTTGTGCTTTGTAAATGTTGTTGTGCACGTTCTTTTATTCTTAATGTTAATCCTATATAAATTGTTTTATAATTTATAAATTCATATTTATAAACGTAATATATTTTACTTTGATTTAGATTTATAGATTTACTATTTAACCAATTAAATTTATTTAACCACTTATGTTTAATAGCAGCAGCATAGGCATTTGGACTATTTTGTCTAAAATCTTTTTTTAATTTATATTTTAATGCCTCATTTTTACATAAGTCAAACGTCCAAAATATTCTAGTTTTCATTATAAATTCCTTTACTAATTTCTATTTTCAAAGTCTTTTACTAGTTGTGTCGCTTTTTTTACTGCCCATAGGTCTGACATACATTTTAAGTTATAACCGCTACAGCCGTCCCAACCTTCAAACTCTTTATTATATTCAGGAACTGCTTTACTCAGTTCCGGATACTTATCTTGTAAGGCTTTAAGTTTCTTGGCGAATTTATCGTACTGATAATCAGATACTATATTTGTATTGAGCCGGTAATATATAATGGAATGCACCAACACGCATAGACGAAGTCGTTTGATTTCTTCCATAATCTTTCTTTCATCTTCGGTATATTCTTTTATAACCTCAATGGTTTTTACTTTCTTTTTCATATCCTTCCAATTCCTTTTTCATTTCTTCCGGAGTTTGATCATATTCCGGTTTATATATGATATCTTCGATTTCCTCAATGGCAGCCCACTGATCTTCGGTAAGATTTGCACTTTCATAATCAAACAGATGAAGAATATCTCTTATACGTAATGCATCTTCTTTATTCATAACATTCTCCCTTTTATATTAGTCTACAGATGTAAAGAACAGAATAACTGCTACAATCATGCAGCCGACTGCAATCCAAAGTAACATTATAATCCTCCTACTACTTCTTTTGATACGGCCATAATATCGTCTATACGTGCGTAGAATTCGCATTCCCGATCTTTTGTATATAATTTACAGCACCACCTATCATAAGATACGACTCCGATTACATTGAAAACGGAGCCCCTTGGTATATCAATATATTTATCAGTGAGTATTCGAGTACCGCCATTCCAATTTGCCATGGTCATATTTATACCCCCATTTGAGTCCAACTATAAATTGTAAGCATTACATTCATATATAATACCATATAAAACACTACAATGTCAACCATTCCAAAAAGAATTGCGGTATAGATATTCATATACATTATACACCACCTTCCAATATTTCTACTAAATCTTCATTCGTAAAAGTTTCCAATTCCAAATCAAGCTCCCGACCCTTACCCATTACATCGGTTAGCTGTATTCCTTGATCGGATATCATCACCGTTTTCATAATGGTTCCTTTAGGTATTATATTCATTGTATTTTTAGCAACAAAATTGGCCCTAAGTATACATATCACAGCTAATCCTCCTATTACACTCCCTTCCCTTCAACAACGGCTTTACTTACTTTTTTCACATGCGCCAATATCTTCTGATAAGCCCTAATTTCACTCTCATCAGTTGTCAATAGTAATTCCCTTTCTATAAACGTCCTAATATCATCACATACAGCCATTACTTCAGTATAATTAATTATAGGCGCTGCATCGAATAAACCGTACATATACTCCCCCTCTTATAGATCGAATTATACAATACTTCCTATTTAAATGTCAAGGGGTAAACTAAGTTAACTGTCTTCTACTAAGGTTGGAAAAGGCAGACAGTTCAGGAATTTCAAAATCCAGACACGCGTTCTAAAAAGGGCAATGAGCGCTTAAAGAGGGGGGACCTCCTCCAGAGCGTAACTTATACCGGAAAAACCCTACCACCGGGGTAATTTACTTAGTACTTACTGAGTAATACCTAGGATAGGCGGGTTAATCATAATGGGGTGGCGCCCCTTACCAGCCAAGGAGGACATCATGTCCAAACAAGTAACTTTCCAAGTTTTAGGAAACTTGGTGTACACTGCTGACATAGAAGCAGGAGCTGTAGTAACCAGAAGTGGTATCAGTAAAAAGACAGGTGAGGCTTATAGCTTCACCAGATGGGAAGCACCGTTGAAGGTAGGAGCAGTAGAGGTAGGTAAGATTACTGCCTATGATAATGCCCCGGAACCTAAGCTCAGAAACGGTCAGTACGTAATGACCAAGACGCTCAGATGGGCTTATACCACACCTAAGTTCATAAGCGTGGTAGAAAAGGACTTGGTAGAAGCAGGCTTCAGAAAGTTCTATGAAGATGATCAGGTATCTGAGAAAGGGAATACGAACCACGTAGTAGGCTATGATAAGGCTGAGAACGGTGCGTACATCAAGCTTTGGGTTTACACCAACTTAACCGATAAGGTTAATACCAATGCTGTAAGAGCCAAACTTGAATTGAAAACCACTTCCTACATTGAAGCAAAATAAGGTAGGAGCATTGACCAAACTCACCTTTGGGTGGGTTTGGATGAGTGCTTTGAAGATATATAAATAATTAATGCTCAACCGTATATATACGCTTGAGATTTTAAAAATATATTAAGTTGTGGAGTTTCGATTGAGATTCCTCTGCGGAACAATCAAGTGTTTACCACCTGTCCTTTAGCTCGTTACTAGCCTAAGAGTAAGATTGTCACCCCCGACTTACGCGAATACATCTTTCTAAACTCACCACTTATCGTATATGGCTCCACGTCTTTCGATTGATTTTTCAATGTTTTTCTGAGTTTGAAATGATTAACTTATCTCAGCTAAGTTCCTTTATCAAAGGTGTGAAACTTAGAAAAGCACGCTGATACAAAGTGTGCAATTATGATATATTTGTCAAGGGAGGTGGACTATGAACTTAAAGCAGAAGTTGGCAGAAAGTCGTATTTACATCTCAGATGCAGACTGGAGTCAAAGAGGCTCGGTTCACTACCTAAGGGTAGGTGAATTTATAGTTGAAGGAACGGGGATTTCAATCGTAAGTTATGCCAAAGCCCAGAAGCGTAAGAACATTCCTGCGCTCCTAAAGCTAATCCAGTCCAAAGCAATCCGTATTCTGGAAGCAACCAAGGATGCAATTATCACTTGCGGATTGCCGTAACTATAATACATTTGTACGAAAATAAACTCAAGGGAGGTTAGGATGTCAAGTTTTAGTTATGAAGCCGGCTTCAAAGCCGGAGTAACAGATTTTCAAAATGGGGAAAGAGAGAACCCAAACTACTTAGCAGAAGAAACTTCAGTAGAATACGCGGAAGGATATTTCGCCGGATGGCAAAGAGAGAAGGAAAAATATGAAAGTCAGTTGTCCTTTTCCTTCATAAGTAAATTGTGTTAGGAGGCTAAATGACAAAGTCAGAACAGATAGAAAGCCTGGCAAAAAAGCTAGGCTATAAGATAGTTCATACTACTGCGGAAGAGTATGAGCGTTCATGCGAACGCGAAGACGAAACGTTCCAGGAAGCGGAACGAAGGTTGATCGTAGTAAGTGAACAAGGGAGGTGCGATATGAAAAAGTTGAAATTCTAGTTCGCAAACTTTCTTTCGGAAGGGGGCAGACCCCAAAGGTCGGTTCAAGAGTAATTCACTCTCGTTTAGGCTACCCCAAACGTTTGGTGTCTGCTTCCTTCCCTGTAGTTAACATAGGAAAGTTATACACAAGTTATTCACAACCTGTGGATAACTTAGGCTACGGTAGTAAAACTGTGTATAATTTAAGTAAAAGGAACGGAATTCTGTGTATAAGTTGTGTATAACTTAAAGATAGGAGGGATAATATATGAATATAGCATTAGATAGTCTTATGAAAATGAAGTCTCAATGTATAGGGTGTAATAAAGACTTGGTTAAAGAGTTTAAGGAAGTAAGGAAGAAGCTATTGAAGAAAGGGTTTAATAAGCTTACTTTTGAAGATACGAAGGATAGAAGTAGTAGGCTTTGGTTTGAGGATAGGAAACTGGTAGCGTATGATACAAAGAAGGATGAAGCTTTGATTAGGTTTGATGATGGTGATGAGATTTGGGCAAGTAGTAGTTTACTTAATATCAATAGACTGGTAGTAATAAAAAGTATAGCAGAGTATCTATTAAAGATTGCATAGGGGGGATAATATGAAAAAGATAACCGCCAATGAGTATTGGACAGTATACTTGAAAGAAGCTTTGCGTAAATCCGGTTGGCTACCTCAGAACTGTTTATACCTAATAACCGATTTAGATTGTTTAAAGAAGAAGATTACATCTGAAGATATCATTGAATGGTATGAGGTAGATGATCGAAATCTGGAAGAAGCTTTAGATAGTGTTCTGGTAGAATATGGTGTTAATGAAGACTACTTTAGCCAAACAGGTAATGTTAGGGATTTGGAAGACCTTATGGGAGAATACTATGAAATAACTCCCATAGATGATGAACACTGTTATATAAAAGAAAAGGAGGTGTGTAACAATGACTAAGAAAGAAAAAGAAACGCGTGAAATTGCAAAGAAATATGAGAAAATGATAAATAAGTTTAGATTTATAGGAATCGTTGATGGCAGAAGCTTTATATATTGGCGCGGAGATTACTTGCAGGAAACACAGTTTCAGGATTTCGATTATTGCTCCAAATGTGCCTGTATCGAACCGGTTACCAAAAGAAGTTGTCCACTGTTCCTTATGCTTAATCATAAATGTCCTACAATGAAAGCGGGTGCCTACTTCAAAAAAATGGGTGACAATTTTACAGGGGTATAGGGGGTGTATAATGAGTGATAACAATTTGAAAGAAGGTATGATTATACAATATGGTTGCAGGGCAATTGTAACCAAAGGTACCTGTGAGAATTGTTGCTTTAAAAGGGAACTCTGGCAAACACTTAACCGTTGCTTCTTACCTTATAACAGTTGCACAGTTAAAGAAGAAGGACTGTGCTTTAAGGAAATCGATAGGGAAGGAGGTGTGTGATATGAGCGGAATTGAAAAGAAACTCGATAACGGCAATGTACTTATTGCCGGGGTTGAGTATAAGGTAGCTGAATGTAAAGGGCAGTTCGGATGTGATATGTGTGATGTTCAGTACTCCGATCACTGGTGCAGAGTTGGAGGAGGTCTGTGTGATCTTAAGCGTAATCAGTACTACAAAGTAGTAAATGAGGCAAAGATGGTCAAAGCCAATAACGTATATGGTGATATCACTAGATACATTAGCTCTAAAGGGAAATGTGAACATTGCTTCTTCTTTACAGAGAATAGATGTGACCTTTACGGTCTGGCATGCAAAGGAAATACTCCCTTGACACCGATGTATAAAGGAGGGGTATGATGCCGAAATATAAATTGGGAGATATTATAATTACCAAATACAATAATAGATTACTTGTTACCAAAGGAAGGTGTAGAAATTGTTTCTTTAGTGCCTATACACGTAATGGTGCACCATATTGTGCCTTAAGTATTATAGACTTTAAAGAAGGCTGTTACGGTAGTTTTGGAGATAATTTAATAGTAGTACAAATAAAGAAAGGAGGTCTCTAAGGTTGGTCGCTTGGAGTTACCTAATATATAGACCTGGAGGAAGTCATGAATAGAAGAATTAAAGATTTGTTTGTAGGTGCCACAGTAAAGGTGTTGGAAGAAGGTATTTACCCGGATACCGGAAATAAGTACCGTAAGATCAGTATCAATGGTAAGAACATTAGCAAAAGATTTAACTCGTTTGCCAATGTAAGATGCAAAGGAGGCTACACAGACTACATGAGAGATAGACTTGTGGTAGCATCCGACGGCTTTAGACAAGGAAATACCATACAGGTGTTCGGTACTTCTTTTGACATTGAAGAAAGAATAAGCAGAAAGAAAGAGAAATACTTGGCCATTTTGAAAGATGGTCAGAAGGTTGGGTACTTCATCAATGAGAAACAGAGAGCAACATTCAACAACGTCTGCCTCTAAGGAGGTAAAATGCATATTCAAGAAGAGTATAATGCTTATATAAAAGCACAAGACAAATTGAGAAAAAAGATATACAGTTACCTTGATATGTTACATATGAGAATACATATGCAACTTGTGCTTGATAGGACTGAAGAAATACTGGTGTTTGTTGAAATAAGAGATGGGTTGCTTATAACAGATGGTGGTGATAAGTACTCATATGCAGATTTCTCTACAGGAGAACTTCTGGAAGTATATGAAAAATTATATAATCATGGAGGAATATAGTGTTAAAATTAATAACGAGCAATAAAGTAGTAGAAGGCAGGAAAGACTGGGAGATGCATCCCGAAATCAAAGTAGGAATGAATAAAATACAGAAATGGCTTGAAAAGAAAGCACAAGCCAAAGAAGAAACGATTGTGTTTAGTTACAATCCAATTGTGTTTAGGATTGGATTGCTACTTAAACTTAGGGGTGAGAAAGTATCCTTCATCTATAAAGGTAATAGAACCGAAGAAGTATTTGTAGATGACTTGGGATATTATATAAATCCACCCAGTCATTTCATGGATATGATGGAGAAAATTCAAGACGATATTATTGACATCCGAAAGGAAAGGAGGTATAATGGACAAAACAACTGACAAAATTAAGATTGAACCAAAGATCTTTCAAACATGTATACAAGTAAAAAACTTCGCATTGTTCGATGAACTACTTGATAGAGTAGATATGAGTGACTGGAAGAACCAAAAGAAACTTCAGTTGCTGTTCGAGTTTCACTATAAACATGCAGTACCGGAACAATACTGTACAATTGAGAGATATAAAAAAGTGATAGATGTATTTAAAATTAATTTGAATGGTAGTTGCTGGGGGTATACACCATTGACACATATAGTTGGTAGGGGTACTTCTGCAAGTGAAATGATACTTGATTACTTACTAAGTAGACCTGACGTTGATGTGCGCAAAAGAGAAAGACGTACAGGCTTACCTGTATACCAAGCAGTATTGTTTGATATGAGTAAGCTAGAAAAAATAGATAAGACTCTAATAGCAAAGCTGATAAAGAAAGGAGGGGATATAAACGATACTGATAAGAATGGTAAAAATATTCTACAAAGTATTTTAGAGCACGGAAGTTATTATTGGAGTGATTCAATTAATGAAGACTTAATAAAGTACTTATTGTTTGATACACTACTAGATCTTTCTCACAAAGATAAGGCAGGTAAGACAGTTATGGATTTTGCGGAGGAGAGAATAAAAAGAGAGAAAGAATATTATGATAAAGCAGTTGACTCTTATAAAAAGAATTCATGGTATAGTGCTCCAACTAATGAAAAGGTTGAACAGGCAATAAGAATAAGGGACTTAATTAAAGCAAGGATTATAGGAGGTATATAATGAAGAAGAATTGGAAGAGTTAAAGAAGCAAGTGCTTATGCTGAATGTAGCTATGGCAGTTGTGATGAGAGTACTAAAGAGTAAAGGTCTTATAGATTTGGATAAGGTAATTGAGCAGTCCAAAGAAGAGTCGAAACAAGTATCCCCTGATAAGGAGGCAGGGTATAACCAAATACTAGAAGACTTTAATCCAAAAATAAAAAACTAAGGAGAAAAAAGAGAATGGAAATCGTAGCAATAGTAATCGCAGTAATAGCAATAATGATAATTGCTATCGTAGTATTAGCAGTAAATCAATACAAGTTGAATGCTAGAGTAAGTAATTTGGACAAAGCACTTGTCAAATATGTCAGTGATGTTTTGGAACCTAGAATCCAAATAATCGCAGACATACATGACAGATTCGTAGATTATGTATTTGAAAATGTAGTGTTTAAAAAGTCTACCAAAGAAAAGGTCGAAAAGAAAAAGGGTAAAAGAGGTAGACCTAAAAAAGAAAGTAAATAATTATTAATGTTGTATGTGGCTCCCCTAGAAATAGGGGAGTCTTGTAAAACATTAAGGAGGATAGTATGAGTATAAATAATTTAAGGATAGTTGAGGTAGCCAAGAAAAGAAATGAGTTAGATGGTTTACTTTTAAATATAAACCATGAGTTGTATAAAGTTACAAAAGGTTACACATGGCAGTGTGACTTTTGTGATGGAGCGCTTTGTAAGTTCTATGGCTGTCCTTTGTTTGCATCTGTAGATTGTAATATAACAGACGCAGGTGTAGTAAAAGATGGTAAGGATAAGCTACAATGGATATTGGTTAAAGCAACCGATATCTAAGGAGGGTGTATGATTATAAGAAAGATGACAACAGGACATTATATATGTAGAAGTCCTATAAGTAATATATCATATGAAATTGTTCAATCACATGAATTTAAATCATGTTATGTTAGATGTTGTTTTGGTTCTTATTGTAGAAAGTTTAACGATACCAGAAAACCGTTATTAAAATATTTTGGTATCGATAAAAGTTGTGCTTACTTCTTTCAGTGTGCTGGTATAGATGACAATGATGGATCACTAATATATTTTAGAAAGTTGGAAGGAGGTGTGTAATGTCATTTTCTTTCCTTAAAGATGGAACCATATTCACTCTTGTCAATGGAGTGAGAGTTGTGATTCAGAAAAGATATGAAGCATTTCCAGGTGATTGTAGAAACCATTGTTACTTTGGTTACACAGGGAAGTGTTATGGTCTTGGAGTTATTGCTAAGAAACATTTTTCAAAGGCAGATATTAAAAAGTATTTTAGTGATAGCAATAATAGTTTCGTTTCACGTAGAGAAATATATTGTCCTCATAAACTAGATTCTTGTTATTGTTTCTGGGAAATAAAGGGAGGTGTTTAATATGAATAAAATAGAACCTTTCGAAGAAGGATATATTATTAGAAGTTCTTGCGGGACATTCAGAGTTGAATATGCAGGATATACAACTGTTGGTAATGTAATTAAAATTACTGATTGTCAGAAGTGTGAGATACTCAAGATGTCAAAAAACAAATCTTGTAAACCACTCTTGAATAAATTATTTGATATTCCTATTACTGTTGGATGTCTATTAAAACAAGGTTATGTATTTAAAAAGGTTAAAGGAGGTATATAATGAAAGATAAAGAAGAAACCTTATCTAAAATATTGAAGGTTGAAACATTAAAAAACGATGATCGTGTTGCAGTTACAACGCATGATATTAATGAACATAGATGTAGTGAATTATGTTACTTTAAAGTATATAAACAATATCAAGGAGGTTGGAGGTGCCATCATGAAAGAGTACAAAGAGAATTAGGATATTGTTCAGCTGGAGCTGGAAGACACTACATTAAAATAAACTTAAAAGGAGGTATATAAAATGAAAAGTTTAAATGAAGTAATGTTGTATCTTGATTGTCCAAGGAAGTATAGTTTTGAAAAGGTAGGTCTGAAGAAAGAGAAAAGTGACAATGATAAAATGAAACAAAGAGTAAAGGAGGCAATCAAGAAGTACCTTGAAAATGATTTAACACTCTTGCAATTCACAGATGAAGTTGGTATAATAGGTAAGACAAAGGTCGATGCACTATATAATCTAATCCAGGAAAATAAAGATAAGCTTCTTGATAAAGATTATATATTGACAGTCGTTCTTAAAACACCAACGGATGGATATGAAAGAAGTTTATACTATAACATCCATCAAGTAATTAATTGTGAGAATAAAGAACTTAAGTTCAATGTAATTGTTCTTAATGTTAATCCAAAGTTAGAACAAGTTACATTGAAACCAAGAACAGAAGAACAAGTTAAAGAGATAAATGAACTTGTTAAGTCTGTTGATAGGTTGATTGATATGGTAGAAAAAGAACAGTTAGTCTACATCAAAAGACCTAATAACATTACTTGTAGTAGTTGTGTTTACAATAGTGAATGTAAACCAATATGTTTTACGAGGGAGGTTAAGAATGAGTAATGTAAGTAAAACATTAAAGCAAGAAATAAAAGAACTAAAACAAACAGAAGTTAATATCCAAAAGAAAAAAGATGAACTTGTATCTGCAATTGATAATCATTTAGAGTCTGTAAAGAAAGAAAGGATGCAAGCTGAAAAGATTTACAAGTCTCTAATAAGGAGGTAGCTAATGACAAATGATAAAGAACTTGTTGAACAAATGAAAAAATTAAGTAAGGAGGTAAAGGAATTAAGTGATAGTATTACATTGTGGAATAACAATGTAGAGTTTTTAGGTAATCAGTGTGCAAGCACTGATAGACAGATGGAAAGAGTAATAGATGTATTCGCAAACAAAGTTAGTAAAACAGGTAAAAAAATAGTGCGTTTATATGACGCCAATAAATAATAAAAGGAGGATAATACAATGTTATTATCAGAAATCAAAAGTGTAGTAAAAGAATTATGTCAGAATGGTTGCAAAGTAAACTTATGTCTTAAAGGACATCAAGGAATCGGTAAGACACAAATCTTACAACAGGTAGCAAAAGAACTTGGTTGGGATTATAAAGCAATATATTGTGCTCAAACTTCTACGGAAGATTTAATCGGTATGCCAAAGATTGTTGAAGATGGCAAAGGAGGATGGTCAACAGAGTTCGCAAAGCCGACACTCTTTCCGGATAAAGAAAATACAATCTTTGTTTTGGAAGAAATTAACAGAGCACCGTTGGAAGTTCAACAATCTGTTTTGCAGTTGTTGACAGATAAAAAGATAGGTAACTTTGTATTACCTAAGAACACATTGATATGTGCTTGTATCAATCCTACTGACTCAGTGTATATGACACAGGAGTTAGACTCAGTATTCGTTAACAGAATGGTAACGATAGATGTTGAAACCAGTATAGATGAGTTCTGTGCATATGCAGAAAAGAAAGGTGTAGATCCGGATATAATAAACTATATTGGTTCATTGAATAGTTCACAAGCGGCGATACACTTTACACCGAAACCTTCAGAGAATACAATTGGTAAACCGATGGCTTCACCCAGAACTTGGATGATAGCAAATGATATTCTTAAGTTGGATGTAAGTGATGGTGTTCTTACACAAATGTTAATCGGTGCTCTTGGAAAAGAAACAGCAACCAACTTCTTACAGACCAGACATAAATTAGATAAGGTGCTTAACATTGAAGCATTGATTAAGAGTTTCGATAAGTTGAAAAGTAAATTGGAAAAACAAAGTGATGGTACAATGTTGAAGACAGTTAATGACTTTGCAGATGTATTAAATAATAAAGAGAAGGCATCGATATATACAGAAGCAGAGTTACAAAATATGGGTAAGATAATTGAGTATCTATATAATAATAACAAAGCACATGCTTCAATGTTGTTTACAAAGATAACAGACTTATCGAGTACAGGTTTGTTAAAGAGAATAAAGAAAGCATATAAAACAGCGGATGGTAAAACAGTAGTAGACTTGTTAACAGAAGTAGGTACAAGTATAAAATAACGGAGGAAGAACATGGAGAGAATTAACAGATGTATAAATAAGTTAGCATTTAACTTTGAAACTCTCTGGTTTCTTGATGTTCTTTATAATATTAACATTGCGGTGATGGACAAAGATAAATGTCCAGCATCTACAGCCTGTGTAATGTTTAAAGATTTCAAAATTAATATGTTCTTTAACAGAGAGTTTATCGATACGTTAAATGATGACGAATTGTTGGGTGTAATCCTTCATGAAACACTTCACCTTGCTTTGTATCATAATGTAAGAAACGTAGATAAGAATATGAAATTATGGAATATTGCATGCGACTTAGAAGTTAACTCAATCATAGATAGTATGAAGTTTAAATTACCTGAAGGCGGGTTGATGCCACAAAGAGATTTTAAACTTGAAAGCAGATTGAGTGCAGAGAATTACTATGATGCAATTTATAAAGAAATAGAGAACCAAAAGAAGAATGGTAAGGGTGGGCAAGGAGGTTTCAGTATTGAAGGAATGGGTACGCTTGATGATCATTCTCAATGGAGTAAAACAGAAAGCGAAAGTGAAATGGTAAAACAAATGGTAGATACAGTTGTTAAACCTGCGATACAAAAGAACGAGAATGATATCAACAGATCATCTATAAAAGATAATATCACCGAAGCATTAAGAGAAGTAAGCGGTAAGAAAAATAGAAGTGCAAGATATGGTGATCAACCCGGTAACTATATATCAAAGATAAATGTTACCGGTAATGGAAAAGTTAAATGGAATTATATCTTGAATAGACTTATCAGAAGAACATTGTCTTCGAACTATACTCCTTCATTCAAAAGAACATCAAGAAGATATGGTGAACTTGTGAAAGGTAAAATCAAGAACCATAAGATTGATAGTATCGTAGTCGCAGTAGATACTTCAGGAAGTATAAATAGAGATTTGCATGAAAGGTTTATGGAAGAAATAATCTTGATAAGAAGAATGTTCAAAATTGAGATTAGATATATTCAATGTGATACAGAAGTTACTCAAGATATAAAGTTGAAAAGGTATACGAATGTAGAAGACATAGCGATTAAAGGTGGTGGTGGAACAGACTTTAGACCTGTGTTTGATTACATTAAACAAAAGAATTATAAACCTAATGCAATATTATACTTCACAGATGGTCAAGGAGCGTATCCAGAGAAATCAAATATAGATACACTTTGGATAATAGATAGTGAAGATAGTTTAAGTTACGGTTATAATCCACCGTTTGGTTATAAATTATTCTTAGATGAGAAATAAAAAAGGAGGAAAGGAAAATGGCTAAAGCAAAGAAAGTAGCAATTGAAGTATCAAGAGATATTGAATTGGTAAAAAGAATGGAAGAAGTATCAGCAAAGCTTTGTAGTAAAAACATAAAGGCGATTATATTCAATCACAAGAATTTGGTGTATGATACAAGAGGATTAGCAGTATACAATCCAAACACCAGACACGTAGTAACATTGGGTAGTATAAGATCAACAGACTTCTCGGTTGCTCAGGATACAATAGTAAACGTATCAAGACTTGAAGCTCTTGAAGATGTTGCTAAAGAAGAAGATTTATTAAAGCATCCAAATGTATATGCGATTGTAGATAAAGATAACAACTTCAAATGTGTTGATAGTAAGTATGATAAGAAATTAGACTTCGATAAAGACAGTGAAGATTGTTTGACAGTATATTACAATGAATACTTTGAAGCAAATAACTATCCGAAGTATCTTGTGAGAGAAAAAGAAGGTCAGTATAAATTGTGTTATGATTGCCACAAGTTATTGCTGGATGATTTAGATCATGCAGAAGTTGGTGGTGATGAATTCTGTTATGATTGTATAGTTAAAAGAGGAAGAGAGAATGCAGTAGATCCAAAGAAATTAAAACTTATGCAATTGCATAAGCTGGATGCAGAATAAACTTGATGTAAGTCGTGGTGAGGTTGTGTTACTTACCACGACTTATGTTGGAGGTTATGATGAAGACGAATAAAGCAAAGCACATGTTCGAAGGTACTCTTATTGGTGCAGGTGATATTATTTTTATAGGTAAAAGAAAATGCATCTTACTAGCTAGAATCAATAAGGGTGTTGAGCATTGTGATGAATGCGCATTTAATAATAATATATTGAAATGCTCTTATTTTCCGTGTACTGATTTCTATCCTATAGAAATTAAAGGAGGACTATAATGAAATATCAACCGGTAAAACAAGGAGATATAATTGTACTTAATGATGGTGTACATGTAGCAGTTCATGTATCAATAAAAAAAGACACTGATATTTTTAAGTATTGTAATTCTTGTAGTCTACATTATAAAACTGAATGTTACATTATGAATTGCAAGGATACACATTTTAACATATCAGAAGGAGGTTTATGATGAGTTACCCACAAGTTCCAAGTGATTTAGATCACTTACATTTTCATAGAGTCGATTCAAAAAAATGTTTTGTATATGAAGATCGTAATATGCAAATACTTAAAAGTTACAATACAATTGTTGCAATGTATGATAAGAAAGATCAAATACTTTATAGAGATGAGGTATCATATTCTTCCACTACAAGTACTCACGTTGGAGTATTTATTTTTAAGTATCCCGGATATCGTTATAAAGAAACAATATACATTCCACAAAATTATTTAATTAACTTCATAAGATTAAAGTTAAAAGGTAAATCACCTTATATACAGAAGGGTTTTAAATTCACTAATGGAATGTATGCTAAGCTATATAGAGTACATAATGTTGCAAATAGATTAGTTAAAATAGTTAATCACAGTGATAGCTATTCTTTTCTATATGGTAATGAAACTACAAGTTGTACAGTAGTACCATTAAGTTATGACGTATGCTCAGCCAATCAGAATAACGAAACGTTTAGATCATTTAAGCCAAAGAATTTAATACCATTAGAGTGTGGTCTTTAGTATTATATAAATATTTAAGGGGGGGGTGATAAGTAATGGCAAATTATGTAAGAAATATATTCATTGAGGTTTCTGATGAAAAGAAATATAAAAAGTTTGTGTTAAATGATAAAGGTGAAATTGATTTTAATATATTAATTCCAATGCCTGTTTCTTTATCTATCGGTTATTCCGGACCATATCAACCAGAGTTCGATGCTAAGTTCTTTAAGTTTGCATTGAACTCACATACCTTTGATGATTATAGAGAGTTGATTCATGATTGTATGAAAATAAATATACCTGCTTTCAAAAAATATGATGACTTTCTAAACATCAAAGATATCGATGCAAGAATATTAATTGAAAAAGTATATACTGTATGGAATAAAATGAAGCTTGGTTACCCAAGTTGGTATGAGTGGAGAAAAGATAAATGGGGAACCAAATGGAATGCCTGTGAAGATTATTTATCATATCCTTCAATAACACAAGAATATATTTTTAAGACTGCTTGGTCAACTCCTTCATCCTGGTTATCAAAATTAGCAGAGAAACTTGACTTTGTTTTATTGTATGCAGACGAAGACATAGGATGTAACTGTGGTATAATTGAAGCATGCAATGGTATATTAGTATTTCACGATGATACTGATTACAGAGATCCATCCACAGTATTTGCTTGTGCAGTAAATGGAAATGAAATCTATGATGAAAACCTTGCATCACCCGAAGACGTAGAGGAATCTAAATATTTATACGATAATAAAAACCAACTTCTATTTGAATTTTTTATGCACAATAATTGTGTAGATATTTATAATAGAAATGAAAGTAAACTTAATGAATTATTTATTGATTAATGGAGGTTTATATGTATAAAATAATATATCTTGAACCCGGTGAAGTGTTTGAATTAGATGACGGCAACAACACAAAATTAATTTATCTAGGTGAAGATTTTGTATGTGCAGACTGCTATTATTGGAAACATGATATACAATGTTACTCCGGAATTAATAAATCACTATATTGTAAAGATGGTTGCTGTTTTAAGGAAATTAAATCTGGGTTATAAAGGAGGTTGAAATGTCAATACACAAAGTTAATAGTGTAATTACATTAAAGGATGGAACTGTACTTGCAATTAGACCAAATCTTTGTTTAACCGTCGGTTGCCATTTCCTTTCAAAAGAACACGAATGTCTTGCCAAAGTAAGTATGTTTAATAAAAAAGATATACATGTAACCACTAATGGGAAATTCAGTTGTGCCATGACAATAGGTTCAGATTCTCATTTTGAAAAAATTGATGGTGGAGTATAAGGAGGTTATTATGACTGAGGAATGGAGAGAGATGAAGCAAGTTAATGATGAATGGGTAATTGAATTTTTTGAAGTTGAAGAGTTAAAAGATAATGAAGTTATAACCACAACTCATGGTGAGAAAGTAAAAGTAGTACCAGGTAAATGTCAAGACTGTAGATTCCGTATTGATAGAGGACTTGCATTTTGCGATTGTAAAGGAGAAATACCTGAGAAATATTTAATAAAGGGTTCGTTATGTAATTTAAAAGGTAGAAAGTTTGTAAGTGTTAAAGCAAAGAATGGAATATAAGTAAGGAGGTCAATATGTTTTATCCTTTAGATAGAGTTGCTATAGTTGGGGAATATATTAATGATCATGAGGTTGAAACTAATATAGTTGAAACCCATGTAAATTATAAGGGTGGGCTTACTTATATTACAAGTAACGATTGGTCACGTGAGAGAACAGAAAAAGAACTATCTTTTATTAGGCATGGTGACTGGCATTTAAAATACTTTGTAAAAGAATTTGATCCAGGTGACCTGGTTTCATGGGTTGATAACGGAATAAGACAATTAAGCATGGTTGAAAAGAAAATATATTCTTTTAATACTTCACGTATACTTTATAAATTAAGTTGTGGTTTAATATTTACCGCTTCGCATTTAAGGAAGTGTGAAGGAGGTATATAATGAAGATACTACTTATTAAAGTTGATAACGATTGGTATATAGAAAGTATTGGTAAACCTCCTTTTACATGTAACGGTTGTGCATTTCACAAAATGAACACTCAGTATCGTGATAAAATTTGTACCCTGCCTAATGAGTTTAAGACAATGAACTACTATCCCAATGGAATTGAATTGAAATGTTGTCCATTTACAGATAAAGGTGATCGAGTGTTTAAAAGATTGAGAGGAGGTATTTAATATGGAAACCAAAGAAATTAATGTAGGTGGTTTAATTCAACTTACAAACGGAAGATTCCTCGTTGTGAAAAGTTATACTAAAGATGGACTTATGGAGATAGGAGCTGAGTGCAATTGTCATCAACATTGTTATCTTGCAAGAATAACAAAGTGCAAATATGTTATTCCCACTGGTGGTCATGTACTTCCACTTAATACAATTAAAAACATAGAACAATATGATTTATATTCTGGCAATTGTCCACTGGCAAGTGGTCTTTACTTTGAAGAACTTGAAGGAGGTTTATAATGTCATTATTTAAAATGGGTGATGTAATTATATCTAAAGATAAAAAACATAAATATATTCTTGAAACCGTAAAAGAATATGAAGGTTTGATTCGTACTTGTTATCATTGTGCATTTTATAATATTGATGGATGCGTGCCACTTAGATCAAAAATTCTTAATACAAAAGCAAAAAGTTGTCACGATGAATTACGTCCTAAAGCTACACAGTATTTTAAGGAAGTACATGGAGGTATTTAGATGATTAACTATGAAAAGATAAAACTTGGTAAAGGTCTTACTAAAAATCAAAAGAGATTAAGAGAAATATATTTGCAACATAAACTTAATTTAGAAGGGGAAGAATTAAATGAAAAATATTTTCTTAATGATCATAAAGTAAAGATATGGAAAGCGGATTTTAATGTGGTATGTTCACGTGCATTAGGTCATACATTTCTTGTATATGATGACAGACAAGAAGAGAATATAAAGTTATATGTAGAAACGCAATCTATAAAAAATTGGAAATGGCACTTTACAAAATACTTAGATGATGTATATATCATTCTTGGTAGGAAAAATATAGTACGTAAGAAACGACACAATTGTTATATCTCATCAAAGAAAGGTTATATATTTTATGACAACAATAATATTTTGCGTCTTATGCAACCGGAAGTAAACCATAGAAAAAAGGAAGGAGGTATAAGTCTTTATAAAGAATTTGAAGGAGGTGTATGATGAAAAAGATACATACACAACATGATGTTGAACAAATTAAATTAGGTGAGGTTGTTTGTCTTAACGGTAGAATAGTAACACTTCAGAAGGATGCTTGGAATACTTGTAATAATTGTGCTTTTAATCTAGTTGTACGAAGACCAAACGGTGGATTTGCAAAATGCACACTGCCTTTTATTTGTAGAATTGGGTATTCTTTTGAAGAAATAAAGGAGGGTGGTTTATGAGCATATATAAAGAAGGAGATATAATAAAAGGGAAGACTATGACGTTGCTTGTTAAACAAATGTATAAGGAAGTACATTATTGTACTGAGGTTTGTGCATTTGGAGGTAAATCACCTACCGGAAAAAGAACATGTTCTCTAAATAAACTTTGTAAAGAACTTGATATAAAATCTATTGCTTGCAGAGATTTAATAGGCTTTTGTTATCTTGAAGAAATAAAGGGAGGTGTATGATGAATGATCTTATAATAAAATTTATGAAGAGTTTAAAAGGTGATGAAAAGAGAAAGTACTTTTGTTCGGAACCATCCGAGAAAACAATCGGTGTTCCAATTCCATCACCAAGAACATGGGAGATAGTAAGTAATGTTCTTGGGTTGAATGTTGATGAACTTACAATGTTTGAAATGATTAAAGGAGCAGTTGGTGAAGAAACAGCAACTAAGTTTATTAAGTTTAAACACGAAGAACAAGGATGTAGTTTGCAATATCTTCTATCAGATAAACCTGTTTCACTTATATCCTTATCTGATAGTAATATTTCAAAGCTATGTTCTGAGATGAGAACTCTAATTGATAACGATTTCAAAGATTATAATATCAATGATATCTTTATGAAGGTAGGTGATTTTATTGCATACATATCTGAATCACCGGATAAGGTTGCAATATTATTTAATACAGATACAGTATTAAATAAACCTAAACTTAAATTAATCTTTGAAAAATATGACGATCATATGAACATAAATTTACTAGATAAAATACTGGAGGTGATATTATGAAACCATGGAAAGAAGTAAAAGAATATATAATACATGATCAGTTTAGTAATGTAGATTCAAAACTTACCAACCCTGAGTACATAGATTTTATGGAATCATTAACCGAGTATATAAAAAATGGATTGAAATCTATTGGTGCAAAATGTTTAAAATATAAATATAATGACTATAGATTGGCAATGCTTATTGAATATAAAAATAAATTATATACTTTAGAACACGCTAATTGGAGTACAGGTTATGACATAAGTATTTGTGAAGATGCATCGGTGTTTGATAGAGATACAAGTTTATGGTTTTATGGAAAACATACTAGTGGTAGTTTTAATTATGATGATCCTGAACTAATATTAAAAGAAGTAAAGTTTCCTAACCATGCAAAGTATCAAGTTGGTGATACGGTTCGTATTCAATCTAAATCTTTTTGTAGTTTTGGTAACGGTAAACTTGCAAAGATAACAGGAATTACTTACAATGCAAATAGTATTGACTATGTTGTTCAGATATTAAAAAAATCTAAAACTTTAAATGATACTACTTATGTATACTCTGAAAGTAGTTTAAGAAAAATAAGAGGAGGTATTTAAAATGATGACACAAGAAGAATTCAAAGAATTATTTTTGAAATTATGTAAAAATGTAAGTCAATTAAATGAAGTTACTAGTTACAATAATAAATACAAAGCAACCTATAGACTAATAAGTAACCAAGATAATTCTGTTATTGAAATCAAAAATCAATTTAAAGAAATGATTAGATATGTACTTGGTAAATTTGATATTCATAAAATTTTATTTTCTAGTCAGGTTAGCTATAATTCCCTGCAGTTAGAAGGAATGTTTATGTATAATAACAATTACTATAAATTTAGAACAGGATGGTACAACGCACCTACAAATACAATACATCTCGAAATAACTCCCGGTTGTAAAACATATGATGAAGACTCCGATAGACTGGATGTAGGTTTTATTTGGAGAAGAAATAAACGTTATTTTATTACACCGGATTTTAATGTTGAAGATTTAAAGTTACCGAAGTCTGCGAAATGTAATGTCGGAGATGTTGTAACCGTAAGTGGTAGAAGAAGATGGATGCGTCATACAAAAAAATTAGCAACAATAGCAAATATTTCTGTTTGTGGTACTATATATTATAAAGTAAAATATCTTGATAGACGTAACTTCACTGAGAGTTACGTTACAGAAAACAGATTAATCAAACTTAAATATGGATTATAAGGAGGCAGTAAAATGAAATTAAAAAAGTATATTAAAAGATTGCAAGAGTTAGAAAAAAAAGTAGGTGATGTAGATTTAATCTATGGTACAGACGAAGAAGGCAATTGGTTCGAATCTGTTTGTTATGCTCCAAGTATTAAGTATGTACCAAAAGAATGTTTAACTAATGGTTCTATAGATGGAATTAAAGTTTGTGATTATGAAGATAAAAACGAAGGTGCAGATACAGTTGTAGTCTGCATAAATTAAAGGAGGTAGAAAATGTATTATCAAATAACATCAGATGATGGAGAAAACATTTGGATAGGTAACGATGAAGCAGTACTTAAGTTTGTAAATGATATGAATGGAGGAGCAGATGAATTATTAAACAATGTGAATGACGCAGTTAAGTGGTTAGAAAATGAAGGTTATGAAGTAGAAAGAAGAAGAGATTTAGTTGAAAGATTAAATAGTGGAGAATTAATTTATATAAAATAGGAGGTAATATGAAACTTGAAATAATGTTTGAAGACTTAAACGAAGAGACTAAAAAAGCGGTTCTTGAATTTTATGAAATTAAAGATGCAAAAGAGATGAATTTGGATGTTATTCCTTTAATTATATTAGAGAAATAAAGGGGATCATAAAAGATTGTGATGATTGTATATAAAGGAGGTATTTAAATGAAGAAAATATATTTTATAACGTTGCTTGATCTGGATGATAAATATAAAGACTTAAGTGATTTAGAAGTTTTAAATGATGAAGAATATAAAAATTACGTAGAACAAAATGGTCAGGTATTTACATTTGAAGAATTTGCTATGACAACTTTACGTGGTGAAATGCAAATTCCAAGTGATAATAATGAAAGAGAATTAAGTATATCGTATAGAATACTTTGAGGAGGAATAATGAAAATTGAAATAATGTTTAATGATTTAAATGAAGAAGCTAAGAAAGAAGTTCTTGATTTTTATGGGATAGAAAGACCAGAAGAAATGAATCTTGATATAATCCCATTAATTATTTTGGAAAAATAGGGAAAACAAAGGAGGCAGTTAAATGAAACAAGAAATTATTAATGAAGTAAAAAAGATGATGAAATTAAATCCGAAATATACACAATCGGATTTAAAGAAGTCAATAGATAAAGCAAGTAACATCATTGTACAAATTAAAAATGGTACATTCAAAGATAAGATATTTAAGTATGGTAATCTTAAACTTGAAAAGAATATTGCAAGATTTACTTTGCCGGAAGTAATAACTTGTAAAGCAAGATGTCCCGGATGTTATGCAAGTAAAATGTTATGGAAACCTACAAGAGTATATAGACTAACAAACTTATTGCTTATAATGAATGCTTTAAGAGATGAAAGTTTCAATAATCCTTTCAAGAAACAAATTCAAAAAGAGTTACAATTGCATGAGAAGAAATGCAAAAGAGAAGGTAAGTTACCGATGTTTAGATGGCATGATAGTGGTGATATATTTAGTTTAGAATATTTTAGATGGATGAGAAAAATAATGTCAACTAATTTGAATATTAAATTCTATACTTACACAAAGAATACACAAGTATATCAAACTTACACAATGTTAAAAGAGATTGAACCTTCAATGCTTAACTTTAATATTGTAAATAGTTTTATATTACATCATGTAAATTACTTTGACTTCATGCATAACTTTGTAGTTGAGTTTGATGCATTTAAAAAGATAGTTGAAACTTTAAGAGAAGGAGGAAAGAAATTATTCTTCTGCAATTATAACTTTGAAAAGTTTAAAGAAAGAAATGAAGTAAATTATAACAAGTTAATAGAGTATTTAAAATCTAATAACGATGTTGTAACTTTCTTTGTTAACCATTTAGATTGTGGTCAATGCAGTGCATGTTGTGATTATGAGTACACAGTATTCTTAAAACATTAGAGGAGGTAAATAGAATGTATATTATTTATTTAGATGGACATGAATGGTGTACTAGAAATACAGAAGAAGAAGCAAAAGCTGTAGTAAATTCATATGATGGTGAAAAAGATTGTTGGTATGAATTTATAAAGGAGGATTAAAATGATATTACAAAATGTTACTGATATTAATCTTAAAGTCGATAAAAGTTTATTTGCAGAAATTATTGTCGAGTATGATTGTGGTGGTACAGTAAGATTACCTGGATGTAAATTGCAAATAAAACAAAGAGTTAATAACCACGTATTGTTTTCTCAGAAATTTAAAACAATAAAAGAAGCACAGGCTCAAATAGATTTGATAAATACTGTAGGAATATATAATGTTTATAGAAGACTACACGATTCACAAAATGAGTATTATTATATAGCAAATCAAAATGATATTTATTGTGATGATGACGGTAATACTTATACGTTTGATACATATGAAGAAGCAGAAGAAACATGTAATATATTAAATGAAGAAAAATTTAGTGGAGGTATATAAAATGAAAGATAATGAATTTTACAAAAAGATTGATAAAGAATTAGGAGAAATGTTTGAAGAATTGAAAATGGTTTACAAACATTTAGATAAATTATCTTATGATATAAGAGAAATCTTTAAGACAAAAAAAGTAGATTATCAAAATGCAAAAGCCATAGAAGGTTTGAAATCATATACACAAAGAATGGAGATGGCTAAAGATAAATATGATAGATTATTTAAAGCAATAGAAGTAGTATTTAAATTAAGAACTGGTATACCATACGACTGTATAATTGTTACATCTGTAATTTTATATTGCAAAGGTAAGAAAAATTATATAGAATATAGCACTCCAGATAATGATTTTAAAAAGTATTATATATAAGGAGGTACAAATGAAATGGACTCGTTTTAAAAATGACTACGACGATATCAAGCGTATTAAAAAGTTTTCAAATAGATTAAAGAAAACTTTATATACGATGTATATTCCACACAACATATCCGGTTGTCCCACTTCACCTACAAGATACTTTCATTTTATAAATATGCAATATAAAGATAAGGTTATAAGAGTGAGTAATCATTTAAGTAAAGATCCGTTTTATAAAACAAGTAATGTATTTAATGTAATAATTAAAGAGGATGTTGATGAAGAATGGATATTGCACAAGTTAAATAAAATACAGCAATGGTTAGAAGGAGGTAATGAGAATGACAAAACCGAATGTATTTAATATAGATGATAAAATGCAACTCCTATTTGCATTAACTAAAATTAAAAGAAGTCCATTGGAATATTCAGATTACTACATAGATATGGATTGTCTCACGAAGTCCGGTGATTTTGATCTTGAATTAATGTCAAAGATCTTAAGCTATGCAAATAGTTTTGTACACATTCATTTTAAATATTTACAAGTATTGATAGATAATAGAGCAATGATTAATTGTAGAGGATCAAATACACAAGACGGTATATACCTTGTTCCACCTCCAAAAACTACAAACGATTGGCAATATATTAAAACTACTACAGATCTTTTTAATGATTGGATGGATAATAGACAACAAGTAATAGATGCAAATGCAATACTTGAACCAGCATATGATAAGGTTAAGTTTACAAAACTACTTAAGAATAGAATTAGTGTTGTATGTAACCCGGAACAATTTAATTTGAAAGAACGTTATCCCAGTGAAGATAATTTGAATTGTAAAGATTATATAATTTATATCAAACAGGATAATATATTCAAACGCTTAGATTTAATGTATGAAATATTTAAATATAAATTGGATACATATCTTGGTTCATATATATTTCTATGTGATATAAATAACATGTTGTATATATTATCACAAGAACCGATTAGTTCAATAAGTTATTTTGATAATACTACATTGCAAATTAATAATAGTTTTTATAAAATAAAATAGGAGGTGCAAAAATGTTTATGTTAATGTCTTTAATTAGTCCGGTAGATGTAGAATTTGTAGGCTTGTTTTCGCCTATACTTTTAATATCTGCTTTCTTTTTATTCCTTGCTTTACTTTTAGTTTTAGTCATAGCTTTCTTTATATTCTTAGGAAGACTAATAACCGGTGGTAGAAAGGAAGAACAAACAAAGATAGACGGAAATAAGAAAGAAGATACGGATAGTGCGATAGGATTTGCATTACAAAATAAAAACATAAGAGGTGAGTAGAAATGAAAAAATTAATTTTATTATTAGTCGTGTTTATGTTTTCACTAATCTCTTGTTCAAAAGTAACATACTTAGATATACCTTTTGAAAATAATTTTAATTGGGTAAAGTTCTTAGATGATAATAAATATGACGGTGGAAATGGTAAGAGATTGTGGAAGTATGGATATGAAAAAAGGAATGGTGTTGTGTTGCCAAAAGCACCACCTAAAGTTCAAGTTCCAGAATACTTAAGTAAGCATCCATTAGCGGGAAATGATCTAATAACATTAGATAATGTGAATAAGAAATCACTTACAAAGAAAGATGCGGAAAGATTTGTAATAATAAACTATGGTGGTTATATAGATACTGGAGGTTATCATGCATTAAGTACTTCTAGAGTTTGGGGAATAACGCCGGAAGGTATATTTTTTATAGTCCCGGAAGGTACGGTAAGTGCACCATTCAAAAGATTGGTTGATAGTTTAATGATAACAATACAAAGTAAGTGTGCATTTGAGGATAGGAAGCCTACAACAATTGAAAAATATTATATGTTGTTTTATGCAAGTGCAAATGTAAATGCATTGGATACTTCTTATTATGCAAAGAATCAAGATAATATAACCTTATCTTGGTATGGCGAATCAATATTTGGTATAATGAAAATATTCTTAATATGTTTCTTTGTTCTTTTCTGTATGATGGTTCCTGCAATCGCTGTGTTACTTTTGAAAAGATTTACGCCCGAAGGTTCTATTATCCATAGCGCAGCATGTATGGTTGAGTGGTTGATAATACTTGTTGGTGGTGCAACTTTAGTGAAGTCCATAACAAAAAAGTAAAGGAGGGTAACTATGTTTGAAGATAAATCTTATTTAAATAAAGATACCATTCTTTTATATGAGACATACCACTACATAAGACCCGGTCGTTTTGATATTTATAGGTTTAAACATTATAGATTTTTCAGATCTGTCGGTCATAAGAAAGCAGTCTTTTGCTCACTCGATCCTAAACGTTCGTGGGATAAAGTAAATTTTTCTGAACATGCATTACAAACTGGTTTAAATAACGGACGAATAAAATTAATATATGGAGGTATATAAAATGTTTGGTGAAAATGAAGAATTAAAAGAAAAAATACAAGAACACATAGAAGAAATAAAAAGCATATGTATAGGTGCAGATTCCCCGGATGCAATACTAAATGGTTTGTTACATCCAAATGACGAACTTGATAAATGCAGAGAAGACATATCAAAGATATCGGATTTGATAGAACAAATAGAAAGCTTATTGGAGGAGGTGGAATAAAATGTTTGATAACGCATTAGAGGTAGTAAAGTTCTTTACATTTGCTATTGGGTTCGGAACTTACATTCTTCAATGGGCAAGTTTGATGTATGAAATTATAGAAGGTGAAGTTAAAAGTAAAAAAGAAATTGTATGGAAAATTATACCTTTTGGTTTTCTGATACTCGTAGTTTGGAAGTGGCAGGAACTTAGCAAAAAAGAGTTTGTTTATGAAGCAGAAGTTGTAAATACAGAAGAAGAGAAGGAGGAAAGAAAATGTTTGAAAAATATATAGGACAAGATCACATTAAAGATTTACTTACAACATTTATAACTTACAGTAAATCATCGACAGAACCATTACAACATATGTTAATTACAGGTGGTTCCGGTTTAGGAAAAACAACTTTGGCAAATGCAATTGCAAAAGAACTTGGAGTTAAATGTGTATCGTTACTTGCAACAAACGCATCCGAAGATGATTTGATAAAAGCAATTTGCAATTTGAGTGATAAAGATATCTTGTTCATAGATGAGATACATGCTTTGAATAAGAAACTTATTGAGATATTGTTCCCGATAATAAGTGAGCATATATTATACACAAAGTATCAAGGAGTGATGACAAGATTTAGAGTATCGAACTTTACAATCATTGGTGCTACAACTCACGAAGGTAAGTTACCGACTGCGTTCTTGAACAGATTTACAGTTACTTTAAATCTTAAACCTTATACAGAAAGTGAATTGACTGCGATGACAAAATTATATCTCGGACAATATAAAGCAGACGATACTATGCTTAATGCGATTGTGAATATGTCAAAAGGAGTTCCTAGAATTATAACGAACATAACAAATAGTGTGAAGATCTATTTGAAAAGTTTGGGTAAGGATACATTAGAGCAGAAAGATTTAAAGATGATACAGATGTTCTTGGGTGTTAATGATATCGGTTTGAACAATGTTGACTTTGAGATATTGAGATATCTTTCAAAAGTTAAATCAGCATCGTTGAAAACTCTTGCAAGTGTATTAAGTATTGAAGCAATTAACATTGAGCAGATACACGAACCATACTTAATTAAACTTGGTTTCATCGAGAGAAGTTCTGCAGGAAGAACAATTACAGATGCAGGAAGAAAATATTTGATTGACAAATAGATTTAAAATTTATATTATAGGGGGATGAAAATGAAAAATAGAAAAGTAAAATATAATGGAGCAGTTTATGTTGTTGGGAAGCCTAATAAATATTTAGGACATCCTTGTAATAAATCATGTATGTTAGGAGATTCATGCAAATTTAAAACAACAGACGAGTGTCCATTAAAACCTTATGAAGTATTTCTATATCGTTATAGCACTGATAATAGTAGGAAAACAAAGTATAAAGTTGGTGATGAAGTATATGTTATTTCATCAGAAGAACGTAAAGTAAAATGTAAATTTTGTGATGGTGGGAAAGAGAAATTCTTTGTTAAAAATAGTAAAAATAAAAAGATGTCTATGCCTTGTCCTGAGTGTTTAGATAAGGGATATGTTATTGAAGATCCAAATAAATTTTGTTTAAAAGGTAAATTTGTTATAAGACAAATAACAATTACTATTACTGATTATCGTAAGTCAGTACAATTTATATGTGAGAATGTTGATAGAGAATTAAACTCTCTTGATGATAGAGCATATCCAATAGAAGAAAATTGTTTTAAAGATAAGCAGTCAGCATTGGCAGAATGTAGGAAAAGAAATCGGGAGGAATAAAAATGAAGAAGAAAAAAGTAGAATTTATTGTAGATGATTGTTGGTTAAATCATGGTGTTAATTTATATAGTATTTGTGATAATGAACAAGAACACTATTTAGAATGTCATGGTTATACATTAGGATTTACTCAAAAGAAAGATGCACAAAGAATATGTAATGCATTAAATAAATGTAAAGGTTTAATAGCAATACCAGTAACAGAACAGATTATAAAACCGTCTGAAAATGGAGATAAGATTGAACATCATGATGTAGTTTAGGGGGAATAAAAATGTTGAATAAATACAAAAAGAAATATCAAACAAAAGCACTTGAAGAAAGAATTAATGCAATAAAGAAATTATGTAAAAAGAAAAACTATAAACATCAAGATAAACATAAATGGTCAAAATTTTGGACTGAAGGAAATAAAACAAAAATAAAATAGGAGAAATAAGATGTTTGAATTTGATAAAACAAATAAAGTTCCATATAACTTAATTGCTATAGCAAAAAATTATGATATATTACATTTCGATAATATCCCAATTTTAGTAACGGGACATACAAAAACTGGACAGAGAGTTCTTGCGTCTATTATGTTTGATGACACTAAGAAGAATATAAGTTATCATGTATTTATTTTTATTTCTGAAAAGAAATTAAATTTGTTTTTGAAAAATAAAATTACTTATAGGGATATTATTTTAAAATCTAAAGAGGTTTTTATTGTTAAGCATAGTGCACAAAACACAAGATCATATAAAATAAGAGCAAAAGATATCCCTGTAGACTGGTTGCCTACAGAAGATTCTTTTTATGTGGAGGAATAAAATGAGTAATAAAGCGGTAGCTGAAGCTTATGTGGAATATATGAAAAATAGATTTCCAGAGTTAAATCCTAACCTAATAAAAGTAAGTGATGATGGTTATTTAATAGGAATGGATGAACACGAGAAATATGCAATCTGTTTAGCATATCACGGCATACATAATCCATATATGTATCGTGTATTTACAAAAAATAATACATACGATTATATACATAAAATACATTATAAGTATAATATGACTATTGATAAAGTAAAAGAAATCCTTAAAGAATTAAATATTAAATATAAAATACATAAATTAAATCGTGAGAGTTATTTTGATGCTTATTTTGAGATTGATAATAATGATGGTTGTATGACAGCATTACATATAAATACGAAAACAAATGAATACAAAGGACATACGTGTTATTTAAAAGATATTAAACAACATGAATATTTAATGAATGTTATAAAAGATATGAAACAAAATATAAATATTATATTAAATATGATAAATGAAAGGAGTAAAAAATGAATAAAAGATACGCCATAGTAAGGGTGGACAAATTAAAATTTTGTCCGAGTGATATTGAAGGAATAAATGATAAATTAGTTTGTAGTAAAACAAAAGATGGAGAAAGTAAAGTTTGTATCTGCCGATACGGTGACACCAAAGAGCAGATGATGAAGAAGATTGCACAGGTATTAATTAGAAGGAAACATAAATTGTATAGAAAAATATGGGGAGGCGATTGGTGTGATAGAGAAAGGGAAGATAGCTATAAACAATGTTTAGAGGCTGCTAAAGAAATCGTTGAATTTTTGGGGGTGGAATAATGGAATTTGTAATATTTGTTTTTCTAATCTCTATGATTTCGGCAGGTTTGTTAATTTGGATAAATGTTATACACAACAAAGTAAACGAGTTAGTTGACGAAATAAACAAAATAAAACAAATACAGGGGGAGAAATGAATTTAGAATTAGAAATAGAAAATCCAAAATGGAAATATAAAAGGAAAGAAAGAGCAGGTGGTGTTCAGTATATCTTTACTTTTAAAAATGGATACGGAGCAAGTGTTATTAAATTTTGGGGAACTTATGGATATGAAGAAGATTTATGGGAGCTTGCTGTTTTAAAGGATGGCAGGTTGCATTATGATAATCCTGTTGCTGATGGAGATGTTTGTGGGAATTTGACTGATGAAGAAGTGAACAAGCTATTGAGAGAGATAGAAAACTTTAAGGGGGAGGGGATGTAATAATGTGTGATGAAATATTTGATGGATATTATGAAGAAGAATGTTATTGTCAAGAAAAAAGATATGGCGAAGGGAACATATGGAAAGGAGCCGAGTACCAGCAATATAAAATAAATGAAATGAAAGAAAGACATATAAAGAATTGTATAAAAATGTTAAAACGAAAATTAGATAGGGATGACGATTTAGAAAGTTGTTGTGTATTGTATATAGAAGGGAGAATAGAAAAATTGGAAGATGAATTAAAAAGAAGAGAAAACCAAACAAGCATGGGAGTAAAGAATGCGTAAACCAGTTTTATATATGAAAGATATATTTGATTTTATGGATAATAAAGAATGTATAGCTAGTCAAATGTTATATGAGTTTAATGAAATAGATTTCTATGTTGTTGCAGGTTGGTTTCTTAGCTATACAAAATTACATGTTACAGGGAGAATAGTAAAGCAAAGGAGAAATAAATGGAAGACTATAAAAAAGAAAAGTCGAAACTAGATGCAAGGATTAGAGAGCAGTGTAAGAATGTTGGTTGGAATCATAATGCTCTATCTTATTATCTTAAAGAGTGGGATAAACTTTTAATTCCAAAAGAGAGTACACCGAATGAATATGAATATCATAAAACCAGTTGTGAAGAGTATACAAGATTTCTTATTGATATAAAGAAAGAAGTTAATAATATTATATTGATGCGCTTTAAAACAGATATTGGTTTTAATAGTCGTGAAGATATTACAGAGTTTCATTTATCAAAATTTATTAAAGATAAGTATCCGAATAATAAGTTTAATATGCTCTCTAAAATTAAAGGTAACTATTATCAGAAGATGCAAATGATTGAAAGGTTTAAAAAAGTATTTGGTAATATAAATAAATCATTAGAATTACAACGAGAATATTACAGACAAAAAAGAAAACAGTTAAAAGGAGTATAGCAATGAAACTAGAAAAAAGAAACGCATTATATAAAAACAAAGGTACTCTTTATCCTAAAATACTATATGAAGTTTGGGAAGATGATGAAGGAGAATTTCTTGTTGATATTTGGGAGCATAGGGAAGATGATGAACGAAATCAATATAGCTGTACTGAAACACATCACCTAGAATATTTTAATGATACTTATAAAAAGAAACATTTAGAGGAAATTCTTGCAATAAACTATAACGTATATGATGACTCCCTTACTTTAAAAGTTCCTAAAAGAATGAAGGATTTAGAAACATTAGTTAAATTGGTTCCAAAATATAAAGCAGAAACATATGCTATATTAAATGGTTTTGAAGATCAAGTCGTCTTAAAAGGAATAAAATAAAAGGAGGGATTAATTATGGAAAGAAATTGTTGGTATCCTTTAAAAGACAGAGGAGTTTATACTCCTGTAGAGTATGCTGATGATGGTTTTTTAAATCCCGAATTTGTCTGTGATACAGAAGATGCTTGTCAAGAGATGTGCGATAAACTAAATGAAGATATAGATAATTCAATTAAAGTTATAGCACAAAAATGTTTTAATGGTATTCTTAAAGCAGAAAAGAAATATAATATTGATAGACGTTTTTTAATACCGAAGCTTCAATCGATGTTTGAAAATATAAAGGCAGAAGCAGAAAGAATAAAGGAGTAAGTATGACATTTAAACATAAACTTAAACGAATTATACAATCAATACTTTTGCTCGTAGGATACTTTTTAATATTTATAGTAGCAAAAGATATATCAGAACTATGTATTTTACTAATAGCATATATGTTTTTATGTACTGAATTTTTTATTATAGTGTTTAAAGAAATACAAAAAAACTGGGAGGAGAAATAAGAAGATGAAAAAAATTTGTTTAGCAATAGTAGTATATGTAGCAATAACGTTGTTATGCTTGTTTATAATTGAAAAGATTGCTTTGGCAGAAACACTGGTAAGGTATGATGGAAAGGTTTGTAAGATGGAAATACTCTCATCTGTAAATAAAAACTCAAGGTCATCAAAAGACTTGATTAAAAAAGATGTGTTGGATTTCTGTAAGGATAAGTATATTTACAATGTTCAAGTCGCAGCTGATAAGGGTATTGTAACATATGTTATATTCTATAACGATAAAAATTTAGATTAAAAAAATATTTAAAGGAGAAAAGAAAATGCAAAAAGTATTAATTAGTATGGTTTTATTCGTAGTTGTTTTTGGGTTTGTTTTAGTAGGTAAAGGAATTTCTGTTTATAATAATTCGGTTTATTATCAAACAGCAATAGAGGCAAAGCAAAAAGATAATGAGTCTGTGTTCGATAATATGTGGAAAAAGATATCGCAGACTGCTCAAGTTTCAGATAAATATAAACAAGGTTTAAAAGAAATTCTTGAGTCATATGTTTCCGGACGTTCTATAGATAATGATAATTTACTTGTAAATTGGACACATGAAGCTGTACCAAACTTTGATGCATCAATTTATAAAGAAATTAATAATACCATTATTGCCGGTAGAGATGATTTTATTAAGCAACAAAGAATATTGTTAGACTTATCAAAGGAGTATAAAAAATATATTAGGACATTCCCAAACAATATATATTGTACATTACTTGGTATAAAAGAAATAGATATAAAAATAGTTACGTCGAGTAAGACAGAACAAATTTTTAATACTCAAAAGGAAGAGGATATTAATATATGATTTATATAATACTTGTATCACTGTTACTATGTTGTTTCGGTTATATAATAAACAGGGAAATCAGTACTAAAGAATTTATTATTTTATGTTCTGTAACAGTATTAGTATCATTAGGAGTATTCTTAGTTACTTGTATTAAGTTTCCTAATGATGTTTATTATGCCTCCGGTAAATTAATAGAGGTTCAATATCTACCGGCATTTATAGAAAAGTATATATATTATGTTCCTGTGAAGGTTGGTAAAACAACTACAATGCAAGCCAGAACTGGTTATGATCATCATAGAGAGCATTGGGTTGCTATAGATTCATTAGGACAATATCAAGATATTACAAAATCAGAGTTTGATCAAATAGTTAAGGACTTTGAAGATAAAGAGAATGTAAAAACAAACAGCAGATTTAGCCATAGTGGCACTTGTATAAGTGGAGATTCTAATTTATATTATTATGGGAATAAAGTAAATACATATAAATATCCTACAACTTCAATGCTATCATGGCATAATCCAATAAAGCGTAGACAAAGTTTATTTAATACAGAAAAAGACTATAAGGAATATCCTAAAAGATACGATTGGTTTTTAAATGATAGATTGCTTGCACCAAATGGAATTATTACTAAAGATGATTTAGACGTATTCAATACAAAATTATATGAACTCGTTAAGTGTAATGTAATTATAATGAAAGTTAAAGATGTTGATGATTTAAACAAAACAAAATTGTCCTGGAATAATGGAAAGAAAAATGATATAATAATTGCTTTTATAGGGAATATAGAAAAGCCAACAAATGTTAAAGTGTTTGGTTGGTATGCAGAAGAAATACTAAGCACTACACTTGAAACGGATATATTAGATAACGGTATTAATTTAGATAGGTTGTTTACAATTATACTGAAATATTATAAACCGTTTGACTTTGAACAATTTTCTTATTTAAAACAGCCGACAGTAGCGCAGTATATCATTACAGTTATCTTAACATTATTATGTATGATTGGATTGTATTGGTACTTTTGTAATGAAGATATAAAATAGATTGTAAGGAGAAGAATAATGGGCTTTGTAATAGGTTGTATATTAGGAGTAACTTTTTATATCGGTAAGATGTTAGCTGATATAAAAGATATAAAACAAGAAATAAAGCTTTTAAGAAATGCAATATTTGAATTACAAAAACAAAAAGAAAAGGAGGATTAAGATGTCAGAATTAACAAGAACAGATGCAACAGATTTTTTGAAGGAGAATGGTTATACGCCAAAAGAAATAGGAAAAGAAAAGGTTGACTTGCTTTTTCAATGTATGAAATTTAAAGACATAATTGATGAGTGCTATACAACTAAGGAACTGAATAAACAAATGGATAAGATTATTAAAAAGATGAAGGTAATTATAAGTAAACTTTAGGAGTAAGCAATGATTAAAACCTATGAAGAACTTAAAGAATTGTGTCAAGGATTAAACTCTGATACAATTATTATACGAGAAGATTATAATACAATTTTTTTAACTTTACCTAAACCTAAAGATACAGCTTTTTGGTTTGGAAAATATTTAGGTTTTAATGAAGACGGTACAATTAATTTAGTTGAAAATAATTTTATAGGAGATAAAACAGTAACTGTATTAACTACCAATAGATCTTATGATGTTATGTGGGTTCTGATTAGCTGTTTAGCTTTTGGCGGAGGTGGTGTGTAATGGAACCAAAATTACAACTGCTGTATAAATTTAAAGATCATAATGGTAAATGGCATGAACCAGGAGAAATATGGAAAATAAGTTACGCTGCAGGCGAAGGAAAGGGATATGTATATATACATGGTATGGGTGCATATGATGCAGCAACAATTTCTTTAATTACAAAACGTTTAGATGGAGGAGTATAATTATGAAACAAGAAGATTTAAATTGGACTATAGTATTAAAAGATAAAGATTTACCAAAAAACTTTAAAGAACTAAAAGAGTATTGTAATTCTAAACATTGGATCTTTTCATCACATTTAGCTAATACAATAGATATTGGTATTGACAATTCACTTACTTTATTCTATAATTATGAAACTCAAAGTTTAGATGTAAATGAACATAGTTTAGATTCAGATGGTGACGGAGCATGCAAAACATTAGTAACATTTAATGATATAACTACAGAGCAAGTTTGTATTATCGCAGAAGGTTTTTTGATAAATAAACCTGTTGCAGCCATATCAAAATTAAAAGCTGAAATTGATTACTGTAAAAGAACAAAAGATGCATTGATAAACAAATACAATTTTGCTGTGGATGGAGATATAATTAAAATGTATGATGAAGATATTGCAATTAGAGAACAGAGATTAAAAGAATTGGGAGGTTTTTAATGATAGAAATAAAACCTACAAGAAGAAGATATTGTGGATATAAATTAAATGAAGTTTATTTAAATGAAAAAGTTATCTCTAAAGAATCTGATGTAATTGAATTAAGAATAAAAGATGTACAGGTAAAATTAGATATAACTCAAGATGGTTATATTAGGATATGGTCAGATAACGGTAAGTTTATTAATGACGGTTATGCGAATAGCCTAAGCTGTGATTTTAAATTGGAGGAGAATAAAAAATGTCAAAAGTAAAAGTAGTGCATGGATATGAAGGTTATAAAGAAGAGCAGGAACAACTAATGAAAGAAGGTATCTATATAACAATACCGGATCTGGCAAAAGCACATGAGTTATATAGATGGTATTTAGAAGACTATAATAATAATAATGAACATCATAGACCAAAGGCAACAACATTTAAAGAATTTCTTTTAGATGATTATTCTGATGAAATAGAAACACTATATTAGGAGGAAAAACAATGTCAGTAGGAATAGGTGGGATGGAAATAAAAACTAAGTATAATGAAAATGATTTGCTTTATATAATTGAAAAAGAAAAGTATGAAACGAAATGTATATACTGTAATGGTACTGGTAAAGTAAAAATTAAAGATAAAAAATTTGATTGTCCGAATTGTAATGGTAAAGGTAAAACTGAAGAGGAATTAAAATGGGATGTTATAGATTGTAAAGTACCGGAAAAAATATATATTGAAATTGAGGACGGTATAGTTGAAGTTTACTACGTATTTCGTTGGGGAGATTGTCCAGAATATATAAAGGAAGAAGATTGTTTTTCAAATAGAGGAGAAGCATTTAAAGAATGTAAAAGGAGAAATAGAAATGAGTCTAGAGGAACAAATAAGGTTGATAGATGATACAATAGCAAGAATAATGAGTTTAACTATGAGAGCAGTTGTTGAAGCAACAAAGACAATAAAGCCTGAAGATGCTTTTGATAGAGTAGATTTCTTGATGAAAGAAAATGGTAGTTTAGTTGAACAATTAAATAAGTATAGAGATTATTTATCTGAACAAAGAAAGATGGATAATAGACCTAAAAAGGAGTTATAATGCGTAAGATAATATATTTTGATATGGATGGAGTTTTAGTTGATTTCTATACAAAAGCTAAAGAAATACAAGCTACATCTAAAACTCAGTTCTGGAAACAAGTATCTCAAATTGGCTTAAGTTTCTGGACGACAATGGATGAAGTTAAAGGAATAAAAGATATAATATTATCTCTTGACCTTAATGATATTGAAGTTAATATATTATCTAAACTTCCTATAACTGATACTGCAAATGCTTTGGCAGGAAAAGCTCTTTGGTTGTCTGAGCACTATCCAAATATATTTACACATGTTATATTAACTAAAGGAAATAAAAGAGCTTTCGCTAAAGACTGCTTATTGATAGATGATAAAGAAGCTAATGTTGAGTCTTGGAATTTAAAAGGTGGTAAAGCATACTTATTTAAAGGGGATATAAAAGAACTTGCTGCAGTAATAAAGAATTATTTAAAGAGCTGTGGTAATGAGAAAAGTATAGAGGGGGAGCAGAAATGAAAGAGAGAATAGTAATAACAAATAAAGAAGATATAAATTTTATTGAAACATACCAAAATGTAGATTATACAAAAGAGCAAGTGCCTGAAACATTTGAAGAATTGAAAGAGTTGTGTAAAGATATAAAAGAAAAACTTATTAAGGGAATATGGGAAATAAAAATTGAAGAAGAATTTATATATGTTAGAAGAAAATGGGAAACAAAAGAGATATGTTTTACAAGTGTTGGAAATATGGTTAGCAATAATGGTTGGGACTTATTGATGACAAATTTAACACCTGCAAGACAATGGCAAATAATCAAATCATTTATAGGAGAAAAATAATGTATTTTCATAACTTATTAGAAGTGTTCCAACACGATGATAAACAGAAACTATATGGAATAAGAGATGCAAATAGCAAACAGCCTTTGCTTATGCCTAATAATGATTGGTTGATGTTTGAGAAAAAAGAAGAAGCAGAAAAAGTTTGTGATTTAATAAACAAAAATGTTGTTTTTTAGGAGAGCAAAATGGAAATAAGAACTTATAATGGGGAAATAAATTGCTTTTGTTGTTATTATAACGATGAAACAAATAAAGTTATGGTAGATTTAAACATATCTTTTGAAAGGGGAGCAGTAGATTGGGGGTTGGAAGTAAGACCTGAGTTATTTAAAAAACTTGGAATTTACAAAATGGAACAACTTAAAGGTTTAAAAATAAGGATAAAAGTAGAAGATGGTTTATTAAGAAGAATAGGACATTGGCAAAAAGATAAATGGTTGTTTTGCTCTGAATATTCGGAGGGTTAAAATGGAAATAAGAACGAAGTTTAAT